>Ga0163154_10000903_pt1 | contig 46152 bp, 47 predicted proteins | sample OliLakLV19MP9P1_FD_148649 | JGI IMG/M metagenome (GOLD analysis project Ga0163154, IMG submission 148649) | Freshwater microbial mat bacterial communities from Lake Vanda, McMurdo Dry Valleys, Antarctica - Oligotrophic Lake LV.19.MP9.P1 | ecosystem: Environmental > Aquatic > Freshwater > Lake >... | reverse complement strand
GAGAGACAGGGCGCAGCCGTCGGATTACGCCCATCGTCGGCGGGCGGGCGCGTCGGCGGAACGGGTGTACCGGGCTGACACGCCGCCAACATTGCGATCAGCAATCCAACAGCAAAGCCGCGGCGCAGCATCATTCGCCCGGATCGTAGGTAGGTTCGGACGATACGTCGAGGGTCGGCGCGATAGGCACGTCGGACGTCGGTTCGGCGACCGCGCCCGTCCCGCTCACTGCCGTGCTGACCACCTCCATCAATATCGGCTGTGCGCCTTCGCGCAGTTCCATATTGCTGACGGCGATGCCATAGGTGGCGATCTGGTTCAAGCCGCATTCCCCCTCGAACGGCTCGACCTGCCCATTCTCGTTCAGGTCGATGCCGTCGATCATCGCCGCCGTCAGCGCGGTCGATTGTTCGCGTTGGAGGGCGACTTCTTCAAGCGTCGCCGCCGTCGCCATGACGATTTCGAGTTCGATCACCTCGTTCGCCCACCCGCGCACATTATCGACGCAGACGCGGATCAATTCGATCTGCGACTGCTGCGCGGCATTCGTTCCCGGTGCGGTGGCGGCATCGTCCAGTTCGTCGCTGATCTCTTGCAAAAACAAGAACACGCCGATGCCGCGTCCGGGATTTGCGCCGCGTCCGTCACCCGTATAGTCGTCCTGCGTGCCACGCAAGACGTTGATGGTGTGTTCCGCGTGGGTGTGCAGCGCGCCCGGCGTGGTCGAACCCGCTGCCAAGCCCGCGTGCTGACGGGCGATGCGCCCTTCGGTGATCGCGCCGTCGAGCAAGCTGCCGCCGTTGAAGCCGCTCAACGATGCGCTCAAAATCTGGCTCAATGCCGCTGGCACTTGGGGCGGAATCATGCCGCTGTAGACGATCTCGCCGCTCGGCATCAAATCGTTCATCGTGGTTTCGAGGCTGATCACAACCGCGAAATGATCGGTCGCCAAATTACGCACGTCCGTAGTCGTGTACGAGAGCAAGCCCTCGCCCAACGAATCGACCACCAATTCACCGAGCTTCAGCGGCGCGATTCCCGGCTCGGTAGACATCAACCACGCGACGTAAACGTGCGCGCTGTCCGGCGGACGCAAGCGCTCCGCGCGCAGATTGATCGTATCGCCCAAGTTAGTTGTCGTCCCGAAACTCAGCCGCCCATACGACGGCGCGAATGCGGGCAGCGCGGCGATCACAGTGGGGATGCGCGTTAGCAGTCCATCAGTCTGCGCGGCGATCAGCGTGCTAGGGTCAGGCGGCATGACCACGAGCTGCTCAGGGGGGCGCGAAAAGTTGAGCAGAATCACGACCAAAATCACGACCAACAAGCCGATGATCACCACCCCGACCAGTAAGATCAGCGGATTCCAGCCGGGCTGCGCGAGGATTGTGGGCTGAAGCGGCGACATCGCACCGGGTGGATAACTTGGGTTCGTCCCGTTACCGCTCATCGGATTGATATCTTGAGGAATGCCGCTCGGATAGGCGGCATCCGGTTGATACGGTGTATTCAACAGCGGCGTCAGAACGGGCGCGCGGGTGCTGGATGTGCTGCTGGTCGGTGGCGTCCCCACGCGAAAGCCTGTCCCCGCCGGATCGAGCAGGGTGGCAAAACCGTTTTCGTTGAGTGCGCTCTTGAAGTCGCTCAACAGCGCTCCCGCCGAGTCGTAGCGATCATTCGGGTCTTTCGCCAGCACACGGCGTATGATCTCGGATAAACGCTCTGGAAAATCTGGGCGGACGCTGCGAATGTCTGGCACGGGCGCGTTGATCTGCTTGAACACCAACTGCATCGGTGTGTCAGCCGTATAGGGTGGTTTGCCCGTCAGCATCTCATAGACGACCACGCCCAACGAGTAAATATCGCTGCGCTGATCGATGGACAAGCCCTGCCCCTGCTCTGGCGACATATACGCGGGCGTCCCCATCAAGCCGCCCGTCACCGTCAGCCCGCTGCCGCCCGCCTCGATGATCTTGACGATGCCGAAGTCCGCCAACAGCGCGAAGCCCTCGCGGTCGAGCAGAATATTGTCCGGCTTGATATCCCGATGGATGATCCCCTGCCGATGGGCGTAATCGAGCGCCGACGCCACTTGTCCGAGCAACCGCTCAACCTCAACGGGCGGGAGCGCACCATTTTTGCGAATGCGATCATTCAGCGATCCGCCGTCCATGTACGCCATGACCAAGTACAACACATCGTCTTGTGTGCCATAGTCGTACAGCGGGAGGATATGCGGATGCTGCAAGCGGGCAATCGTGCGCGCTTCGAGGCGGAACCGCTCGATGAACTGCTCATCTTGTCCGGGATGCGGCGGCAGCACTTTGATCGCCACATAGCGATCAATTTCGGACTGATAGCCCTTGTAGACCGTCGCCATCCCACCCTTGCCAATCAGCGCAGTGATTTCATATTTGCTCAATTTCCGACCAACGAGTGAGGTTGACACCGCAATTTCCCTTCAACATCTTTGGCTAGCGTGTGTAGTCATTTATCAAGAAAGGACTACAAAATATGCCCAAAGCAACCTCACTCCCCGATCCCCTTTCCGATATGGCGAAGGGTGACGAGCAAAGCGCGTCTTGGGGTGAGGTCGCTCTAACAATCTTCTTGACGAATGACTACGTGCGTCAAGAAAGTTCTTAAAGCAACCTCACCCCCCAGCTCCTTCTCCATATCGGAGAGGGGGAGTCGTTTGGTGGGCTATCTCCCCCTCTCCACTTCGTGGGGAGAGGTCGGGGGGGTGAGGTCGCTATCCTAAACTTCCTTCTTGCTTGTACTTAGATTGCATAAGCGACATCCAATTCATCGCGCAGACTGAGATAACTTTCGTAGCGCGACCGCGATAACGTTCCCGTCTCAACCGCATGGCGCACGGCGCAGCCCGGTTCGCGCCGATGTAAACAGTCGCGGAAGCGGCAGGCTGACACCAACGGCGCGATCTCGCGGAAGTAGCCGTCCAATTCCGATGGCTCGATATCCCACAGCGCCAACTGCCGGATGCCCGGCGTATCTGCCACGTAACCGCCTTCGACCAAGCGGATCAATTGGCTGTCGCGCGTCGTGTGAACGCCCTCTTGCGAGTAGTTGCTCACGGCTTTGACCGCACGCCCGGCGTCCGGGCTGATGGTGTTCAAGAGGCTGGTTTTGCCGACGCCGGAGGGTCCCGTGAAGACCGAAATCTTATCTTTCAGCAGCGCGCGCAGTTCCAGCACGCCCGCGCCCGTGAGCGCACTGGTGTAGATGATCGGATAGCCAATCTGCTCGTAGGGGGCGAAGGTGCGGCGCGCATCATCCACAAGGTCTATTTTGTTGGCAACAATCGTGACCTTCTCGATGCCAGCGCGTTCGCCAACGACCAAAAAGCGGTCGAGCATCTTCCAATTGGGCAGCGGCGCGGCGACGGCAAAGACAAAGAAGGCTTGATCGACGTTGGCGACAATTACATGTTCGCGCTCTGGCGACCCCGCACCGCGCGCGCCTTCCGTGCGGACTGCCCGCGAGATGACACCGACGCGCGGCAGCACATCTTCAATCGCGCCCGTGCCATCCGGCAGCGCGTCGATGCACACCCGGTCGCCAATCGCCGCGATATCCGACGCTTGCGCCGCCTCCATCAGCCGCCCACGCAGGCGACAGGTATACGTGACCCCATCTTGTGCTTCCACCCAAAAGAACCCGCTCTGCTCCTTGACGATCAAACCGCTCAATTGGCGCGACAAACACGCTCTCCCTCTACCCTGCACATTGTCTTTCTATTGTACACAAAATGACGAGTTGGCGGCGCGTTGAAATGATTACGTTCTCAGCCGTCCATTTAGATGTGCCGTCAGAATAAGAATTATGAAAATTATATGTAACATTCCGTAAGAAAAGCACTACAATTAGATGAAGACTCAACCAGTTCAATAGGGACAGCGATGTCAAAAGTGCCGCCGATCCGCGTCGTGTTAGTCGATGACCATGTGCATATCCATGAAGCGGTCGCGTTGGTCTTGCAGGCTGCCGCCGATATTGATCTGATCGGACATGGGAGCAATGGCAGCGAGGCGCTGCAACTGTGCGAAAGCCTGAAGCCCGATTTGGTCTTGCTCGATGTACTCATGCCGCAGATGAACGGGATCGAAACCGCCCACGCCCTGCGCCAACGCTTCCCGGCGATCAAGGTGCTGGCGCTGTCCAGCCTTCAGGACGAGGACACCGCGCGGCTGATGATGCGCGCCGGAATCGTGGGCTATATCCTCAAAAGCAGCCTGAACGCCGATCTGATCAGCGCCATTCGCGCGGTTGTGTCAGGCAGCATCGTCTTGGCTTCCGAGATCGCCGCTGAATTGTTCAACCCGACCGCGCCCGCACCGTCCGCCGATTTTCGGCTGACAGAGCGCGAACTCGAAATCTTGAAACAAATGGCAGCGGGCTTGAGCAACGGGGAGATCGCTGCGGTGCTGACCATCAGCGTCTCGACGGTCAAATTTCATGTCGCCAATATTTTGAATAAGCTGCATGTCGAAACACGCGCAGAGGCAGTTGTGCTGGCGGTGCGCAACGCACTGGCGTGAGTACGGGCGTCCGAAAGACGCCATTTAATTAAATTCCAATACCTATCCGATTAGACAGGCAAAAGACCCTCCCACTCGCCAGTTCATTGTGCAACCCACTCCGTCATACAATGCAATATAGGTCGTTGAAACGCCTAGAGGAATGATGAACAACATCGCACTTCCGCTCGTAATTTCCTTGCTCGCTATGGCAGTCAATATCGGCATCGGGCTAACGGCAGGGTAACACGGTCATTGGGCAACCGCTCGTCTCTGCCTTGGGTACATGGGCAGCGCTCGCCGCGCCATTTCTGGAGCAACAGCATGTGACGATGGAGTTGATCAGCACCGGTGAGACGCCGCCAAACTTTTTCGCGCTGAACATCAACCCGCTGCTGGATCGGGATAGCAAAGTACGTGGGCGCGTCTTTACCCTACGCGATGTGACCGAGCGTGTGGAGGCGGAAGAGCAATTGCGCAAACGCAGCACCGACCTCGAACAGCTCAATCGGGCGCTCGAAGTCGCGCGCGCTACCGCTGAAGAAGCGCGCGATCAGGCGCAGCGCGCCGACCAGATCAAGTCGCAGTTCCTCGCCAGTATGTCGCATGAACTGCGCACACCCTTGAACGCGATTTTGAACTTCACCGAGTTTGTCTCGTTAGGGATGATGGGCGCGGTCAACGAGCGTCAAAAAGATGCGCTTGAGAAATCGCTCGACAGCGCGCGCCATCTGCTCAACTTGATCAATGATGTGCTGGATATCGCCAAGATCGAGTCGGGGATGATGCATTTGTTCGTGGAGGATAACGTTGATCTCACGTCCGAACTGCGCCCGGTAATCGCCGCTACACAAACGTTGATTAAAGATAAAGCGGTAACCTTGATCCAAGATATCGACGTCGATCTGCCGTCCATCGTCGGGGATAAGCGCCGCATCCGCCAAATCATGCTCAATCTGCTCTCCAATGCCGCCAAATTCACCGAACAGGGCAGCATCACCTTGAGCGCCAAACGGCGCGACGCGGATATCATGTTCGCGGTGTGCGATACCGGTCCCGGCATCGCGCCCGAAGATCACAACCTCATCTTCGAGCCGTTTCAACAGACGGATCACGGCATCCAGCACATGAATGGGACAGGTTTGGGACTGCCGATCACCAAATGCTTGGTGGAGGCACATGGCGGCAATTTCTGGTTGGAGAGTCAGGTCGGTGAAGGCGCGGCGTTCTTCGTCACGCTGCCTATTCGTTCAGCGGCGCTGTTGGAGCAGTTGGACAAAGTGAGCCAAGAAAAAGCATGACCCATCCCCATATTCTGTATATCAAGGACGATCCGTCGAGCGGTGATGTAATGCGCATGTTGATCGAATCCAGCATCGGCGCGAACCTCACCATCTTCACGGACAGGATCGATTTCATGGCACGGCTGCGCGCGCTCATCCCACCGCCAACGCTGATCCTGCTGGACATTCAGATGCTGCGAGCGGACGATTTCAAGCTGGTGGCAGATTTGCGCGCTGATGCCAACGCCGCCCCACTGACGATTATCGCGCTGACCGACAGCCTGATGTGCGCGGAAGTCCAACGGTTGCGCCATGCCGGCTTCGATGGCGCCCTTGCGAAAACATTGAACATCAAGACCTTTCCCGCCTTGATGACCGTCCTTCTCAACCACGAATCTAGTTGGCACCTTGCCTGAAAGCGTAACCTCATGACGTTGAACAATAACCCAGAAAAGCAGCCAGCATCGGATCGCACGATTGTTTTGAAGAACCGCCGTTTGTTCTATATCGAGGACGATGTGAAAAATCGCCTCATCGTCCAGATGATCGTCGAGAGCGCGGGCGCGCGGATCGATTTCGAACGGTGGGGCTTCATCGAGATCGCCATCCCCAAGCTGAGAGCCTTCCACCCAGAGATTATCTTGCTCGATCTCATGTTTCCGATGAAACATACAGGGTATGATGTATTCGATGCGATCCGCAAAGTGCCAGAGCTTGCCTATACGCCCATCGTCGCCGTGTCTGCTAGCGATCCGAGCATCGAAATTCCGAAGGCAAAAGCACACGGGTTCGCCGGATTTATCGGCAAGCCGCTCAACTTGATGCGCTTTCCGCTTCAACTGGCGTTCATCCTTGAGGGCAATCAATTTTGGAACGATAGTGACTTGGAATAACCATGTGCGCCGTCCAGCGCACGGAAAGACAAACACAATCATGGCAGTCCATGCGTTGATCGTGGATGATAGTCGCACCAATGTCGAAATACTGGAAATTCTGCTGGCGCAGAACGGCATTGCATATACATCGCTCTTATCCACGCAGCTCTCGACGCTGCACCGCAGATCAATCTCGTCTTTCTCGATTTGGGATTTCCGAACGACGACGGCTTTGAGATTTTCACCGCTTTGCGCGCTGATCCGCGCCTCAAGAACGCGCCCATCGTCGCCTATACCGTTCATCAGAGCGAGATTGAGCGCGTGCGGCGGATGGGGTTCGACGGCTTTTTGGGCAAGCCGCTCAATATGAAACGGTTTGGGGAGCAGCTCCAGCGAATTTTGCGCGGGGAACCCGTCTGGGAAATATAATCGGACGTTGATCGCAGACAGGGAAGATTATCGATGCGTCCTTCGCACATCATCGTCTTGGCACTGATCGCGTGGCTGATTGCCGCCTTCAGCGCCATTTTTCTGCTCTTTTACGGCGCACAGCCGCTCGCTGTGGTCGCATTGGCGGCGGCGCTGCTGTTGCTGCTGGTCGGCAAGCGTCGCCAAACTTGGAAACGGTGGGGCGCGGCGCTCACGGTCAGCGCGCTCATCGCGCTGGAATTGGCGCTGGCGGCGTTCGGCTTCCCCTACATCGACCGGGCTGAAGCCGCCAACTTGACCATCAAAAACTTCTGTCTAGCGCCGATGGGCTGTCGCTTCGACGCCGACGAGGTGGCGGACATCATGGCATGGCGCGACGAGGTGATCGCGCGCGGGGCGACCTATCAAGATCGTTGGGTGATCGTCAACGAACAGGGCTACCCCGACAACGATCCATTCGACGCGGCAGCCCTGCCGCCGGATAATACGTTTCGCGTGTTGGCAGTGGGCGATTCGTTCACCGTCGGCTACAGCGCCGAACTCGGACACTCGTACATCGAAACTATCGAGCGCACGATCCCGGATGGGCTGCTGCTGTGGAACGCCGCATTTTCCGCCACGGGGCAAGAACATCAGGTCAGGGCAATTCGCGCGCTGGCACCGCTCATGCAGCCCGATTTGATCCTCATCACGCTGACCGACAACGATTACTTCGACAATCTGATCGCCATCGGGCGCTTCGTCGAGGTCAGCGCGCCCCAAACCGACAAAGTGAGCTATGTCGAACGATACGCGCTGGATGCCGCCTATAATACGTATACGGTTGCCGACGACATCGTGCGCTACCGCTTCTATGGCGTTGACGGCGTGAACCTGAACCGGGTGACGCGCTGGGTTCTCAATACGCGCATTGGCGCAGCGTTAGGACGCGCGATCATCCTGCCGGTGCTCTGTGAGCGCGATAATATGCGGGGGGCGATCTACGTCCACGATCCTGAATGTATCCGGCGGGCGGGCGATAGGATGAGCAGCGCGCTGCGTGACCTGCGCGCCACGTTGGACGAGGTTGCGCCCGGCGTGCCGGTCTTGGCTTTGATCATCCCTATGCCGACCTCGCCGCTCGTACTTTCCAACACGAGCGCCGTGCGCCTCAACGAAGTGAACATCCCCTATCTCGATCCGAGCGCGCTTCTGACGCCGGACGATTATCGCAACCCCAATCCCAATGACGTGCATTGGAACAGCGCGGGACACGAGAAGATCGGCGCGTGGGTCGCGGCGTGCATTGCGGAAATGATGGCTGCGGAGACGGTATGCGCCGCCGCGTCGCGCTGATCGGGACGGGCGCGTTCGCCGCTGAACACGTCCGCGCCATCCGCGCCTACCCAGAGCGCGTCGAACTCGTCGCCGCCGTCAATCCGAACGCCGACGAGGGCGCGCGTTTCTGTGCTGACCATGCGATTCCGACGTTCTATCCCGATCCAAGCGCGATGCTGACCGCCGAACGCCCCGATATGGTTCACATTGTCGCCCCACCCTACACCCACGTCGATCTGGCGCTGGCGTGCTTGGCAGCGGGCGCGCATGTGCTGTGCGAAAAGCCGTTGTGCGGCTCGCTGGCGGACTGGGATCGGCTCGCGGACGCCGAAATGCGTTCCGGGCGCACGCTCAGTACCATCTTTCAATGGCGCTTCGGCGCGGCGGCACAGCACCTCAAGCGGCTGATCGACGCCGGGACGCTTGGCGCGCTGCGCGTGGCGCTGTGCGAGACGTTGTGGTATCGGGACGCCGATTACTACGCCGTCGCGTGGCGCGGACAGTGGGAAACGGCGTTCGGCGGCGCGACCGTTGGATTGGGCATCCACCTGATGGATTTGCTGCTGTGGCTGCACCCTCATTGGACACACATCCACGCTTGGACGGCGACACGCGACCGCGCTATCGACGTCGATAACGTCTCGTTGGCACAGGTACAGTTCGCGGACGGCGGCGTGGCGAGCATCATCAACAGCGCGCTGTCGCCGCGCCAAACGACGCATCTGCGGCTCGATTTTCAGCGTGCGACCGTCGCAGTGAACGCGCTCTACCGCGCGGGGAACGACGATTGGACGTTCACCCCGCTGGATGGCGCGCTGTCCGACGCATGGACATCAGCGGACGAGGTTCGCGGCGACGGGAACAACGCCGGGGACGGTGACATCACGGCGCAAGTCGGCGCGCTGTTGGACAGCTTGGATCGCGGCGCGCGTCCGCTGGTGACGGGCGGCGAGTCGCGGCGGATCATCGAATTTCTGACGTGCCTGTACAAATCGGCGCGGACAGGCACGACCATCGCGCGCGGGTCGATTGCGCCGGATGATCGGTATTATGCGGCGCTGTGGGGTGGGGATTAACGACATTTTGACGCAGCGAAAAGGAAATTTCTTTCCGTGATCGCTGCGGCGCTGCGTTGAAGCTTGTTCCCCTCTATCCGGGTTGATTTTTGCGCTTGCTGCGCTTGAGATTCAACGTCAGCGTCAACCCATTGTGCGCGATGGTCATGCTGTTCGCGTCCATCGGCGTTTGCGTATAGGCGTTGTCATAATGCGGCGAGTCGTCCCACGACTGTGCCACCCCATCCAGCATAAACGGCGTCTCCCAGCCGAAAGCCAGCGTTTCGCCGTCCGGCGTCGTCCACGTCACGCCATCGTCGTCCGAGAGGGGCGCGTTTTGGATCACGTTGGCGCGGAACGTCGCAAAATCGCCATCGTCCGCCGTTCGACCGACACAGCACAGCCACGCCTCGCCGCGTCCGCCGCTCCGTAATTCTTGTCCCGCGTGGCGTCCGTTCGCCGTCAGCGTCAAGTCGCCGTCGCCCCACAGCGCGACATAGCCGTTCCCGACACGCGCAAACGCCCACCCGCCAGCGATGTGCCATTCATCGAATGCCGCCGTCGGGAAATAGGCGTGCGTAAAGTCCATGCCGATGCCCGCTTCCAGTCGATACAAGCAAATGACCGTCCGTCTGTGCATCCCGACGCGCGGCAGGCGCGCCGATCCCGCCCAAAAATTGGGGCGTGCGTTGCCGTGTTCTTGGCTGTTGCCCGGATACGTTGTGAACACCGACGCTTCGGGACTGAGCGTCGCTTGCCACAAATGTTCCTGTATCCCCATTGTGCCGGGCTGATAATCGAGCGCGGCGGACAGCATCACATCAGGCGTGCGCAGCGTGAGCGTCGTCACGTCCCACTCATCGCCGCGCATATCGAATTGGGGGCGGAACTGCCCGCGCGAACGCGCGCGCGTCACCAGCACGCGATCCACATCCGCGCCGATTTGCTGGATCACATCTGGCACGCGATACTGCACCGCCAACGCCAGCAAGCCCGTCGCGCGCGTTTCGCCGTTGAACAGACCCATCCCCCACGCGATCCGCCCCAACGCCGACGTATTCTCGACGCGCGCCGATTTGAGCGCCGTCACATAACAGCGCCCGTGCGTGCTGCCGAGCGCGCCGCGATACGATTGGCACGCCAGCATGAAGAAGATTTTATCCAGCAGCGCCGTCGCCATGTCGCGCGGCTGTCCCTGCAAATCGAACTCTGCCAGCGCCAACATGGCGAACGCATCGAGCGTCAAATAGGCGTTGCTGTCCCATTCCGAGAAGTTCCCGCGCAGCCGCCGCCGAATCCAATCTTCGACGCGGGGGCGCGCGCGTTTCATCTGTTGGTCGCCCGTGCGTCCGCTGTTGGTGAACTGTTCGCGCCGCCAGAACTGCCCGGCGAGATAGGCGGCGACATGGAATAAGATTTGATGATTTTCGGTGAAATAGCACATCGCATCTAAGCCCGGCTCATCAAGCCAGTATTTGAAGCCCAAGAACGCCGCCTTGATGCGTTCGGCATCGGCGGGATGCAATTTTGAGTTGTCGAAACGATATAACAATGCCAGCAAACCAATCGCGTAGAAATCGGCACAGTCGTAGCGATTTTCCATGAAGTGACATGCCAGCGTGACCGCTTCTGACGGCACGCGCTCGATTTTGCGCAGCGTCAGCGCCGCCATCGCCGCCAGAATGTCGTAGGGCATCGCCGCGAGATGTTCGAGCGCCTCGCGTTTGCGCGCGTCATAATCGCCGTAGGGCTGCGCGCTGAACGGCTTCGCGCCCGCCCACAGTTCGCGCTTGAGTTCGATGGGCGTCCCATCCGCCGGACGCAGATGCAGCAGCAGGCTGTTTTCGCCCGGCATCCCGGACATGCCCGCTGTCACGTTCGCCATGATCGGCAGTTCGCCGCGCTCGCCCGCCGTCAGCGTCAGCCGCGCCTGACTTTGCGGGCGCGCTAGCGTCCCCAACTGCGCGGACACGTTTTCGGGGATTGGCAGTTCGACGTCGGCATCGAAGGTAAATGCCGCCCCCTCCCCACTGCGTTGAGAGGGGGCGAGGGGCTGGGGCGAATACTCCACATAGCCCGGCAGCGTCGGAAACGCGAACTGCTTCACGTTCAGCGCGTTCAAGCCCGCTTCCGCGCGCTGCCATGCGTCCGCGTCCACGTCGCCAAGCGGCAGCCGCACGCGGATGCGTTCGCGCGCGTCGTCCGTCAGTCGCAAGCCGAGCGCCAAGCGCGCCTCGCGCCAGCCGACCATCTCGCCCTGCAAATAGAGCGCGTTCTGTCCGGCGCGCAGTGCTAACGCCACGGGGACACGTCGAATCGCCACATAGCTGAACTCGTCAGCGTTGTGCGTGTGGAGCGTCCCATTGAGAAAGACGCGCGCGGGCCCAATCGTTTGCACTTCCGCGCGCAGAATCATCGGCGCGTCAACGTCGAGCAGCGCGAACAGCCAGCCCTGCATTCGCGTCGGCGTGAAATTGAAGCGGCTGAAGTCTGCCGCGCCATCTTCCTCGACGGCGGCATACTCCCATCGTTTGCCGCCGATGCCGTCACCGTGCAGGACGGGATGCTGATCCGGCGGCGTCCATGCCAGCGGCGGCAAGTTGCGATAGACGCGCAGTTTCAGCGACTTGGACGCCTGTGACCACGCCCAATAATTCAGTATCCAGCGTCCGCCGCCGCTGAACGGCGCGCGCACGGGATCAACGATGCGCTCTACGTTTTCCAGCGACGTTGTGATGACGCCGCACGTCAGCCAATGCCGGATGAAGCCGTCGGAGTCGGGTGTATAGGTTGCAAAGTTCATCAACAACAGCCCCTGTGAAAGTGACATTTATGGGCGCAATTGTAATATACAGTTCAGATGCTGCAAAAGTTCATTCATTCAACGAACGTTTGTGCATATCGAACAAAGGTTCTTGACGTTACAGGTCTTTTGCTCTAAAGTTAGATTGATTAACGACATTCATTTGTTCTCGCCATAAGGGGGCTTCACCATGATTATGCCAGTGTTGACCGTGAGCAATGTGAACGAATCGATGGATTACTTCAGCGAAAAACTGGGCTTCACCAAGCATGACGCGATGAAGACGCCAGAAGGGGTGATCTTCTTCGGGTTCGTCGGCATGGGAACGGATATGTTGGCGCTCGGTGTCGAACTGGACGGATCGGGCGCGGTGCCGGCGAACGCGGGAGCGGGCATCGATCTGATGGTGTATTTGCCAGAGGGACAGACCATCGATGCGCACTACGAGCATGTGAAGGCGCATGGCGTGGAAATCACGCACGAACTGCGCACGGAATATTGGGGCGACCGCGTGTACTCGATCAAGGAGCCGCACGGCTACCTGATCACGTTTGCGCAGACAATCAAGCAAACATCGATGGAAGAAGCCGCCGCCACGCAGGGCAACACGGTCGTGCCGAAGGCGTAAGGGCGACTCCCGCTCCACGTGGTAGGCGATGGCTGCCCTACCCGCTGTGCGTATGAATGAAGCGAAATAGAAGCCAAACCATGTCGGGCTTAACGCTGGCACATCCGTGAATGGGCGGGCGTTCCAGCGATAAGCCCCGACATGATTTGACTTTGTTTTCGGAAATCCATTAGCGGTGAGTCTCGAACGTGATGCGCGGCGCGGGATAGCCGTCATGCAGCGTTTCGGCGTTCGTCGTGATCTTCCCCGCGCTGTTCCGCCCCGCCGTCAGTCGGAGCGTCGTGTACGCCCCACGTTGATAGCCAATCGTATCGCCATCATCCGTATACAGCGTCAACGCACCATCGACATGGTGTACGAAGGCATGAGCCGTCACCGCCGCGGGGTCGCGCGGTTGATCGCGCAGTGGAATGATGCCGCCGTCGCGCACGAACAACGGGCAGCGATCCAGCGGCGCAGCGACGTCGATTTCTGTCCCGCCTGCGTGCCATTCACCCGTGTACCAATCGCACCAAGCGACACCCGCCGGCAGATAGACGCGCCGCGTCCGCGCGCCCGCTTCGAGGATCGATGCGACCAGCAGATGCGATCCAAGCAGGAAATCGAACGATTCGGTCGCGCAACGCGGATCGTCTGGGAACTCGTAGACCAGAGGGCGGATCAGCGGCGCGCCCGTCGCATGTGCCTGCCACGCCAACGAATACAAATACGGGATCAGGCGGTAGCGGAACTGGATCGCGGCGCGGACGAGGGGCAAAACGTCGGGATACATCCACGGTTCATTGACGTCGCCGCCCTTCCACGAATGAATCGTGAAACGCGGCTGAAATACACCGTTCTGCACCCACCGGACGAACAATTCCGGGTCGGGGAGCGCCCCGTAAAAGCCGCCGATGTCGTGTCCGATGTGCGGAATCCCCGACAGGCTCATGCCCAAGCCCATCGGAATGTTGTATTTGAGCGTGTGCCACGATGTTTCGTTGTCACCCGACCACGTTTGCGCATACCGCTGCATCCCGACTGTGCCAGAGCGCGTCAGCACGAACGGACGCGCATCGGGGCGGTGTTCGCGCGCGGCGTCCCACGAACAGCGCGCCATCAGCAATGTTTGCAGCGGACGCGCCATGCTGATGGGGATGGCGCGCCCAAATCCGGCACAGCGCGCGGCGTCATCCCAAATTTCAAACTCGTTGTTGTCGTTCCACGCCGCATCGATGCCATAGGCGAACAAGGCAGCCTGTACGCGCGCTTTCCACCAGCCATAGCCCGCGTCGGCTGTGAAATCGATGTACGCGCCCGCGCCCGACTCGAACGCGCCGCCGCTCCAGAAGCGCGCCGACGCGGGTTCGTCCATGTCGGCATCTTGGATGAAGCCGCCCGCCGCGCGCACGGCATCGTAATCGGGATGGGTGGTCAGCAGGTATGGCTTGATGTTGGCGGCGACGCGCAGCCCGCCATCGTGGAACGTCTGCACCATCGCGGCGGGATCGGGGACGCGCGCGCGATTCCATGTGAACACATTCCGCCGTCCCGCTGCGTCGAGCGTGTAGCCGGACGACAGATGAAAGCCATCGCACGGGATATCGTGCTGTTGGCACAGTTCAACAAACTTTTTGAGCTGTGCTTGCGCGTCCGGCGCTTCGGTATAGGTCATGGTCGAGCCGAGATAGCCGAGCGCCCATTGCGGCGGGAGGGCAGGACGCCCAGTCAGCCGTGTGAACTTTTCGACCACGCCGGGAATGTCCGCGCCGTAGATCAGATACAGATCGATATCGCCGTCGTCGGCTTGATACGAGCGGTAGAAGCCCCAAAAGGCGTCGATCTCGCGCCCCATGTCGAACACTGCGGTCGCCAAATTATCGTAGAACAGCCCATATGCCGTTTGCAGCGTTGGGATGAATGTGATGTAAAACGGGACATGCTTGTAGAGCGGATCGCCCGTCTCGGCGTTGTAGCCGAGCGCATCGACGTTCTTCATCTGCATTCGCAGCCCGCGCTTGTCCAATGTTCCGGCGCGCTCGCCGAAGCCGAAGTAGTGTTCGTCCGAACGCCGCTCCATATAGTGGAACACCGAACGCCCCGCGCGGTCGTAGCCATAGGCGCGATGGCGCAAATCGGCGGCGAATGCGCGTCCGTCAGCGTCCTGCCACGCGATGCGCGCGTCAGCCAGATCGAGCGTGAGCGTCAGCGCGTCGGTACGCACGCGCACCGTCCCATTGGCGCGCGTGACGGCGTGGTTGGGGCGCGGGAAGGGCGTGAGGTCGTCGCGCAGGCGTCCCTCGCGCGGGGTATCGCCCCCATCGTAGCCGACGACTGTCCACGTCCGATCCAGCCGCGCCACGCCGTCGGGGCGGACGCTGACGCGGATCAGATCGTGATCCAACACATCGATCCGCAGCAATTCGCCGTGCGATCCCGCGAAGGACAGCGGATTGTCCGCGTCGGGCGTCAACTGCTCAAGCGTGATCGGACGCATCTCGACGTTACTCCTTGTCTGCAAGGTTAGCGCGCGCTATACCCAAAGCTCATGCGTGGTGTGGCATCAACGGCTGGCTTGGCGCAATTGGCGCGCCATCAGCCGACTTTTGCAGCCACCTCGACCACGCCGGGAATCTGCGCGATCTGCGCCGCCAGTTCCGCGACATGCTCACTGTCGTCCAACTTGCCCGTCAGGATCACGATCCCATAGATCACATTGGCGACCACGCCATCGACGCCGCCCAAGACGCGCCCTGCCGCCCGTTGCAGACTTTCGTCGTCGTAGAGCGCCGCCGCCGTCACGCCGCGCACACCCTCGATCTGCGCGAGGCGGTCGAGCAGATAGCGCATCGTGATCGGCGTGCGAACGTGTCCCGTCACACTGATGACACCCTGATTTGCCGTGACGTTGATACGTCTGCGATCTTGTCGCAGCGGCGGATAATCGATAATCAACTGCCCGAAATCATCGAGCAGTTCGCTGTCCGGTCGAACGTCGCTTTGCGCCATCGTGTCTTGTCCTTTTGTGCTGCATTTCGTTTCAAGTATGATTATAGCCAAGAACTATCAGCTTGAGGTCAAAAGCGATGATCACTCATCCCACCACGACTGAGACCGCGCCGCCCGTCGGCATGTCGCTCGAAGATTACCTGAACATCCCACTGGAACGCTTTGAACTCATCGATGGGGAGATCGTACCGAAAATGCCAAATACCGCCGGACATGATGCAACGCGCGATATTTTACTCTACGCCATTAAAGCAGCGAATGCAGGCTATGTTACGGCTGAAGTCACGTTCATTCTGCCCGACCTGCAAGATCGAAACTGGGTCAAAGGCTCGCGGATCCCCGATTTACTCTTCTTTCGTCAAGATCGGTTGGATGCGTATAAAGTTGCCAATCCCGATTGGAGAGATCGTCCTTATGCTTTACTGCCCGATCTGGTGGTCGAAATCAAGTCGCCCACTGACCGCAATCGTGACGTATTGGATAAAGTCCAACGCTATTTGAACGATGGTATCGCCTCGGTTTGGGTGATCGATTTGAACAAGCAGCGGGTTTATCTTTATCAGGTGGATGGCGATTTGGTGACCACATTGAATGACAAGGATACACTAGACGGCGGCGATCTCATTCCCGACTTCAGCATCGCGGTGGCGGCGCTGTTCGCGTAGCGGTGTCGCGTTTGGTGCGGCATTTCGTTTCAAGTATGATTATAGTCAAGAACTATCCGCTTGAGGTCAAAAGCGATGATCGCTCATCCCACCCCCCCCACGACTGAGACCGCGCCGCCCGTCGGCATGTCGCTCGAAGATTATCTGAACATCCCGCTGGAACGCTTTGAACTCATCAACGGGGAGATCGTACCGAAAATGCCAAACTTTCCGCGCCATGACAATATTGGAAACATGCTGCGCGATACCATTCAAGATGCCATGCGTGGCAAAGACATTGGATTTGTGACGCGCGAATGGACGTTCGTCCTGCTTGGCACGGCGCGCAAAAATTGGGTCACGGGGTCGTACATTCCCGATATCATGTTCATCCGTCAAGCGCGCTTCGATGCCTACATCGCGGAACGTCCGAACTGGTTGGATGAACCGTTTGAACTCGTCCCCGATCTCGTCATCGAAATCGTCTCGGTCAACGACCAGAACAAAGACATCCGCGAGAAGGTCAATCGTTATCTCAACGACGGCGTGCCGTTCGTGTGGGTAGTCGATCCGCGCTATCGGCGCGTCACGATCTATCGCGCAGAGGGCGATCCGACGACGGTTCTCACCGACGCCGATACACTAGACGGCGGCGATCTCATTCCCGGCTTCAGCATCGCGGTGGCGGCGCTGTTCGCGTAGCGGTGTCGCGTTTGGTGCGGCATTTCGTTTCAAGTATGATTATAGTCAAGAACTATCCGCTTGAGGTCAAAATCGATGATCGCTCATCCCACCCCCCCCACGACTGAGACCGCGCCGCCCGTCGGCATGTCGCTCGAAGATTACCTGAACATCCCGCTGGAACGCTTTGAACTCATCGATGGGGAGATCGTACCGAAAATGCCGCATTTTCCTGACCATGACGAATCGGCTGATACCTTGTGGCGCGCGCTGCAACGTTTGCTGGACAAGCATCCGCTTGGTCTGGTATCGAAGGAACGCACGTTCGTTTTACCGGGTACGGCGCGCCAAGATTGGGTAAGCGGGTCGCGGATGCCCGATTTAATGTTCATCCGTCAGGCGCGCTTGGACAGCTACATCGCCGCGAACCCCGATTGGCGTCAGCAGCCGTTCGCGCTCGTTCCCGATCTCGTCATCGAAATCGTCTCGGTCAACGACCAGAACAAAGATATCCGCGAGAAGGTCAATCGCTATCTCAACGACGGCGTGCCGTTCGTGTGGGTAGTCGATCCGCGCTATCGGCGCGTCACGATCTATCGCGCAGAGGGCGATCCGACGACGGTTCTCACCGACGCTGATACACTAGACGGCGGCGATCTCATTCCCGGCTTCAGCATCGCGGTGGCGGCGCTGTTCGCGTAGGACGGCAGGGCGCGCATCGGGCAAAAAAACGGGAATGGTGTGTAAACCCATCCCCGCTCAATACTCGATATACCGCTTCCACGAGTCCACCCCGCTGCCGATGGCAACGACCAAATAGCTTGTCCTCGGTGTTTTCGGCTCCCATGCCAGCTTCATGCCGACTTCGTTGGGCATCTTGTCGCCTTTGCGATGATTGCAGGCGTAGCAGGCGCACGCCGTGTTGACCCACGTATCTTTGCCACCGCGCGACTTCGGGACAATGTGATCGACCGTGAAATCGCTCTTGGACAAGATTTTGCCGCGCATGGTCGTTCCCGGCACAGCGGCACAGTAAATGCAGGTGAAGTTATCGCGCACCAGCACGCCGCGCCGACTCCAATGCGCGTGCCTGCGCGGAACATTGATATACGTCCGCAGGGCAATCACGGACGGGATCGGGAATTTGTCGCGCACGGTGCGCAAGAAATTTCCCGACTGTTCGATGACGACTGCCTTTTCTGCCAGCACCAAGTTAATTGCGCGCTGTACGGAAATGACCGACAGGGGTTCCCACGTATGCCCATTGAGCAAGAGTACTCGACTTTGCGCACCAGAAGTGGACACGATTTCTACCCTTGAAAACGCGCTTGTTTTCACAATCGGATCAATTATACATCGAAATTCAAACAAACGTTGGCGTTTAACGCCGATTTATCTGAAAAGCGCCGTAAAACCCCCGCCTTTAGGTGTGGGGAGTATGTCACTAAATCTAGACCATAGTTAACGAACGCGCCCGCATTTGTGGGGGTTTATGTGCGTATTACGTTGCACGCGGCGGGTTCAGCGGCATAATAGAGGCTATTCAAGCCGTTGCATTTCATCAGCGTACAGGGCGCGGCGCGCTCTGAGACCCCACGGGAGCGATTATGGCGATCCAATTTCGCAGCGACGACGATTTTCCGCGCCTCACCCAGATCATCAGCCGGATTCCCTCATGGCGACAGGATGCCAGCCGAATCGCGTTCATCGATCAGACGTTCGGCACGATGAATCGCGCTGACGATATCCGCTACAACTTGTATCTCAACGGCGATCCGCTGACGACAGCGATCAATACCGTGATGTTCCTGCTCACGTTTGGCAAAATCGACGCCGAGCGCGAAGCCCTGTCGATCTTGGTCAAGAGCGCGGTCAACTTCACCGGACAGGGGGATAATGCCGAATTTCTCAAGCGCGTCTTGAATGACATTGCGGATCAGACGAAAGTCCAAGCGGATCGCGCCGCGCCGATCCCGCCGCGCGTCATGGGCAATTGGAACGGCGAACAGGATGAACTGATCGTCCAAGAGAAGCTGATCGGGGACAATGCGCTGCGCCACATCAATATCCTGCTGCGCGCTATCGATGCAGCAAAGGCGGTCGTGCATATCACGCTGCCGACCGAGCGCGGCGATGCGTATGGCACGGGCTTCATGATCGCCCCCACGCTGCTCATGACCAACAATCATGTGCTGAAAGACGCGGCAGAGGCGGGGCGCGCGAAGTATAAATTCAACTTCGAGCGCGGGCTGGATGATAAAGTCAATGATCGGGATGTGCGCTTTGCCAAGTACAAGGCGGGCGGCATCTTCGAGACGCACGACAAGCTCGATTACGCCATCGTCGAACTGGACGACGTACCGCCGAACACGTTCACGCCGCTGCCGCTGCGCACAGCGATGTTCGATCAGTTCGCGGATGCGCGCATCGGCATCATTCAGCATCCGAGCGGCGAAGAAAAGCAGATTTCGCTGCAAAACAACCGCGTTGAATATGCCGACGCCAACATCCTGCAATACACCACGACCACGCTGCCCGGCTCATCGGGATCGCCCGTGTTCGACGGCGCGTTTCAATTCGTCGTGGCGCTCCATCACAGCGGCGGCAGCCTGCCCGAACCCGGCTCGACGCAGCGGTACAATCGGAACGAAGGCACAGCAATCGGCGCGATTGTCGAGCATCTGCGCGGCAACCAGCCGCAGGTCGTCGGGTCGCTGAAAATCGTGTAGGGCGGCTAAAGTAGGCGCGTTTCACCTCACGTCCTCGCTCTCCTTTCCGTAGCCGATCAGACGTTTGAACGGGCGACCCAGCGGGTTGCCCGTCCACCAACGAGGGATAATCTCGCTCGTTGAAATGCCGAGGATGCGGCGTGACGCGCTCTGATATGCCCATGCTGTTCACCCTTCCAGTTTGGTTTCGCCCCTACGCGCCCACCGCCCCACACGGTACAATTGTGCGATGTTGACATCCAAATCCACCACGCCACCCCTGCCCATCACCCATCCCATTCGCCCCCGGTCTGCTCCTGTGCGCATCGGGCGCGCGTTGGTCGATCTACTGACCGCAGGCGCGACGTTGTACGGGCTGGCGGCGCTCGTCTATTTGATCGCACGCTTCATTATTGGAGAACGCTGGCACGCAATCACGATTGCCAACAATCTGATGCCCATGCTGCTGATTCCGGCACTCCCCTGCACGCTCATCTTGCTGGTGACACGGCGGTGGCGCGCGACGGCGTTGATCGCACCCGGCGCGGCGGCGTTCGTCATCCTGTATGGTGGGATGCTGCTCCCTGTGTCGCTGCGCCAGTCCACGCCCATCCCAGACGATGTGCCAACGCTGACGATTCTGACATGGAATATGCACCGGATGCTCAACGACGCCGAACTAGCGACGGCATTGGCGCTGATTCGCGGGTCGGGCGCTGATATCGTCGCGCTGCAAGAGTTCACCCAGCCTGCCGACGATTATCTGACGCCGCGCTTGGGCGACATCTATCCCTATAACGCGCTGCATCCCTATGCGACCAGCGTGAACGGCGTCGGGCTGTACAGCCGCTACCCGATCTACGCCGACGAATATTGGGTGCGGCAGTTGGGCAATATGTGGGCGCAGATCGTGGTCAACGAGCAGTTGATCATGGTCTACAATGTGCATCCGTCGTCGCCGGGTATTTCGGTCAACACGCGCGTGCGCACGCTGGATGTGACGGATATTTTGGCGCGCATCGAAGCTGAAGAACTGCCGCTGTTGGTCGTCGGGGATTTCAACTTGACCGATCAATCCGACGACTATGGGCGGCTCGCGGCGCGCTTGCGCGATAGTTTCCGTCAAGCCGGAGCGGGACTCGGCTTGACCTTCCCGAACTTGGGCGCGACCAATCCGCTGTTGGGTTCGATCCCGCCCGTGATTCGCATCGATTACATCTGGCACAGCGATCACTGGGTGGCGGTGGAGGCGCGCGTCAACGAGTCGGCGGGCGGCTCGGATCATTTCCCCGTCATCGCGCGCTTGGCGTTGATCGACGCGAACGCCGGAGCGTAGGGGGCGACCCGCTCGTTCGCCCGTTGCCCGCGCGTGTCATGCCGGCTGCACGCTCAATCGTGGCGCGATTTTACACACAGTTTGCAGATTCCTCAGCATTCACTTAAGCGCGTATCCTATCCTAAAGTCAGTTAAGCGGCAGCAGTGTAGTTGATGAGAATGCCGCTGCATTGAAGATCAGGGAGAAAGATCATGCTTCGGAAATTAATGGGCAACCACGCCCGCGCGCTGTTGTTGGGATCGGCATTGGCAGTCAGTGCCGCCGGCATTGGCGTTGTCGCCGCGCAAGAGGCGACACCAGAACCACAGCCACCGATGGCAGAACGCGCCGGACACGGTTTCTTGGGCATTTCGATTGAAGACGCCGATGACAGCGGCGCGCGTGTGGTCGAAGTCCTGGCGGACTCGCCCGCTGCGGTGGCAGAATTGCAAGCCGGTGACGTGATTACCGCCGTCAATGGCGGCGCCGTGACGGATGCCCGCGAACTGCGTCGTGCAATCCGCGATTTCGACGCGGGCGCGGTCGTGTCGCTCGATGTGACGCGCGGCGAGGAATCGCTGACCTTCGACGTGACGTTGGGCGAGAACGAGATGATGTTCGAGTTCGCCTTACCCGGCAACAGCGACAATGGACGCGGCAATAACCGTGACCGCGACATGCGTCCGTTCCAGATGCACATCGGCGGCAGCGGACGCTTGGGGCTGACGTTCGTCACGCTCGATGAGCAGGTCGCGGCGGAACGCGCCGTCGAACTGACTGATGGCGCGCTGGTCGTCGCGGTGATCGAAGGATCGCCCGCTGCTATCGCCGGACTGCAAGCCGACGACGTGATTACAGCGGTCAACGGCGAACCCGTCGATGCCGAACGCACACTGCGCGACCGCTTGATCGCCTACGAGCCAGATGATGTCATCAGCTTGACCGTGACGCGCGCGGGCGAGACGCTGACCATCGATGCGACGCTCGGACAGCCAGAGATGATGGACGGAATGCCGTTTTTCGAGGGAATGATGCCGGGAATGCGCGGCGGGCATGGTTTCCGCTTTGAGATGCCGCCGATGGGCGAAATGATGCCCGAAGCAACCGTCATGCCGAATGCGTAAAGGCGACAACTCCGGTCATCTAACTTGACAAACGGACGCGAATCCGCTATCGTTTGGGTCATGACTCAAACAGCCGCTCGCCGCATGTGTTATTGTCCTCGCGTTGGATGCGAATCCACGTTCTAGGGGATGATTGCGCACGGTTGACGGCACACAATACCGCAAACGTAACCGCTCTGATCCTAGAGCGGTTTTTGTTTGTAGAAAACTTGAGTTTCAGATAGGCTCTAAACCGTTCACCTCACCCCCCAACCCCCTCTCCACGCAATGGAGAGGGGGTTGGGGGGTGAGGTGAAGCGATCCAAAACTCAGGTTAGAAAGGGTTCATCCGTGAACGCGACTCAGCGTTTAGAACTGGCATCCGACTCCGCGCCGCGCCTCGATCTCGGCGCATGGGGTCTGCGGCTGACGGCGATTATCTATTTGGGCGCGATGATCGGCATCCCGACGGCGGTGGTGTTAATCAAAGGCTTCGAGGGGGGAGTCGCGGCGTTCTTCGACAGCTTGCTGACCCCGATGGCACTGTCCGCAATCCGGCTGACACTGACGACGGCGCTGATCATGACGGTGATCAACACGGTCATGGGCGTCCTGACGGCGTATATGCTGGTGCGCTACACCTTTCCGGGCAAGGCGCTGTTCAATGCCTTCATCGATCTGCCCATCGCCATCCCGACGCTGGTCACAGGCGTGATGCTGGTGCTGTTGTACGGGCCACAAACCGCGTTGGGGTCGTTCATCGAGGCGCAGACCGGACAGCGCATCATCTTCGAGCCGCCGGGCATCGTGCTGGCGCTGCTGTTCGTGAGCTATCCGTTCGTGATTCGTGCGGTACAGCCCGTCCTGCTCAACCTGAGCATCAATCAAGAAGAAGCCGCCCAGACGTTGAGCGCCTCCGAATGGACGACCTTCTGGCGCGTGATCTTCCCTGTCATTCGTCCAGCGGTGATCAGCGGCGCGCTCTTGAGCTTCGCGCGGGCGCTGGGCGAGTTCGGCTCGATTATCATCGTAGCGGGCAATGTGCCGATGCGTTCGCAGACCGCCACCGTCTACGTCTATTCGCAGATCGAAGCGGGCGACATTGCAGCCGCGACGGGCATTTCCGCCGTGCTGATTCTGGTCGCGTTCACGATCACGACGCTGGTAGAGATTTTACAGGTGCGGGGGCGAAGCCATGCGCGAACTTAGACCGCGTTCCGCTGGCGCGTTCTTGTTGATCGCGCTGGTCTTGGGCTATGCGTTCGTCCTCGTGCTTGCGCCGATTGGGGCGATCATCGGCGGCACGTTGGAGCGCGGTTTCGCGCCTGTATTGGACGCCCTCGACGATCCCAACTTGTCACACGCGCTGCAATTGACGTTCATCCTCTCGATCAGCGCGACGACCCTCAACGTCGTGTTCGGCGTAATCGTGTCGTGGGTATTGGAGCGCCAGCGGTTTATGGGGCGGCGCTTGCTCAATCTACTGGTCGATCTGCCGTTCGTGTTCTCGCCCGTGATCGCAGGCTTTACGCTGATCGTCCTGTTCGGGCGCGGCGGCTGGATCGATCCGCCCTTCGCCATCGTGTTCGCGCTGCCGGGAATGCTGTTGGCAAAGATGTTTGTGTGTTTGCCGTTTGTCCCGCGCGAAGTCAGCCCGGTCTTGGCGACGCTCAGCCCCGAACCGGAGCAAGCCGCCTATACCTTGGGCGCAAGTCGTTGGACAACCTTCCGGCGCATCGTCCTGCCAAGCATCTGGGTCGGCGTGGTTTACGGGGCGGTCTTGACGTTGGCGCGCGCATTGGGCGAATTCGGCGCGGTGGCGGTGGTCAGCGGCGGGCTAGAGGGCATCACCGAGACGGCGACGATTTATATCTATCGCGCGCTGTCGGATCGCAACCGCGTGGGCGCATATACAGTATCATTGTTATTGGGTGGGATCGCCGTCTTGCTGTTGGTTGTCATGACATGGCTGCAAGCACGGATGAATGTCAATCGGGAACGGAGGGCGTATGTCCATTCAATTGAATAACGTGAATAAACGCTACAGCACCGCGTCGAATGCGCGCTACGCCGTCCAAGACGTATCGCTGGAGGTGGCGACGGGCGAATTGTTCGTTCTACTCGGCGCAAGTGGCAGCGGCAAAAGCACGCTTTTGCGCATGATCGCCGGTCTGATTCAGCCGGACGGGGGACGAATCACGCTCGGCGGGCGCGACGTGACGCATCTGCCGCCGCAAGCGCGCGATACGGGCTTCGTGTTCCAGAATTATTCGTTGTTTCAGCATATGACCGTCGCGCAAAACATCGCCTTCGGCTTGACTGTGCGCAAACGGGGCGTTGCGCCCATGAATCGTGCCGAACGCGAGGCGCGCGTCGCCCAACTGCTGCGCTTGGTCGAACTGGACGGCTACGACGAGCGGATGCCGTATCAACTGTCCGGCGGACAGCAGCAGCGCATCGCCTTGGCGCGCGCACTGGCACCGAATCCAGCGGTGCTGCTGCTCGATGAGCCGTTCGGCGCGCTCGACGTGAAGATTCGCGGCGGGCTGCGCGCCCGGCTGCGCGCGATTCAGCAGGAATTGAACATGACGACGATTCTGGTCACGCACGATCAGGAAGAAGCGTTTGAATTGGCGGATCGCATCGGCGTGATCGATCAGGGTGAACTGCTCGAAGTCGGTCAGCCGACGCAGTTGTATCGCCGCCCGACCCAGCGGTTCACAGCGACGTTTTTGGGCATAGCGAATCTGCTCCCCGCCCATCGCAACAGCCGCGCCGTCCATATCGGCGGACAACAGATCGCTGCGCCCGCCGGGACAGAGGCGCTCGAAGGGCAGAATGTCGATCTGATGTTCCGCCCCGAAGAAGTCGAATTGGCGCACAGCGTCGCAGATTTGCGCGGGCAATACGTCGGCGTCGGCGTGGTCGAGTCGGTCAGTTTCGCGGGGGCAATGGAACGCGCGACGATACGATTGATCGACCCGCTGCCCGATGGGGTCGCGGTCGGACATCCAGCCAGCATGGGACACCCTAGCGCGATGATTGCGACCGAAACAGCGGATATCGCACGTCATTCCACAGCCGAGTTACCGCTGATTCAAGTCGTGCTGATGCCAGGCGCGGCGCGCGCGTTGGAGATCGCGCGTGGTCAGCGCGTGTGCGTCGGCGTGCGCGATTACACGCTGTTGGCGAAATCGTAGGGGCGCCTCGCTGAGTCACCCAGATTTATCACCCGAATAACGGGCGACCCAGCAGGTCGCCCGTACCGCATGTGAATATGTTTTCGGATTTCTATTACGACCCCGCCACCGCGCCCACCGTCAGACCGCGTACCAGATACCGTTGGAAGAACAGCGCCAGCAGCATCGGCGGGAGCATGGTCACGACCGCCGCCGCGCTCATCGATTCCCATGCCACTTCGTACTGTCCAATGAAAAAGGACAGCACGACGGTCATCGGCTGTGACGCCGCTGTATTGGTGAAGATCAGCGGCACAAGAAAGCTGTTCCACGCGGTCAACAGCGCCACCAAGAACGTCGCCGTCATGCCCGGACGCGCCAACGGGATGATGATGCGCCAGACCAACTGCCAGCGCGAACATCCATCCACGAACGCCGCATCCTCGATTTCCGTCGGAATATCGCGGATGTAGGTCGTCATCAGCCAGATGTTCAGCGGCAAAATCAAGGTGGTCGTGATCAGCGTCAAGCCAACCAAACTGTTGATCAGCCCAAGCTGCGACAAGATGAAGTACAGCGCGATCAGCGATACCCAGATCGGCAGCGGCATCATCAACATGAAATAGAAGAACGCTGCGCCCTTCAGCCGAAACCGCATCCGGGCGAAGATGTAACCCGCACCCGTCGCCGCAACGGTCACAAGCGCCGCCGTCGTCAGGCTGTAGACGAGGCTGTTACGCAGCCCCGCGGTCATCAAATCCGCCGTCGGCAAGAAACCGCCATCGCGGTATTTGGGTCCCGTCGTGAACAGATCGATGTAATTCTGAAATGTTGGCTGGCTCGGAAACCAAACCTTATACGGCGAGGCGACCAGTTCGGCGCGCGTGCTGATGCTGGAGACGATCACCCAATAGATCGGCGACAATGACCAGAACAAGACGAGTGCCGAGAGCGCATACAAGAATGCCAAGCGCAGATTTTTGCGGACGCGCGTATTCGTGCGCGTCGTCGTCAAGGGCGCGGGTTCGCGCTCTAGGGTGCGATAGGTGGTCAAATCGTTTGCCCTTTCGCTTGTGTGCCTTGATTGTACAACCGCGCCAAGAAGATCACGCCGACGATCAATGACATGATCATGATCAGGTACGACAGCGCCGATCCGACACCAATCCGCAGATCGCGGAACACCAATTCATAGTTATAGAGCATCAGCGTTTTCGTGCCGGGATTGATCGCGCCGCCCGTTTGTCCGCCGGCGGTCAGCGTCCAAATGACATCGAAGATTTGGAATGCGGCGATGAATTCGACGATCAAGGCGACGGCGAACGACGGCAGCAAATACGGGAACGTGATCCGCGTAAAGCGCGCCCAAATCCCCGCGCCATCGACCTTCGCCGCGTCATATAACTCCGGTGGGATCGACTGCAAGCCCGCCAAGAGGATGATCATCGGGAAGGCGAAGCGCGTCCATGTCTGCACAATCGACACCCAGATCAACTGCGACGCGGGATTGCGCAGCCAAAATTGATAATCGTCGATCACTCCGAATTGATATAACAACCCGTTGAGCGCGCCATATTCGCCGTTCAATATCCAGCCCCACAAGAAGCCGTTGACGACGGGCGGCAGCATCCACGGCAAGATCGCCAATGTGCGTACCAAGGCGCGTCCCGGAAAGCGTTCGTTGAGCAGCGTTGCCACGCCCAACCCCAACGCCAATTCGAGCGGCAGCACCAGCACGACAATGGTCAGGCTGCGCCCTGTCACCGCCCAAAATTCATCGTCGTTCAACAGTCGCTCATAATTCGCCAACCCGATGAACTCGGTCGGGCGATTGGCTTGGCGCAAATTACGCGACGTGAGCGAGGTTCCCAGCGTGTCGATTGCTGGCACATAGATGAATAACGCCACCAATATGACGATTGGCACGAGGATGATCAACAAAAAAGCGCGGTCTTTGGGCAATCGCAGACTCATCCGTTCGGCGCGAGATACCCCTGCCTTTAGGCATGGGGCGGGAGAGCGCCTTGTCCTTTCAATGCTTTGAATTTCGAGGCGATTTATGCTGCACTTGTGCTATAAAACTGACTGCGAAAGTAAAACTGCAACCCACCCCCCAATAAGCCGTGTTTCTGCTCCAAACATTGGAGCGGGCGAATACCGCTTGCGAGACCATCAGTCAACGCGCTTGGGGCGCAAAGATCTTCGCCACGTTCAGATTGCATCAACGGGTCTATCACGACGTGCGCTTGGTGTCTAAAGTCGCCGACGCCGACACGTTTTGCAAACGCGGCGCGATTGCCTACGATGATCGACGGGCGTGACCACCAGCGATGGCGACGTGATGACGAGTGTAGTGATCGAGCGCAACGGCGTCAAGCATCAACGTCTCCGACGTGGGTTGCCGCGCAAGGGGACACGCGCCGCCAAACGCCACTTGAAGCAACTCGCGGGCAACCACCGCCGCTTTCAAACCGACGTGAACCACGCTACCCCTAAGCAACTCGTGCAATGCGCTGTACACGCGACTCGGGCGATAGCGGTTGAAGCACTGACGGGTATTCGCACGCGGTCTGGCGCTTGGGCGCAGTTGACCAAATCGACCTGATCATCCTCGATCTCAATTTGGCAGACAACGTTTCGGGGTACGATATTTTCAATCAAATTCGCGGTACGGGCTTGTACAAAGACGTGCCAATCATCGCGGTGTCCGCGTCTGATCCGGCGGCGTCCATCACCAAAACGAAAGAACGCGGCTTCGCGGGTTTCATCGCCAAACCGATTGACGATGTGCGCTTTCCCAAACAAGTTGCGCGCATCATTGCGGGCGAATCCATATAGGATGCGGGTAGGAAACACACGGGACACACAAGAAATCGAATTATCCTAGTGCAGGAAGCGGTCTAAAAGCTCATCCCAAGCCGTGCTTGCACAGCTTGGGATGAGTTTGGTTGTTCGTTATTCGTATTCTGCCTTCAAGTCGTTCCACTCTTGTGCCAGCGCGTCGATCACTTCGTCGGCAGTCATGCCGCCCGACTGCGCCGTTTGCAGGATCATTTCGCCGACCGTGTTGGTGAAGGGACCCCACCACAGCGCATAGCGCGGGAGTTGGTTGACACGCCCACTCTGCGCCGCGATTTCCTCGTAACCCTCAATCGCGCCCGCGTCGTTCAACGTCTGCTGCACCGATTGGCGCGACGGGATCAAGCCGACCGCGTTGTAGATGTCGGTCTGGTTGTCGGCGCTCAGATACCATTCGATGAACGTCCACGCTTCATCGGGCGCGTCGCTGGCGGCGCTGATGCCGATGGCGGCATCGAGACTCCACGTATTGCCCACTTCCGGCAGCGGCAGATAGGCTACGTTCGGCGCTTGCTGGCTGATATCAGGGTTGTTGCCGACGCGCACCGAGCCTTGCCAGCCCTGATGGAACACGCCGCTGCCGTTCCAGAACAAACTATGCTGCGTGGTCGAGCCAGACAGCAGTTCTGGGCTGATCAGTTCCGAACCGAACAGATCGAGCAGATACTGCATGGCTTCGCGCCCCTTCGAGCCTTCGTCCGCGAACACCGGATTCAGATCGGCGTCGAACATCGGGTCGCCCATCGACAGCGCGATCAAGTACCACGACCAGTCAATCGCGCCCATCGCAATCGGATATTCTTCGATGCCTTCGGCTTTGAGCGCCGTCGCGGCATTCCACACGTCAAGCCACGTCGCTGGCAGCCCCTCGACGCCCGCTTGCGCGTACTTCTCGGTGTTGTAGTCCATCATGACCAACTGCACATAGCTGGTGATGCCGTAGACGTTGCCATCGACCGTCCAGAAGTCGAGGCGGTCGATATCGTCGATGTCCAGTTCCGTCGCAGCGTCGATGTAATCGTTGAGCGGGAGCATGTTGCCCGTTGCCACGATGTTGGATGGGGCTTCTTCGGCGAGGAAGATCACATCGGCGGGTTCTTGTCCGCCAGCCGACGCCACTTGCACGCGGCTGAAAAGCTGATCGCTGGGCAGCGATTGGATTTCGACGGTGATGCCCGACTCGGCTTCAAACGCGGCGAGCTTGTCGGCATCCGGCGGGACTGCCCACGGCGGCGTCAAAAAGGTGATGGTCGTCCCTTGCCCCAAAACCGACATGCCCGGCACGATCAGCGCCAGCGCACACAGCGCGACGAATACAAAATGACGATTACGCATAGACTTGTTCTCCCATTCAACCTAGAGATGGCTAGATTGTAATCCGTTGTGCGCGGCGTGCAACACATTCGTGGTACGATGGAAAGGTTGTAATTCCTACCCACGTGAGGTTTACTATGGAAACCACCTTTCAACCCGCGTTCACCGTTTCGCTCACCGCGCTTCAAACGACGATGGAGCGCGCCTTTAAGGGTTATATCGCGGGCGATGTGCAGTTCACCCCCGCCGCGTTCGCCCATTACATCGCCCTATCGCACATTCATCTCGGTTGGAGTTTGATCGCCGTGCAGGACGAACAGCCCGTCGGGATTGCGTTCTTGGCACGACGCGGACAAACGACGCGGATTGCGGGCATGGGGGTCGTGCCAGAAGCGCAGGGGACAGGCGTCGGGCGGGCGCTGCTGAACGCGGTCATCGACCAAGCGCGCGCGGGTGGCGATACGATGCTGGTACTCGAAGCCTTCGAGGAAAATACGCGCGCCGTGCGGCTGTACGAATCGGTCGGCTTTCAGATCGTGTGGCGCTTGCTTGGCTTCAGCCGCAGCGCGGATCATCCGGTTGTCCCCGCCGACTCCACGTTATCGCTCGAAAACGTCGCTCTGGTCGAGGCGGGGCGCTGGCTGACCGCATGGGGCGCAGATGATCTGCCGTGGCAGCTTAGTGGTGCCACATTGACGCATTCTACGCCGCCCAACATCGCCTACCGCATCGGAGACGGCTACGCGGTGGTCTCGGCGCCGCCGAACCTCGCCTACCGCATCGCCATCCGCGCGCTGGCGATCCCGCCCCTGTTGCAGCGGCGCGGCGCGGGAACAGCGATGCTGGCGGCGTTGATCGCAGCGTTCCCAGGGAAAAATTGGGCTGTCCCGCCGCTCTGCCCAGAAGAATACGCGCCGTTATTCATGCGCAACGGCTTTGTGCGTGAGCCGCTGCATCAAGTGTTGATGCAGATGCAACTTTAAGTAACCTGAGTTTCGGATAGCTTCACCTCACCCCTAAATCCCCTCTCCACTGCGTGGCTGAGGGGACTGGAGGGTGAAGTTGCTTTAAGAACTTTTTTGACGCACTTAGTTCGGGTGCGATGGTGGACGCTTGGATGCAGCGTATCATCGCTTGCCCGCATGGTATTTCATCGATTGCAGCACGAACGTACTTTCCCCCTCATTGTGGGGCTGACAGCGGCGTAAATGCGTTATACATTATCATTGTGCGCCGCAATCGTTACCAACAGGGGAGAGAACATGAGGAAATCGTTGAATCAAGACCAAATGCGCGAGATCGCAGACTTATTTGCGAGTGTGATGCCCAGTGATACGAAGCGCGATGCGATCCTCGCGCTGGCGTTCAGCCGCTACCCCAAAATGCTTGGGAGCATTGATCGGAGCGGCGCAGGCTTCATTTTTTCGGTTAATCTGATCGCGTTTTTGAATAATTTTGGCGATGTCGAGCGTGATGTTCCGGCGCTGCGCGTGATGATGGAGGGCGTGCGCGATTCGCGCCAATTGGGCGAGGATCAACAAACGCGCATCAACGCGCTGATCGCGCAGATTTTCGATGGCACACCCTCTGCAAGTCGTCCCGGCTCCACAGACTCCCCGCAAACTGCCATCACGCTGCCAACGGCTGAAAAGATCAAAATCTTGTTCATGGCAGCGAATCCGCGCGATACGGGACGCATCCATGTTGATGAAGAGTTGAACCGCGTGGACGATGTACTGCTTCGCGCCGAACTGCGCAATCGCTTCGAGTTGATCGGCGCGCCTGCTGTCCGCGTTAGTCAGCTTCAAGAGTTTCTACTGCGTTACAAACCGCAAATCGTCCATATCGCCGGGCATGGCAATCCAAACGGCGAATTGGTGTTCAACGATGAAATCAACAATGCGCAAACCGTCCCGATCAAGGCGCTGGCAAATTTATTCAGCATCTTGAAGAAGAATATTCGCTGTGTGGTGTTAAACGCCTGCTACAGCGAAGCGCAAGCAGTGGCGATAGTCGAATCGATTGATGTCGCGTTAGGCATGTCGGTTCCGATTGGTGACAATGCGGCGATTCAATTTTCGTCCGGCTTCTATCGTGGACTGGCTGCGGGCGAGGATGTGCCAACCTCATTCGCGCTTGCCAAGAATCAGATGGAGTTATCGGGACGCATGACTGAGACCACCACGCCCCAGATCAAATATCGCGCGGGCATCAACCCAGAGCATATTTTCAAGGTTTAGCGTGTTGCACGCTACGCGCCGCCGCCGCAAATCGCCAAGACCAAGCGCAGCGCGGCGTCCACGCTGGCGCGCTTGTTGGCGAGGCGGTCACCATCCCAAAGGTAACGCTGCACCAGCACCTCATCCGCGATGATGCCATCGCGCGCCGCGACGCCGATATAGACCAAGCCAACGGGCTTATCCGGCATTCCGCCATCGGGTCCGGCGATCCCCGTCACGCTGATGGCGATATCGGCGTCGAAGCGCGTCAATGCGCCGCGCGCCATCTCGTCCGCCGTCTGGTGGCTGACCGCGCCGAAGCGTGCCAATGTCTTGGCGCGCACACCCAACAGCATTTGTTTCGCCTCGTAGGAATATGCCACCACGCCGCCCGCGATATAGGCGGAACTGCCCGGAATATCGGTCAAGCGCGAGAGAATCAGTCCGCCCGTACACGACTCCGCCGCGCACAGGATCCAGCCACGCGCGCGCAGTGCCGCGCCAACGCGAAGTTCGAGCGTGTACGGGTCGAGCGGATCGATTTCGTCGGTCATGGGGTAACGTCCTCTGTAAGGGCGCGCCGCTGGCACGCCCGCCATTAAATTTTCATCGTCGCGCGCCGTGATGTCGTCCTACGAAGCAGCCGCGCCCACCGTCAAAATCATGTTAGCGCGGATCGACTTCCGGTGTAGCGACGGGCGGCGGCGGCGTTTCTGGATCATAACACAGCGTCTGCTGGAAATTTTGCGTCGTCGGGAACAGCTCGACATCATCGACTTGCAGCCAGCCGATGCCGTCGGCGCTCGACGCATAAATCGAGATGTGCGTCGCGCCCCACGTTTCGCGCGTGCTGCCGACGACACGATAGGTTTGCAGTGGCGTGTTCGGCGGCAGCCAGAAGGTGCAGACGAAGAAATCCCCAAAATCGCCATCGTGGATCAGGATTGTGGCGCGTTTGCGGACGCCGCTGTTATTTCCCATTTTCAGGCGCGTTTCCAGCGTCGTCCCGACGTTGAAACCAAACTGTGTGTTTTGCAGCACGACGGCGCTGTTCCCGCCCGCTGGCTGCGGCGCGCGGTAGAACTCGAACACGTTGTTTTGCACGCGATAGGTCATGTCGGCGGCGGTAGGCGACGCGAACACGCCCCAATTGCGCTCTTTCGAGCCGATGGGCTGCGAAAAATCGCCATTGGCAACAGTAGGGTTCATCGCAAGCTGCCAATAAAATTCCAGCGACGCCGCGCCCGCGCCGCCAAAATATTCGACGCGCAGTGAATGCGTTCCCGCCGTCACCGTTCGGATCAGGCGGCTGATCGTCAGTGGGCGCTCGATAAAATCATTGAAGATCAGGATATTATCGATGTACAGGCGCACGCCGTCGTCAGCGATGAAGACAAACTCGTGTTGTCCCGCCGCAAAGGTCTGCGTTGATGTGAAGCGCGCGAGCCAGTCATCGGCGTTGATCGACGGCTGTGGGCTATCGAGCTGCCAATCGAAGTCGATGCCGCCGCCAAGAGAAGTAGAGACGAGGGGCGCGCCGATAAAACTGCTCCCGTTCCAATACGCCGCCGTCCAATTCGTGCCATAGGTCTGCGCGCCGACGGGCGACACGCCCACCAGCAGCACCAACGCGACTCCAATGATCCAAACGATGCGCATTGACGGCTCTCCCCTAGCGTGGATCGAGTTCAGGTGTGGCTTCGGGCGGAAGCGGCGTCTGTGGGTCGTAGCACAGCGTCCGCGTGATGTCCGTCACCGAGTCGAGATACAGCGCCGCATCATCGATTTGTAACCAACCGATGCCGTCGGCGCTCGACGCATAAATCGAGAAATGCGCCGCTGGTACGCCCACGACGGGATTGCTAGCGGCGCGCCCCTACTTCTTTTCCAACGTGTGCAGCTCGTCGAGCAGGATATCGCCGCGGCGCAGCGCCGTCAACGCCGCGTTGTGGCGGTCTTTGCTTGCAGTCTTGTTCATCGCGCTGGCGAGGATTTCGATGATCGTGATCAGCGGCTGTCCGAGCTTCTCTGCGATGGCGGCGTTGTCGTAGCCGCCCGCGACGAGCAGTAGCGTCTTGCGTTCATCTTCCGTCAGCTTGGCGTCGCCGCCGCGATTGCGCACCATGCCCATGACGACTTCTGCGACGCCTCGCCCCAAAACCATGCCGCCGCCGCCCACCTTCTGGATCGAGTCGATCAGGTTGATTTCGCCGTCCGACTTCAAGATGTAGCCGTGCGCGCCCGCGCGCAGTGCTTGGGTGATGTACCAATCTTCATCGCGTCCGGTCAACACCAAGACGCGCACCGACGGCGCTTTGGCGCGCACGAGCGGCAGCACTTCCAGCCCGCCCATCTTCGGCATGTTCAGATCGAGTACCAGCACGTCGGGCAGCAGGTCGAGCGTCTGTTGCAGCGCCACTTCGCCATCCGATGCCTCGCCCACGACCATGATATCGTCCCGCTGCGACAGCAGATTCGCCAGCGAGCGCCGCAGCATCGTGTGATCGTCCGCCAACAGCACACGCAGCGGCGCGGGCGGCAGCGATCCGGTTGCGGTGCGCGCGCCCGTCGGCGTGGCTTGATGCGGGCGTGTCGCGGTATCGCTCGATGTTATACCGCTGCCGTCAGCATTGGGAACCGACGAACGCAGTGCCGCCGCGAGTGCCTCGCCGCTCTGGAAACGGTGCGTCGGGTTCTTCTCCAGCGCCTTGAGGATCACGCTCTCCAGCGCCAACGGCACATCGGGCGCATGTGCGCGCGGCGGCGTCGGATTCTGGCGGACGTGCTGCATCAACAGCGCCGGAATATCGTCGGAGTTGAATGGAAGCTGCCCCGTCGCCATCTCGTACAGGACGACGCCGAGCGAATACAAATCGGTGCGATAATCCAACGGCAAGCCCTGCGCCTGTTCCGGCGATAGATAGGCGGGCGTGCCGATGATCATGCCCTCGGCGGTCACGCGCTTGGCTTCGCGCGGGAGCGCCAAGCCCAAGTCCATGATCTTGACCTGTCCGGCGGGCGTGACCTTGATGTTGGCGGGTTTGATATCGCGGTGGATGATCTGGTGATCGTGGGCGTAATTCAGCGCCGCCGCGATCTGCGCGCCGATCTCCGCCACCATCGCCGGCTCAGACGGCACATACGCTGTCAGCGTCTCGCCCTCGACGTATTCCACGACGAGGAATGCTTGCCCGTGTTCCTCATCCATGTCGAAGATCGCCATGATGTTGGGGTGATTGAGCGAGGCGCTGGAGGTCGCTTCTTGCAAGAAGCGTTTCCGCGCCGACTCGCGCACATGCGGGAGCAGGACTTTGAGCGCGACGGTACGATTGAGGCGACGATCTAGCCCCTTATACACGGTCGCGGTCGAGCCTTCACCGAGCAAATCTTGAATTTCGTAGCGGTTGCGGAATGTGCGTCCGATCATATCGGCGGCTCACTCTGATTGGATGGATGAAATGTTTGAATGTTGACTAGGATAACATCATTATGACAGCGACGCCAATCCGAGTGGTTATTTTTTAGTCATGTCGCCTCTAACACACGCCAATAAGCGGTCAGCAGGACGAAAAGCTGCCCGATCAGCGCGTCACCGTCGCCGCCGGACGTGCGTGGGGTGACGGGGCGCTATTTTGTGGACAGCAAAGCAGTGGCATCGGCAGCCGCGTCGCACGATGTGGAGGTGGCGCGGCGCTTGTGGGACGTGAGCGCACAGCTTGCGGGGATCGAGGCGAACGTGTTGGTGGGGGCGCGCTAGGCGTCGAGATTGGGGGGCGGCGGATCGTCGTCAGTGTCGGACGGCGCTGTCGGACGGCGTGTCGAGTTCAAGATATTCCGCATCGACCCGTAGGATAATCTGTTTGAGGATGCGAGTATCGACGGTATCGCGTTCGCTTTTGGGATAGATGAGTAAGAATAAAATGCGCGTCGCTGTCTTGATGTAATAAATCACACGATAGCCGCCGCTTTTGCCGCGCGCCAGATCACGACTGGCTAATCGCGCTTTATACACAATGGCAGGGGCTAAATCCTGAAGCTGATCACCGGGTGTTGTGCCATCTTCTAATGCCGCGATTAAAGGCTGAATGTCCGCACCAATGTGCCGATATTTCCTGATCAACCTTTTCAACTCGCGCTCGAAATCATCGGTGAAGATGACACGAATTGCATCACTCATGTTCTGATGCCGCGTCGAGTTCCGCTAAAACATCGCGGGCAGAGCGTCCTTCTCCATGTACAGCCTGACGGTAGCTGTGTTCAAAGTGTTCGTAAATCCACTCGTCCGGCGTATCCTCCATGAACGGCAAATCGTCGTCGTGCTTGTGCGCGTCGATATCGACCAACTGCTTGAGATACGAGCTGGCGTTGGTGAAGCCGCGCCGCTTGGCGAACGCCAACAACGTTCGCAGTTCATCGTCGGTGAAGTCCAGCGCGAGGGTATCGGGCAATTCGGGCGGCGCATCCGCCGCGATATCGGTGGTCGGTGGGTCTGGCAGCGTCATGATCGTTCCTCTCTGAACGGGGTTTTGGATTACGCGGACGGCGGGGGATTGTCGTCAGTGTCGGCGGCGCTGTCGGACGCGGCGAACGCCTTCAACTCAGCGTCGAGGGCTTGGAGTCGCTCCCGCAGCGCCGATAGGTCAAGATTTTCCTTTTCACTCTTGGAATAAATTTCGATGAGGAAACGCATAGCTATCGCGTGAAAATAATACACCACTCGATAGCCGCCGCTCTTGCCGCGCCCGGCATCTCGATTAGGTAAGCTTACTTTATAGACGATATAAGGATCGACGCCCTGAAGCTGATCTCCCGGCGTCTCACCCGCTTCAAGCTGCGTGATCAACGGCTCTAAATCTTCATCAATGCGCCGGTAGCGTTTGCGCAGTCGTTTGATGTCGCGGATCGCATCTGGCACAAAAATGACCTGAATCGGTTCATTCATTGTCGCGTTCCGCTCGCAGTTCTGCTAGTACTTCACGCGCTGGACGCCCTTCGCCACGCAAGGCTTGCCGCAAACCGTTGATCAAGCCGTCGATGACCCACTCGTCCGGCGTATCCTCCATGAACGGCAAATCGTCGTCGTGCTTGTGCGCGTCGATATCGACCAACTGCTTGAGATACGAGGTGGCGTTGGTGAAGCCGCGCCGCTTGGCGAACGCCAACAACGTTCGCAGTTCATCGTCGGTGAAGTCCAGCGCGAGGGTATCGGGCAATTCGGGCGGCGCATCCGCCGCGATATCGGTGGTCGGTGGGTCTGGCAGCGTCATGATCGTTGTTCCTCTCTGAACGGGGTTTTGGATTACGCGGATGGCGGGGGATTGTCGTCAGTGTCGGACGCGGCGAACGCCTTCAAAGCGTCTTCGAGTTCAGCGATCAATTGACGCACGAGCGCGACCTCAAGATCGCTTTGATCGCTCTTAGAATAAATTCCCAGCACAAATAGTGTCTCGGCGGTTCGGCTGTAGTAGACAACTCGGTAGCCACCACTTTTCCCTCGTGCTGCGTCTCGATTGGGAAGGCGCGCCTTGTACACGATAGATGGATCGACGCCTTGAACGCGGTCGCCGGGTGTTTCACCACGGCGAAGTTGAATGAGCAGCGTTTCGACATCTTCATCAGCATGTCGATATCGCTTTTTTAGCGATCTCAGTGCGCGCAAGGCTTTTGGAATGAAAATGACACGCACGACTTTATTCATTCGGAAATTCCGCGCGCAATTGTGCTAGGGCTTCTTCGGCAGGGATGCCCGGTTCGCCACTGAGTAATTCGAGGAATGCCTCGCGTAAATCCGCTAGAATCCACTCGTCCGGCGTATCCTCCATGAAAGGCAAATCGTCGTCGTGCTTGTGCGCGTCGATATCGACCAACTGCTTGAGATACGAGGTGGCGTTGGTGAAGCCGCGCCGCTTGGCGAACGCCAATAACGTTCGCAGTTCATCGTCGGTGAAGTCCAGCGCGAGGGTGTTAGGCGCTTCAACGGGGGCGGCACTCGTTTCTGGCGTCTCGGTCGTTTCCGTTGGGGTGACAGCTTTAATAGCCATGGTCGAAACCTTTCATTTTAGTGCCTGCTAGAAAGCTGAAATCAAACGCCGCCGATGCTAAAGACTGTTTTTCTAGAAATCGCATCTGCGTTGAAGTCTTTTCGGCTGTCTATCACCCACCGCGGAACAGCGCGACCGTCGTCCCGAACGTGATTACGTCACCATCGCGCAGCCCACGCCCCTTTTCCGTCACCGAGGTGCCGTTGACCATCGTCCCGTTGGCGCTGCCCAAGTCGTAGATCACCCAGACGTTATCCACCAGTTCGAGCCGCGCGTGCGGGCGCGACACCGACGGGTCTTGCAAGCAAATCTCCCAATCCGCCTTGCTGGTGGCGCGCCCAACCGTGACCGAATTGAGCAAGAGTGGGATGCTCAAACCCTCTTGGGGCCCGTTGGTGATCACCAATTTGCCTTTGCCAGTGTTGGTCGTGATGGTGATGATCTTGGCATCGCGCGAGATTTTGCGCTCGTCGATTTCATCGACAATCGCGGAGAAATACATCACCGGGACGTAGAGGCGGATTTCGTCGCCCGCCAGCAGCGGATACGGTTCGGTGATGCGCGTGCCGTTAATATACACGCCGTTGGCGCTGCCCAAATCCGTGACCATGAACATGCCGTCACGGTAGTTGATGACCGCGTGCTGACGGCTGACATGCTGCTCTTTGATGCAGATGTCGTTGGTCTCCAACCGTCCAATGCTGGCAGTCGCGCCTTCGGTCAAGACATATTCATGCGCGCGTGTGCTGTTTGGGTCTTGCCACACGATTCGGGCGAGGATAACGGGTTGTTCGTACATAGACATGAGAGTCCTCAATCCAAATGATCATCAGCTTGAGCGGGCGTGTCGGGCATCGTGATATCCGGGTCGGACGGCGTCAGTTTGGCGGTCATGCCCATGCCGGGAAACCATTCGTCAGGGAGCGCGCCGACGGGCTGTGTCAAAACCAGTCCACCGAGATCGCGCGCGATCAGCTCTAAGCGTTTGGGCGCGATCCAGACTGCCGCATCGACTTGGACAGCGACCGCACCCGCATCGAGGAAATCGCGCGCGTCTTGCGCGGTATGGATGCCGCCCGCACCAATGACGGGCAGTTCCACGCGCCGCGCGATCTGCCCGACGAGGCGCAGCGCCAACGGCTTGATCGTCGGGCTGTAGACGCGCCCTGTGACCAAGCGTCCCGTGCCATCGCGGGCGACGCCACGCGGCGGCGCGGACACGACCAGCGCATCCGCGCCCGCATCCTCGACGGCGCGCGCCATGTCGACACTTGCGCCGAACGGCAGCCGGACGATCACGGGCTTTTCCGTTTTCTCGATCACGGCGCGGATGTACCACTCCACTTCCGCGATGCTGATATCGTCGCTCAAGCCCAGTTCGATCCCATCCACGCGCTCCGCTCGATCCACCGCTGACACACAGCGGCGCACTTCATCCACGTTGGTGATGACCACCACATGCACAATTAGACGCAGTGACACGGGTAATTTGTTCCATTTTTCGCTGTACGTCTCGATCACTTTGCGCACGCCCGGATTGGGCAGACCCGTATGCACCAAGACTCCCGCTTCCAACGGCACGACGCGCGTGCTGGATGCTGGCGCGCGCGGCGCGTGTGTAACCGGGTTGGTGACGAATGCGCCCAGCTTATCGTACTGGATCAAGTCGCGGTAGGCATCGCCATAGCCGAGCATTCCAGCGGCGTTCATGACGGGCGTATCGACGATGATGCTGTTTTTCCCCGCGCGCGTGATGCGAACCGACATAATTGCCCCTCACCCTAGCCCGCTGACAGTGGTCAAATCGAAGGCGGGACCTGTCGTGCAGACCAACTGTGCTTCGCCCCGCGTGCGCAGCAGGCACGCGCCGCACGCGCCCGTCCCGCAGGGCAACGGCGGACAGAACACGCCAAACAGATAAGCGGTTTGCACATCGGAGCGCAGTTCTTTGAACAGCGCGTAAATGCGCCCCATCTGGATATTTTCGATCTGCGGGTTAACCGCGACAAAAACCTGATCCGCCCACCCAATCGTCGTCACACGGTTCTGCCACTGCAAATCGGCGTCCCCGCGAATGATCTCCACCTCCGGCGGCAGATGTTCCGTCGTGTAGCGCGCCGCAGTTCCGCACAAGACCAACGTCACGCCCACCCGATTCACCAGCAGCGCCGGAATCGTCAGCAGCAGCGGCGCCGGGTCAGCGTCCCACGCCAGCAGCAGCACCGTGCGCAGCGTCCGCCGAAAGCGAAATGGCACGCCGACCGCACCAAGCAGATTCACGACCTGTCCGGGCTGATACAGCTCTGCCGATGGGCGCTCGACAATCAGCGTTTGGTTTTCGATCTTGACCGGAAACCATTGTTGGCGCAGGTACGGCGTGTACGACTCGACGCCGGGCGTAGACAGCTTTGCCAGCAACGATTGTCCAGCTTGCATCTGGGTCAGCGACGCATCGACGGCGAGATAGAGTTGTTGATGGGTATCATTGACGCGGCTGACGCGCTCAATAATCGCTTGCGTGTCTTTCATGATTTTTCACATCGATTTGGTAAGCACGGGTTCGATTGCACCTGTGCGTTTGTTCACGATGTTACCACGACCGCCGCAATCGCGCCTGATACTTTAGTCGGACGATTTGCGTATTACATACAGATACGACTGAGGACGGAGTTCTGCCTACGGATAGAATTCTGAAAATAAGGTCAAATGATGGAGGGGCATGACGGCGTAGGGGCGATCCGGTGGGACGTACCAGCGCGTCACGTTGGGCATGATGGTCAAACGGCGGGCGTACCACTGACACACCCCTGCATCATTTGTGTTCTATTTCGGTGTTCCATGACAAGTCACTTTGGAGAACGATGATGGCAAATCTGGTTGAACAGGTCATTTCCACTGTCTTTGGCAAATCGGGCAGTGAGTTCATCAACACGATGTCGCGTGGGATCACGCAAAATGTGGATCGCTTCTACGATTTCGTCTACGTGAAGGTGTTCGGGCTGCCGTTCGTCGTGTTGGGCGCGCGGCAGACGGGCAAGACCACGCTGATCGAATGGCTGCGGCGGAATGTGCATCTCTTGGGCGAATATCAGCCGTCCCCGACCGCGCCCGGCGGCGACAGCGTGGGCGTGTTCAACGCCAATGTCGGCGACGAGTTCATGCGGCTGAAACCGACGCGCGATGTGGGCGGCGAATACGAAATGTGGGACACCGATTGGGTCGATCTGTTCCGCGAGACGCGCCCGCGCGGCGTGATCTTCATGATCGATCACACGGACATGCTGAAGCATAAGGACGCGCTCAACTTCGTCATGAACCTGATCGAAGAAGACCCGGATGCGCGGACGAATCTGCGTTCATTCCTGCTGCTGGTCAACAAATCCGACTTGTGGACGCCCACCACCACGCTCGACAAGCTGATGGGCGGCTATAGCAACGAAATCAAGCGACTGCGCAACCAAAGCGAACGACTCGGCTACAAGTCGCTGATTCAGTCGTGCAGCATCACCAACGGCGTGGGCGTGGACGACGCGATGCAGACCTTCTTCAATCAGATTCGCCCGCAGCCGAAGCGCACGACGGCGCGCTAGTCGAGTAAAATACGTTCAGTGTTCGATTGCACAGAAGGGGATATCATGCTGTCCGCTGAATTGATCACGACGCTGCGTCAATTGGATCGGGACGAGAAACTGCGCGTGGTGCAGTTGTTGGTCAACGACCTCGTTCCGACGCCGCTGACCGCCGAAGAGGAAAAGCGGCTCAACCTCATACAGCCGGGCGTGACCTATGAAGTGTGGTCGCCACAAGTCGAGTCGGGCATGGATGAACTGCTCCAAAGGTTGGAAGCAGAAAAGGCAAAAGCGGGTGTCTGATCCGATCCAGTTCGCCTACACAGCGTTGAAGAATCCGCGCGGCGAAACGATCTTTCGTCCGCTGCTCAACATGACATTGACGACATCGACTGGACGTATCGAGACATTGGCACTGATGGATGCGGGCGCGGATGTCAACGTACTGCCCTATCGTTTGGGGGTCGAACTGGGGTTGATCTGGGAAGACCACGTTTCACGAATTCAACTGAGCGGTAATCTAGGCGCGGCTGAGGCAAAAACGGTGGTATTGACCGGAAACGTCGCGGCGTTTTCGCCTGCTGTGTTGATCTTCGTGTGGACTCGTGCTGATCTGCCTTATCCCATTTTGGGGCATTTGAACTTCTTGATGGAGTTCAACATGTGTTTTTTCGGTGCCGAGCGCGTCTTCGAGATCAGCGCGACGTAATGCGCACCCTGACGCTTGATTACGTCCTCATGGGCGAACGACGCGGCTACACCTTCACCACGCCCACCGACGACCTCGCGCCCGAAATCGTGAAGGCGCTCTGGCGCAGCGCCATGCCGCGCGGCGCGAACTGGGATGATCCGGCGCTCGTCGGCGCGCGCGCGCTCAAGTCATTCGCGCTGCACACGGGCGAGATCGCGCTTTGCGAGGTCGTCGTCACGGATCGGCGCGATGAAGTCGGGCGCGCGGGCATCCGCACGGCGACGATTCACATCCTCACGCTGCGCGAACAACAGGCGATGCTGGCGCGTCGCCTTGCGGAGATGCCCGCCGCGCTGGTGGCGAACGCCGAAGCCAAACTGACCTCGCGCGAATGGGCGCTGATGTTCCGCAAACGCCGCACACAGCAGCCGCCCACGTCGCTGGTCAAACCGCAAACTATCCTCGCTTATCCCTACGATCCGGCGGGCTGGCGCTTCGTTGAGACGTGCATCCTGCTTTTGGCGACGCGCGCCACCTTGCTCGCCAACCTGATCGAAGTCAGCCCAACGGTCAATCCATTCGCAGATCGCGCGCTGTCATTCACGACGCTGGCGCTGGACAGCCGCGACGAAACGCGCTTGATCGCCGTGCCGCTGGCGCGCGCGCGCACGCTCGATGACCTGCCCTACATCGACATCACCTAAACGCTCGAAGCTAGACAGCGGTCATTACTCAACTTGAGTTTCGGATAGGTATTTTGCGTGACTTTAGGGTTCACCTCACCCCCTGACCCCCTCTCCACTGCGTGGCTGTGGGGAGGACATGTTTGGTTTTCTCCCTGATTCACCTCACCCCCTAGCCCCCTCTCCACTGCGTGGAGAGGGGGAGTTTCCGCCTTGTGTTTCCCCTCTCCACTGCGTGGAGAGGGGGTCAGGGGGTGAGGTTCTTGAAAAAGTGTCCTCTCCTCAGCCACTGCGTGGAGAGGGGATTTAGGGGTGAGGTGAGCTTGTCAATTGAGACCTCGTATCTTGATGCGTTTGACCTGAGTCATTACTTGTCCCGACCCATACACGCCCCTACCCATATGAGAAACGCTAGAGAGGCGCGTTCGCCTCACGAGCGGACGTGATACCATAAAGAAAGTGTAGACATCACCCGTACACAAGGAATAGTCACAACACGGCTGGAATGTAAGTATGGCACGTCGTCTCCTTCTATTGATCCTCTTGGCGCTCACGTCATGCCAGACCATCAAGAACGCCCCTCGCGCGAACGACTCGACCGCGCTGGAACCGTTTACAAATATCCCCCTCGTCACGCCGTCGCCCGTTTTGTCCCCCACCCGCAGCGCGCCGACGCCTGCTTTGACGCACCTCGAAACCACGACCGAGGGTGTCCTGCGCGCTATCGATGCGCCGTCAAACTGGGAGACGGATATCGTGGATGGGCTGCTGCTGGCAGAACACAGCGCCGCGATGAACGATGGCACGCCGGGTTTGGGCATGTTGGTGTACATCTTCGCACCGCCGAACAACGAATTCGCCGTCCTGACTGGGCGCGATGGCAACTTCGCGCATTCCGTCTTGAATCACGTCGTGCGGATGCCCGGAAGGATTGGACGCAATGTGGCGGTCAGCGAGCCGGTATCGTTCGACTGGGACGGCTACGACGCTGCCTATTATTTGCTCTCCGGTGCGGATGCGCAAACGATGGTGCTGGCGGTCGCGATCCCCTTGGGGGGTGACGACGCGCGCCCGCGCTTGGTCGTCTGCAATCTGAGCATCCCGCCCGCGCGCACGGCGGCACTGCGCGCCCATCTGCCCGGTGTCTTGGACGGCTTGACTATCGACGGCGTGCGCTTGAACGGCGCGGCGCTCGATGCGCTGCCCGATCCGCTGCCGTTCCCGTCAGCGGCGGACGAAGCGGCATTTTTGGCAACCGAATCATCCCGATAGCGGCATTTCTGGGAAATGGTGAATATTCACCCCGCTTCGTTTTTGCGCTACACTGTTTTTTTGTCACCACACAGTCATTGAGGATGAACGATGAACCTTTGCGTCTACTGCGGCGCGAGCGGGACGGTCGATGCACGCTATCTGGCGCTGGCAACCGATTTGGGCGGGCGCATTGCGACACGCGGCGATACGTTGGTCTATGGCGGCGCAAGCGTCGGCTTGATGGGCGCGCTCGCGCGGGGAGTCCACGCAGCGGGCGGGCGCGTGATCGGCATCATTCCGCAGGCGTTGGTCGATAAAGAGGTCAGCTATACCGCGTGCGATGAGATGATCACCACGCGCGACCTACGCGAACGCAAAGGGATGATGGACGCGCGCAGTGATGCGTTTTTGGCGCTGCCGGGCGGACTGGGAACACTGGAAGAAATTACCGAAATCATGAGCCAGCGCGCGCTGAAGATCAGCGACAAGCCGCTGATCCTGCTCGATTTGGAGGGTTACTATCAGCCGTTGGTGACGCTGTTCGATCATATGGCGGCGATGGGCTTTTTGCGCGCCAATCACGGGCAGTTGTACTACACCGCGCCTGATTTGGATGCTGCGTTCGCCTATTTGGACAGCGGCGCGGGGCGCGAGGTGGACGGACGCTACTCGTGAAAATCTTTTCTCATTTATATATCGGTGGTTGCTTGTAATTATCGCTGCGTTGAATTTTTACCCGATGCGGAAACCATCCGTCCGCGTCCACGGGCTGGCATCCGGTTCGCGCGTGCTGACGGGGCGCGCGTCCGCATTCATATCGTGCAGCGCCGCGGCGATCAGCGCACGATTCAACGTATCCCCGTCGATTTCTCCACCGATCAACTCGTCCAAATGCGACTCGATGAACGTGGTATCCACGTCGCCCGCCGCAAACGCCGGATGTGCCAACAGCGCGCGCAAAAAGTCGCGGTTGCTGTCGACGCCGAGCAGGACGGTCGCGCGCAGCGCCGCGTCGAGCTTGCGGATCGCGCCAGCGCGCGTCGCGTCGTGAGCGATGATCTTGGCAATCATCGGATCATAATGAATCGAGATCGAATCGCCGCGTTCGATGCCCGCATCGACGCGCACACCCGGCAGATGCGGCACACTGAACGCCAGGGCGCGCCCCGCCGACGGCGTAAAGCCTGCGCGCGGGTTCTCGGCGTACAAGCGCGCTTCGATGGCGTGTCCGCGTAGTTGGATATCGGCTTGCGCGAACGGGAGCGGATCGCCGTTGGCAATCGAAAATTGCAGCGCCACCAAATCGAGTCCCGTCACCGCCTCCGTGACCGGATGTTCGACTTGCAAGCGCGTGTTCATCTCCAAGAAGTAGAACGCCCCGCGCGCGTCCGCGATGAACTCGACCGTTCCCGCGTTGACATAGCCGACCGCGCGCGCCGCTTCGACCGCTGCCGCGCCAATCCGCGCGCGCAGGTCGGCGTCCACGAGCGGCGACGGCGACTCTTCGATCACTTTTTGATGCCGCCGCTGGGCGCTGCATTCGCGTTCGCCCAAATGGACGATGTTCCCGTGTGCGTCCGCGAGGATTTGGACTTCGATATGCCGCCCGCGTTCGATGTACTGCTCGACGAACACGCGCGCGTCGCCAAACGCGCTCTTTGCTTCGCGCTGCGCCGCTTCGACCGCCTCTGCCAGCGCCGACGGATCGCGGACGATGCGAATCCCGCGTCCGCCGCCACCCGCCGCCGCCTTGACCATGACGGGAAAGACAACCTCACCCCCCGACCCCCGCTCCGGTACGGCGAGGGGCAGAAGGACGCCATGCTGACTCTCCCGCTCCACATGGCTGAGGGGAGGACATGTTTGGTTTTCTCCCTGATTCACCTCACCCCCCAGCCCCCTCTCCACTGCGTGGAGAGGGGGAGTTTCCGCCTTGTGTTCCCCCTCTCCACTGCGTAGAGAGGGGGTCAGGGGG
>Ga0163154_10000900_pt1 | contig 46183 bp, 43 predicted proteins | sample OliLakLV19MP9P1_FD_148649 | JGI IMG/M metagenome (GOLD analysis project Ga0163154, IMG submission 148649) | Freshwater microbial mat bacterial communities from Lake Vanda, McMurdo Dry Valleys, Antarctica - Oligotrophic Lake LV.19.MP9.P1 | ecosystem: Environmental > Aquatic > Freshwater > Lake >... | reverse complement strand
AACAATCGTATTCATTATGGCTTTTATCACTGAATGAACTATCTTGCCTTTAATATAATCTGCTTCAGATGGTTTGTCAAGCGCAATGTCGTTTTACTGTTTTTTGACCTCAATCCCCGTCGAACCGTGTGCCAATAGTAGCCGGAGGGGAGCGTAAGCGCATGCAGTCGCAATTCACGAGCCGACATTATAGCTTCGCGCCCGTTCCGTGCCATAGTTCCCATGTTTATACACTAGATTTTTATCACGGTCTGTTTGGTTACCAACACGTTTAGTAAGAAACTACAAAATTATTCTGACGGACTTTCCCCTCGCACTACCGCCGCGCGGCGACTCTACAGCGCGGGCCGCCGCCCTATCAAACACCGCCAGCGATACGCCAATCCCACCGTTCCGGCGGGACTGCCGAACCACAGCCTAAAACGACGACCTAACCACAGGTCGTCGTTTTTATTTGACAGGTTCCCTCCTCTGCGCTGTGCCGTTCGGGACGAGCGGTAGCGCTCACCTGAGCTGGCAGACTCCAGCGTCTGATGGAGGATTTTCATCATGACCGATTTCCGTAGCCTGATTCGTAGCCAACTCGCCCCGATGCACCCGACTCCGACCTATTTGACCGAATGGGCTGGACGCCAAACGTCCGAGCAGATTTACGAAAACCTCGCGGTATATGCCTCGAATATCATGAAACTGTACGGGGTGTTACCGTATGAGATTCCCGACTGCATCCAAGCCGGGTTTGTCGCACTGCTTGAGCAGTTGGCGCGTGAGCCGTATTTCCTCGCCAGTATGACACGGCGTCAGGCGGTGTATTTCATCTTGGCACGCTGCAAGATTTCGACCATGCGCTATCGTGAGCAACAATACGATAGTCTTGACGCGCTGGTTTCGGATGATTGGAATGACACGTCGGACGAACACGCCATCACCGGTTGGGAGCATCACCGTGAGGAACGTTGGGCAGCGTGGGCGACAGATGCAGACCTGCGTCTTGATGTCGAGCGGGTGATGGGTAAGTTGGCCGAGAAGTATATGGACTCGCCCAAGCATCTGATTGCGCTATATCAGGTCACGACCAGCGTGAAGCGTTGTGAAGCGGCGCAGTTGGCGGGGGTGACTCATTGGAATTGGCTCAAGACCTATGTCGAGCCGGTATTGAAGGACGTGCGTTACGAATTCGCGCAGGTGTTTATGGAACATCACTGCTATGAGCCGCTGGACTTCAATCCCGCCAAGCGACCGATGCAGCACATCCAGAAGCGTCCGGCGTGGCAAGCCGCCGCCTATGCCTGAGAGAGAATCGTCGTGGCCGGGGACGTTAAACCCGGCCAATATATTTTTTGCGAGGGATGTTTTATCCAGACAGTGAGTTGTTGAGCGAACCTTTGCTTGCTTGGGGAATTCCAGACGGTTGAGTAAAGATTATGAATAGCGGCTTGATAGCAGTGAAGGCATGATTTACCTCGCTTCTATCCGTTCAATTCTGTGAGATATCTGTATCTAATCTGAACTTTGGATAGATATTGGCGCATTTGAGACCGGAATTCAGATAGCTTACAAGGTAAAGATAACTTGGGTACCCTTACCCGGTGCAGAGACAATCACCAATTCCCCGCCAACCAGAGTCGCACGCTCCCGCATCCCAATCAAACCGAAATGCCCTGTACGTGTTAGGTCAGTGAAATGATCGGGAATGTCAAAACCGATGCCGTTGTCGCATACACGCAGCGTAGACTGATTTCCTTCCGAGACAAATTCCAGTCTTATCGTGGTCACACCGGCATGACGAATCGCATTGTTGAGCGCTTCTTGAGCGATTCGGTAAAACGCTAGCTCATGTTCAGGCTTCATGCGTGGCGGCGCACCTTTTACGATAAGCTCCGCTTTGACATTCCGTATGAGTGTTTCCAGAGCCGCCAACAGTCCCAATTCTTCTAAGTAATGCGGGTGCAGCGCTTGGCTGAAGCGGCGGATTTCTTCGATGGACTGCGCGATCATTTTACGCATCTCCTCAATACGCACGCTGACTTGTTCAGGTTCGCGCACCAACGCCCGCTGAACCATCTGTGCCTTATGACCGAGTGCGATGAGCGATTGCACTGTTTCATCGTGTAATTCACGCGCTAGGCGCGCACGTTCCTCTTCTTGTGCATGGTTCACTGCACCGACATAATCGTGCAGTGCCGCTTGATGATTCTGAACCTGATTCGCCATCGTGTTCAAAGAACCACGTAACTCTTCGATCTCTCGCACGCCCTTAATTGAGGTTTTCGCCGCGTCAAATTGACCTTGGCCGATGAGGGTTGCACGCAAACCTAATTCGCGTAATGGTTGCACCACATAGCGCAGTCCGAAGAACAAGATAAGTGAGGATGTCAGCAGTGCCATAAATAAGATGAAGGGTAAGACTTGTTCATATCGGATCAGCGGGGTGGTCAGCGTGTGCCAAGACTCGCGGATGACCAATGCCCAGCTACGATTGGGGATCGGGGCGTAAGCCACGATTTCACCATACATCGTATCCGATGTGAAAATGACCGCATGGTGTCCTGTAAGTGCTTCCCGAACACCTAGCCAGTCGCGTGGGCTACCCGCAGGTACAAGCTCACCCCACTGGAAAAGTACTTCCGCATCCTCGTCAAGCAGAATGACCCCGCTTTCCGCCTCGGCATGTTCAATGGACAGCCATTGATCGAGTTTCAACGCATTAATGGAAACCTCGTTGACGGGAATACCATCGCGCAGCGATTGGTTCTCGAGTTCGAGGGCAATAATTTGAGCAAGTGCCAAGACGAGCCTGCTGTTCTCTTGAGAAGCGAGACTTTTCATCGCTTCCTGATGCCCTTGTACGCCCGTCACCGAGAAGATAATCAAGAAGATGGTGAGTGGTAAGACAGTCCACAGCAAAACCTGCGCCCGTAATCCATAAAACCGCGTGATAAGCCGCGCCGTGTTCATCCGTCGCGCTCCCGAAGTTGGATAATCCCGATTTGAAGCGCTTTTGTTACGGCCTCTGTCCGGCTGCCCACATCTAATTTGGCATAGACGCTGGCGAGATGTCCCTGAACCGTCCGGTCACTGATCGACAACTGCACGCCAATACCGCGATTGGTTAGACCCGCCGCCACCAATAACAGGACTTCATGTTCACGTTCGGTCAAAGATTCAGTTGCAGGTATGGGGCTTTTCTCTTCAATAATGTGGCGGATGAGCGAACCGGCGATCTCTGGCGGGATGACTGAACGTCCCGCAGCGACAAGGCGAACCGCCTCAATGATCTGTTCGGCTTCGGCATTCTTTAGCACATAGCCGTTTGCGCCTGCCTGTACTGCGGCAATGACGAAGGGATCATCATCATAAGCCGACAAAATCAGGATGCCCATCGGCAGGTTTTGAGCCCTAATCCACGCTGTGACCTCAATGCCTGTCGCGTAGGGCATTCGCACATCCAGCACGGCGACATCCGGTTTGAACTGGAGAATAAGTTCTTTGACTTTCTGACCGTCACTGGCTTCAGCAACGATTTCGATGCCTTCACCTTCCTCCAAAAATTCGCGGATGCCTTTCCGAACGACGGCATGATCATCCGCTAACACCACGCGAATATTTGACATAGCGTCTCTCCGATCTGAAACAGGTTCAGCATGATATACGATGAGTCTACGAGACCTTGACGAAATTACGACCTAGCAAAAGGCGGGCTAGAGAAGTTTTCACCCTCGACCCGCCTTTGTCGTTACTTCAACGTAGTGTAAATGCTTGTTATGCGAGGGGTGTGACGGCTATTTATTCCAGCAATTTCGCTTCATAGCTGGCGATTTCGGCGGTTTGAGCATCAATGATGTTCTGAGCAAGCTCAACCAGCTCAGGATGTGCGAGGCCATCCGCGTCACGGGCCAGCAGGCGCTCTGACATGTGAATAGCGTCATCGTGGTGATCGATCATTGATTCGAGCCATGCCGTCTCATAATCCATGCCTTCAAGCCGATTGAAACCGGCAAACATCCCCATCATCATCGCAGGGTCTGTGGCAGGCATACCAGCGCCCATATCCATACCGCTGTGATCCATACCGGCCATATCGCCACCCATCATGCCCATCATGTCGGCCATAGCCATCGGGGCGTATTGGATGTTATACCATGCCAGTAACCACGCTTGCATTTGCTCAATTTCCGGCTGTTGGGCATCGAGGATCGACTGACAGATCACGCGGAGTTCATCCGAAATATCGTCGCGCCCCAAACAATCCTTTGCCATGTCGATTGCCATTTGATGGTGGTCAATCATGCCTTCCATGAAACGTACTTCCGCCCGCCCGATTCGCCCTTCGGTAGGCACATCGGCCAGTGCTGCCGGAGCGAGCATCAGCACAACGCCTAAAGACAACATCCCCAAAATGATATTCAGCTTCTTCATGTCGTTCTCCTTACTGGTCTCTCACAACAATTACTGCCCCATGTAGTATCAACAGTAACGAGTACAATGTTTATCCGCCAAACGACGGATTTCCCCACCCCGCCAAATGGCGTATAGGGTTATTTTCTAACTCACCCTAATCTTAGAAGGCGCTGCATGGTGCAGTTGCGATATGTGATTGACCGCATATATCGGCTATCTCAGTGGACAAAGTATCAAGCAACGTATGATGTTGACACCCTATATGGAGGTAAAAATGCGCTTCTTGGCATTGTTCGTAAGCATGGGTTTGGGATTGTTTTTGGCGGCATGTTCGTCTGCAACCGATATTTCTGAGTCAACCCAACCCATTCAAATCCCGCACATACATGGGTTAGGTTTCTCTGCTGAGGACAGCGCCCTTTATGTGCCTGCCCACACAGGATTAATCGTCTATGCAAACGGTGGATGGAATGTCCCTGACTTACCCGTAAATGACTACATGGGATATACGCCGACGGATCAAGGGTTCTATAGCAGCGGCCATCCCGGCGTAAACTCTAATTTGCCTAATCCGTTAGGGATCGTGAAAAGTGAGGACGAAGGGCGGACGCTTCAAACGTTGGCATTTCAGGGTGAAATCGACTTCCACCAATTGGGTGTCGGGTATAAAAATCACGCCATTTACGCGCTCAACGAGACACCCAATAGCCAAATTGGGATCGGTCTATTCTATAGCCTAGATGACGGTGTGACATGGGAGCAAAGCGCGGGGGGTGGTGTTCGCGGACAAATATTGCAAATCGCTGTGCATCCCACAAAAGCCGAGATAGTCGCGTTAGCCACGGAAAACGGTTTATACCTATCGAGTGATTATGGCAGCACATTTGACCCAGTAGGAACTATCGCACCCATCAGTTCCGTCACATTCGATCCAGCAGGGGATCAACTATTATTCGGTTATCAAGAGCTATCCACCTACACGCTGGAAAGTCGTCAAATTCAAATTTTGGCCTCGCCGACGCTTACACAAGATACAGCTATCAGCTATATCGCTGTGGATCCCAAGTCTAATACACTTGCCTTAGCCACGTTCGCTAAAGATATTTATCTATCCCAAGATGGTGGTGTCTCATGGCGTGTAATAGCGAGTCAAGGTCTGACTCAAAGTGCGCGCTAGGGACTAGGGATATGTAGTACAAACGATGGACGGACAGCACGCCAAATGGCGGGTGAATCAAATCGCAGAACAGCGCATATCAATCAAATCGATACGAGTTAAGGTAGATAGGTGATCTGAATTTGGTTTTAACAGGAAACTAAGCAATGACACCCCTAACCTTAACTCGGCGCGCCTTCAGCGCAAAATCAGCGTTGCTGTTCGTTGTGATAGCCATGCTAATCTCAGTCCCCTTCCTCGTTTCAGCCTCTGATAAACCAAGTCAATCTATCGGTATACGCATGATAGATTCTGATACGGATGGCGTTGTCGCCCAAACCACTGCGGAACCCACCGCAGATCATTCAGCGCATCACCCTACAGCGGAAGCCACCCCAATTCCACAAGCTGGAACAGCCGCGAGTCCCAATATGGACGGGATGGGGCACATGAACCCGTCCGATATGATACTCATGATGGAAAATATGCGCGGCATGATGGACACCATGATGTCGATGGATATGCCTGCTGAAATGCGTACTCAGATGGAAGCGATGCGCGGCATGATGGACATGATGATGTCTGGCGAGATGATGCAGGGCATGGACATGAGTACAATGATGGAAAATATGCGCGGCATGATGGACACCATGATGTCGATGGACATGCCTGCTGAAATGCGTACTCAGATGGAAGCGATGCGCGGCATGATATCTGGCATGAATATAATGACACTTGATGCCACACCTGACGCGATGCCTGATATGGAAATGGGTGGTGGTCATGCGATGAATCCCATCAGCAGTGATGGTGTGCTTCCGGCTACTGAGAGCGTTGGCGGACAACCGCTGGACTATCGCGTGGAGGAAGGTGTTAAGGTTTTCGACCTCATCGCCAAGCCCGTCCTTTGGAATATTCTCAATAACGTACAAGTGACAGCATGGACGTATAACGGCACGGTTCCGGGGCCAATGATTCGCGTCACCGAAGGAGATCGCGTCCGCATCAATTTCACCAACAATCTATCTGAGGCGACCACCATACACTGGCACGGTATCAGCGTCCCTAACGCGATGGATGGTGTTTCGGGCGTGACCCAAGTAGCCGTTCAGCCCGGTGAGATATTCATTTATGAGTTTGAAGCGCGCCCGGCGGGTACGTTCATGTACCATTCACACCATGAGAGCGATGTTCAGGTCGGGATTGGTTTATACGCGCCGTTCATCATTGACCCCGCCGAACCGCAATCGCCCGCCCCAGATGTTGATGTGACCCTGATGCTGTCCGAGTGGCGCGTCGTAGATGGACAAACCTATCCAGCTATGCCGATAAGCGGTGCTGAACCCAATTACTTCACGATTAACGGACATGCTTTCCCGTCCACTGAGACCATCTCCGTTAAGCGCGGCCAACGTGTTCGCCTTCGCTTGATGGGGATTGGACAGCTCATCCACCCGATGCACCTGCACGGTATGCCGTTTCAAGTCGTCGCTATTGATGGGTATCCTGTCCCAGAAGCAGCGGTTCAAACCCGTGACACACTGAGCGTTGCGCCCGGCGAACGTTACGATATTGAGTTTGTAGCGACTGAAACAGGAACTTGGCTGTTCCATTGCCACATCTTACATCACGTCACTAATGATGGGGTTGAACCGGGTGGTCTAGCGCTTGCCATCATTGTGACAGAATGATCCGATTAGACCGGTAAGGTCAAAAGCATAAACAGCGCGTAGTGACACCTTCTTGCATGACAGGGTGTCACTACTATTGCCTTGTCAGCTGAGTCGTTACAAACTTGGGGCAAACGCCTCCAACTACTGAACTAGAGGATACTTAGAAGTAGCCCGAATTTTTTGCACAAGTGCTACTGGATAATTTGATCAACCAAAAGGACGATGTATTTACCCCTCTGTTGACCAATTACGTTGGATACTCATTGCGACTATGCTTAGCGATAAGTAGATAACTATCCAAACAAAAAAGCTTAACAAATACAGGCGTATCCATTATGAAGACCAAAGTCTCAGAGGATGGATCAAGCATGAATGGACAGAAAGACACAATTTTGGTCACGGGCAGTAGCGGCAGGATCGGCTACCCATTGGCAAAGCGTCTGTCGGAATCATTCAACGTGGTTGGCTTTGACCGCCGCGCTCCATCACACCCCCCACCCAGCGCCGAATGTTTGTACGTGGATATCACTTCCGATGAAAGCTTAAGCCGGGGGTTGAAAGCCATCCGTGAATTGCACGGAAGCCGTATCGCTTCAGTTATTCACCTCGCTGCCTATTATGATTTTTCTGGTGCGCCGAGTCCCCTCTATGAAGAAGTCACGGTGCGCGGCACCGAACGCCTGCTGCGGATGCTGCAAGATTTCGAGGTTGAACAATTTATCTTTTCCAGCACGGATTTGGTGTACGCGCCCTCTGCGCGGGGGCAGCGTATCAACGAAGAGTCGCCTCTCGATCCCAAGTGGCCTTATCCAAAGTCGAAGGTCGAAACCGAGCAGGTCATTCATGCCGAACGTGGGAACATCCCTACGGTGATTCTGCGTATCGCGGGCGTGTACGATGACCTGTGTCATTCAATTCCGCTGGCACAGCAGATCCAGCGTATCTATGAACACGACATCACCGCGTATCTCTTTCCCGGCGATATCTCTTCAGGTCGCCAAGCGTTTGTGCATAACGATGACGTGGTAGACGCCATCGTGAACGCGGTTGCGCGCCGTCGGGAACTGCCGCCCGAAGTGATGCTGCTCATCGGCGAGTCCGAGTCGCTCAGTTATGACGAGTTGCAGCGCGCTTTTGGGCAATTGATCCACAGCGTGGAATGGAAAACACACTCCATCCCCAAACCATTAGCTAAAGTGGGCGCGTGGGCACAGGAAAAACTGCCGCTGGGCCGACCGCCCTTTATCAAACCGTGGATGATCGACCTCGCCAACGATAATTCCGAGTTGGACATCACACGCGCTCATACTGTGCTGGGTTGGTCGCCAAAACACTCGCTACGCGACACACTGCCGAGCATGGTGCCAGCGCTCAAAGCTGATCCATTGACATGGTATCGCGAGAATGAGATCAAACAGCCGTTATGGTTGCGAGAATTGGCACCTGCACTTGTGGGCCAGCAGGCGAAAGTGTTAGACCCACATGAATTGATGCAGCTGAACGAACAGGTGCAGGGCGAAATCGCGGCGACTACTCCATCCTCAATGACCGAACTGTCTAGGCATGATATGTCGAAAATGAGCGCGGCGGTACAGGGCAAGAGCGCGGCGGTAGCTCCAACCCCGATGACCGAGAAGCCCCAGCATGATATGTCGAAAATGAGCGACTCGAGTGGCAGTGGCAATGGCTCGATGACCATGGATATGGGGCAATCGGGCGAACAAGCCGACGAAGTAGATGATAAAACGGAACATCTCGAACGACTACGCATGTTGCAAGCGCAGTTGGAACATGCCTACCAACGCGAAGTGGTTGCACAGAAAAAAGAGGACCCGAAGGCGCAGAAACTGATGGAGAGCGACCCACGCGGGCATATCGAGATGATGAAGATGGAACAAGAGCATCGTCAGTTAGCGCTCGAACTTCCGCGTATGCTGCTTCAGCGCGAAGCGCAGGTACATCAAGAATTGCTGCAAGCACAGGCGTTGGTAAGCGCCAAGATGCCTGACACCGCGATTATGATGGGGCAGATGGTGACCATGGCGCGCTGGTCGCAGATTCCACTGCTCGCGCTGGGCGCGTGGTTGATCGTCAGTCCGTTCATGCTTGATTATGGTAGCGTGCCCCTGATATGGAGCGATATTATCAGCGGAATCCTAGTGATGATACTGGGAGGCATCGCTTTTCATACAGGTCGCATCTGGGCCGCGATCGCCAGTATGCTTGTGGGCTTGTGGATCGTCTTCGCTCCGCTCGCTTTCTGGGCACCAAATGCCGCTGTGTATGCGAACGATACGCTGGTCGGCACGCTGGTGATCGTCTTCGCCTTCATTATCCCGATGCTCATGCCGATGTCGGGTCCCACAGTGCCGTCCGGTTGGACGTATAACCCTTCGACTTGGCAGCAGCGCGCACCCATCCTAGTGCTGGGCTTTTTGACTTTTTTCATGTCGCGCTACATGTCGGCATTCCAGTTAGATCACATCACCTCGGCGTGGGATCCGTTTTTCGGCAACGGTACGATTAAAGTGCTGACTTCGACGGTCTCGCAATCCTTCCCCATCTCTGACGCAGGACTTGGCACGTTCGTTTACCTCATCGAAATTCTATCAGGCTTTATGGGCGACACGCGGCGCTGGCGCACCATGCCGTGGATGGTAGCGATCTTTGGAATCGCCGTCGTGCCACTGGGTATCGTGAGTGTCGTGCTGGTTATTTCGCAACCTGTGCTGGTCGGCGCATGGTGTACCTTTTGTCTGCTTTCCGCATTCCTCATGCTGATCATGGTTACCCTGTCGCTCGACGAAGTGATCGCCATGCTCCAATTTCTCGTTCAGACTCACCGCGCAGGTAAATCGGTATGGCGCACCTTCTGGCTGGGCGGCAACGCACTAGGTGAGGATCTGACACTGCGTCGTCAGGAGAAGGCACAGTTGCGCGAGATGTTCTGGGGCGTGACCTTGCCGTGGAACCTAGTCATAAGCGTGATACTCGGCATCTGGTTGATGGCAGCGCCGGGCGTTTTTCAGATCAGTGGCACGTTGGCGAACAGCGATCAAGTCCTCGGCGCGCTGGTCGTGACAGTCGCTGTTATCGCACTCGCAGAGGTGGCGCGTGCCGCACGTTTTATCAACATCGTGCTTGCGCTCTTCGTGATCGTGCTGCCGTGGCTGATCGGCGGTGGAACGCTGGCATCCGGCTTAAATGATCTGATTGTCGGCCTACTAATTATCGGGCTGAGTATCCCGCCGGGCAAAATCAAGAATACGTATGGCAATTGGAATCCACTGGTCGTGTAAGCGACGATACGACCCCAAACCTCAATCGCGAGTTTCACTCGTCCCCTAGACACCCGGGTTCGCCCGGAAGGAGCTGCAAATGACCTACCAAAGTATCAATCCCTACAATGGAGTCGTCCTCAAGACCTTCGTGGAACTCACAGACGCACAGCTTGAGACTGCTGTTCACACCGCGCAGCAGTGCTTCGAGACATGGCGACACACGACCTTCGCGCATCGTTCGGCGGTGCTTAAGCGTGCCGCTGCCATCCTGCGCTCACGGGTCGAGGACTTTGCGCGATCTATCACGCTCGAGATGGGGAAACTGATTGAAGAGAGCCGGGGTGAGGTGGCACTCAGCGCCGACATCCTCGATTACTACGCTGAGAACGCCGAGCGCTTCCTCGCTCCGCAGCAATTGACACCTGCTTCGGGCGAGGCGACCATCGAAAGTACTCCGTTCGGTGTGCTGTTCGGCATCCAACCGTGGAATTTCCCCTACTACCAACTCGCGCGCTTCGTCGCGCCCAACCTGATGGCGGGCAATGTCGTATTGGTAAAGCACGCCTCCAGCGTACCTCAGTGTGCTGCCGCGTTTGCTGACTTGTTCATCGAGGCAGGCGCCCCGCTGGGCGCGTATACCAACCTGATGATTAGCAAGCCTCAAATCGCGGTGGTCATCGCCGATCCGCGCATCAAAGGTGTGGCACTGACCGGAAGTGAGGCGGCGGGCGCTGTCGTCGCGGGACAAGCGGGCGCAGCGCTCAAGAAGTCCACCATGGAACTCGGTGGCAGCGACGCATTTATCGTGCTTGAAGACGCTGATCTCGATGAGACCGTCAGGTGGGCGCTGTGGGGACGCATCAACAATGCCGGGCAGTCCTGTGTCGCGGCCAAGCGATTCATCGTGGTTGAAGCGGTGGCAGATCGCTTCCTCGAAAAATTCACGACGGCCATGGCTGGACTGAAGACAGGCGACCCCATGGACAAGGCTACGACCCTTGCACCGCTTTCTTCGAACGAGGCGCTCGACAAGTTGGTGGATCAGGTAGATCGAGCCGTTGTCAAGGGCGCACGCGTCGTGCTGGGTGGCAAGAGGGTCGATGGAATCGGCGCCTTCATGCAGCCGACTATCCTGACCGATATCGACTCTGAGAACCCCGCCTATGATGAAGAGTTCTTCGGGCCAGTAGCCCTGTTCTTTCGTGTACCCGACGAAGATGCAGCCGTGATACTGGCGAACGATTCGAGCTTCGGACTCGGTGGGTCAGTATTCACTAGGGACATCGCACGGGGTAAGCGCGTGGCGAACCGGATCGACACTGGGATGGTGTTTATCAATCATCCGACTTGGACGGCTGCCGATCTTCCGTTCGGGGGTATCAAGCAGTCTGGGTACGGGCGCGAACTCTCCAGTCTCGGCATTCAAGAATTCGTGAACAAGAAACTGATCCGCGTGGCTGACATCCATGCTCCGGCGTAGAGCAGCTTGATTTGTTGTGGCACGAACGATATGAACGTGCCGCACTTACTTTTACATGAGTGAGGCACATAATGAGAGGCCGCGAACATCCGAAAAAATGTCAGTCATACAACTGGGACTGCGGAAGTCATCTATATTCTGCCTAAAGTTCGATGTGCCGAGATGTTCGCTATGGTTGCTGAAGCCAGCGACCACTTCCAAATGGGTTTTGCTCATGTTCTTTGGTTAAGTGCTTTGGGACTCTTTCTACGACAAAAATGAATCAATATCTATTGGGAGGTAAGCATGTCTAATCAGAAGATTCGCGTCGTGGTCAACGGTTATGGCGTCATCGGCAAACGTATTGCGGACGCAGTGGTCGCACAGGACGATATGGAATTAGTTGGCGTCGTCGATGTCGTCAGCGATTGGCGCATCAAAGTCGCTGTCGAAAAAGGTTATCCCGTATTTGCTTCAAATCCCGAAACGGCTGACACCATGCGGATGGCTGGTATCCCGCTGGCGGGTACGCTGGATGATCTGCTCAAGCAGGTTGACGTGGTTGCTGATGCTACCCCGAAGAAAGTCGCCTCAGCCAATCTAGAGAAGTATCGGGCCGCAGGTGTGAAGTCTATCTTTCAGGGCGGCGAAAAGCACAGCCTTACCGGTCACTCTTTCGTAGCTCAAGCCAACTATGCAACTGCGTTAGGCCGGGACACTACGCGGGTGGTTTCGTGTAATACGACCAGCATCGTTCGCACCCTAGGTGCGCTCAAAGCGGCTGGGTTGCTCAAGAAGGCTCGCGGGGTGTTGATCCGCCGTGCCACCGACCCATGGGAGTCCGATCATACGGGCATCATGAACACAGTTGTACCTGAAAGCACCATTCCATCGCATCAAGGGCCGGATGCCCAGACTGTCATCCCTGATCTGGATGTCGTCACCATCGCCGTGTTAGCGGCGCATACGACCAGTCATTTGCACGCTTGGAGCGTGGAACTCACTCGCACCGCCACTAAGGACGAGGTACTGGCGGCCTTCCGCGCTGTTCCGCGCATCGCTTTTCTGCAAGCGGCGGACGGTATTGTCGCGCTGAACAGCACCTTAGAGATGATGGCTGATCTGGGCAGACCTCGTGGTGACATGTGGGAGGTAGGGCTGTGGGAAGACAGCCTGACGGTCATAGGGAATGAGGTGTTCTATAACTACCAAGTCTACAATCAGGCCATTGTTGTCCCAGAGACGATTGACGCCATTCGCGCACTCACAGGCATCGAGAAGGATGGTTTGAAATCTATCGCCAAGACGGATCAGGCGCTGGGATTGGTGCGCGATTTCGTTGGACAACGAGAGGCTGTTACAAACCGAATCTAAGAGAATCGGAGGTGATGGCATGAAAGACTTGCCCATGTCTGCCTAGTCGTTGGTTTAGGCGTCTGACCACGCTGGGGTCTACCTTCACCAAGCGCGTGGTGGCAGCTTGCGAACAGCCTTCGGCCAGATGCGCCGCCACTGCTTCGGCTTTCTCTTCGCTAACTTTGCTGTTCCACAGCGCGCTTCCTTTACGCTCGCTGAACTCACTCTGACAGCTTCGACAGCGTAAGTAACGGATAGCATCTTCTCCGTAGGTCTTGCGGACGAGTAAATTGTTCAATCCCACTTGCATATAGTGCTTGCAATCTGGGTTGACACAGGCTAAAGTCGCCAAGGGAGGTCGTGTTGGGGTGGCGTTTGGTTTTTGCATACCTCTACTCTACCCAACGACCTCCTTTTTGGGGAGATAATCTCACACGACTACCCGAATTTAACATCTTGGGGTAACTACTCAGTCGCTATTTGAGGAGAAAATGAGATTTTGACCGGTACTCAGCCCAATTATCTGAGGGGAGAACTTCCCCACAACTCAGCCAATTTGACGCTCTAGATCATCAAATTGAGGGAAGAAATGATGGCTGAGTAGTTACTGATAACCTTGAATCCGCGTTGCAAGTCATCGCGAAAATAGGAAAGTTGTATAATGAGCTTGAGACCAGCAAAAGGAAAGTTTTGCTGTCTCAAATCATAGAACGGGTCATCGTGGACAACGATGGAAATGTGACACTTGAGTTGCGTACACCGTTTGCCTATCTGCAAACTCTTGCAGATGACATCAAGCATACGGATGCGTCTCATCACTGTGAGCCGAAGAAAAAGAAAAACGGCGAGGGGATTTCCCTCACCGCTTCCTCGGAACAATGTTCGACTCTACACCAATCTTGCTCCACAGGTTGGATTCGAACCAACAACCGATCGGTTAACAGCCGATTGCTCTGCCGTTGAGCTACTGTGGAATAACATAAGTAATTCTACAACAGGCCGCCATACTGTCAAGGGCAAACCGCCCCCACTGACTGGGGTTAGTCCTCGATTTGCGCGGCCATGACTTCTTCTAGGATATAGACTGGTCCGGTCACGATGCGTCGCACCGGACAACGCCCCATGATGTCGTGAATCCGCACCCGCTGGTCAGCGGTCAGGTCAGCGCCAATCAGGGTGATTTTTTCAATCACCTCATGGACATATAAACCCTCTCCCGGCGCGTTGGGATACTCTTCACGCGGCTTACGGATGACATCCATCTCGATTTCGATATCCACCAGCGGCCAGCCCTTGCGGTTGGCGTACATCTTGGCCGTGATAGCTGCACACGCGCCCAACGCCCCCAGCAGCATTTCTTCCGGCGTGGGGGCGGTATCCGTGCCGCCGTCCTCAACCGGCGAGTCTGCATAAAAGGTGTGGTTGCGGGCGGTGATGGAGGTGTTATAGCCGCCGTGAGTTCGCACACGGGTGATATTCGACATAAAAGCCTGTCCTTTGTTGGGTAATCAAAATAAGCGCATCATTCCATATCTATTAGACCCGCGCCGCGCCGGTTGCCTTACGTTTGGCGGCGGATTACACTATGCGGATGGGACTGTATCGCATCATGGGGGGCGTATGTCTGCGATTCTACAATTGGTCATCGGGTTGGTATTCATCTATAGCTTGATGGGGATTCTGGTCACGCAAATCAACGCCGTGATTTCTAGTGCGTTGAACCTACGCGCCAAGAATCTGCGCGAGAGCCTAATGAACCTCGTCAGTGACCGCAAACTACAGGCGGAAATCCTCGCTCACCCGCTGATAAAGCTGGTTAAGCCGGAAACATTCAAGCTCGACTCCATTCAATTGGACAACCGCGACGCCAACGAAGTCTTGAAGGCCGACCTTACCCGCGTTGATTACATCGCTCCGGCCACGTTCGTTGAGGCGTTAGTCGGGCTGTTGGTTGTGCGTGCTTATAAGGAAATCGACCAAGCGTTGCTCGTACTGCCCAAAGACAGCGAAGCCCGCACCAAAATCTCCTCGCAGGTGATGGAATTCCTGTCCGCGCCCAGCGATGAGCAATTGAGCGTGTTGCGCCAGAGCATCAACAACGCCAACTCACCAGAAACCGACATCGGGGCGCTGCGCCAAGCGTATGACCGCATGGCCGAAGCTTATGGGGAAGTCCGCAACCGTAACCCAGACCTCGTGCCGCTATTGTTGGGGATTAAGGGCATCAATATCACGGCTTTCCAAGAGGCGCTCAAGATGGTGTTGTTCAGCGCGACCAACGCCGCCGAAGCGGTCAAGAAGTTGGAAACGTGGTTCGATGACGGGATGAATCGCGCATCGACGCTGTTCCGCGAGAAATTGCAAAAGTTGTCGATTATCGCGGCGATTGGGCTGGTGGTCATCCTGAATATCGACACGCTGGCGATGACTCGCGCCTTTTGGATTGACCCCACCCTGCGCGAAGCAGTAGCCGCCGCCGCCGAAGAATTCATCCAGACCGCCCCGGCTACCGCACAGACCGACTCTACCACCCTAGATGATGAGACCAGCAGCGAGGCCGCCCAAGCGCTAGAGGACAACCTTAACGATGCCCGCGCCACGGTCAATCAACTCTTGACCTTGAGCGTCCCGATTGGCTGGTCATGGATCGAGGTCGATTGCACGCTTGATGACACTAACACGCAGCGCATTTGCGAAAGCCCCAACAATCTGCGGAATTTTTTCACGCTGACCAACCCCAATTGGTTTTCGCTGGTGATTGGTAAGCTGATTGGGCTGATTGCGTCTGCGATTGCCGCCGCACAGGGCGCGCCGTTCTGGTTTGACATGCTCCGCAAGCTGACCGCCCGCAATTGACCCCAGATGCCCTCGCCTTCCTGACCTCTCCGGCGGGGTCGCGCCTATTGGCCGACCTCGCCACGCAAGACCTGAGCGATTCCCGCACGTTGGCGGTGATGTCCGGCTTGCGGAAAAGCTACCCGCCCGCCCATGCCGCAGCCGCGATGGAACAGGCACGCTTACGCCGCGCCGCCGAAGGTAAATTTGGCTCAGATGCGGCGGTGATGTTCTTCACCCGTGACGCGCTAGAACAAGCCAGCGATTCGCGTACCCGCCACTGGCGTGCAAATAGTCTCAGCGGGAAAGTGATTGACGCTGGTTGCGGAATCGGGGCGGACTCGTTGACCTATGCCCAAGTGGGCTGTGAGGTATTGGGTTTAGACCTCGACGTTGAGCGCGTGGCGATTGCGGAATACAACGCCTCCTCGCTGGGCGTGCCTGACCGCGCCCGATTCAGTGTCTATGACATCACGGCTGGGCTACCGGAATCATGCGACTGGGCGTTTTTCGACCCCGCCCGCCGCGATTCACAGGGACGCCGAATCCATCGCGCTGAGTCGTATTTGCCGCCGTTGTCTACGCTAAAACGGTGGACGAACGCCCGTCAGGTGATGGTCAAGCTCTCTCCCGGCATTGCGATAGACGATGTGCGCGATTATGGCGGACGGCTGGAATTTCTGTCGGTGGACGGCGATTTGAAAGAGGCGGTGCTGCTCCCATCAGAATCGACTCAGACGACACGGGCGGTCTTATTCACGGGCGGGGAAACTCACATCTGGGATTGGCACGCCTTGACTGACCTGCCAACCGTAGCCGCGCCGTCTGGTTGGTTGATTGAGCCGGATTCGGCGCTGATTCGGGCGGGGTTGGTGCAGCACGCGGCGATAGCATGGGGCGCACATCAGATTGACGACACCATCGCCTACTCGACCTCAGAATCACGGATTGAGACGCCGTGGGCGCGTTCGTGGCGCATTTTGGAGTCGATGCCGTTCAATCTCAAGAAATTACGGGCGTATTTGTCGGAGCGCGGCGTCGGGACGGTGACGGTCAAGAAGCGCGGCCACGCCATGACTCCAGAGGAACTGATTGCGGGTTTGAAGCTGAAAGGGACGCTTTCACGCACGCTGGTTTTGACTCGCTGCGCGGGCGTGCCGTATGTCGTCATCTGCGAGGATTACCGACCTTAATCTCACTTCCAGCCTTGAGAGGTCAGCGTATCAATTTCCTCAAAGTGTGCGTCATTCGTTATTAACGTTAGACCGTATTGGATTGTAAGTGCCGCAATCCAAATGTCATTTTCGGGTATCGGATGGCCTTTTGTCCCGAGTCTTTGTTTTATCTCTCCATAGAGATTGGCCGTGTCGGTATCGGGATTTAGCACGACCCGATTAACCATAAAATCTGTAACTTGTTGTCGATTTTCTGCTACACGTTGTGATTTATGTGCGCCAAAGTATAGTTCACCTACGGCAATTAAGGGGATAAACACATCTGTGACGGTGCTGAGTAATTTTTTGAGATCTAAATTATCCCGTTGCAAGGCGATAATTGCATTGGTATCAAGCAAAACCTTAAGCCCAGTCATGCCAGTCGATGCCCTCGCAACCCTGATTGATGGCTGTTTCCATCTCATCTAAAGATTGCGCGTCAAAAAGCCTTGCTGACTGCAAAATACTTTGACCGGATTCCCCCCTAACATTAGATGTTTGGGTGGCCGTGCGGACAACATCTAAGATGTGACGCTGCTGAGTTACGTCAAGTTTGCTGAAGTGTTCGAGCAATTCTTCGGTCATAGTCATAGTTAGTTCTCCCTGTAATGTTATAGATGTGGGATATTTTAATTATAACCAATTGTTCTCTATACAGAACATGTCTCAGTAGCATAATAGAGTTTTTCGAGATGCTCTCGGAGGATAAACATGAAAAAAGCGATTGTGATTGGCGCGGGAATCGGCGGGCTGAGTGCGGGTTTGGCATTGGAGCAGACCGGTTTTGCCGTGACCCTCTATGAGCGCGGCCCGCAGTTAGCGGCGGTTGGGCAGGGCGGATTGCACACACCGTCCGGTAAAACGCTGGCAAAGAACGATGTCCGTGCGATGGAAGCGCGTTTCGGCGCACCCACGGTCATCATTCATCGCGCCGATTTGACTCAAATCCTCCAAGAGAAACTCATCAGGGCGATTAAGCTGGGCAAACGTTTTACTGGATACAGCGAACAAGACGGACGGGTACACGTTTCGTTTGAAGATGGCACACACGATGAGGCCGATATACTGGTTTGCGCCGATGGGATTCATTCGGTGCTGCGCCAGACATGGTTTCCGACCAGCCAGCCCATTTATGCGGGATATACCGCGTGGCGCGGCGTTGCAGCGTTTGACCATCAGCGCGTCGGCGGGCATTGGGGCGAGACATTAGGGCGCGGCACGCGATTCGGCCTCGCGGCCATCGAGCGACGGGCGCGTGTATTGGTTCGCCACCCAGAATCAGCCCGCCAATCAAATCACCCCAGCCGTCGAACGCCAAACATCTCTGCTCACCTTGTTCAGTGACTGGTATGACCCCATCCCAGACATTATCCGCGCCACGCCCGCCGAGCAAATCTTGCAAAACGACATTTACGACATCGCGCCGTTGAGTGAGTGGGTGCGCGGACGAGCGACTTTACTGGGGGATTCTGCCCACGCGATGACTCCGAATATGGGACAGGGCGGATGTCAGGCGATTGAGGATGGGCTGGTATTGGGGAGATGTCTGCGCGATAGCTCAAGTATTGAGGCCGGTTTGCGAACCTATCAGACTCAGCGATTGGCGCGTGCCAATAAGGTTTTGATGTTGTCCCGCCGAATTGGTCAGGCCATGACCCAATCCAACCCCGTCGTGTGCGCTTTACGAAACTTCGTGCTAGGGATTACCCCGCCTAGCGCCCAACTGCGTAATTTGGAGGGCATCATGGGACATAACCTCCCTAGTTAGGGACAACACGGCGCGATCTACCACGCAAGAATCGGGCGATTGTCAGCCGTATCCTATCCGTGAAGTGAAAACCATTAAAGCGCTTATGCGGCGTTTATTGTTGCGGCGTACAATCCATAGGTATAATAGATGAATTGGGAAAGCGTGCGACTGGTATCAAACACGTTTTCATGTGGAATCGCGTCTGAGGTTCATAACGTATGATCGAAGTTACTATCGACAGCTTGCGCGTGAGTCTGACGACGCAGCAGCGGATTGTCGTTCTCAAAGACAGCACATCTGACCGCTACTTGGCGATTTTTATCGGGCCATTTGAGGCCGACGCCATCACCTTTGAGTTGCAAGATGTCGCGCAGCGCCGCCCGCTGACGCACGACCTGATGAAGTCGCTCATCACGGAATTGGGCGCACGCCTGATGTATGTGATGGTCAATGACCTACGCGATGATGTGTATTATGCCCGCTTGGTGCTGGACACCAGCGACGGCACGCGCACCGAGGTCGATTGCCGCCCCAGTGACGCCATCGCCATCGCCGTCCGCGCCAAAGTCCCCATTTATGTCGCTGAGACGGTCTTAGACCGCGCCGGTATCCGCCCGGAATCCGACGTAGAGGAAGAACAAGAATACGACGCGCTCTCGCCAGATGAAGAAATTAGCGATGGGCCGGTGGATAGCAAGCGCCTGAGCGCGTTTGCGGATTTCCTCGATTCGCTCGACCTCGATGACCTCGCGGGTAACGACGACGACAAGTAGCGCAGTGATGAGGCTTCAGTGATGAGTGATGAGCAGGCTCCTCAAAGCATCGCTCATCACTCGTTTTTTATCCCGTACACATCATTAATTTGCCTCGTTGGACGCCCAAACGGACAGGATTGATCCTGTCCCCACCATACGGCCTTTGGCCTGTGGCGCAACCGAAACCCAATGCTTAACTTGTGGAGGGATGATTTAAAATCCAAACGATTTTTGATCGGGTTTTTAGCATAAAACACACCCACATAATCGTTTAGATTTATTTCGGTTTCTCCATTGGTATACTATGGATATCCATCTCATCACACATCACTTCGGACTCACGACTCATTATTAGGCGTTTATGACCAACCAAAGCCCGTTAGACCTGAATAGTAGCCCAGCCAGCATCGAGTCCGAGATGGCGTTGCTGGGTGCTGTGTTGGTGAATCCAGAAGCCTTCCTCGCCATTTCATCGTTTCTGCAAGCCGATGACTTCTTTTTATTGAAGCACCAGCACGTCTGGACGGCCATGCAGAATCTGTCGAATCGCAAGATGCCGATTGATGTGCTGACCGCCGCCGAAGAATTAGACGCCGCCCATCACTTAGAAGCGATTGGCGGGATGGGCTACCTGACTCAGTTGCTGAACAGCACGCCGTCCAGCGTCCATGCCGAGTTCTACGGCCAGATTGTCGAGCGGGCGTCGGTGCGGCGTCGCCTGATGCGTGCCGCTGATGAGATGAAGGCGTTGGCGCGGGATGAGCAAATCGACCTCGAAATGGTCATCTCGAAGTCGGAAACCACTTTGTTCGGCGTGACCGAACGGCAGATGAAGCGTGACTTCCAGACCATGCGCGACGCAGTGGGGACGTATTTTGACCGGATCGACTCGCTGATTCAAAACCCCGGCAGTAGCTATGGCGTCCCCAGCGGATTCCGCGACCTCGACTCGCTCTTGGGCGGATTCCAACGCCAAGCGCTGATGATTTTCGCGGGTCGTCCGGGCATGGGCAAGACCTCATTTTTGCTGTCTGCTGCGGTCAATGCGGCGCGTCAGAATCAATCCGTCGCCATTTTCACGATGGAAATGGGCGCTGAGGAGATTGTGCAGCGCATGATTGCGATGGAGACGGCCATCAGTAGCGAGAAGTTGCGGCGCGGCGACCTCAATGCGGCGGAGTACAACCGTTTTGTCGAGGCGGCGGGGCGTATCAGCGACTTCCCGATTTATATTGACGATACGCCGGGGTTGAATCCGATTCAATTGCGGACGAAAACGCGCCGGTTGCAGCACGAGTTTGGACTCGACCTCGTGATTGTGGACTATTTGCAATTGATGAACGGTGGCGCGGCCTTCCAGAACAATCGCGTGCAAGAAATTGGGTATATCAGCCGGTCTTTGAAGGAATTGGCTCGTGAGCTAAACGTGCCGGTGTTCAGCGCGGCGCAACTCTCCCGCGCCGTTGAAAGCCGTCAAGACAAGCGCCCACAACTCAGCGACCTACGCGAGAGCGGGTGTTTAACTGGCGACTCGCGGGTGCATTTGCCGGATGAGGGGCGATTCATCCCGATTCAGGAATTGGTCGGGCGTAGCGGATTCCGCATCACCAGTTTGAATACCGAGACATGGAAATTGGAATCATCCGAGGTCAGCGCGGCGTTCAGCACCGGCACACAGCCGGTCTATCGGATGCAGACGCGCTTGGGTCGGGCGATTCGGGCGACGGCCAACCATAAATTCTTGACCATCGACGGCTGGAAACGTCTGGATGAATTGGAATCAGGCGAACGGCTGGCACTTCCCAGAATCCTAGACCATGCTGTTTCGGAAACCATTTCTCAACCGGAATTAGCATTGCTTGGTCATCTGATTGGGGATGGATGCACTCTGCCACGTCATTCCATTCAATACACGACCCGTGAAATTGACCTTGCCGAAATCGTGGTAAAACTTGCAACAGAATGTTTTGGGGATGCTATTGTGCCGCGCATTCATCAAGAAACGGGACATTCTTGGTATCAAGTATTCTTGGCTTCAGCTAGACGCCTAACTCACGGGGTACATAACCCTATTCGTGATTGGTTAGAGAAGATGGGTGTTTTTGGCCTTCGTTCTCATCAAAAACGAATCCCGGATATTGTGTTCTCTCAATCTTCACAGGCAATTGGACGTTTTCTGCGTCATTTATGGGCAACGGATGGATGTATCAAAGCCGACTCAGCCCATCCCGCCGTTTATTACGCGAGCAGCAGCCCAGAATTAGCATGGGGTGTTCAGACCCTCCTACTCCAATTAGGTATCAATGCACGATTGAAGATTGTATCGCAAGGCAACAAAGGACGCCCGCAGCATCATGTGATTGTCTCCGGCAAAGATGATTTAGCATTATTTGTTAACCGTGTTGGCGCGGTGGGGCAATACAAATCTACACATCTTGAAGCGGTGCGCTTATACACAGAGACAACCACAGCTAATACCAACCGGGACATCATCCCTTTTACCATTTGGTCTTTGTGGGCTGTTCCGGCAATGAAAGCCAATCAAATTACGACGCGCCAAATGTATAGTGGGATGGGTACAGCGTATGCTGGGACTACACTATATAAACAAAATCTGAGTCGTGCGCGTGCTGAACGCCTTTCTGTTGTGGTCAATAGTTCCCATATCGCGGCATTAGCGCGTAGCGACATCTACTGGGATGAAATCATCGACATCTTGCCGGACGGCACAGAACCCGTATATGACATGACCGTGCCGGGGAATCATAACTTTGTCGCGGAAAATATGGTCGTCCATAACTCGATTGAGCAAGATGCCGACGTGGTGATGTTCTTGTACCGCGATGTCGTGTATAACCAAGCCACTGAGTTCCCCAATTCCGCCGATGTCATCGTCGCCAAGCATCGCAATGGCCGTACCGATACCATTTCCCTTTACTTTGACGGCTCGCTGACCAAATTCATGGACGGCGCAGTCCGGCGCATCAGCCTCAACGAGGACAGATAACCGACCATGTTGGATGAGTTGTTTCACGGCCTGATGGCGCGAATCGATAATGTCAATGAACTTAAGGTGACGCTGTTTTGCCTATGGGCGTTTGAACAGCGTGACGCCCCAGATGGCTTGTATTGGCTACGCCGCGCCGATTTCGACGGCCTGAATAGCGATGTCCACGGGCTAGACGAGGACGCGATTGATGACGGACTGGATTGCGCCGTGTTACGTCAGACGTTACGCAAGGTTGACCTCAATACCCCAGCCGGAATAGAGCAAATTTACCTCTACGCCACGCCGGAAGCCGATGCCGCGCTATCTATCCCCGGCGGATTCGCCGCCCGGATTGACGCCAGCGGGCGGCTAGACGTATTACCGCCGCGCCCATCGGTTTATAAAGTGTATGAAGAAAATATCGGCCCCCTCACCGGCCTAATCGGGGACGCTCTCCGCGACCTCGTGGTCGATTATGGCGAGCCGTGGGTGGGAAAGGCCATCGCGGTAGCGATGGAACAGAATAAGCGCAGCCTGTCGTATATTAAGGGCATATTGCGCGGTTGGAGAAAGGATGGCAAGCGCGATGCAGACACCGGGCGACATCTTGCGGCGGATGAAAAATCTACCTCCGGCAAATACGCCGACTTCTTCGAGCGGTGAGTCGGATATGAATAAAATCTGTCAGCGGTGCGGGGCAGCAGACGCCATTTGCGAAGGCTTGGGCATGGTGCGCTATGACGTGCCGATGGATCACCCCCATTTTGGCAAGATGTTCCGCTGCCCCAATCAGCCGGTGGAACAAGACACCGAACGCCAAGATCGTTTGCGCCGCCTGAGTAATCTCGGCGCGTTGGCGGAGAAAACCCTAGACGATTTCCATATCGATAGCACATCCCATACCCCGCTAGAACAAGCGTCACTGCGGAACGCCCTCAACGCCGCGCAACGCTTCGCAGAAACCCCTCAAGGCTGGCTATTGTTAGAGGGCGGCTATGGATGCGGCAAAACTCACCTCGCCGCCGCTATCGGTAACGCCCGCATCGCGCACGGTGAAGAAGTCCTATTCGTCACTTCGCCGGATCTGCTCGACCATCTGCGCGGGAGTTATGGCGACACCGAACACGGCTACGATGACACGTTTGAGCGCCTCAAAGGGGTTCCGTTGCTGATTTTGGACGACCTCGGCGTGGAGAATCCGTCGCCGTGGGCGAAAGAAAAACTGTTCCAACTGCTCAACCATCGCTACACCCAACGGCTACCAACCGTCATCACGACCAATGCCGAACTAGAGCGACTCGACCCGCGCCTCAAGAGCCGGATGCAAGACGTAGACCGCACCGCCCGCGCCGTGATTTCCGCCCCCGATTATCGTTCGATGAGCGAAAATGTGCGCGGACACTTGTCATCAGCGCTGGCGACTTACCGCGATTACACGTTTGGTAATTTCGACCTAAACACGCACCTCAATCAAGAGGAGCGCCAGAATATCGCCAATGTCGCGCAGGCCGCCCGCAACTATGCCGATAATGTACGCGACAAATGGTTCATCCTCGCGGGCAAATCTGGCGTGGGCAAAACGCACCTCGCGGCGGCTATCGCCCATGCACGGCAAGAGCGCGGCACGGAAGTCTTTTTCATCACCGTGGCTGATTTGATGGATGACTTGCGGACGACCTTCAACCCGTCGTCGGCCTCGACCTTTGACCAGCGCTTTAATCAGGTCAAGAATATCGGCTTGCTGGTGCTGGATGACCTCAATGTCGGTGGCACGAGCGATTGGGCGCGTGAGAAATTATTCCAACTGATTGACTATCGTTATGTCACCCGCAAGCCGACGGTCTTTACCCTGAGTGATTTTGAACGAGTCAGCGAACGGCTTCAGGTGCGGTTACTCGACCCGCGCCTTTGTGTGCGCTATGAACTCACAGTGCCGCCGTATGTGATGCGCGGACGCCGGAGATAAGGGTCACGTATGGTCACTACCGCCGCCCTGACCGTCATCCCCTATGAACGGCGTTACCGGTCACAGGTGTTAGAGTTGATTCAATATACCTATTTGCGCCATACCCATTTTGATTGGTACGAGGCCGAAGAATGGCTAGACAGTATGGGCGGAATCACCCGGCTGGCGTGGCGTAGCGGTCATCTGGCCGGGGTGATGGCGGTCAATACCCCGTTCAATGCCATGTCGTGGGTGCGGATTCTGTGCATCGCGGAGGGGACGCCAGAAGCCGAGGTTGTGACCGCGTTATGGAATTCGGTGCGGGCGAGCCTGCATCAGGCGGGCGCGGTGGGGTGCTGGTTGCTGGCATTAGAGCCGTGGATTGAAGCGCATACCGCCCGATTGGGCATGGCGCACACCGAGACGTTGATTTCGATGCGGCGGGGGAGCAGTACGCCGTTGCAACCCGCGCCCGTGACCGATGTGATATTGGAACCGGGGTCTATCAATGATGTGGCGGCGATGGCCGTGATTGACCAATCGGCCTTCATCCCCCCCTATCAGATGAATTACCCAGACATCCGACGGGCATACCGCAACTGCACGACCTGTACCATCGTCCGATTAGACGAGCAAATCGTCGGCTATCAAATCAGTTCACGGCACGGCTCTACTGGGCATCTGGCGCGGCTGGCCGTCATGCCGGGGCATCAGGGGCGGCAGATTGGCGCGGCGCTGATGCGTGAGGTGATTGCGGCATTTTTGCGCCGTCAGGTCGAGGTCGTGACGGTCAATACACAGGCCAGCAATACGCGCTCACAAATGTTATATCGGGCTTACGGATTCGAGCGCAATGGCTATGATACGCCGATGTTCAGCGTGTCTTTGGTGTAATTTACAAGGCGGACACGTCGGTGCCGTGTCCCTACACAGACAGATTAATTCGTAGGGACATGGCAATGCCATGTCCGTTTGCAACAAAACCGGCTAGAAAGGTTTGATATGAAATTCAATCAAATTTCGGGCGTCGTCCTCGATATGGACGGCGTATTGTGGCGCGGCGATGAGCCGCTGCCGGGATTCCATGATGCGTTCGCGTGGTTTGACGAAAAGCACATCCCCTACGCGCTGTTGACCAACAACAGCGGCAAGACTCAAGCCCAATATGTCGCTAAACTCGCCAAGATGGGCGTGATGGGCGTGCCGCCAGAGCGCATCTTGACCAGCGCCATCGCTACCGCCTCGCACCTCAGCGCCCATTATCCCGCCGGGACGCGGGTGTATGTGGTCGGGATGGATGGTATCCGCGATGCGTTAACCGATGCCGGATTCGATGTGATTGGCGAGGACGGCGCAGCGGATTTGGTGGTCGCCGGTATCGACTTTGAGTTCACCTATGCCAAGCTCAAGCGTGCCGCGCTGCTCATCCGGGGCGGGGCGGAATTTATCGGCACGAACGGCGATAAGACCTTCCCCAGCACCGACGGACTCATCCCCGGCGCGGGCAGTATTCTGGCGATGTTGGAGACGGCCACGGGAGTCGCGCCTACGGTGATTGGCAAACCCGGCCTGCCGATGTTTGAGGCCGCCCTGCGCGTCACCGGCACGCCCGCCGATAAAACCCTGATGGTCGGGGACAGGCTAGACACCGATATCAACGGCGCACAAGCCGCTGGGATGAAAACCGCGCTACTTCTGAGTGGCGTGGCGACCCCAGAGGAAATGGCGACGGGGAATGTCTGGGCGGATGTCGCGTTTGAAACATTAGAAGGGCTGTTGCGGGCGTGGGCGGGCGATGCGTGGGTACAAAATCGCATCAAATCGCGGCGCAAGGGCGGGTAAAACCCCTCACCATTCGCGCTTCTGATTGCGCGTCAGTTTGGCGCGGACGGCGGCGCTCAGGTCAATGTCGTGCAAATGGGCAAGCTGCATCAGGTAGAGTAAAACATCGGCCAATTCCCCGGCCAGCGCCTCGCGGTCTGAGGTCTGATCGTCCCATTGGAAATGTTCCAGCACCTCAGACGCCTCTAACACCAGCGACAGCGCGATATTTTTAGGCGTCTGCGGGTGCGGCGAGTCCGGTTGCGTCCACCCTTTTGCCTCGACAAATTCGAGCATCAGGCGGGTGAGGTCGTTCAGGGAATCATCAGGCATGGAGTCATCCTTACGGCGTGGGTTTGCGTCCAAAACGAAACGGACACGGCAGTGCCGTGTCCCTCTCATGACTCATCACTCAATAAGCGTTGGGGCTGGTGCGGGTGATGGTCTGCCATGCCGTGCGGATGATGATTTTGACATCCAGCCAAATCGACCAATTTTCGACATACCACAAATCATAGCGTGTGCGTTCGCTGATGGAGGTATCCCCGCGCAGGCCGTTGACTTGCGCCCAACCGGTCAGGCCAGCCTTCTCGCGGTGGCGCTCCATATAGCGCGGGATTTGCTGGCGAAATTCTTTGACATATTGCGGGCGCTCTGGGCGCGGCCCAACCAGCGACATGTGGCCGAGCAAGATATTGATGAGTTGAGGGATTTCGTCCCAATTCAGCTTGCGAATCACCATCCCGACGCGGGTCACACGCGGGTCGCCTTTAATCGTCCAACCGGGGGTGTTCTGCTTTTCGGCGTCCGTCCGCATTGACCTGAACTTAATCATCGGGAAGGGGCGTCCGTCCAATCCCATGCGCTCTTGGGTATAAAACACCGGCCCGTGTGAGTCCATGCGGATGATGAATGCGGTGAGCAGCATGAACGGGCTGAGGAAAATCAGGCCGCCGGTTGCGCCGAAAATATCCATTGCACGCTTGGCGCTGAGTTTCCAGCCGCGTAGCGAAATATCGCGCACGGTCAGCAACGGCGTCCCGCCGAGGTCGTCTACGTTCATATCCCCGGCCATATATGCGAATACGTCCGGCAGCACCTTGATGTCTACCCGCCCGCGCTGGCAAAGCGCCACGATGTCTGGCAAGTCAACCCTGCGGTCATCTGGTAGCGCGATAATCACTTGTTCAATCTGGTAGCGGTCAATGATCTCCGGCAGTTGGTGGTACTCGCCCAAAAACTCGACATCTTTAACCCTCTCGCGGGGGTTGGCTTGCCTATCAACCACGCCGACCACGTTATAACCGAGGTCAGGGCGATTCTTGATGGCGGTCAGCAAATCTTCCGCCACTTTGCTGCTCCCGACGATTAACAGGTTATCAGCGGCGATTTTGCGGATGCGGGCGGCGCGTAGCAAGGCGCGGTGAATCTCGCGCCCCAAGATGACGAACAGGGTAGAGAAAATCCAGACATAAAAGAACATCGTGCGCGGATAATCGACATCCCATGACGAGCCTTTGAATAGCAAGTCGTGGATTCCGCTGACCAAGACTGACCCCAACGTGACGTTGCCCAACACTTGGCGGGCGTGGTCAAAACGACTGAAGCTGCGGCTGGCATGATATAACCGGCTGGCGTACATCATGGTGATGATGATCACGATATTGAGGAGCATCAGCAGGACGTAGCGGTCAAATGACGGGTAGAGCGTGCTGTCGGCCACGAATTGGGCGCGTCGCAGTTCATACCCCAGCAAGAATGCCAGCGCCAACATGCTCACGTCAAGCAACAGTAGGATGATATTTAAGACGGTCTTGAGTCGATTAGCGCGTACCGAATTGACGACTTTGGACGCCTCTTGGGTCGAGAGTTTGGCGGGTTTTGGGGGCGTGGACATGATTCAGTAGGCCGCCTTTCAGCCGGAAACCTGCGCCGGTTTGAAGTCGGACGGGTGACGCATCTCAGGGAGTAGCGCCGGCCCGCCTTTGACCATCAACCCGGCCAGCACCAACCAATGCACCGGCAACGGCGTGTTTTTGCGGTAGTGCTTGCGGTAGAAAATCAGCATGGCGCGGTAGAACTCGAAGCGGGCTTTGGGGCTAAGTTTACCCACCACGCTCTTAAGGTGCAAGACAGTGGCCTGTGGCAGATACATCACCGAAAACCCCGCCTGTTTGACCCGATAGCACCAGTCGATGTCCTCGCCATACATGAAGAAAGTCTCATCAAGTAGGCCGGTGGCTGCGATGGCCGCTTTGCTCAGTTGCATATACGCCCCGACCACCGAATCGACCTCGTAGGCTTCATCGGGGTTACGAAAAGTCAAGTTATAGCGGGCAAATGTCGGGCTGTTGGGGAACAATTTCCCTAATTTGCTGAAATGGGTGAATGAGACCCATGGCGTCGGGAAGCTGCGACGACAGGCCTTGTCTATCTGACCGTTTGCCATCACCAGTTTGGGGCCAGCGATTCCGATGTTGGGGTTGGCGTCCATCTGCGCGGTGATGATACACAGCGCATCGGGCGGGACTTCCGTATCGGGGTTGAGTAATACCGAATAGCGCGGGGCGGAATCGGTCACGCCGCGCTCAGAGTAGCCCATCCAACGCAGACCCATATTATTGGCAATCGAATAGCCGTTGTTTTTATCGCTTGCGATGAGGTGGGCTTGGGGGAATTCTCGTAGCACCATGTCGGCGCTGCCGTCTTTTGAGGCGTTATCGACCACCACGACCTGAAACGTCACGCCGGTGTTGGCGTAGACAGTTTGCAAGCAACGACGCAAGAGGTCACGGGTGTTATAGCTGACAATAACGATTCCGAGGTCGAACATACGCGCCCAAATTCTCAACATCTGACGGGAAATTTAGGCGATTATAGCACGCTTGACTCTTGGGCGTAAATTTCCTACTCTTTGAATAGAACATAAGTTTTCTCGAAAAGGATTGCATCTGATGAGCGTGACATTCAAAACGAAAATTTTTCAAGCTGAGGGGAAGAACGCCACAGGCATCTCTGTCCCTCCTGATGCGATTGCCGCGCTAGGGACTCAGAAACGACCCGCGTTGGTTATCACTCTGAACGGAACGTATACCTACCGCACTACCGTCGGCGTTTATGGCGAGTCGTTCCTCATCCCGTTCAATTCCGACCACCGGAGCGCATCTGGTTTGGGCGCGGGCGACGCGGTAGAGGTCATGCTAGAACTGGATTCAGAACCCCGCATCATTACAATCCCAGAGGATTTGGCAGCCGCCCTCTCAGGAAAACCCGGCGCACTAGAAGCCTTCGAGAAATTAGCCACATCCAAGCGCAAAGAGTTTGTCCGTCAAGTCGAGGAAGCCAAAGCCCAAGAAACCCGTGACCGGCGCATCGCCGGAATCGTCGCCAAAATGGGCGAATAATTGTTGCGGCGGGATTGTGGCGAACCGTTGGAGGCTCGAACAACGGATACGGCAGGCCGTGTCCCTACGAAAAACCGGATGTTCGTAGGGACAACGCGGGCGTTGTCCTCGCCTGTATGGGTTAACCTCATATAGACGAGGGTTGAAATTACAGTGTTGCGACGTGCTTGGCGAAATTTTCCAAAATCGCTGACCAACCATGACGCTGTTGTTCGGCGCTATTTTCCGATTCGACCATCAACTCAATCGTGACCAGCGTCTTGCCATCCACCTCGGTGAATGTCGTCGTGACTTTGCGGGCATCGCCGAGGCTTTGTACGATTCGTTCCGGCGCGACCACTTCATCATAAACGCCTTCAAACACGAAATCGTTCTTGCCGTCTGGTGAGCCGAAACCGATGCGGAACACACCGCCCGGACGCAAGTCAACCTCAGCAAACGGGGTCGTCCAACCGTCACCGGCGCTATACCAGTGAACGATATGCTTGGGGTCGTTATGGGCGTCCCAAACCAACGGGCGGGGTGCGTCCAACAGGCGGCTGATGGTGACGGTGGGCTGTTGTATCGTCTCCGACCCGACGTAATCCTCAAGGCGATCCCACGTCTCGGTCAGACCTTCGACCATGCCCATCGTTAGAACCTTTTCGATGTCCTCCACCGAGTCAAATTGCGTACTGGAGAGGATTTGAGTCTTGCCGTCCGGTAATTCGATGAACTCCATGCGGATGTTCATCCCCGGCATCCCCTCAGCGATGTTGCCAGCGGCGTCCGAGAAATAATCCATATATGTGAAATTTTCCGGCTCGTTGATGGTCTCATAAACCGCCTTACCCCATGATTCTTCGCCGTTGGGCCCGGTCATGCAGTAATGCCAAATCCCGCCGACGCGGAAATCCATATTACACGCTGTGAGATTCCAACCCTTTGGCCCCCACCAGTGAATGAGGTGCTTGGCTTGGGTGAATGCAGCGAAAACCAGCGCCCGTGGAGCCGGGAATACGCGCTCAACGATGAATTGACGGGTTTCACGGTCAGTACGGGTATTGGTTGTGGTATACATAGGGGATTATTCTCCTGTTTGCTGTGTGTCTGTAGCTTGGTTTTTGTCGAGATTGTCTTGCTGAAGTTGTTTGAGGTAGATTTCCAGTCGGTCAAGGCTCTCGTCCCAAAAGCGGCGATAGCGATCCAACCAGTCGTTTACCTCCCTAAGTGGAGCCACCTCTAACCGGCACGGTCTCCATTGTGCTTCGCGTCCTTGAGTGATCAATCCTGCGCGCTGCAACACTTTGAGATGTTTGGTCACGGCGGGCGGGCTGATATTGAACGGCTCGGCAAGCTGTTTGACTGTCGCCTCGCCTTGTGTCAAGCGGGCAAGGATCGCACGGCGGGTCGGGTCGGCCAATGCCGCGAAGATGAGGCTGAGACGATCTTCTGCTTGCGACACCTTTTTTAACCAATCAGTTAATTAACCATATAGTAAAGTATAGGGCGTTTTGAAAACCTGTCAAGCGGTCAAATTCTTGCTTGGGTCGGGTTAAAATCCGGCTTTGTTTAGTTCGTCATGGAGTGCGCGTAAGGTTTTATAGGTCTTGCGGAGGTCGTCAATCAATTTTCCCCATGTTTCGATGTCATCTTCTTGGTCGTATATGTCTCTGAGTTTGGATATTAGGCGCACGGCCTCAACATAGGCTGGGCGGTTGCGCTGTTCAATATAGTCATAAACATAATTGCGTAAAACTGGAATTGCGCGTTGTGGGCGGAACAGATACGACGCCTCGGCGACCACTAAATCAAACTCCGGTAGCCTCGGACGATACCCCCAAGCCTCAGAGGGCTTAGATCTGCTTGGAATCGACGCAACCATCCCCCATGCCGCATCCCAATCTCTTTCAATCAGATAAATTCGCATGAGGAGATTATTGTTTGGTTTTGTACTGACCGTTTTAATTATTTGCTCGTATACCCTTTCCCATGTACCAATCGCTTGTGCTAAGGTTTTGAGTTTATGATACCCATGCTCAGAAGGGGTTAGCTCAAAAATCTTCCACTCTTGCGTTAGGAGCTTAGGCTTGTTGTCGGTTTTTTGATAATGACGCAACAACCATGCAGATAGTGATGGATTGGGATGGGTTTGCTCCAAACTTTCGGCCATGTCCTCAGCATAGGCGACATGACCGTTATCTACGAAATCGGTTAAGCTACGGGTTTGCTCAAACATATCTGTCACATGGTTTTGGAACAGGTTCGATGCTTCGTCAAATCGCCCTAACGCCAATAATTTTTCAATCAGCAAGCCATATAATGCCTTCTCTCTGAGTCGAGTTAAGGTGATTTCAGGCGAAATCCCGTCTAACGCATCTAAATGCGCGAGCAAATCCTCAATTATTTCCGACTGCCACACATAATTATCTTGTGTTTTTTGCTTGCGACTCCCTGCTGCTATCAACTGACGGACAAAGGCGCTATCCTCGCGCAGCGTGTGTTTGGTAATTGTGGCGACAATCTCTAAATTGGTGTCGATTTCAGTATAGTGAATGTCCCATAACAACAACCCTATTAGCGATTCGAGGGCAGTTTGGCGCGCTTTGACATCGGTTTTGATGGCTGATTTGCTCAAGCAGTCGTCAAGCGACCCAATCACTTGTTGGAGGTCTTGGGTTAAACCATTTACATCAAAAAACTCACTGTTCACCCACTCGACAAATGTTTCAAGGATGGTCTGATAAATAGTCGTGGCGTTATGCCAATCCCCGCGTTTGCTGAACCGCACCGCAAGATCTGTTACGGGAACTAAGCTGGCTTCTACGGCGTTTTTACGGGGCGCGTCCTCATCGTAATCGTGATAATAATCATCGTCGTCGTCTTCGACCTCATACGCCGCAAAAATTTTCTTTAACTGCTTACGCATGGCCTTCAGGTCAAGTTTTACGCCACCGCTTATGACCTCATCAACGCCCTGAAGTTTAATGAGCGGCATAAGGTCTGGGTAGCGCTCGGCCATCTGCCCAATCAACGTGATTAAGTCATCTTTGCTACGCTTGGCTAATAATTTGGTAATGCTGGGGAGTTCTTTCACACTGTCTGGTTTGTCGAGCAAGGCCAATAACAGTGCGATACTATGCTTGCAATCTCCACCCCAATCATAGTCACAATTGCACGTTGTTTTGACGAGCTTTCCGTCTTTGAATGTGGCCGAAACGCGGTAATGTGACCGACTAGACCCCTTACAAATTGCCTCAACAGTCTCGCCTTGCTGAGTTATTTTGCTGATTGCGCCTTGCTTATAATATGCTTCGCCCCGCGAAAAACTTTGCTCTCCAGCGCGAGCCTCAATCGCTTGACGGGTTAGGATGATTTTCGTCGTCATCAGTCGCAGAATCCTCACAGGGAAATATGCCTGATTTTACGCAGATATAGAAACAAAACACCCCTATTTGATGGTCAGATAGGGGTGTTTTTGCTGCGTGAGCAATATTAGCCGTTGGTGGTCGGCGGGAGGATTGGCGGGGTCTTGGGATCGGTCAGCGAGGGCGCGCCGGATGAAATCGACTCGCGGGCGTTGGGGCCGGTCTTGGGAGCATCGTCACCGACGCCGCCCAGCTTGCCCAGACCGCTGGCAAAATCTTTCATCAGACTGGTCAGTTCCAACGGCACGACGAACTTGGTCGATGGGCTTGCACCGATCACCTTGAGTGCCTCAAGATATTGCAGCATCATCGTATTAGAGTCGATGTTGTGCGCGGCGCTGAAAATGGTTTGTAGTGATTGGGCGAAACCTTCGGCGCGGAGTAGTTGCGATTGGCGTTCGCCTTCGGAACGCAGAATGCCGGCCTGCTTTTGACCTTCGGCTTCAGCAATAGCAGCTTCGCGCTCGCCACTGGCACGGGTGACGACGGCGCGGCGTTCGCGCTCAGCGGTCATCTGGCGGTTCATCGCGTCTTGGACTTCACGCGGCGGCTTGATTTCGCGGATTTCAACGTTGGTGATTTTCAGCCCCCAACGCTCGGTGATTTCGTCCAGCTTATTGCGGAGCATGGTGTTGATGCGCTCACGCTGGCTGAGGACGGAGTCGAGTTCGATGTCGCCGATGACGGCGCGCAAAATCGTGGTCGCCATGTTCAGCGAGGCGCTCACCACATCAGAGATTTCCAGCACCGCCCGCTTGGGGTCAACCACGCGGTAGTAAATCAGGAAGTCGATGTCGATGGGGGCGTTATCGAGGGTGATGGCCGTCTGTGCCGGGATATCTAGGAAGCGTTCGCGCAGATCAACGCGCACCGCCGTCTCTAAGAAAGGCAGCACGATGGTGACGCCGGGGCCACGAGTGCCAGCATATTTACCCAGCGCGAGGATGACCAAGCGCTCATATTCCGGCACGATACGAAAGGTGCGAATGATTGCGAACAGGACGATTAAGCCCAGTACAATCAGAATCCCAATACCAAAATTGTCCATGGAATGTCCTTTTAAGCCATTCAAAGTTGAAAAACAGGATAACCCAATTTTACGCGCCGCGCTGGACTACGGCTGGGTTATGGGACGATTGGGTCGTCATCGACATCAGAAGCCTCGCCCATCGCAAGCAGTTGGGCGCGTTTTTCCTTGTCGAGGTCAACAATTAGGCGTAGCCCCTCACGGGCGACCACGATAATCGGCATCCCGACCTTGAGTTTGCGGCGGCCTTCAGCCGTCCATGTTTCGCCGTTGACATAGACCGTCCCCACTGGGTTCAGCAATTGCACGACGCGCCCAGTCATCCCGACGAGGTGCGCGTCGCGCTCCATCGCATTGGATGGGCGGGCGAACTGGCGCTGCATAATCGGCATCAGTAATAGGGTGTGGTAGGCCAGCGGGATAGCCAACACCACGGCGATGAGCAGCGGCGAGACCATAATCCCGTCGTTATACAGCAGCAGTGAGCCGATGATTTGTGCGCCTAAGCCCGCGATGACCAGCCACAGCGGACGCCGCCGGATGAACGGGATGAGGGCGAAGCCGACCACGCCAACCGCCAGCAGCAACACGCCAGCCAAGTTGGTTGGGAGCGAGGCCAATAGTGCTAAGGCAATCATCAGTGAGGCCGCGGCGATGATGTCAATAATCCCAGTGCCGGGGATATAGGCCGCCGTCGCAGCAACCCACAATCCGGTGACGAATAAGACATAGGCGAGGTTGGGGTCGAAAGGCATCTGGTCTCCTTTTGGGGGATTTCCCCAATAATATACCTTCATTTTACCGCAACCCGCCCATTGTCATCCCATGATTTTTGCCCGCTTCCCCAATCATTGGGGTGAGGATATAATGACCTGACCTAAAACGCCTTTTGCTGAAGTGTGATTCCCCCATCTTGATTAACCTCGCTGACCTACGCATCAACGCTGAACGATTACGGGCAGACTTTGAAGAATTGGCCGCCATTGGCGCAAACCCAGAGGGTGGCGTCACGCGGCTGGCGCTGTCCAATGAAGACCTCGAAGCCCGCGCATGGTTCGCCAATAAGGTTGAAGACGCTGGCCTCGTGCTGCGCGATGACGCCATCGGCAATACCAGCGGCATTTTGGTCATGACCCAGACCGCCTCGTCACCCTCATTCCTGATTGGGTCGCACCTCGACACCACCCATAACTCCGGCTCGTTCGACGGCTCGGTTGGGATATGCGCGGGGCTAGAATGTCTGCGGACGATTAAAGAGGCCGGAATCCGGTTGCCGGTCAATCTGGAGGTGATTAACTTCACCGACCAAGAGGGCGCGTGGCAGTCGATGTTGGGTAGCCGTGGCTTGACCGGGCGCTTAGGCGACCTGACCGCCCACCGTGACGCCGAGACCATCGGCGCATTTCGGGCGGCGTTGTTCCGCACCGGCATCATCGTCAATGACCTACACGAGACGTATCAAGCCATGCGTCCGCCGGAACAGGTGGCGGGCTATCTTGAACTGCACATTGAGCAGGGCGGACGGTTGCACCGGGTGGGGAATCATGTCGGGGTGGTCAGCGGGATTGTCGGGCGGACAACCCACCTCATCACTTATCTGGGTGAAGCTGGACATTCTGGGACGACGGCGTTTGACATGCGCCGCGACGCCTTACAGGGCGCAGTCGCCTTCATCAACGAGGCGCATATCGCCATCCGCGAGCGTTTCCCCGATGGTATCTTCAACTGCGGCAACCTTCAGGTCGAGCCGGGGACATTCAACACCATCCCGTCAAAAGCCATGATGTTGTGCGAGGTACGCCACGCTGACGAGAGGGTTGTCGCGCAGATGGAGCAATATCTGTTGACCATGGCGGGCAATTTTGCAGCCCGCTTTCATTTGGAATGGCAGAACAAAGTCCTTCAGCATATGCCGGCTGCTGAGATGTCGCCCAGCATGATGAGCGCGATTGAGTCGGCCTGCACGCGCCTGAATACCCCCGCCCCGATGCCGCTGAGCAGTTTTGCCGGTCACGACGCCCAGATTATGGCCGGATATACCCCCACCGGCATGATTTTCATCCCATCGGTCAACGGTATCAGCCATAACCCGGCTGAGTTTACCGAATGGAACGATGTGGTTTTGGGCGCAAATGTCCTGTTACAGACCTTGCTGATGGCCGCCAAATAGGGTCAGATGTCAGCGCGACTGTAATTATAACCAATATGTCACAACCTTATGGTTGGGCAGACATCCGACGCGCTATAATCGGGCGTGGGATGCGATATTGGCAAATTTGGGTAGCGCGAGGGCTGTCATGGATAACGATAAGACCATCACACTGGAATGTACGTATTGTGGGCATCACGAGCCGATGCGGACGTTCACCGGCGCGTGTCCCAAGTGTGGTGAGGTCATCGTCGAGGCGCGTTATGACCTCGATAGGCTGTTGGCCTCGAAATGGCCGGAAACAATACGGAGTCGCCGTCCGCACCTGTGGCGCTACCACGAAGTTTTGCCAATTTACGATACAGAAAATATCGTCAGTCTCGGTGAAGGCCATACCCCACTGATTAAATCGCGGGCGTTGGCTGCGGCATTAGGGCTGAAAAATCTGTATATCAAAGATGAGCGTCAAGGGCCGACGGGCAGCTTCAAAGACCGTCAGGCCACCGTCGCCATTTCTGCCTTGAAAGAAATGGGCGTCGATGAGGTGGTGGTCGCCAGCACCGGCAACGTGGCGATTGCCTACGCCGCTTATGGCGCACGCGCTGGGATTAAGCTGTGGGCGTTCTTCCCTGCGCTTGCCCCCAACGACAAACTGCGCGAGGTCGCGGTTTACGGCGCGGAGGTCATCAAAACGACGGGTACGTATGACCAGACCAAAACGCTGGCGCAACAGTTTGCAGCGTCACGCGGAATTTTCCTCGACAAAGGCATTAAATCGGTGGCCGCCATCGAAGCCATGAAGACGATGGCCTATGAAATCGCCGAACAATTGACATGGGAACTGGGTGCGCCCAACAGTCGGACGCCGTGGCGCTCGCCGGATTGGTTTTTGCAAGGCGTCAGCGGTGGGATGGGGCCGATTGGGGTGGGCAAAGGATTCCGCGAGTTACGGACGCTTGGTTTGGTTGACCGGTTGCCGCAATTCGGCATGATTCAATCCAGCGGCTGCTCCCCGATGGTCGATGCGTTCATGCGCGGCCAGCGGGTCGCCACCCCCAACGAGAATCCCCAGACCGTGATTGCCACGCTCGCGACTGGCGCTCCGGGGCGGGCGTATGAATTGCTGTACGATTATGTGCAGGAAAACGGCGGCTATTTCGTCAGCGCCAGCGACGAGGAAGCCTTCCAAGCCATCCGCACGCTCGCCCGCAACGACGGAATCAGCGTCGAACCGGCCACTGGCGTGACGTTCGCCGGATTATTCAAGCTGGTGCGTCAGCGCATCATCAAGCCGGATGATATCGTGGTCGTCAACTGTTCTGGTCACACCTTGCCCGTCGAAAAGACCATCCTCGGTGAGCAGTGGCAGAAACAGGTTGACCTCGCTGATGCGCCATCATCGCCCAGTATGCCGGATGAGGACGAGTTCCTCAACGCGATTGACTTCGTGGGCAAGCGCGCCCGCCGCGTGGTGGTGATTGAGGATAATGTCGAGGCCGCCCGCCTGATGCACCGCATCCTCCAGACCCGCGACGATACCGAAATCCGGCTGGCGCACAACGGCGCGGCGGGATTGGCGCTCATCCGCGCATGGAAGCCTGATATGGTCATCACCGACCTGATGATGCCGGATGTGGATGGTTTCGCCGTCGTCCGTGAGATGAAAGCCGACCCCGCCCTGACCGACATCCCCATCATCGTCGTCTCGGCCAAAGAATTGACCGTGAAAGAGCGCCAAGACCTAGAGCGCGATGTCGCGCTACTGTTGCAAAAAGGCATGTTCCTCGACGACGATTTCTTCCAAGGCATCATCTCGCGGCTGTAAAGGCGTTCACGATAGCGCTTGTAGCGTTAAAACCACCCACGTTGGCCGGATTGACGCAATTAATTCTTAACTATTTCGCTTTCCCATTGCAATCTCGCCTGATATCGGGTGGATTCTATGCGCGGACGTTTGGTGATTGGGTTGGCGGTGATGCTGGCTGGGCTTGGACTCCGCGGTTCGTCTTACGGTTGGGGTACATGGGTGATTCTCCTCTTCTTCGCCTGTCATTTCTTCCCTAAATTTCTCAGGTGAAGTTGTCTCACCTATTGTGGCAGAGAGGGAGACGTACAATATATTTTATCGGTTTATGAACACTGATAAGGATAGACTTATGAATGATATTCCATCAGAACATCCAGTCGGATGGGACGCATTATTTCAAGCGGGTGTTTTTCCGCCCCGTTATAAGACCAATTCGCCGCCAAACGAGTCGGTGGTGGCGTGGGCGGACACGCTGCCGCCGAGTAGCACAGTACTGGATGTCGGATGCGGGGTCGGGCGGCATGTGGTGTACTTGGGCGGGCGCGGATTCGCGATGTCGGGGTCAGATGTATCCCCCAACGGGGTGCGAACCACTCAGCAGGTATGTGCCGAGCGCCATATCCCATTCGATGGACGTGTCGCGGATATGACAGCCCTACCGTGGGAGGACAATACCTTTGATGCGCTACTTTCGACGTCCACCATCTGTCATCATCGTATTGACAATATTTTGAAAACCCTTGCCGAGATGTGGCGCGTTTTGAAGCCCGGTGGGCTTCTCCTCGTGGATTTCTTGCATAAGGCTACCCAATCCTACCAAAATGTTCGTCAACAGGTGGCCGACGGGACATTATCCGAAATCGAACCCAATACCTTTATTGATGACCGCCCAAACCCCGACATGCTTGACGATGCTTTTTTGCCTCACCATTACACCGATGAGTCAGATGTGTGGGCGTTGTCACAGCAATTTGAACGCATCAACCTCTATGCAGACCTCGCGCCTGCGCCTGAAGGGGAATTACCCAAACGCGGGTATTGGGTGGCTTGGGCGCGTAAACCTATGACAGATTGAGTGATACGGCGCGTAAAAAATCCCCGTTTCGAGTTGAAACGGGGAAAGTGGGTATACAGCGGGCGGGTCTTTCTCATCACTTGGGACTTGGGACTCATCACTCCATTACTGAAGGTGCGCCTCTAGGAACCACAATTGCTTGTCGAGGTCACGACTGACTTCAGTGAACACGTCTACCGTGTCGGCATCGTCGCTGGCGGCATCAATCCCAGCGCGAACACCCGCGCCCGCGATGGCATAGCGCTCCGCCAACGCCTTAACCACGGCGCTTCCCTCGGTGACAGAGGGGAATTCCGGCAATTCCGAAGCCGCCGCCGCCATACGCACCGTGCCGTTGACCGTCCCACCGAGCGCGGTGGCGCGTTCGGCAACCGTATCGACATGGGCAATCACAGCAGCGGCCAACGTGTCAAATAGCTCATGCAGGGCGATGAAATTCATCCCCCGGACGTTCCAGTGGGCTTGCTTGGTCTGTGAATACAGGTCGGTTAGGTCGGCCAATGCCTGATTCAACAGGTCAATCGACTTTTTACGAACTTCCACGGGCAGTGAGTTGTTGGTGGAAAATATAGCCATGATTTTATACGTCCTTTGTCGTGTTTCATCAAAGATTACACACATTATTATTATATCGCCAGCGCATAAGAATCACGTTGGCGTGGCGAGGTTTAACTGTCTCCAGTGCCGAACGGCGTATTTTCCGGTATATTGAAGTCACTGTTGCACACAAGTGAGAATATGCCTGATGACGACTCCAGTCACAAATACACCCGACGCCGCCTCCTCCCGGCGGATACCGCTAATCCCACTGGGCTTAACCCTCGTCGGGGTGATTTTGATGGTCGGGGCGCTCATCACCAACAATAACGCGACAATCAACGTCAATGCAGCTGCCACCCGAGTCGCAATCGCCGATAGACAATCGACCCGCGCGATAGCAGATGCGAACCAATCCAAGACACAGGCCGCCGATTTTTACACCACACAGACCGTCATCCCACCCACACTGACTGTAGTCGGTCAGCAGCGCGACTCTGTGCAGGCACAGATTGAACTCGGCGCAACCAAATTGGCTAATGCTCAAGCGACAGTGGCGTACATTCAACCGACATTGATGTATGCGGGTGAGGTTCAATCACTTCTGACAGACCTTGAGCCGGTCATCTATAATCAAAACGCCCCGCAATACCAACTCCCCTTACTGGATGTGTTGGTTGAGCGCTATCCAGACCATGCGCTGGTTTTCACCGTCCGTGCAACCGTGCATATCATCAACCTTGACTATGCTGAGGCCATTGCGGACTACACCCGCGCCATTGAACTCAACTCTCAGGATTCACTTGCCTACTTCCATCGGGGATCAAGCTATCGGAATCTGAGTGATATTGAGCGCTCTATCCAAGATTATGAGCGTGCGATTGAACTCGGATATGTAGAACCGACAATTTACTACAATCTAGCAGTGTCTTACTATTACGTAAAAAATTATCAACAGGTGCTTGCCAACAGCGAATATGCCATCAAACTCGATCCCAATTATTGGGATGCATATTATATGTTGGGTTTGGCATACTATGAGTTAGCCGATTACGAGCAATCTATACTCAATTACACTCGTGCCATTGAACTTTCTTCAGGCAATGCCATCTCATACTATGCGCGTGGGCTTGTCTATTACATGCAGGAAAATTATGAGCAAGCACTTGCCGACTACGCCCAAGCTATTATTTCAGACCCGCTGTACGCTTCTCCATACGATGGTCGTGGCCTAGCTCATTCGCGCTTGGAAAATTATGAGGAGTCAATCATAGACTTTACTCAGGCATTGACTCTAAATCCAGCCTACACCCTTCCTTACTATGAGCGCGGTTTGGCTTATCATAATTTGGGGGAAAATGAATTAGCTCTCGCTGATTTCACAAGTATGATTGATTCCGACCCGCAATATCATTGGGCTTACTACATGCGTGGCATTATTTATTGGCAGATGGGGGAACCTGAACGGGCGGTGACAGAATTTAATCGTGTTGTTGAGATTGTGCCTGATCTTGCCGATGTGTATGCCTTCCGAGGCCATGTTTTGTATGAGATTGGGCGCTATATCGAGGCTGCCGCAGATTATTTACGCTATCGGGAACTCACCGGGCGGCTGGATACAGTTATGCAGATTCGGCTGATTGCTATAGCGGTCAAAACCGTTATAAGTCCCCAGCCCACGGCTATTCCCTAATCCCGCAATACGCGCAATACGCGCAATCAAAAGGCTAACCTCTTATGAAAATCGACCCATCCAATCGCAAACATACCACGTCATCTCATCGGATAATCGGGTTGCCGATGGGATTAGTTATCATCGGACTAGTTTTGATAGCGGGGGCAATCGTCCTCAGCCTAAGTGCAACCAATAACGCCAATGTCTCGGAAAATCAGGCACAAATCGCTGATCAGCAAGCCCGTCGCGCTGTCAACGCCGCGCACCGCGCCGACGCACAATCGGTTAATGCAGCTGGTACCCTCACGGTTGCTGCGCCCACCTTGATTGCGGCCAACCAACAAGTCGAATCAGCACAAGCGCAGGCTGACCTCAATAGGACAGAGGTCGCTCAAGTTCAAGTGACAGTGGTGCAGGCTCAACCGACTTTGACCTATGCGGCAGAAGCGCGAGTGTTCATGGAAGATTTTGCGGAGGTCGTACATTTTCAGAACACAGCGGATTCTCAGTTTCCATTATTGGACTCACTGATTGAACAGTATCCTAATCAACCCCTCGGCTTCATTACTCGTGCTACAGCCTACAATATCCTCAGAAATTATTCCGAGGCCGTCCCCGACTATACCCGCGCAATTGAATTTAACCTACAGGATACCACAGCCTATTACCGTCGCGGTATGGCCTATTGGGGGTTAGGAGATTATGTGCGCTCCATTGAAGATTATGACCGAGCGATTGAACTCAATGCGCTTGATTGGGATTACTACAACAGCCGTGGGGTGTCATATTGGTATTTGGGCGACTATCAAAACGCGATTGCTGACTATAGCAGTGCCATTGCGCTGAATCCGGCGGATGATTCGATTTATGCAAACCGGGCATTGGCCTACAGCGATTTAGGCGATTATGACCTCGCTTTGGCGGATTATAGGACTGCGCTTACGCTGAATCCGGTCAACAGCGATACTTATTACTATCGCGGCTTGGCTTACTACAATTTGGGTGATTATCCGGCGTCTATTGCTGATTACACCCACGCCATAGAGATTAATCCCGAGTATGCCTCAGCTTATTTTGGGCGCGGGCTTTCCTATGACAACTTGGGAGATTATAAACTCGCAATCAACGATTTTAATGAAGCACTTGGCATTGATTCCACAAACACAGCGGTCTATCACAGTCGGGCAAGAAGTTATGTTCATATCGGATATATTGAGGCTGGATTAAATGATTATACTCGCGCCATTAAGACTGACCCCACGTATTTTGCCGCGTATTGGGGACGGGGTTATATCTATTTCTATCAGTCGCGCTACGCCGAAGCAAAGGCGGATTACTTACGCTATCAAGAATTGACCGGGCGGTTAGAACCGGACATGGAACTCCAAATCGTTGAGATTAACCGCTATTTGGCGATGACTCCGACCCCGACACCATAAATCAATTCATGTAACGAGCTATGCCCATGAATTACGGTCTGAATAAGTCGCTTCGCTTGCTGCTGTTCGCGGTTGGGATATTTGGGATGCTGGCGTGTTCGCCACCGTCTTATTTATATGATTTAGGCATCACCCAATTTTGTCGTGATGGTCAGTCGATTGTCACGTATCAGAGTTTTATCACCTATTTTTCACAGGCCATTGGTGAGCCTAAATACTCTGAATTGAAGGCTGCTACACAAGATGGCGGGAAATCTTGGAAATTACAGATGTCGGAGGGAGATTGCCCCCATCAAGAACTGACTTATCCGTTTGATGCCCCCATCCAAACCCTCCATAGCGACGGTAAAACCTTTCATATTGTCCCATACGACGGGATTTATCGAAAAATAGGGGATGATGAATCGATCAAAGAATTTGATTTATCACAACTTTATCATGATGCGCGATTTTTATATTTTGCTGAAAAAAGGGATGAAATTATCTACTCAACCTATGATAGCCGCTTAAGATTTTATCGCCCCGTCGTGTGGGATGTGATCGATGACCCGACAACAGGCAATACTTTATTTGCAATGGGCTTATGGGGAAATCGAAACAAATCCAAACGATCTTTGATCGGGGTTTTAGCATAAAAAACACCCAAATAATCGTTTGGATTTTAAATCATCCCTCCATTAGATGGAGTACTTGTTCGTTCCGTTGATGGAGAATGGGCTTGGTCTACGGTAGGAAAATATCAATTTATCACTCATGCTGCGCCATCACTATTATATGAACTAATATTTATGTTCGGCCTCATCCCACTATATACCGCAATTTTTGGTTGGTCACGGCGGTGGTTTCAAATCCCACTGACGGGTTTCTTTTGGCTGATCGGGGCTTATGTGATGCTTTTTTATCGCGTTGAGCCAGTTATGTATGACAAAATCCGAGCGCCGTGGCCGTGGGGTGTTTTTCCAATAATAGAGGCTGCAACGGACTTGATTTTGCCTGTTTACGTCTTAATTATTGGTGGCTGTTTTATACGACTGCTAACGGTCTCACTGCTTATCGTAAATCGCGTGTCGTTACATTTTGCTATCCTATTTGCGCTATACATGACCCTCTATCTGTTGTGGGCGTATGGGTTCATCCCGACGCACACCATCGCATCACTGATTGCGCTAGGGGGATGCACAATCGCGCTGGGTGGGATGTTTTTTTATCGCACAAAATCAGTTGCTTACAAGATGTAAGCAACTGATTTTCTAACAGCTTTTACCGATTCGCCAAGAAATCCAGCAAGTCGATTTGGGTCAGGATTCCGACCGGGCGCTTGTCGTCCCCGTCGCCGGGTTCGACCACCACCGCCACCTTCGAGGCCGCGAACGCGCTCATCACGCTCTCGACGGGCGGTTTCTACGGATGACACGGATAGCGGTTCAATTTCAATAACAACATCCGCGCCTCAAGTTGCTCAGGGCTATTGAGCCGTAGTAAAAATATAGTGACACGCCCTTGCGGTGTTAATGGTTCGAGCTGGGCGCTTTTTGTGATGATAGAAAAATGCTCATCCCAGCTTTGGCGTCGGGGATGAAATAATCCGGTGTAAGTTTCGGTCAAAACATCGTATGAACCAATATCACTACCCTTAAATCGGTTGCATTCAGGGCAACTTAGACAAAGGTTGTTCGTCTCACTTAACCCACCATGTTTCTCTGCGATGATATGTTCGATATGGTAAGGGAATGGGTTATCAGATTGGTGCTGACGACAATATTCACAACATCCCTGTGCGCGGTCAAAAACCAAGCGACGAAGTGATTCACTGATATATCCACTCATGTCTCACCGATATGGCGCAGTTGTGCCTTGAGTCGAACCATCTTTAAGAGATGATTCATCCGCAAGAATTCATCAAGCTCGGCTGTTTCATCTTTGGACAGCACCCCGTCTTTGTTGGCATCCAACAAAAACGCAAGGCGTTCAGCAAGGTGGTCTGAGGGCTGAAAGGCCAAGAGTTCATCAGTCGAAGGCGCGGAGGCCAAAAAGTCTGTGATTTCGTCGAAAAGTTTTTTGGGCGGCGCAAACATAGCAAAACATCCTCGAAACCTGTTTCAAGAATTATATATCATGTGGGGCGCACATCGCGACGCGCCCCACTACCCATAAAATTATCCCTACCGATTCGCCAAGAAGTCCAATAGGTCGATTTGGGTCAGGATTCCGACTGGGCGCTTATCGTCGCCGTCGCCGGGTTCGACCACCACCGCCACCTTTGAGGCCGCGAACGCGCTCATCACGCTCTCGACGGGCGTGTTGGCGCTCAGGGTCAAGACCGTGCTGTTAATCACCCCCGCCTCTAGGATGGGACGGCGGGCGGCGTCTTGTCCGGCTTGCATCAGCATAAAGTTTAACAGGCTGACCTCGGTCACGACGCCGAGTAATTCCCCGCGCACGCCGACCACCGGAAGCTGAGACACGTCCATCTGCTTGAGCTTAGAGACGGTTTCGCCCACCGTGGCGTCCGCGCCGATGGTCATTAACTCCAGCCGCCCCTTGCGCGCCAGCACGGTTGCGACGGTCACATCCGCCCATTCGGTCTCAAGGAAACGGTTTTCGCGCATCCAGTTGTCGTCAAACACCTTGCTCAGATACCGTGAGCCGTTGTCTGGCAGCAGCACGACCACCAATTTATCAGACGACAAATCGCGCTCGGCACAATACTTGATCGCGCCAGCCACGGCAGAGCCGCACGACATCCCGCCGAAAATGCCTTCTTCACGCACGAGGCGGCGGGTCATCCGCATGGTTTCGGTGTCGCTGACCCGCACCATGTCGTCAATCACGTTAAAGTCATAATTGGACGGGATGAAATCCTCACCGATGCCCTCGGTCTTATAGACGTGCGCCTCGGTCATTTTGCCGGTATAGAAGGCGTCATATAAGATGCTGCCTACTGGGTCTACGCCGACGATTTGGATTTTGGGATTCATCTGCTTGAGGTAACGCGCCACGCCGGTGATTGTCCCGCCCGTCCCCATCC
>Ga0163154_10000899_pt1 | contig 46203 bp, 51 predicted proteins | sample OliLakLV19MP9P1_FD_148649 | JGI IMG/M metagenome (GOLD analysis project Ga0163154, IMG submission 148649) | Freshwater microbial mat bacterial communities from Lake Vanda, McMurdo Dry Valleys, Antarctica - Oligotrophic Lake LV.19.MP9.P1 | ecosystem: Environmental > Aquatic > Freshwater > Lake >... | reverse complement strand
TTCTTGACGCGTCGTGAATTCTTTCTAATCTAGCACCTCACCTTCGGGTGAATATGCTTTCGAAAATCGAGAATGCCCAAGTCTCGGCCAGTCTCGAATCCCTGCTCTCACTGTCACGCTGCCTCGGCGTGGGCGTGGCCGACCTGATGCGCGACTTGGCATCGGTCTGTGGACACTTTGGTTTTGCTATGTTCGCTGGCGCAGATACACGCCTGCGAAAGCCGCGTATAGTGCTGCTTGCAGCAAGACACCCCAATAAACCCCGGAATGGAGGATTCTATTAAGAAGCTATTGATGGCAGGCGCGGTCGCAGCGGCGATGTTGGCAGGCCCGGCCGGGGCGCAAATGTATGTCGGCCTGGGCGCAGGCGCGTCCCGTACCGATACAAACGAGACCTCCTACAAGCTCTATGGCGGCTACCAGTTCACTCCCAACTGGGGTGCGGAACTGGCCTACAACGATCTCGGCCGCTATCGCAATGCCAATATCGAATCCTGGACCCTGGCCGGCACCGGCACCATCCCGCTGGGCATGCAGTGGTCGGTGTTCGGAAAGCTGGGACTCGCGGCCAATCGCAGCCGGTTCGCCGGTACTACAAACTACAAGGACGTGCTGGTCGGCGTCGGCGTCAACTACATCATTAGCAAGAATGTCGGCTTGCGGCTGGAGTACGAGGATTTCGGCAAGCTTTCCAACCAGGGCGCTGGCGGCAATTCGCGCGGCAACAACCTTGGCCTGAGCGTGAACTACCGGTTCTAGAAGCGTTACACAGGACCGAAGCCGGGGTCGCGCCCGGCTTTTTTTATCCATATTTCGCCCCTTCCCGAGCCACAGGGCCGCGCTCCGCGCAGGCAGGGTGGTACGGCAGCGTACAGACCATGCGATCCGGCAGCGGCGACACTGCCTGCATGGTGCGCGAGTCGGATCGCCGCGCGCCCAACCATCCCACCGGGAGAGCGCAATGAACCGAGATCAAATCGAAGGCGGCTGGAAGCGCTTCTGCGGCGACTGGCTGGAGCGCTGGAGTGACCTGATGGACGACGAATCCGGCGCCATCGAAGCCCGCGACCTGCAACTTGCCGGCAACATACAGATGCGCCAGGGCTGCAGCGAAGAAAATTTGGCGCGCACACTGCGAGAATTCATGGACCGCAATCGCCGCTGGGAAGGCGGTGCCAGCCCACAGCACGCGCGCCACTCGCCGGAGTTGCCATGAGCATGGGCCACGAGTTGCGCGCTTTGCTGCGGCGCTGCCGTTCGCACTGACGGCTACCTTGGCGCGGCCGCAGGTACCGGCGTGGGTGCCGTCGATCCAAGGTTTCGATGTCGAACCGGCAACGCTCACGGCCGGCCATGTGCTGGTGCTCACCGTCTAAGGAAGCGCGGCCGGCGTAGCGCTGGTGCGCATCCGCTGCCGGCCGCTGTCTTGCTCCGCGCTACGCATCCCGTCAGACCGACTGCGCAACAGGCCCTGACGCGCCATGTAGCGCGTCGGCGTCAATGGTGCGCTTGCGCCCGCATGGCGCGCCGTTCGACGAGCCCGCCGAGCACGTAATCGAGCAACAACTGGACTTCGCCCGGCGTCTCGGCGTTTTCGATCACATCGATGATGTCGCTGCGGTTGTCGACCGGCTGGCGATAGACGAAGATTGCCAATTGCATCTTGAGCATCGCCAGCCGTTGCAGGCGCGCCTTGCGTGCCGCAGCCGCCTTTTGCGCATGCTGGTAGAAAAGGGGTGCGGCTGGCCTGTGGTTGAACGCCCGCTCAATCACCGTGCTTTCCGGACCTATCGTGTCGGTCAGGTACGTCATTGTCGTCGCGTGCGTCATTTCCGTGTCCATGCTTCTTTTCCTTTTTCACCTTGGCCGGTCGATAGCCGGGTCGCGCTGCCAGTAGCGGTGTTGTCGCGCGTGTTGATTTCCATTGCATGCTCCCGGCGTAGAGTTTCGGACTGTCTGGCGATCGGCACACCGCCTACGGCCGCGTCGCCGATATCGGGAAGCGCGAGAGTAGAGCGACGCCGCGCCGTTGTATGTACGTTCGCGAACCGTAACGCGCGAATCGCCCGGGGCTTTGCCCCCGCCGCTGGCGAGCGAGCTGGTTTCGCGCCTGCATGACCGCGCCGATCCGCATGAGCCAGGCCTCGCCAGCGGCCATGTCCAAGCGGAGATTTCGCTCGATGGTCGCAAGAGCTCGGTCCGGGCGCGTGCGCAAGAAAACAGGCCCCCGGACATGCTGCTGAGCCGGGAGACTCAATCCCGCCGATCAGCCCCAAGGGAAGATTGACGGGGTAAACGGACTGTCGATATTCGCCGGCGCCGAATCTGTGCGCCAGCGCACGTTCAGGCGCGGGGGCACGACAAGCGTGGGCAGGTTCGTCATCGATGCCACGCGTGCGGCAAATCCGTCCGGCCGCGCTTGCCGCCGGCGGCTGTGCCGCGCCGCCCGACTTGTTCAATCCCATATCGGGAAACTTCTGGAAGCCTGATCGCCTGAACCCGGTGCGTGGGCAGGCAGCCAACCTGACTCCGCCGTAGCAAGACCCGATCCCGTCAAGATCCCGCTGCGGCAAGACCCTGCAATACCGCCGCGCGGGATGGCCCGAATCCGGGCATGCGTGGGCGCGTTGCCAAACGTGGCGACGCTCCGCGCCCGCCGCGCACTGCGCAGGCGCCTGCTGAGCTTGCGCGGTCACAGGCATATGTGCGGAATCGAACAGATAAAGCGCTGACCGTCCTGCATCATCGCCCCATTACCTGACGGAGGACCGAAATGCGATTCGAAACAAGACTTGCCGCCCCCAGTGTGAGCAAAGCGGAACCCGATACCGGGGGTGAAGTAGCGCAGCTCGCGGCCGAGTCGGACAGGTATTTCCGCGATCTGGACTGGTCGGTGAAGGTGGCGATGAGGCATGCCAGGAGCCGGCAACAGCCCCGCCCGCAAGGCATGGAGCACAGGGCACTTGAGGCGCCCGGGGCACCCGCGGCGCGTTGGTGAGCAGGGGTGAAAAGCGGCTTGATCGCAAGGCCCGGCCGGCGTAATACGCTTGTGGCGCGGTCTCGGCACGCCGCTCGCCGCAGCGGCGATCGCTCCGGCACAAGCAGTCGCTAGCCCGAATGCCGCGCCTTCAGCAGGTCGATCTCGCGGATCAGTTTGTGCGCCGTAGCGCTGCCTAGATTGCCGTTTCGCAGTTCGCGAAACAGCTCGGTGCGCTCCGCCATCAGGCCGGCCACGCGCAACTCGCGCTCGAACGCCTCGCCCAGCCGGGCCAGTTCGACCTCTCCATCGTCGCCGGTCCGGCTTTCGATGCGTGCCCGATAGCTGTCGATCACGCGCGCCGCCGCCGCGTCCACGGCGAGCAGAAGGAACAGGATGACGGCGACGGTTTCCAGACTGGTTTCCGTTTTCGCGCGCCGTTACGCACGCGTGTAAGGCCGGCACGCAGGCCGCGGCGAGGCACCCGCGGCGTCTCAGCCTGCGCTTGGCTGCGCGCCCGTCCATCATCCGCTCCGGCGCCGGCGCCGGCGTTGTCGCGCGATTGGCATCCCAGTTCGCGGGATCCGCGACCGGCCACGGACCGCAGATTGGCAAGCAGTGTGCGCTATCGGACAGACTGCGGCCGCGTCCTCTCCGACACTGCAGTGCTGCCAGTGCAGTGACGCCCGAACGCGTGCAGCGGCCGCCTCGGCGGTGGTCGGCCCGCTCGACCGCGTCTGCCTGCAGGTAGTCGCCCGGCCTGCACCGGCGGCAACGGCAACGGCTACCAATCGGATCATGGAAAAAAACTTCAAGTTCAACCTCTGGTACGTCCTGCTGGCCTTCGCGGCCATCAACCTGTTGCACGCCTTTTACGTGCAGTGGCGCGCGGTCGAGCCGATCCCCTATAGCCAGTTCCAGACGCTGTTGAAGGAGCGCAGAATCGCGGAAATATCGATCACCGACACCCACATCATGGGGACATTGAAGGAGCCCTTGCCGGATGGCAAGAAGTCGTTCATCGCCACCCGTGTCGACACGGGCCTGGCCCGTGAGATCGGCCAGTACGACGTCACCTTCAACGGCCTGATCGAGAGCACTCTCCTGCGCGACATCCTGTCCTGGGTGCTGCCGGCGTTGGTGTTCGTGGGAATCTGGATGCTGGCGATGCGCAAGTTCGCCGGCAAGGACGGGATCGGCGGCGGCTTCCTCGCCATCGGCAAGAGCAAGGCGAAAATCTACGTCGAGACCGACACCCGGACGCGCTTCGACGACGTCGCCGGGGTCGATGAAGCCAAGGCCGAACTGCAGGAGGTGATCGGCTTCCTCAAGGATCCGAAGGATTTCAGTCGCTTAGGCGGGCGCATGCCGCGCGGCATCTTGCTGGTGGGCCCGCCCGGCACCGGCAAGACCATGCTGGCGCGCGCGGTGGCAGGTGAGGCCGGCGTGCCGTTTTTCAGCATCTCGGGCTCGCAGTTCGTCGAGATGTTCGTAGGTGTCGGCGCGGCGCGGGTGCGCGACCTGTTCGAGCAGGCGCGTCAGAAGGCGCCCGCCATCATTTTCATCGATGAGCTCGATTCGCTCGGTCGCGCTCGCGGCGCCGGCGGCATCGGCGGGCATGACGAAAAGGAGCAGACGCTCAACCAGTTGTTGGCCGAGATGGACGGCTTCGATCCCGGCGCCGGCCTGGTGCTGCTGGCGGCCACCAACCGGCCGGAAGTGCTCGACCCGGCCCTGCTGCGCGCCGGCCGCTTCGACCGCCAGGTGCTGGTGGACCGGCCCGATCGTGTCGGGCGCATCGCCATCCTGAAAGTGCATGCCGCGAAGATCAGGCTCGACGCCGGCGTGGCGCTGGAGCAGGTGGCCGAACTGACCCCGGGCTTTTCCGGCGCCGACCTGGCCAATCTGTGCAACGAGGCGGCACTGGCGGCGACGCGCCGCAAGGGCGATGCGGTGACGCTGGATGATTTCACCGTCGCGGTGGAGCGCATCGTCGCCGGCCTGGAAAAACGCAACCGCCTGCTCAATCCGCACGAGCGCAACGTGGTGGCGCATCATGAAGTCGGCCATGCGCTGGTCGCGCTGTCCCTGCCGGGAACCGATACGGTGCACAAGGTGTCGATCATCCCGCGCGGCATCGGCGCGCTCGGCTACACCATCCAGCGCCCGACCGAAGAGCGCTTCCTCATGACGCGCCGGGAACTGGAGAACAGGATGCAGGTGCTGCTGGGCGGACGGGCCGCCGAGCAGGTGGTGTTCGGCGAAGTGTCCACCGGCGCGGCGGACGATTTGCAGAAGGTGACCACCATCGCGCGCGCCATCGTCATGCGCTACGGCATGGACGCGGCACTCGGCAACGTGGTGTACGAGGAGGAGCGCCAGACATTCCTGGGTGAGGCCGGCCTGGCGGCGCAGCCGCGCGGTTACAGCGAGGCCACCGCGCGCGAGATCGACAGTTCGGTGCGCGCGATCGTCGCCGCCGCCTTCAAGCGCACCGTTGATCTGTTGACCGCGCGCCGCGCATTGCTCGATGCGAGCGCGGCCGAGCTGTTGGCCAAGGAAACCCTGAACGAGCCGGAACTGCTGCGCCTGCGCGCAGCGCTCGCGGATTGCGCCTTGCGCGAAGCCCGGGTGGTGCAGGCCTCGGTGGTGGCGGCGGACAATTCGCAGTCGACGCTCCCAAGGTCCGACAGGCTGCCCGGCGGCGCGCCCAACGCCCGGCCGGCGTTGCAAGGCGCATAACCGGCGGCCGACCCGCGCCGGGACTGTGCGGTGACAGACAGGCACCAGGGCTGGGGCCGGACTGGCGAAGCCGGGTCGCTGGGTGCGACACCGTACCGACGACGCTTCCGCGTTTGCGCATCATGGCCGATTGGGCCGCACAGGAGCGGCGGACAAGTGGCCGTCCTCCGCAGCATCCGCGCCCGCCACTGCAAGGAGCAGCATCATGTTGAGCAGCGCTGCACATCTGGTCGGAGCAACCCTTTCGGCGCGCGACGGCGCCATCGGGCATGTCACGGCGGCCTATTTCGACGACCAGGAATGGGCCATCCGTTATCTCGTGGTCGAGACCGGCTCCTGGCTGGCCGGACGCGAAGTGCTGATTTCGCCGTATTCGGTGACGCATTACCACGCCGCCGATCGCAGCCTCGACGTGTCGCTGACGCGCCGCCAGGTCGAAGACAGCCCCAGTATCGACACCCACCAGCCGGTAACGCGCCAGCACGAGCGCGACTACCTGGACTACTACGCCTATCCGCGCTACTGGGAAGGCGGCGCCCTGTGGGGCATGGATCCGTTCCCCAGCCTGCCGCTGGTGCTGCCTACGCAAGCCAACATGGAAGCGCAGATCGACATGCGCGAGCGGGACGTTCTTGAGGGCGACATCCACCTGCGCAGCAGCGTCAACGTCATCGGCTACGAGATCGCGGCCACCGACGGCAGCCTCGGGCATGTCGGGGACTTCCTCTTCGACGGCGCGTCCTGGAGCATCCGCTACCTGGTGGTGGACACGCGCAATTGGTGGCCGGGCGGGAAAAAGGTGTTGATCGGCACGCGCTGGATCGAGCAGATCGACTGGTCGGACCGTTCGGTGCATGTCGATCTCAGCCGTGGGCGCATCAAGAGCAGCCCGGAGTTCGACCAAGCCACGCTGGTGGACCGCGACTACGAGTCGAGGTTGCATCAGGCGCATGGGCGCGAGCCTTACTGGGACTAGACGCGCGCGGAAGAAGGCCAATTTTCGCGTGTTTGCTGCGCCGCCGCGCGGCGGAAAGAAGGTGACGCGCCAGGCGCCGATCGGCTGGATTCCCAAAGTTGACTCGTTGCGCCGGCAACGCAGCGGCGACCCGGGACGCCGAAGCCGGACCAAGCCGGCTGCAGCGCCAGCGCATTGTTTAACGTTTTGCACAATCGTGCGGGTGGCCGGGTTCGGATCACTGGCCCGGCGGCGCGCAAACCGCGCGTACCGCCACTCAATAGTTGCCGGGGGAAGGATCGGCGCAGGACGCGATCGTGAGTTCGCCTTCAGGCAATATCAGCCGACCGTGCCCTTAAGCGTGGTCCAGCCGCTCCTGACCAGCACCCTTATCTTGTGCGTTGGCACCCCGGATTCCAGTTTGAGGGCGCTCGCCGCTGCCTCGGCCAGTTGCATGTCGGTGCGCTCGTGCGGCTGCGGGATTTTCACTGCGATGTCGCTGGCTAACTCTCTGACGACGTACACGTTGCGCATGACTTGACCGGCTGCAGCCTTTTCCGGGTAATGGGCGATCTGGCCGGTGAGCGTGACCGCGCCGTGCGGCATGCTCACGCCAAGGTTCGCGGCATCCGCGGCGCGGCGCCATTTGAGTTCATCCTGCACGTTGGCCTGAAATGGCCAGTCGGCGTTCATCCGGTCGGCGGCTTTCAAAATACCGGTTTGAAATGGAAGTTCGAGGATTCCCAGTCGTCTTGCGGCAGGTCGCATCCCGCATGGCGCGCAAGCGATTTCGTCCGCAGGCCGTGAAGCTCGTCTTCGAAGCGGGTGATCTGGGCCAGGAACATTACGGCCAACGCGAAGGCATGGCCGTCGAGCGCCAAGTCGCAGCGCAGGCGTGCCGCCCGCTGCAGCGTGATGATGCAGGCCATGTCGAAGCGCAGCGGCACCGCCTGCGGCTCGAACGGCGTGAGCACGCCGTAGTCGACCAGGCTTGCCAGGTCGTCCGCGCCGATCTCTGTGAGCCGCGCGACTTGCGAAAGCGACAGAGTGGCCTCCACGGCGTGTGCGCGGGCGGTCGGGATTGAGGATTTGTCGAGGGTTGTCAGTTCCATGGGACAGACAATGCGCCCGGCCCCCGAACCTCGTCTGTTCGGCAGCCAACATAGCGGCATGGTGCTTTGCCGCACAGACCGGAGATCAACCTGCGGCGAAGCTGAAGTGCGAAGCCGTAATGCGGACCCGGGATGGCCGGAATCGCCAATTGGAGAGCGGAATGCGGGATGCGGGGTGCACGGGGCGGGGCGATGACCGGCGTCGCCGGTCGGGGTGGTTTGCGGCTGGCCTGGCCATGGCGCTCGCGGCCATCGCTTCGGCCGGATGCGGATTGATCGCCCCGGCTGCCCCGACACCGTCCGCCTTGCAGATTCCGCAGGAGTGGTCGGCATCGCTGACGAGCCAGAAAGCCGCTTCACCGGCGGCGCCGGTCACCCCGCTGGCGGCGTGGTGGCGGCGCTTCGACGATGTGCTGCTGGTGTCCTTGATCGACAACGCGCTGGAGGTCGAGCAGGCGCGCGCCGCCACCGCCCAGACACGGGCACAGATCCCGCTGTTGCAAACGGCGGCGGCGCAGGCCGAGCACGCGCTGGCCGTGCTCACCTGGCGCGCCCCGGCGGCCCTGCGTGACAGGCTCGCCGCCACGACGGCGGTGCCGATCCCCGCCGACGATCTGGTGCTGGCATTTCCCGCCGACACCCTGCGCCAGCGGCCCGACGTACGCGCCGCCGAAGCGCGCGGGCTCGCCTCCGCAGAGCGGGTGCGCCAGGCCGATGCGGCGCGGCTGCCGACCTTTCCCCTGAGCGGCTCATTGGGCTTGGGCGCATTGACGCTGGGCACCCTGACCAACAGCGCAGCGGTAGTGGCTTCGCTCCTGGTCAGCGTGTCGGCGCCGTTGTTCGACGGCGGCGCCGCCCGCGCCCAGCTGCGCGCCCAGCGCGCCGCGCTCCTGCAGAGCGCCCGCGACGCCGTCAATCCGCACCCGGCCACTGCGGCACCGGCCGAACCGGCCGAAATGGAGCTGGTCTGATGCTTTTCAGCGTTTTCATGCTGGTGAGCGTGACCGAGCGCACGCGCGAAATCTGCCTGCGCCTGGCGGTCGGGGCGCTCGAAGGCGAGGTGCTGCTGCAGTTCCTGATCGAGGCGGTGGTGCTGTCGGCGTTAGGCGGGCTGATCGGCGTGGCCATCGCCACCGGCGCCTCGTGGGGCCTGTCGCGCCTGATGGCGGTGCCCTATGCGTTCGATCCCGGCATCAACCTGCTGGCGCTCTTGTTCTCGGCCTTCATCGGCGTGGTGTTCGGCTATTTTCCGGCGCGCCGCGCCGCGCAGATGGATCCGATCGAGGCGTTGCGCCATGAATGACACGCTGGCCGCGTGGCTGATCGGCATCGCCGCACTTGCTTTTGTAGCGCCGGCCGCAGCCGACCCGGCAAACCCGGCCGATGCGCTGCGCGCCGAGTATCTCTCGCTGGCGGAGCGCTTGCAGCAGAGCCCGTTCGGCCGGCCGCTGCTGCTCGAATCGACGGAAACGCCACAACGCCTTTCGGCCACGATCCGCGCGCTCGTCGACCATCCGTTCGAAACCCTGCGTGCGGGCCTCGACAGCCCGGCCCGCTGGTGCGAGTTGATCTCGCTGCACAGCAACACCAAGTACTGCCGCGCCTCGGCTGGCGCCTCCGGCGGCAGGCTCGAAGTGCGCATCGGCAAGAAGACCCCGGAGGATCTGGCCGGCGTGCCGCGCCTCGAATTCGACTACAGCGCCGCCGGCGCATCGGCGCAATACATGAAGGCGACGCTGGTGGCGCAGGACGGGCCAATGGGTACCAGCGACTACCGCTTTTCGCTCGAGGCGATCGGGCTCGCCGATGGCCGCAGTTTCCTGCGCATGCGCTATTCGTACGCGGTCGGCTTCGCCGGGCGTCTGGCGATGCAGGCCTATCTCGCCACCGCCGGCCGCGGCAAGGTCGGGTTCACGATCACCGGGCGCCGCGCCGACGGCCAACCTGAATACATCGGCGGCGTGCGCGCCGTGGTCGAGCGCAACACCATGCGCTATTACCTGGCGCTCGATGCCCTGCTCGAAGCGCAGGCCGCGCCGCCGTCGGCGCGTTTCGAACGGCGCCTGCGCAGCTGGTTTGCCGCCGTCGAGCGTCATCCGCTGCAGTTGCACGAAATGGAAATCAACGAATACCTGTCGATGAAGCGCGCCGAGCAGGCGCGCGAAAAATCAGCGCCCGCCGGCTAGCAGCCTTTCGGGCTTGGGAAGCGTCGAAAAACGCTGCCACCGCGCGCGGTTCCGTGGCGCGCGCTGCGGTGCTGCGGCGCTGCGGGGCGAGCCTGCGCCCGCGCTTTTAGAATTGCAGGCCGTTGAGCTGCACCGTGACGGCCGATTCGAAGCGCGCCAGGCTGCTCATGGTCTGGCTACGGATCAGGGGCACGGCGTCCTTGTCGGCATCAAGCACGAAGCGCTTCTTCTTCACGTCCAAGGTGAGCGCCTTCCACGGCACCGCGAACAGCATTTCGCTGGCGCCGGCGCGGCCGGAAAACGACAGCACCACATAGCCGATGCTGCCGCTTTGCATGTCCAGAACGATCTCCTTGATGCCACCCAGGCTGCTGCCCTTCTGGTCGACCACATCGTTGCCCAGTAGCGGTTGGGCGCTCAGGTGCGGTGCGACCGCACCGCGACTCAGGTTGCCCGGGGTCATGGCGTGGGTGTCGTGCGTTGCGTAGCTCATGTGCATCCTTTGAAAGGGGACTCAGGGGGTGCGAAGCCCGGCCGCCGGGAGCCTGACGGCGGCTGCAGCGTTTCGCAGACCCGAACAGAATGGCATGGCCAGGCACGCTTTTCCGTGCGACGTCGAACAGATGGCGCGTGCCCGTGCGTCATGTCGGCCGGGCGTGCCAGTGGACCGGCGCTGTTGGTATGCCGGGATCGGCGGGCATAAGCCTTGCGTACTCGCGCCGCACCACGCGATAGCATTCGCATGCCCGTGCCTCGAGCCCGGGACGATCGAGCACCGTGATAAGGCCGCGGCTATAGCGGATCAAGCCGTCGCGCTGCAGTTGCCCGGCGGCCTCGGTGACGCCCTCGCGCCGCACCCCGAGCATGCCGGCGAGGGTCTCCTGGGTCACATCGACGATGTTCGACGGCAGACGATCGAGGCTCAAGAGGAGGCGGCGGGCGAGCCGCTGGTCGACCGCATGGAAACGGTTGCACACCGCGGTCTGCGCCATCTGCGTGATCAGCGCCTGGGTGTAGCGCAGCAGCAGCAGCCGCAGCGCGCTGTTGCCTTCGAGTGCCTTCTTCAAATCGCCGCTGCGGATGCGGTAGGCGTAGCCGGCACTGACCACCACCGCGCTGGACAGTGAGCTGGCGCCGCCCATGAAGAACGCGGTGCCGACCAAGCCTTCGCGTCCGGTTACCGCGTACTCGGTCGAGTCGCCGTTTTCCAGCAATTGCGTGAGCGATGCGATTCCGCAGGTCGGAAAATGCACATAGCGCTGGACCTCGCCGGCCTCGTAGAGAGCAAGTCCGACCGGTAGCGATACCCCTTCGAGCAGCGGCAGAAGAGCGTCGGAACCCGCACTGATCAGGTTGGCCAGCAGCAGGTTCTGCGCCGGGTGCGGTGGCTGACTTCCCTGTGCGAGCAGGCGCACCCGGGCCGGCCGGGCGGCGTGCGGCCGCGGCGCATCAATCACCTCGTCATTCGATAGATCGGCATTCATTGTGCGGCCCCCCCGGGCGTTGTCGTGACCGAAGCATTGGAACCCGCCAATCCGGCGGGCGTCTCGTCCGGCACAGCGACAGCAACTGTTCGCGTTGCCGCAATGCCAGACCAGCCATTCAACACTACGTGGTTCAAAGAAAGTCGTTTTGACCATAGTCAACTGCGCGCTTCGCCATATGTGCGACAGCGAACGGACAGCGTGCGAAGCCAGCAGATTTGAAGAAATTCGTTGCACCGTCTCACGGTACGTCATATTTCCGCCTGGCGCGAAAAACATGTTTTCATCTTGTGTTTGCTGGCGCACAGACGAAGGCGGCGCGATCGTGCCGCAAAGGGCCGGATACGCTATATAGCCCATGGGCGCGGCGTTCGGCCCGCGCGCGGAAGATTCAATCCCATGTGTGGGCGTGCGCACCATGTCTGCGCGGTCGCACTGTTAACATGGCATCACAGTCGAGTCCGCCAGCGGGCGGGGCGGCGAAGACGGGCATCGAGTTCCGCCGCCTGCCCGATTCCAAGCACACAGGATACCCGGAGATCACATGCCCGAACAAAAGGCCAAGGCCGCACTTTCACAACGCCTTCGCGAGCGCGCCGAAGGCCACCTCGACAAAGGGGACGCGCCGCGCACCCAGGGCTGGACTACCAGCATGGAGGCGCTTGGCTTCCTGCACACCCTGGCCAGCAGCCCGGCCAGCGCCGGCGACGCCATGAAGCTGTTGCACGAACTGCAGGTGCACCAGGTCGAACTGGACTTGCAGCATGAACAGATGGAGCAGTCGCAGCAGGAACTTGAGCTCGAACTTGGACGCTATGCGGGATTGTTCGATTGCGCCCCCGTCGGGCTGGCCAGCGTCGACCGCGACGGCCGCATCATCGAGGTCAACCCGGTGGCCGCGCAACTGTTCGGCATCGAGCGCGACGAGCTTCCCGGCCGGCGCGTAGCGGCATCGCTGGCGGCGCCGGATCGGAAACGCCTGGAGACGGCGTTGCTGCGTCTCGGCGCGGGCGGCGCGCGCGAGTCGTTCGACGCGACTTTCGCAGACGGCGACCGCAAGCGTTCCCTGCGCATCATGGCCAACGCTTGCCCTGGCGGCGCTTTCATGCTGGCATTCGTAGAGCCGGCCTGAGCCGGGGTGTCGCGCCGAGCGCGGCGGCGGAGGCGGCGCGGCGACTCGCCCGCGACTTGCATCTTCCCTTTCCGGGCACCACCGGGTTTTCGGCAGTCAATTCACGGCGCATGCGCCAATTGCACGAGACCTACACGGCGCCGGAATCTCTCGCGGTTTGTGCGGGAAATTCCTTCACGAACCAATACCCGTGTCCTGCTACCGGTGGTATTCGCGGCAACACCCTCACAAGCTGTGAAAGAGAGAGTCGTCGCCATACCGTGGGGGCCTCGCGTCAATCTGCTGGCCAGGAAAAGAGCCACAACTTCGCCGTCGTGCTGCCGCAGCACCTGGCCTGGCATGCCGGGCAAAACGAGCACGCTTTAAAGCGCTGGCCGGTGGCATGTTCGCTCGCCTGCACCGGAGCCCGGGCGGCGGTGATGACAGGGGGGATCGGCGATCAAGCGCCAACCGCGTCAGCGCGCGCGATGCGCACGATTTCGCGGGCGATTTCCTCCGGCGACAGCACGAAATCGATGCAGCCGCTGGCCATCGCGCTTTCCGGCATGGCCGCCTGGATCGCGGTATCCGGTGTTTGCGCGATTGTGATGCCGCCCACTTGCCGGATGCCGCACAGCGCCGCCGCGCCATCGCCGTCATAGCCCGAAACGATCACCGCAACCAGCTTGCCTTCCCAGTAGCGGGTCAACGAGCGCAGGAAAACGGTGATCACATCCGGCCAGCCGCGCGGCTTGGAGATCGGCTTGAGGTGAAACGCCTCGTCATCCACATGCAGGTCGCGGTTCGACGGAATGATGTACACCCGATCGGGGCGGATCAGCAGATCTTCCGTGATCAGTTCCACCGGCATGGCGGTGAAGCGCGGCAACACTTCATGAAGCATGGTCGGCATCGTGGTGATGTGATTGACGAAAACGACCGCCACACCCATATCCGCCGGAAGCGCCTTCAGCAGCCGGATGTAGGCATCCAGGCCGCCGGCGGAGCCGCCGACGCAAACGATCGGGAAACTGTTCATTCGCGAGCGCCTTTCATCTTGTGGACGAGGGTTTGCCGTGCGCCAGCAGGGGCGCTACCGCGCACCCTTGTGGTCCTTCTGGCCGTCGTTTTTATGCCGACCGGCAGCTTCGCCGGTTTCCGCCTTGCGTTTCAAAGTTTGCACATCTTCAAGCTGCGGCGGTGGTGCTTGCGGCGGCTTTTGTTGCGGCGTGGGTGGCTTCTGTTTCATCTGTGGCTCTCGGGAGGTCGTGCGTTGTCGGCAAGGCGCCGCGCCACCAACAGCCTATGTCTGCCTGCGCAAAACGACCGTGCGGCAGCGCACATTGGCCGCGCGCGCGCCGCGTGACCGCTGCACAGCAGTCACGCACGCTCCGGCAGGGCGCCAACGGATACCGATTGGATCAGGACGGCTTTGCCCGGCGCCGCACCGGTGCCGCAGCGGGTGTCGTTCCTTTGCCGTCATGGCGGGCGCCCTCCTCTTCAGCGCGCTTCATCGCGGCGGCTTCTCCGGGATTGCGTGGCGCCGCCGCTGCAGCGGCGGCGGCCACTTTGCCGGACTTGGCAAATTTCGCGGCGGCCTCGTCGTAATTTCGCGCAGCCTTGTAGTTGCCTTCGCCGAATTCTCGCTCCGATCCCGGCACGGCGGGCGCGGGCTTTGGCCCCGCGTTCCGGTCCTTCGTAGCGGCGTCAGCCACAGGGGCCGCAGTTCCGGCGTGCACCTGGGCGATGATGTTGCGATTGTCGGCCGGTTCGGTCTCGTTTGCCTTCAGGGGGGCGTTGCTCTTTTTCATGGGTTTCTCCTGGTGGTCCTGCGGTGGGGAAATTAAATGCGGCTCGACAGGCAAGCGCGCTGGTGGTCCTCAGTGTCGGGCCGGCGGCAGCAGTCTTCATCGCGAACGCGGTAATTCGACCTTGTAGTCGGGCTGTTTCAATTCGCCCGCGCGCCAAGCGGGCAACCGTGCCATCGCTGCACCAGCGCGACCAATTTCAGCCTGAACGGCAAGACTAGCCCGGCGGCGCAACGGCAACCGTGCGATAGCGCACGCTTTCTTACGCGACGCGCATCGACGGCAGCGGCGCGCCCGGATCGACTACACCGAAACGCTCGTATTCCGCTATCACCTGGGCGCCGAACAACAACAGCGTGGCGACGATTTCAAGACTGAGAAGAACGACGATCGCGGTGGTGAGGGAACCGTACACAACGCTTACCTGGGACAAGGTGCCGAAGTACCAGACCAATCCGTGGCGGATGATTTCCCATAACACGCCGGCGCTGGCGCCGCCGATCAGGGCATGGCGCACCGAGACGCGCCCGACCGGCATGAAATAGTAGATCGACGACAGCAAAAGAATCTCGGCCGCGGTGGCGACGCAATACAACACCACACGAGACATGCCGTCGAGCGACCAGACATGTCCACCGAGAACGATGCTGGTCTTGCCGAATGCGGCCAGATCGACCAGCACGTAGGTGCCCAGCAGCAGCAACACCCCGATGAACACCATGTAGGCAAAAGGCAGCAGCATCGAGACCGCCATGGAGCGCCGGCGCACCACGACCTGGTGCAGCAGAATCACCGACAGCGCGTTTTCCAGCACCTTGAATGCGAGCGAACTGAAAAAAAGCAGGGTGCCCAGCAGCACCCAGCCGACGGCGGCGCCGGTCTGCCCAAAGGCGCGCAGTTCGCGCACCATTTCCGACGAGCGGCCCGGCGCCACGTATTCGAGCGCACCGCGCAAGGTCGACAGCAGCACCTCCTGCTCGATCACCAGTGAAAGCACGATCACCAACAGAATGAGCAGGGGCACGATCGACAGCAGCGCGTAGTAGGCCACCGCGCCGGCCAGGAGAAGGCCCTGGTTGGCCTGGAACGCGTTGAACACCTGCAGCCAGAATGCGAGTGGGTGCTTGAGAATATGGGCAAGATGCGGCGGCAGGCGAAGATGCATCAGCGTACGCCCGGCCCAGGCCTGCATGCGCCCGACCAGGGCAAGTCTCGCCACCCACGCATGCCCCCTGCCGCAGCCGCGCCGGGCGGCGTGCGGCTATCTTCTTGGAGGTAGACGGCGATCACAGGTCTCATGTATGTTGTGCGCGAGAAATTCGGCGTGGAGCGCGGCCGGGAAGACAAGTTATCCGTTCCCGCGGCAGCGCCGCTGTTCCCCACCGCACACAAGCCGCCAATTCGCTGGCGCGCAGCCACACCGGAACGTTTGCGCCAGGGATACGATGCAGCCGGTCGATTGCGCCTTTTGTGCGTCAGCGCACCGAATCGGTGAGGCTCACGCCCGACAATCGACAACAGTGAAAGTTTGCCTGCCGTGCCGTCACTGGCAACCCGGGTGACCGCGTCGCAGGCGCAACGGCATCACTGGCCGGCATATTCACAATAGCGTTTTCGGTGCCGCCCCACTGGCACATCACATACCTGTCGTGTCAACCTGGAGCATCCCGTGAAAACCTCTACTGCGATCATGATTTCCGCAATTGCAATTGTCGCCGCCTGCGGCAAGAGCGACCCCGGCTTGCCCAACAAGAGCCCATCCAGCCCGCCGCCGATCACCATCGACGACGTGAAGCCGGCGCTGCCGGTCGCGCCATTGCCGGAAATTCGCTCGGCTGATCCGACACCCGGCCCGTTGCCCGGCCAGGCGAACGATCATTCCAGCCCGGACTTCAAGCGCGGCGGCACGGCCGCGAAAAAATGAATCCACTTACCGGAAAAATGTGCAATCGTCCGGTCCTCAAAAGGCACCTGGCATAATGCACGCGGCCGGGTCTGCCCGCTCACCTGCTGGCAAGCTTTATCCCAGCGTTGCTTGATCGGCCCAACGTGACCCGACGACCCACGTCCGTCCGAGGCTGCTAGACCCTGTCCCAGGCGGCCGGGTCGCCGCCCTCGCCTCATTCCAGGCAAGCCGCGACGTGCCCCTCTCGCGGAAGTAAGCTGATTCGAGATCACGTTCAGAATCGGCAAACCTGCGGGGGCCGAACCGATGCCGGGCGGAATAGCCAATCCGACAGGCCGGCACGTAGTCGTTGTAGCCGTAGCCTTTTTGATGCTACGGCACGCCTGCATAGTGTTTCGACCAATCGGTGGCTTCCACCGTGGGATCGAGGGCATCCCCGACCTCCTTGCCGGCCAAGCCGCCGATCAGGGTACCCGCGGTAACGCCGATCACGGTTCATTGCAGCTGGCAAACTTGCCGGTCCCGGAACCGACGGGACGCGCGCCGGGCGCACCGGTTAACCGGTCACGATGGACGATGATTTATGCAGCACCGCCTACCGAGCTTCATCGGTGGGTGCGGGTACCGCAAAACAGCGAATCTCGGAATGTTCCTGATTCGAGAATACGACGAGCCATGACAGGCACTCTGTGCGTTGCCCAACACAAGCGCGCAAGCAATGTGCCTTATCGAACACAACATATTGTTTTTATTGAATAATATATAATTCCTTCTGGCTTGAACAAGCTCGACGATCGCCGCTTGAGGCGCTTGGACGACGAGCACTTGCGAGGAGGACCGATGACTGCTTCGACCGTGCGGATGTTCCTGGGTTGCCTGGGGTGTCTGAGTGCACTGATTCTTGCCGCTCCGCAAGCTGCCATGGCCGCTTTGACCGACTACCCGTTCCGCGTCGTTACGCGAGCAACCGGCACCGACTATCTGGTCAGCGCCGTCAATGACGGCCCCGCTCCGATCAGCGTGGTCGTCAACCCAAGCGGCGAAAACTTCGCATCCGATCGCATCTGGCCGGTGACGGCCATCGTCCCGCCGTACAGCACCGTTGCGCTGGCGCGCGCCCGTGCAAAAGACCGCGACGGCGCCCCCTTCAAGCACCGCTTCGTTTACAGCTATCACTACGGTCGCCTGGATGCGGCACACGATGACGCCGCAAGCTATCGCCTGCCCTTCGAGGACGGACAAGAATTCATCGTCAGCCAGGGCCACGGTGGGGTCCTCACCACCCACAACGACCGCGCCAGCATGAATGCGGTCGATTTCGACTTGCCTTTGGGAAGCGCGGTCCTTGCGGCACGCGCCGGCGTCGTAGTCGACGTGACCCTCCATCACCGGGACGGCGGCAACGACATCGGATTGCGCGACAAGGCCAATACCGTATCGATCGTGCACGACGACGGCACCGTTGCGGAGTATGCGCATCTTGCCCCCGGCGTTCCGCTGCTAACGCTAGGTCAGCGCGTGAACACCGGAGACCTGCTCGCTTACTCGGGCAACACCGGCTATTCCACCGGGCCGCACCTGCATTTCAGCGTTTCGCGCCCGGTCGTGAACGACGGCAAGGTGAGCCGGGAGTCCTTGCCGGTGCTGTTCTGGACCGACGACTCGGCGCAACGCTTCCAGGCGCGAACCGGAACGAGCGTGCGGGCAAGCTACGGTGCGTCGGCAGCCAGTGCCGTGGCCCCGGCTGCGGACCTGAAACGGAAAACCAGTGCGCCCACCGCGCGCGCCGGCAGCATGTCTATCCGATAGTTCTAACCGCCCTCGAACCAGAAGCCGGGATCGGCCGGCTTCGCCATCCGCTGTGCCACCACCGAGCAGATGCAAATTCGCATGCCTTGGCTCACGGCCGCGCGGGCGATGTCGGGTGCCAGTCGGGTCATCCTGAGCACCTCATTGACCCGCTGGATCAGCCTGGCCTGAATTCGCACCAACGGCGCGGGCGAGTCGCCGATGCTCACAAATATGCCTCTCGCAACGCGCGCTGCCGTACGGATACGCGTGTGCATTCGGCGTACTTTTCATTTGAGGTCGTTTTGCGCACACACGATTTCGATGCAGGATGATCAGACGAGTGCGCAGTGCGGTCAATTGAATTCGAGGAACCATCATGCGCAATTCCAGGCTTTTTCAAATCACGATGAAACGCCCGCTCCTGCTTGCGGTCGCTGCCACATTCGCCGGCGGCTGCGCGAGCACCGCGCCGCCCATAGCCCAGGCACCGAGGGCGCCGGAGCAGGTCAGTTGGGTCGGCCCGCCCGGCCCCGCCGGCCCGGTCGGCGCGACGGGCCCGCAGGGAGCCACCGGCGCGACCGGCGCACCCGGCGTCGCCCTGGCCGGACCCGCGGGACCCGACGGTCCGGCAGGCCGGCAAGGCATGCAAGGTCCCATGGGCGCGACCGGCAGCACCGGCGCCATGGTAGTTGGACGCGCCGGGGTTCCAGGCCCCGCAGGTGCCACGGGTGCGCAAGGTGCGACCGGATTCACCGGCGCACAAGGCAGCAGCATGGCGGGTCCCGCAGGTCCCATGGGACGTGCGGGTCCGCAGGGCATGCAAGGTGTGGTGGGCAGCACCGGACCGCAAGGCCCGACGACCATGGGTCCGACCGGCCCCGCCGGCCCGATGGGCAATACCGGCGGCCAGGGTGCGACCGGATCTACCGGCGCCCAGGGCAGCACCGAGATCGGCGGTATCAGCGGGCCGATGGGCGCCACAGGCGCCGGCGGCAGGCAAGGGACGCCCGGACAGACCGGTGCACAAGGTCCGTTGGCGGGAGGCGGTGGCTGGAGCGCGTACCGCGACTACACATTCAACGTCAACAGCGAGGAAATCCTGCGCGCCGACGGCAACAAGGCACGCGAGATCGCGGACTACATGAACCAGAACCCCTCGCTGCAAGTCGCGATCGACGGTTCCAATGATCGCCGCGTCAACGCTGTGCGCAGTGCCTTGATCAACGCAGGTGTGGCGCCCAACCGGATCCAGACCGGCGCCTTCGGCGACCCGCAGCGCAGGGCGGACCGCAGGGTGGAGGTGCTGGTCAGCACCCGAAACTAATCGATGCGGGTGGTCCGCCCAGGAGGCAGCGAAGAATCCGACGTTCAAGAAGAGCACCCTTTAGTGGGTGCAGTTCCGCGAAGACCGGCTCGCGTGGCTTCGGGTGAACTCATGGTCGAAGTGAATATCCTTTCGCGCAGCTCGGAGTCTTCGAGCTACGCCGGCCTTCCGGCATTCGCCTTGGGCGAGTTCCGCTTGTCGGCTACGACCAGACCCTGCGCTTCACCAATTGCGCCGTGGTGTCAAGCGAACCCCGCTCGGGCCAACGCGGGCGTGGCCGGTGCGTTGTTTGGCTTGATCGCCAATGCAACCTGCGACCTCGGCAACGTAGCGACACTGAAGAACCGGCCGCTGTACCTGAACCTGATCGACATCGCCTGGGGCACGCTTGCGAGCGCACTGGCAACCTTGGCCAGGCGCCGGGCTCTGGGCTCTGGCTGGCTGGTCCTGAGTTTTATCCGTTCTCCATTCCCCATCGGACCACCAACCTGCGGAAAGCACACCTTGAACCACGCACCACGATCCAGGCTGCCCGGTGAGCGATTGCCGGGGTCCGACGTTGACATGACGCAAGACGTCCTGGTGGTCAACGGGCCGCCATTCCTGACCCCCGCGCGAGCATCCGGCATCAGCTTGACCTTTCCGCACGATTTCCGCCCTTGATCAATCCTGCGCGCTCCGATGCGCTGGTACTTTTCGGCGTGACCGGTGACCTCGCCCACAAGAAAATTTTTCCGGCGCTGTACGCCATGGCGAAGCGCGGCAACCTCACCGTCCCGGTGATCGGCGTAGCGTCATCCGCATTGCGAGCGGCGCAATTGCACGCTCGCGTCGGGCAAAGCCTGCGGCAAGCGGGTGGCATCGACGATCGGCCCGCCTACACCCGCCTTCTGTCGCATCTCGCGTACGTCAGTGCCGATTACAACGATGCCGGTGCGTTCGCGCAAATCAGGCAGGCATTGGGCAAAGCCCGGCGCCCGGCCTTTTACCTCGCGATCCCGCCCGCGCTTTTTTCCACCGTGATTCTCGGCCTGGGCGCCGCAGGCCTGGCGAAGAACGCGCGCATCATCGTCGAAAAGCCCTTCGGCCGCGACCTCGCTTCGGCGCGCGAACTCAATCGCATCGCCAAATCGACTTTCGCCGAGGATTCGATCTTTCGCATCGATCACTACCTGGGCAAGGAGGCGATCATGAACATTCTGTATTTTCGCTTCGCCAACTCCTTCCTCGAACCTATCTTCAACCGCAACTGCGTGGCCAGCGTGCAGGTCACGCTGTGCGAGGATTTCGGCGTCGAGGGGCGCGGCAAGTTCTATGAATCCGCCGGCGCCCTGCGCGATGTGATCGTCAACCACCTGTTCCAGATCGTCGCCTTGCTGGCGATGGAAGCGCCGGCCTACCGGGGCTACGGCGCGGTGCAGAGCGAGAAAGCCAAGGTATTCCAGGCCATGCGCCCCCTGCGCCCGGACGATCTGGTGCGCGGACAGTACAACGGCTACTTGCGCGAGCCGGGGGTGGCACAAGACTCCGATGTCGAGACCTTTTGCGCTCTCAAGCTGTTCATCGACTCGTGGCGCTGGCAGGGAGTGCCCTGGTACCTGCGGTCCGGAAAGTTCCTGGCGCAAACTGCGTGCGAGGTCTTGGTCGAACTCAAGGCGCCGCCGCAACGCCTGTTCGCCGACTCGGCGCCGGCGCACGGGCGCACCAACTATCTGCGCTTTCGCCTCGCCCCCGGTTCTGCGGTCGCCCTCGCCGCACGCGTCAAGCGCGCCGGCCGGGAATTCGTCGGCGAGCAGCGCGAGCTTTACCTGTGCGAAGATCAGGCGGGCGACGTTTCCCCCTACGAGCGACTGCTGGGCGACGCGATGGCCGGCGACGGCGCCCTCTTCACGCGCGAGGACGCGGTCGAGGCCGCGTGGGCGGCAGTCGATCCGGTCCTGGAAAACCACGCCGGGGTGCGGCCGTACCGGCGCGGCAGCTGGGGGCCGAACCAGGCCGATACGCTGATCGCCGCGGACGGCCGTTGGCACAACCCGATGCCGGAGCGCTCATGCGCGTGACAACGTCGGGCCGATCGCATACACACAGGAGATCATCGTGACGAACAATGCCACCCAAACGCTGCACGATCTGGGCCAGAGCCTGTGGCTGGACAACATCACCCGCGGTCTTTTGACCAGCGGCACGCTCAAGCGCTACATCGACGAACTGTCGATCACCGGCCTTACCTCGAATCCGACGATTTTCGAGAAAGCGCTTGCGGAAGCTGATTTCTACGACGCCGCCATTCGCCGGCAATCTGCCGCCGGTACGGCAGGCGAAGCGCTGTTCTACGACCTGGCGATCGAGGATCTGACGCAGGCCGCGGATCTTTTGCGCCCGGTCCACGATGCCAGCGGCGGCATCGACGGCTGGGTGTCGCTGGAGGTGTCTCCCCTGCTGGCGGACGACAGCGCCGCCACCGTCAAGGCCGCGCGCCGACTTCATGCACGCGCCGCGCGGCCCAATCTTTTCATCAAGATCCCGGGAACCGGCGCCGGCATCGCCGCCATCGAAGAGAGTATCTTCGCCGGCGTGCCTGTCAATGTCACGCTCCTGTTCTCGCGCGAGCAATACGGCGCCGCCAGCGCGGCCTACATGCGCGGCATCGAACGGCGCATCGCCGCCGGCCTCGACCCGAAAGTGTTTTCAGTGGCATCGCTGTTCGTCAGCCGCTGGGATGCCGCGGTGAAGGAAGAGATTTCGCCCCAATATCACAACCGGCTCGGCATCGCAGTCGCGATGCGCACCTACAAGGCCTACCGCGATGGCCTTGCTTCGGCGCGCTGGCAGGCGCTTGAACAAGCCGGCGCCCATCCGCAGCGGCTACTGTGGGCAAGCACCGGCACCAAAGACCCGAGTGCGCCCGACACCCTGTACATCGAAGCGCTCGCCGCTCCCGACACCATCAACACGATTCCCGAAGCGACCCTGCATGCGTTCGCCGGGCATGGCAAAGTAGGCGCGCCCATGGCCGCGGATGGCGGCTATTGCGAAGCGGTGCTGGAGGAATTCCGCCGCGAAGGTGTCGACGACCAGGCGCTGGCCGCGCGCCTGCAGCGCGAAGGCGCCGACGCCTTCTCAAAGTCGTGGATCGCGCTTCTGGCGCGCGTTGCGGAAAAAAGCGCGTAGCGCGCGAAGCGACTGTCCAATGGGTCGTGGCGATAGCCCAGGTGATTCCCATCCTTCATGACGGCAACCGGTGCGTTCCTTAACGAATGGCGCTTTGTGTGCTAGCGCACGGGAATCGCCGGGGCAACGGTGTATACGTTGTATTTGAGCTGCATGCGGATGAGCTTGGGTCCGCAAGGCAAGCAGTAGGCGGAGCGGCGACACTTCCCCGGCCGTGGCATCGGATACTTGACCAATTGAAAGAACCCTGGCGCCATGGCCGCTGACAGAACAGTCGATTTCGCTCTCTTTGGCACGGCCGGCGCAGGCGTCGGGGCGCCGAAAATGCATGTCCCGCCCAAGGCCCGCGCCTTGCAGGACGCGATTCTCGGCAGCGCCACTTTCTCCATCATCGCCACCGACGAGAAGGGCGTCATCCAGCTCTTCAACGCCGGCGCCGAGCGCATGCTGGGCTACACGGCCGCAGAGTTGATCGATACGGTCAGTCCGGAGCGCTTTACCGATGCACAGGAACTGATGGCGCGCGCGGTGGTGCTCGGCCGCGAGTACGAGGTCCCGATCGCACCGGGTTTCGAGGCCCTGGTCTTCAAGGCGGCGCGCGGCATCGAGGACAACTACGAGATGACCTGTATTCGCAAGGACGGCAGCCGCCTGCCGACCTTGATGTCGGTCACGTCGCTGCGCGAGGCCGACGGCGGGCTCGCCGGCTATCTGCTGATCGTCACCGACAATTCGGCCCGCACGCAGATTGAAGATCAACTGCGCCGCACCGAGGAGAGCTTCCGGCTGATGGTGCAAAGCGTGACCGACTGCGCCATCGTCATGCTCGATCCGGAGGGCCAGGTGCAAAGCTGGAACGGCGGCGCCGAGCGCATCATGGGCTACGCGCCGGAGGAGATCGTCGGCCAGCACTTTTCGCGCTTTCACCTGGCCGATGAGATCAGGCGCGGCGCGCCGCAGCGCGACCTGGACGCGGCGAGCGCGCAGGGACGGCTCGAGGTCGAGGGCTGGCGGCAACGCAAGGACGGCACCAGGTTCTGGGCGAACGTGGTCTGGACGGCGATCCGTGACGAGGGCAACGTTCTGCGCGGCTTCGCCAAGCTGACGCGCGACATGACCGCAGCCAGGCAGGTGCGAGCCGAATTGGCGGATGCCAGAGCGGTGGCGCGCAAGGCCCATGTGGCGAAATCGGATTTCCTTTCCAGCATGAGCCACGAGATGCGCACGCCGCTCAATGCCATCCTCGGATTCGCCCAGCTGCTGGATTCGGCGTCCCCGCCGCCGACGCCGGTGCAAACGGAGGGCATCGCGCAGATCCTGCAGGCGGGCTGGTACCTGCGGCAACTGGTCGATGAAATCCTCGACCTGGCGATGATCGAGTCGGGGCGGCTGTCGTGGTCGCGGGAACCGGTGTCCTTGGCCGAGGTCCTGCTCGAATGCCGGTCCGCGATCGAGCCGCTGGCGCAAAAGACCGGCATCCGCGTCAGCTTTCCCGAGCTTGGCGGCCCGCGCTTCATCAAGGCCGACCGGACGCGGGTGAAACAGGCGCTGGTCAACCTTTTGACCAACGCGATCGAGTACAACCAGGCAGGAGGGTCGGTGGTCGTTGAATGCGGAGCAAGCGCGCTTAAGCGCGTGCGCGTAAGCGTCAGCGACACCGGCGCCGGCATGGCCCCGGAGAAGGTCGGTCAACTGTTCCAGCCGTTCAACCCCCTGCGGCGCCCGGCCGGCCCGTCGCAAGGGACCGGGGTCGGCCTTGCCGTGACCAAGCGCCTGGTCGAACTGATGGGTGGATCGATCGGCGTTTCGAGCACGGTAGGTGAGGGCAGCGTGTTCTGGATCGAATTTGTCGCCGCCGCCGCGCCCAAGCTTGTCGATGACGGTGTCGCGCACGCCACGCAGGCGCCTGCGCCGACTGACGCAGTGCCGCGCACCCTGCTCTACGTAGAGGACAACCCGGCCAATCTGAAGCTGGTCGAACAGATCATCGCGCGCCGCCCCGATTTGTGCCTGCTGTGCGCGCGCGACGCCACGCTGGGGATGGAAATGGCGCGCACCCGGCTGCCCGACGTGATCCTGATGGATATCAACCTGCCCGGCATGAGCGGCATCGATGCCATGCAGATGCTGGGGGCGGACGCGCAGACGGCGCACATTCCCGTGGTCGCCTTGAGTGCCAATGCGATACCCAGTGACGTCGAGAATGGCCTGGAGGCGGGTTTTTTCCGCTATCTCACCAAGCCGATCAAGGTCGATGAATTCGTGCGCACCCTGGACCTGGCGCTGGCATTTGCAGGCACGGAAGCGGGCCGCGCGAAGGTTACCGGCTAGTTTGCAGACCAGGCTGACTTTGGCGGATACGCGCCGGCGCCCGCGCGCGCTTCACGCGATCGGGACATACTGGCGCGCTGCGGATTTGCCTGAACCGGGTTCGGGCTGCAGTACATACGGATGGCCGGCCGGGCTGCAAGTCCCGCCCGCCGGCAAACAGAGGTGAAAGTGACAACGAAGATTACCGGTGCCGCGGCACTCAACGAGAGCGTGGGCAGCACGGACGTCCTCACCGAAGGCCGGCGCCAGGAAGCGCTGCTGACGGCGGAAGCCCTGCAGAGCGCGATCTTCAACAGCGCGAATTTCTCCAGCATCGCCACCGACGCGAAAGGCGTGATCCAGATTTTCAACGTTGGCGCCGAGCGCATGCTGGGCTACGCGGCCGCCGACGTGATGAACCAGATCACGCCGGCCGACATCTCCGACCCGCAGGAAGTGATCGCGCGCGCCCAGGCGCTGTCGGTCGAGCTCGGCACGCCGATCACGCCCGGCTTCGAGGCGCTGGTGTTCAAGGCGTCGCGCGGCATCGAGGACATCTACGAGCTGACCTACATCCGCAAGGACGGCAGCCGCTTCCCGGCGGTGGTGTCGGTGACGGCCCTGCGCGACGCCCAGAACGCCATCATCGGCTACCTCTTGATCGGCACCGACAATACCGCGCGCAAACAGGCGGAGGAGGCGCTGCTCAAGGCAGGCGCCCTGCAGAGCGCGATCTTCAACAGCGCGAATTTCTCCAGCATCGCCACCGACGCCAAAGGCGTGATCCAGATTTTCAACGTTGGCGCCGAGCGCATGCTGGGCTACGCGGCCGCCGACGTGATGAACCAGATCACGCCGGCCGACATCTCCGACCCGCAGGAAGTGATCGCGCGCGCCCAGGCGCTGTCGGTCGAGCTCGGCACGCCGATCACGCCCGGCTTCGAGGCGCTGGTGTTCAAGGCGTCGCGCGGCATCGAGGACATCTACGAGCTGACCTACATCCGCAAGGACGGCAGCCGCTTCCCGGCGGTGGTGTCGGTGACGGCCCTGCGCGACGCCCAGAACGCCATCATCGGCTACCTCTTGATCGGCACCGACAACACCGCGCGCAAGCAGGTGGAGGCGGAGCAGAAGAAGCTCGACCAGCGCCTGCGTGACCAACAGTTTTACACCCGATCCCTGATCGAATCGAACATGGACGCGCTGATGACCACCGACCCGTCGGGCATCATCACGGACGTCAACAAGCAGATGGAAGCACTCACCGGCTGCACGCGCGACGAGCTGATAGGTGCTCCGTTCAAGAACTACTTCACCGATCCGCAACGGGCCGAGGCCGGGATCAGGCAGGTGCTGAGCGAGCGCAAAGTGACCAATTACGAGCTCACGACGCGCAACCGCGACGGCCACGAGACCGTGGTGTCCTACAATGCCACCACCTTCTACGACCGCGACCGCATACTGCAGGGGGTGTTCGTCGCGGCGCGCGACGTCACCGAGCGCAAGCGCTTGGACCAGGTTCTGCAGGAGAAGAACGTCGAGCTTGAGGGCGCCCGGGTGGCGGCGGAAAAGGCCAACCGCTCGAAGTCGGAATTCCTGTCGAGCATGAGCCACGAGCTGCGCTCGCCGCTCAACGCGATCCTGGGATTCGCGCAACTGATGGAATCGGACCTGCCGGCGCCATCGCCGAACCAGAAGCAAAGCATCGGCCAGATCCTTGGCGCGGGATGGCACCTGCTCAAGCTGATCAACGAGATTCTCGATCTGGCGAAGATCGAGTCTGGCCAGCTTTCCCTCTCGCTGGAACCGGTATCCCTGGCCGAGGTGATGGTCGAAAGCCAGGGCATGATCGAGGGTCAGGCGCACAAGCGCGGCATCCGGCTCGACTTTCCGCACTTCGATGCGCCCTGTTATGTACATGCCGACCGCACCCGCTTGAAGCAGGTCCTGCTCAACTTCCTTTCCAATGCGGTCAAGTACAACCGGGCGCAGGGGTCGGTGACCGTGACGTATGCCGCCATCAGCCCCGTGCGCTTGCGTGTCAGCATCACCGACACCGGCGCCGGATTGCCGCCCGACAAGCTGGCGCAGTTGTTCCAGCCCTTCAATCGGCTCGGTCAGGAGGGCGGCGGCGAGGAAGGCACGGGCATAGGCCTGGTGGTCGCCAGGCAGCTGATCGAGCTCATGGGCGGGGTCATAGGCGTGACCAGCACTGTCGGATACGGCAGTGTGTTCTGGTTCGATCTGGCGGCCGGGGCCGAACCGCAAATCTTGGCCGGCAGCGATGCACCACTATTGCCGGTCCCGGTGCCGATGCGGGATGGGGTGCTGCGGCGCGTGCTGCTCTACGTGGAGGACAACCCGGCCAATCTGCTGCTGGTCGAGCAGATCATCGCCCGTCGCCATGAGCTTGAGCTGCTAAGCGCCGTGACCGCGACGCTGGGCATCGCGCTGGCGCGCGAAAGGTTGCCGGAAGTGATCCTGATGGACATCAACCTGCCCGACATGAGCGGCATCGACGCCATGCGAATATTGCGCGAGGACCCGGCCACGGCGCACATTCCGGTAGTTGCCGTCAGCGCCAACGCGATGCCCCACGACATCGAGATGGGAATTGAGGCCGGATTCTTCCGCTATCTCACCAAGCCCATCAACGTCACTGAATTCATGAGCACGCTCGACACCGCGCTCAAGCATGGCAGGCAGACGCGGGCCGCAAGCCGGATTTGACGCGGCGGTGATCGATTCCACCGACATCCTTGACGGCCGGATCCTGATCGTCGACGACAAGGAGGCCAATGTCCGCCTCCTCGAAGGCATGCTGCGCGGTGCCGGCTATGCCTGCGTCGCTTCCACCATGAACGCGGCAGAGGTCCGCGACCTGCATCGCGAGCAGCGCTACGACCTGATCCTGCTCGACCTGGATATGCCGGGCATGGACGGCTTCCAGGTGATGGAGGCGCTCAAGGAAATCGAGCACGGCGGCTATCTGCCGGTCCTGGTGATTTCCGCCCAGCGCGAGCACAAGCTGCGCGCGCTCAAGGCGGGCGCCAAGGACTTCGTCAGCAAACCCTTCGATCTGGCCGAGGTGTTGACGCGCGTATACAACATGCTCGAAGTGCGCCTGCTGCACCGCGAGACCAGAAGGCTCTACGAGCAGGTTGTGGCCGAGCAGAAGGTGTCGGAGCGCCTGCTGCTCAACGTGCTTCCACGTTCCGTCGCCGAGCGGCTCAAGGGCGACCCCGGAATCATCGCCGACAGCTTCCCCGAAGCGACCGTGATGTTCGCGGACATCGTCGGATTCACCGGCTTGTCCGAAAGCATGAGCGCCGAGCGCCTGGTGGTACTGCTAGGCGAGGTGTTTACCCTGTTCGACGGCATCGCCGACCACCGCGGACTGGAAAAGGTCAAGACCATAGGCGACGCCTACATGGCGGTCGCGGGCGTGCCGGTCGCGGCGGCCGATCACGCGCGGCGCGCGGCCCACATGGCTCTGGACATGATTGGCGCGCTTGAGCGCTTCAACCTGCGCGACGGCCACACGCTCAAGCTACGCATCGGCCTGCACAGCGGCGACGTGGTCGCCGGCGTCATCGGCAAGCGCAAGTTCATCTACGACCTGTGGGGCGACACCGTCAATACCGCGAGCCGCATGGAGTCGCACGGTGTGCCGGGCCGGGTCCATCTCTCGGACGCGACCCGCGACTTGCTGGACGAGGACTTTCTCATCGAAGCGCGTGGCACCGTCGACATCAAGGGCAAAGGTGAAATGCGCACCTGGTTGCTGGCGGGGCGCAGCCCGGCGGCAAGCGGCTGACGCGGTCACCTGGGCGAGCCTGAGCAACCGCTGCATCTGCGACCGGTGCGAGGCCGCCGCTGTGGGAGACGCACAATCGCGGATCGGACGCAATCGATCCGCACGCGCAACCCATGCCGGGACGGAGTTTCCGGGGCGATCAGGCGTGTTCAGCGCCAAACCAACGATTGACGCTGACGAATATGGCTGGATGACTCCAACAACGGCATTGCGATTCCTGTTCTTACGTAGTGGTCGAACCGAAGTGACATCGGGCGCGTGCGAAGCCATTCTGGTAAATGGAACGCAAGCGGCACCGCATCGTGTAGATCAAGCGCGATGCACAACTAGGTGCCACGATTTCGCGTGGCCAGCCAATGGTCGACCGACAATGCGCCCGGACCTTGCGCCATCAGGTACAGCAGCACCGCTGCCCAGGTTCCGTGGGTGGGGTACGCACCAGGGTAGACGAATAGTTGTATCACCAGGGTCATGCCGAGCAATCCAAGCGCGGAGAAGCGCGTCGCCAAGCCGACCATGATCAGGAGCGGCAACAGATGCTCTGCAAACGCTGCGAGCGGGGCGGCCAACTCGGGCGGGATCAGCGGGACTTTATATTCATCCTTGAAAAGGGCCAGCGCCGAACTCGACAGGCGCGGCCATCCGAGCGTGAATTCACCGCTGACGATGTTGATCGACAAGCCCTCCACCTTGGTTTGCCCTGAATTCCAGAACACCGCCGCGATCGAGAATCTCGCCAGAAATGCGATAAATGAATGCGGGATTCGCGCCATGATGCCGATGGCTGCGGCGAACGGGTTCAGGGGCCGGCCGTGCGCCTTTGCTCCCGCTGCGCCTTGCGCGTCTGAATTTGGAGTCATTTTTCGTTCCTGTCGGGTAATTCAATCGATGTCACGGCGCCATTCTGGAACAGCAAGCTGAGGGCGAACGTCAGATCAAATGTGGATTCCCTGGCAATCGCCGCACACGCCGAAGCGCCCAGCGGCGTCTGGTTACGCAACGCGCGAATGAATATCGCCGCGCCGGGCGGCAACGAAATTGTCGCGACGTCCGTGGCGTGCCGCAGCACAAGGGCGTCTTCGGGGGATTCGACCACCAACTCTCCGAGATCGACTTCCCCATCGGTCTGATGGGCCGCCCAAAGCGAGACGCTGGCGTAAGAAGATTCAAGTACTGTGACCGAAGGGTGGAGCGCAAATACCAGTCTTGCGCCATCCACTTCGAGATCGAACGCGGTCTGGACTACTGCAGGACTTATCGAATCGACATCCGCCGCATGGTAGGCGAATACCCTGGCGAATTCGAGCCTTGCCACGTCCGAAAGGAAAGGCACGGTCGACGCGGGCTCAAATGACTCGACGAAGGCCGCAAACGTGCTTCCGTAATGGGCCAGAATCCGCGAAGTGGGCGGGTTTTTTCGAACATAAACGCTCGCCATCGCGCGAAAGAACTCAACCCCGACAAGCGCCTCGGTCACCGGAAACGTATCCGCCAGCGCATCGATCAACGAACTCACCACATTGTTGCGATACACGGCCAGACGGACCGCCGGATCCGACCGATTCCATGTCTTCAATTGCGACGGGCCGGCGCAAGCCGGGTCGAGCAAAGACTTGGCGAATTCCACCTGAATCGATTCGGCCACCATGGCCATCACGCAGTCGCCTCGACAATTTCGGCCAAACCGCATGTCGTGTGGCGCGCCAGTATCCGCGCAGCACGCTCCGCTTCGGCCAGGAGTACGGAAAGCGCCGGCACGTTGTTGTCCCACTCGATCAAGGTCGGTGCCGCTCCGTGACGGTCGAGCACTGCCGCATAGAGGTCCCAAACCGCGGTATCGACGGCAGATCCATGGTTGTCGATAAGCAGCGACGCGCCGGCCGCGTCGACCTCGCGAGCGAACCCGGCCAGGTGGATTTCGCGGACTTTGTCGAGGGGAATTTCGTTGATGAATTGCCGCGGATCCCTGCCATGGTTGACACAGGACACATAGACGTTATTCACATCCAACAACAAGCCACACCCTGTTCGACGCACCACCTCACGCAAAAACTCACTCTCGCTGATTGTCGAAGTGGCGAATTCGACGTAGGTCGCGGGGTTTTCAAGCAGCATCTCGCGTTTCAGGCGCTCCTGCGTGCGATCGATATGCTCGCAAACCCTGCGCAACGTTTCGAGTGTGTAAGGTAGCGGCAACAGGTCGTTGAAAAAGACGCCACCATGGCAGGACCAAGCCAAGTGCTCCGAAAACCATATCGGGTCATAGCGCTCGATCAGTCCGAACAACCGATCGAGATGCGCTTCGTCCAAGGGCCCTTCCCCGCCGATCGACAGCCCGACACCGTGCAGGGAAACCGGGTAATGCTCCCGAATTCCAGACAGGAAATGGTGGAAGGGGCCACCGTCGACCATGTAGTTCTCGGCATGAACTTCGAAAAAGCCGATCGCCGGCCGCTCTTGAAGCACCTGGCGGCAATGCTGGGCCTTCAGGCCGATTCCTATCATGCAATCCGATCGGACGGGCATGTTGCGTGCATACGTGACACGTTCACTCATATCGAGAGCGTCTGGGCAAGATGTTCGCGAACGCATGTAAGTCCGATCGGCATGCCGTTTTGGAACTCAGGCTTTCTTTTCCTTGAATTCCTTGGTCTGCCCAAAGCCGGTAGGGGAGGCCTTGGAGGCGGTCTTCGCACAGGTGCCTTTCGCCGTGTAGGACCAGGCATTGCCCTGGTAATCCACCTTGGAGGTGCCGGCGCAGGTGGTTCCAGCACCCGCAGCGCAATCGTTCTTGCCCTTGAGCGCGACTCCGAAACATTTTTCTTTACCGGAATCTTGTGCGGCGATCGGCATGGATGCAAAAGTCGCTCCAAGCGCGATTGCGAGTGCGAGGGAAGGCAGTTTGACGTTCGTGGGGGACATGTATATCTCCTTGATTGGAATGCAGGGACGCGCGGCGGGCGCCGCGCCAAGTACTGTTGAGGATGTAGTCGGAAACCCGGGAAACTGGCTTTCCCGGGTTTTTAGACGTCGGTGCGGTGAAAAGTCTTACAGACGCGATCCCGCCGAATCGGTAATCCGAACCGACATCTGAAATGACCTGTCAGGCAGCATGCGGCACGCGGCCGACCCGCTATGGAGCGGCCGTGTCCCGGCCGCATCGGACGCGCATGCCACCGATTTCCCCAGCGTCGCGCCGATGCTGGTGTCGAATCGTCAGATGAAATCGACAGGCAATGCGTATTGATGTGTAAGGTTCCCCTACGCGGGCCGGACTAACGCTTATGCAGTCCAAAGCGGGAAATCCGGAGATACACGCCACCGCGCGACTGCCGGCACGCGTCGTCCGTGCAATAGAAATCCAACGCCAGCGAGGCGAAATTCTGGTGAGTTGGATTCAGGCCGGGCTTGTCGGCCTTTTGACCACGCTCTACATCGTGGCCCCCAGTACCGCGCCAATGGATGCTGCGTTGAAGCCGGTGCCGTGGGCGCTTGGCATTTACGCCGCGTTCACATTGTTCCGGCTGGATCGTGCCTATCGACGGCGGATGACGGTGGCTCTAAGTATCGTTTCGGTATTTGTGGACGTGGGGGTGTTGATTTTCACGATCTGGAGTTTCCATATCCAATACGGCCAGCCTGCGGCTTTTTATTTGAAGGCGCCGACCTTTGCATACCTGTTTATCTTTATCGCGATGCGCATGCTTTCCTTCCGCCCGGGGTACGTGGCCCTTGCTGGAATTACGGCCGCGCTCGGCTGGTTGGGACTCCTGGGGTATGCGCTCGCCGCGCCCGGTGGTGCGGATTTGATCACCCGCGACTACGTCAGCTACATGACGTCGGCGCGAATTCTTGTCGGTGCCGAGATCGACAAGGTGATATCGATTCTTGTCGTCACAGGGCTCCTTGCGCTAGGGGCCGCGCGCGGGCGCCAAATGCTTGAGCAATCTCTTGCCGAGCAGGCGATCGCGGGTCAGTTCGCGCGATTTTTTTCCCCCGACATCGCGGAAACCCTGACGCGGGCGGACGAACTGTTGCGTCCGGGCGAAGGGCAAAGTCGGGAGGCGACCGCGATGTTCGTCGACTTGCGCGGTTTGAGAATTGGAGCCGAATGCGCTCATCGAGCTGCTAGGTGAATATCAAGGCATCGTCGTCGCGGTGGTCCACCGGCACTCCGGTTCGATCACGACGTTTCTGGGGGACGGTGTCATGGTGACATTCGGCGCTATTCGGACAAATCCCGCCAGCGCGGCGGACGCTCTTCGCTGCGCGGACGATTTGGTGTCAGAGTTGCAAACCTGGTCCGAAAGGCGCCGCGCGAACGGCGGATCTGCGCTAGGAATAGGCATCGGTGTCGAATACGGCTTGGTCACCTGCGGCGCGATCGGCGGCGGCGGCCGGCTGGAATACGCGGTGATCGGCGATCCCGTGAATCGCGCGGCCAAACTTCAGAACCATACAAAAGTTGAGAAGGTCCGCTCGCTGACTACCGCCGAGACGCTGGAACGGGCGAAGGCGCAAGGTTACGTACCTCCCGTCCGGGTCGGCCTTCACCGCGGCAGGATAGTTGCGGGAATATCAACACCGGTAAACATTGCGATCCTTTCCGGCTAGCAGCCTGTCGGACTTGGGGCGTCGAAAGCGAAAATCGGCCCCAGCGAGGACAGTTTTTGCCGCATTCGCGGCCCCATAGCCCCGCTATGGGGCAAGAAGGCGGTGAAAAATGGACCGCTGCGGTCGATTTGTAGCCGACGCTCCAAAAGTCCGACAGGCTGATAGATATGAATGCGATGCCCGCGGGCCACGGCTATGGAGTACGCTTTTCAGGGACAAGATCAGCTTCGCCGCTGCAAGCATAGTGGGCGCGTTCCGGCCGCGCCTGGGCCCCTCGCCGCGTGGCGTATTCGCCGCGGCCTCGGGGGGCCTGACGCTGGGCTACGGGGCGCATATCGCATTCGGCTGCAATGCGAGCGCCTTCTTTTCAAGCGTGGCAAATACCAACCATCACGGCCGGCTAGGGATCGCCGCGGCCTGCCGGATAGCTGGGTTGGTGCGCCTGCTTCGGCGGTTTTCCCTGCGGCGATGCGGCTTGGCGTAGTATGGCCTTGGCCGAGCGGATGTAAAAAATCTGATCTTTGATTCGCCAAAATTTGGCCGATCCACGATCATGGCGTGGCTCCTCTTCCCTTTTACGAGCGTCACCGATGTCCCGAACCCGATGGGCCGTTCTCTTGGCCGGCATAGTCGCATTGCTCGCGCTCATCGCGGCATACGTGATGCTCGAGAAATCCGGAATGCTCGGAACGCTTCTTGATGCCGAGGCATTGCACCAGCGCATCGAACAACTGGGAATCTGGGGCCCGCTGGCCATCATAGTCCTGATGATTCTCGCCGTTCTGGTGAGCCCGATCCCGAGCGCGCCAATTGCCATGGCTGCTGGTGCTGCCTACGGTCATACCTGGGGCACCCTGTATGTCGTGATCGGGGCGGAGGCAGGCGCCCTTGTGGCCTTCGGAATTTCGCGAATGCTCGGCCAAGCCGTGCTGTACCGCTGGTTTGGCGAACGCCTGCCTGCGGGGTTGATCGGCTCGCAAAACACCCTGACCGGCATTGTTTTCGTAAGCCGCCTGGTCCCGTTCATCTCGTTCGACCTGGTCAGCTACGCCGCTGGGCTTACCCTGCTGTCGGTCTGGCGGTTCGCGTTTGCGACGCTCGCCGGAATCGTCCCGGCAAGCTTTCTGCTCGCTCACCTCGGCCTTGAAATGACCGCCGGCGAAACAGATCGCTTCATGTATACCGCGTTGGCGCTGGGTCTGATCACGGCCGTTCCGATTGCCGTGAAGCTGCTTCGGGACCGCCTGCGCCGACGCTCCTGATATCACAACGGCTCCGGATCACTAAAAGGCTTTCCGCTGCCCGAGCGACATACCTGCGGATGGAACCACGCGCGCCGCAAGCCGAATCAGTCCGGAGTTGGTTCGGGCATTGACGCGTCAGGCCAGAGGGGCAGCTTCGCGCGCGCGTGGATCTGCGCCGAAAAAGCGAAATCCTGATTGGCTGGGTCCCGTCTCCTGGGCACTTGGCATTTACGGCGCGTTCACGCTGCTGCGACTGCTGCCCGCGTATCGCGATCGCCTCTCATTGGTGCTCAAGATCGCCTCCGTGGTGCTGGACGTCTCGATGCTGATGAGCACGATCTGGAGCTTCCACATCGAGTATGGCCAGCCGCCGGCGTTGTACCTAAAGAGCCAAGCGCCTGCGCACGGCCTCCCCTTCAAGTGACCTGAGATCCGCCTCCCAATCGAGCCGAAGAAGACTGAGCTGCTCCAACCGCCTGTCGTCCAGCGAGGCAAGCAGATCCTTTCGGCGACTCAGGCGGCGGTCGCGCCGCAGCAACAAATTTTCGATTACCGGCCGGTACATGCGCACGAATGCGTTCAGCCAGGCACAAGAGTCAGCATTTCCTGAAGCATCGTTGACCGCGAAACGCGCCACAAACGACTGGATCGTTGACGCATCGAACCAGTAGCCATCGGTCACCCAGCGATTGACGGTAAATAGCGAGACCGGCAAACCGCGATCGTCGAGTGCAATGGCGAACAGGTGGGTCGGCGCTGCCCGAACCCAGCGGCGCGGCAAACCCGCAACGTAACGGCGTCGCCCGGATACGGTCGCGTGCCAAAACAGATGCATGTGTCCATGCTCGTTTCCGCCGGACCGGTGCGCGTGATAGAAAAATTGCGAACCGCTGCGCACGTCCACCACATCATCCGGCGGATAGTGTTCGTATTCGACCACGGTCCGTCCCTCGATCCAACTCTGTATCAGGGAACCGGAATCGGCGGTCACGCGTGAGAACGCGGCGAGGCTTTCGCCGGCATCGTTCAACGCGAACGTGACTTCCGCATCGGACGCTGCGGCCCAAGAGCGTCGAAGAATGGCTGAGGAGATCATGGGTGAAACCGACGTGTGCCCGATCGGGCTCGGCACACGTCGGCACGCGACGTTTACTTCTTGCCGGCGCAGCCAGCCTTTGCGCCGCATTTCGCGCCGCACTTTGCGCCACATTTGGCCTTGCACCCTTTGGCGCCGCACTTGCCCTTGCAGGCACCTGCCGTCGCCTTGGGGCCGCACTTCTTGCCGGCGCAGCATGCCGCCATCGCCTGACCCGACATGGCAGCAGCGGTGACAACCGCAGAGGCAAGTACCCTGGAAAGCTGGTTGGAAAGTTTGCTCACGGAATGATCCTTTTCAAGTGTTGGGTGAATCAGAGATTGCCAGCGCGACGAAGGCCGGGATAGAGCCGGGGTCTTCGCTACTCACGATGGCTTGCGGAAAACGCGGAAATTTCGCGTTCCGGACCTTTTGACGCAGGCATCGCAAAAAAGCTTACAGGTTGCCTCGCTTATTCACGCAAGATTTCAGCGCGGGTTCACCCACGACGACACTCGATTCCAGAAAACGCTGCCGAACAGGACCAGTATTGCCGTGGCGCCGAAATTCCAGATGAGGACCATCGCCGAAGCGCCGACGTTGTGAAACAGGGAAAGCGCGCTTGCGGCCACCGCGGCTACGGCCAAGGTTGCGGCGATCGCGGCGGCCGGATCGCGCAGGAACGCGACATGGCGCAGCATCACCAGCATCGCCACCCACAACGGAATGCTGGTCAGCAATACCAGCGAGAAGCATGTTGCAGCTTCCCCCAATTGGACGCCGCCCGGTCCAACGCGGATCCAGTCGGTCAGGCATTGGTAGCCGATGCTTGCCATCCAGAGTGCCAGCGCGGGCAGTGGCAGCAGGATCCAGGCGCGCGAACGATCCGGGAGGCTGACGGTAAACGCAGCCCCTCCGGCCAGAGCCGCAGTCGCGAACGACCCTGCCAGACCGGTCAGGAACAGCGGATCGCGCAGGCAGGTATCGATATCGGGCCTGAACCCATGACTTATGCCGAGCAGAGTCAGGATAAATCCAGCGATCAGCATCCACGTCAACGTGCGCTCTAGCGGCGGGCGCAACGGTCGAACCGGCGCGGCGTCCGCCACCAGCGAGTCGATAAGGTGCGGTGTCGTGTTCATTTGGGCTTGCCGGAGTGCTCGAAGAGTTTACGCAAGTTCTTCATCGCGCGATGAGTGGCTACTTTCAGTGCGGCCACCGACGTACCGCTGGTCCTGGAGGCTTCCTGCAGCGACATTTCTTCGAGCTTGAGCATACGTATGGCTTCGCGTTGTCCCGGCGGCAGGCGTTCGACGGCTGCTTGAACCGTCCGCCCGTCTGCAGCCGCATCATGGTAGTTCGCTGCAAGCGGGACAAAGGTTTCATGCTCTTCTTCAAAAGGCGTTTCCCGCGCGCCTATCCGGCCGCCACGCCGCAGGGCGTCGACGATGCGCCGGTTCGCCAAGGCGACCAGCCAGGGGCCGAAGGGGCGAGTCGGATCATAGGTCTGGCGTACCGCGTGCACGGTCAGGAGCGTCTCCTGGACAACATCTTCCGCGTCTGCGCGGTTGTGCAGTTGCCGCACGGCGAGCGAACGGATATAGGGCGTGATCTCGATCAGCAAGCCCCGGTAGGCCTCCCGGTCGCCCGACTGCGCCAGCGCCATGCAGATCGACCAGTCAAGGTTGCGATCCGCGTTGCCGCGTTGCTCAGAATGTGGCGCGGACGTTTCGTTGTCCGCGACCAGGCTCAAGGCAGGGGCTGGACGTTGAGGACGGGACGACATGGGTTGGATTTTCGCATCGGGAATGCGTTTGTCGACAGGAATATATCTTTCATGACACGTAACCTGCGACCCAAAGGCAGCGAATCACCCTGTGAGGTGCCGACTCCCGACGCCCGCCGGTTCAATTTCGCTGAGGAAGATTGCCATGATTCGTTTCGTTCGCACGTTGCTGCTACTCGTCGCCTTTTCCGCCGGCTCGGCCATTGCGGCAGGCCAATCATATGATCAGGGTGCCTTCGACGCGCTGCAAAAAGCCGGCAAACCCACCCTCGTTGTGATCTATGCTGACTGGTGCCCGACCTGCAAAGCCCAGGATCCGCTCCTGGGCGAGCTTCTCGGCAGTACCGAATACAAGTCCGTAAATGCCTTGCGCGTCGATTTCGACAAGCAAAAGAATGTGGTCAAGGGCTTCAAGGCGACCTCGCAGAGCACCCTGATCGTATTCAAGGGCGGCAAGGAAGTCGGCCGCTCGGTCGGCGACACCAGGAAGGACAGCATCGCGGCGCTCCTGAAAAAAGCGATCTGAGCCTTCGATGACGTTCGGCGTCGCCACCTACGGATTGTCGCTGGCGGCAGGGAGTCTCTCGACCCTGTCGCCCTGCGTGTTGCCGATCGTTCCCATCCTGCTCGGAACGGCGGTGGCGGCACATCGCCTCGGCCCCTTCGCCTTGGCGGCCGGCCTGACTTTATCGTTCACGGTGGTGGGCGTATTCATCGCCAGCGCGGGCGCCGCGCTGGGGTTGGATGCAAGCATGTTGCGCAACGTCGCCGCCGTGCTGTTGCTGATATTCGGGCTGGTGCTGGTGTCGGAGAAGTTGCAGATGCGCTTCGCCGGTGCCACCGCCGGCCTTTCCGGAACAGGGCATGCGCTGCTTTCGAAAGTGTCACTGAGTGGACTGCCGGGCCAGTTCGTGCTTGGCCTGTTGCTGGGCCTGGTCTGGAGCCCCTGTGTCGGCCCCACTTTGGGGGCCGCGATCACCCTGGCGAGCCAAGGGGAGGATCTTGCCCAGGTCACGTTGTTGATGGCGGTATTTGGCGTCGGCGCCAGCTTGCCGCTCATTATTCTCGGGTTGGTGTCCCGCCAGGCAATGTTGCGCCTGCGCGGCAAGTTGATGGCGGCAGGCAAGGTCGGCAAGCAGGCGCTCGGCGGCGTCATGCTGGTACTGGGTGTGATGATTCTCGCTGGCGCAGACAAGACCTTCGAAGCCTGGGTATTGCGACACGCACCCGATTGGCTGGTGCAAGTCACGACGTCCATTTGACGCGCAGCCAATTGCCTAATTCCAACCGAGTCGCCGACAGCCCAAGCAGCGGCGGTCAGGGCATAGACGGAGCGCAGGCCCTGGAACAGCACCGCAGCTATCTGGTGCGATATGCGCGCTTTCACATGCGCGACGCAGCACTGGCGGAGGATGCAGTCCAGGACACGCTCATGGCCGCGCTGGCGCAAATCGCGACGTTCGAGGGGCGCTCAGCGCTGCGGACCTGGCTGACGACGATCCTGAAACGCAAAATCATCGATCAGATGCGTCGGCACGACCGCCAAATGCCGCGCGACGCAATTTCCATCGACGACGAACATTCCGCATCGGAGACGGTATTCGACGCGGGCGGGCGCTGGAGGGATCCGCCCTCCGACTGGGGCCATCCGGACGCCGCGCTGGAGTCACGGCAGTTCTGGCAGGTCTACGAAACCTGCTGCCAGCACATGCCGGAGCGGCAGGCGTTGGTGTTCTCGATGCGCGAGGTGATGGGGCTGTCGACCGAGGTAATCTGTAAGGAGCTGGACATTTCGACGTCCAACCTGCATGTACTCATCTACCGCGCGAGGCTGAGCTTGCAGGCCTGCATGACAAAGGGATGGTTCGAAGGCCTCCGTGCTTGATGCCATCATGTCCTGCGAACAGGCGTCAAGGCGCGCATCGCTGGCAGCGGACGAACCTTTGCCACCGTTCGAACGCCTGTTGCTTGGTGCGCACCTGATGATGTGCGCAAGATGCGTGAATTTCTCGCGGAATCTTGCCTTCCTGCGACGCGCTGCCCGCGAACTTCCTGACGCACTCGACAAGTACGACGGCGATGGCTAAGCGATCGGTCATGATGCCAATTCAAATAGTCCAATGGCATGAAAAGAGGTACTCCAATGGTTGTCGATCGTCTGTGCTTTGTGCGCACGTTGCTGGCATCGGCATTCTTCCTTGCCGCCGCTCACGCGCCCGCGCAATCGCCGATTTCCGGCATGATGGCCGTCGATGCACCGCACGAATTCAGCGTGCTGGTCACCCGGCTCGAAAAGGCGATCGAAGCCAACAAGATGGGTCTGGTGGCGCAGGCGAGTGCCAGTCGGGGCGCGGCAGCGCGTGGCGTCAAGATTCCCGGCAATGCCGTATTGATGGTGTTTCGCAGCGACTATGCGGTAAGGATGCTCGCGGCGAGCGTGCCTGCCGGGATAGAAGCGCCACTGCGCCTCTACGTGACCGAGGAGGCGGCGGGCCGCGCGAGGGTGGCGTGGCGCACAGCGGGTGCGACATTCGCCCCTTATGCGAATGCCGATCTCGATACCCTCGCGCGGGAACTGGATCCGGTGATCGAGAAGATCGTTCGGGATGCAGCGGCGCCATAGCCAGCGCCAAAATGCCAGACTCACTGATTGGCCCGTTCGAAGTCGGCCGAAGCAGGAGCGGCTGAATTGGCTGTAAGAATTTTGAGCCTGGATCGACAAATGGCGCATGGACCACTGCTTGGGATCGCACATGACCAACCTTCATGACCATACAAGGGCGCGCCGTGCCATCTTGTCGATCGGCAGCGTGATTCTCCTGGCCCCGAGAATCGTGTGGGCGGCTCCACCGGTCAATAGCCTGAAGGCCGGTGTTCTCGGTGGCCGCAGCGATACGGCGATCCTCGGCTACGACACCGTGGCCTACTTCACCGTTGGCAAGCCCGTCAAAGGCCGGGATGCGTTTGTCGCCAACTACCTCGGCGCGAAGTGGAAGTTTGCGTCGCAGGCCCACCTCGACATGTTCAAAGCCAGCCCGCAATCGTATGCGCCGCAGTACGGCGGCTACTGTGCTTACGGTGTTGCACAGGACAACCTGGTAAAGATCGAGCCCGACAAGTTCTCGGTGATCGATGGCAAGCTGTACCTGAACTACGACGCCGAGGTTCAGCGGCTGTGGTCAAAGGATCCGGCGGGTTTCATCCGGCAGGCAGACGCCAAATTCCAGTCGCTGTTGAAGCAGTGAAGCGGCTGTCGTCAGGCAAAGAAGAGGTACCGGTCTTCCTTCTACACACTACTTGGCAGAGCATCCGCAAGCCCTGCGTGCCAATATGCCCATGACCAACGCGCACGTACCCCGTATCCAGCCCGGGTCAGTTGAAAAAGGCTGGATCACGCTCAATGCTCCCGCCAGTACGACCAGTAAGACCTGCAAATGCCAATGCCTCATTGAAAAAGACGGCGTGTTGACATGCGCTGCAGGCGCCACGATACTTCTGGGCGCCACGATGCTGGGGAAAAATGGTTTCGTGGTCCGCGCAATGAGCAAAATCGGAGGAAACATGTCGACTACCCGGAGATTTTTGCGCGGCATCCTGGTGACCTCGGTATGAGCGATCCGATCTGGTCGGCTCGCCAGTACCACTATCTGTCGCAAGACAGTCATGTGCATCCCTTCCTGGTCGATCTATGGAACGAGGTCCGCGAGGCGAGCGGCGGGCGCCTTTCGGTAACGGTGCACGCGAAGAACGCGGGGCTGCCGGGTTCGCACCTGGCCATAGTCGACCTGTTGATCGCCGGTGAGGTCGAGTTCTATGTGCTCATGGGTGGCGTGCTCGGGCCCCTGGTGCCGGCGATGGAAATACAGGGCTTGCCGTTTGCGTTTCGCGATCACGCCCAGGTGCACGCCACCTTCGACGGTCCGCTGGGCGACTACCTGAGGCAGGAGTTGCGTGCCAAGGGCATCCACGCGCTTCCCCGGGGATTGATGGAGAACGGTTTTCGGCATATATCGTCGATAGACCGGCCCATGCACGGCGTGGCCGACTTCGAAGGCCTGCGCATTCGCATACCCGAAGGGCGGATGTTCGCCGATGCCTTCCAAAGCCTTGGCGCGACGCCCGTCGAAGTGAACGTCCTGAAGCTGTACGACGCTTTGAAGAATCACGAGATCGACGCCCAGGAAAATCCGCTTTCGGTCACCGCTGCGCTGCGCCTGCATGAAGTCACCCACCATGTGGGACTGTCCTCCCATATGTGGTCGGGTTTTAACCTGATGGGAAGCCTCGCATTCTGGCAGCGGCTGCCCGACGACGTGCGCGCCATGGTCGAGGCGATCGCGAGCAAGCACGTCGCCAGGCAGCGTGCCCATACGGACGCCCTGAATCGGGCGCTGGAGGCGAAACTGCCGGAGTGGGGCATGGCAGTCACGCTGATGGATCGCGACGGCATGCGCCGGCGCCTGGGTGAATCGGGGTTCTACCAGCGCTGGCGCGCCATCGTCGGCGCACGGGCGTGGGGATTGCTGGAGCAACAGGTCGGCGCCATCGCGTAGGTCGTAGGCGGCATGCAGGTTGGCGCCACATGGACGGCGCGCAATGTGGCTGCCATGCGGCGCCGGCCGCGCACTCGCGTGCCTATTGAGCCTTTATTCCGAGTCGCCGGATGATGTCCCTGGCGCGGGCGCTCTCGTCGCGCACCATTGCGTTGAGCTCCGCGGCGCTCGAGGCTTGCGGCTCCAGACCCTGCGCCTGCAAGCGGTCTTTCACCTCGGGGAGCGCCAGAATTCGCGTGACCTCCTGGCGCAGGCGCAGTGCCAGCTCCGTTGGAATTGCAGCCGGCGCGTAGAGCGCGAGCCAAGGCGAATACTCGAAGTCGGCAAGGCCCGCTTCGCGCACCGTCGGCACATCCGGCAATGCCGCGGTGCGGCTCTTTTCGCCGACGGCGAGGGCGCGCACCTTGCCGGCGCGAATCTGGCCCAGCGCGACCGAGGTGGCGATCCAGAATGCCTGCACCTCGTTGGCGGCGATCGCCATGGTCGCCTGGGCGCCCCCCTTATACGGCACATGCGCGAGCTGGACGCCGGCCGCGCCCAGCAGCATCTCCATGGCCAGATGCTGCGGACTACCGCTGCCGACCGACGCGTAATTGAACTTGCCGGGCGATTGCCGGGCCAATGCGAACAGTTCCTGCAGGCTGCGCGCCGGCAGGTCGGCGGGTACGATCAATACGCTGGGAAAGCGCGCCAGCAGCGTGATCGGAGTGAAATCCGTGGCCGGGTCGAACCCCAGGCGCGTATCCATGTGCGGCAGGATGGTGTGCACGCCGTTATTGAACGCCCCGAGGGTGTAGCCATCAGGCGCCGCCTTGGCCACGCGGCCAGCGCCCACTGCACCTCCCGCACCCGGCACGTTTTCCACCACCGCACGCTGGCCCAGGGCTTCGCCGAGCTTGTCGCCCACCACGCGCATGACAAGGTCCGAGGCCGTGCCGGCTTGCAAGGGGACGATGATCGTGACCGGCTTGACGGCGTATCCGGATTGCGCTGCCGCGTGGGGCAGCATGGCGCCGATCGCAAGGCATGTCGCAATGGCCAGCGGAAAATGCGCGAGGCTTCGATGTCTGGTCATGGGACTCTCCGTAGACGGGCGTGGGCCGATGAAGACCAGTATCCCACGCGGTATTGAAGGCATGCTTGTCATTGTGTTTCCTCCCGGCCAGAGGATGCCGCGCACCACAAAAGACGCCGATTGCGTCCCCACTGAGCAGCGTGCGGGTAAGCCCGGGCGGCAAGTGCTTGTATACGGCAGGCGCAATAACCAGATCGTGCGGCCCGTCGATCAGCAATGAGGCAGGGGCATGAAGTGTGAGAATCGCAGTGGCCGGGACGTCGGAACGTCATCGCGTACACTGCCTGCGTTCGAAGGCTATCCAAGCGGATTTCGTGGTCAGAAACGTGTTGATACGAAAACGTGAAAAGTCTGGATTTTTGACTATCAACGTATTGCGCGCGTAGTGTGGTTGCCACATCTCCACGCATCCGACGCAGGGCTCCTTCCCCGCATGGCATTTTTTCAGTTGTTGCCCACCAAGAGTCTCGACGATTTTTCGCACGTCATCCAGCTTGCGATCGCGCCGGTATTCCTGCTGACTGCGGTCGGCACCTTGCTCATGGTGCTCACCAACCGGCTTGGGCGGGCGGTAGACCGTCGCCGCGCGCTGGAAGCGCGGATCGAAGACGGCGCGACCGCTGCAGTCGAAGCGCGCGCTCGCAGCGAGCTCGATTTGATCGCGGTGCGGGTAACCTGGATCTATCGTTCCATCGTGCTGGCGGTGTTCTGCGCGCTTTTCATCTGTTTCCTGATCGGCCTTGCGTTCGTCGATGCGTTTGTCGAAGGCAATTTCGCCAAGGGGCTGGCGATTCTTTTCGTGCTCGCCATGGTGGCGCTGATCGGCTCGCTGGTGGCATTCATGCGCGAGATTTTCCTCGCGGTCAGCTATACCAGCGGGCCTTGATGCGCCGGCTCGATCCGTTCGAGCCCATAGCCGTGCGATCGGCCGCTGGTTTGCCGCCTCGGAGTCGGCAGGGTCATCGACGTAATAGCGCGCCAGAATATTGGTATCGACGGCGTTCATTTCCCGGAACGTCGCCTTGTTGCCTTGATCGCCTGAGCGACATCGAACTCCGAAAGCTTGCGTGCCGGCCCCGAGTAACGGAGCATTCCGAAACCACTTGCATGGGTAGTCGCAGGCCTGGATTGCTGTAGCGAAATTTCAACCTTGTTGGCGACCACTTCGACCTCGACCAGGCTGCCGGGCGTGATATTCAATCGGCGCCGGATTGCGGCCGGGATCACCACCTGGCCCTTGTTTGACACCAAGACTGCGGACATGCGCGCCTCCATCAATCATGTTGAACGTGGTTCAACGCTATCGTGCCAGAAACCTGATTCGGGCAGCTACGACATTTGCGCTGCATCAAACCGCAAGCGCAACCCATGCCGGGCCATGAGTTCGGTAAGCGCGTCGCGTGGCAGGGCACAAGACGACAAGGCTCGCTCGCCAGGGGCGACGCGTGCCTGTGGCCACTGCGCGGCAAACTTCCGCCGCCCAGGTGGCCACAGGCACATACAAGAGGCATGCAGGGGCAAGGTTTCAGGGAATTGTCAGGCGTCTTCGGCGCCAAATCAACGATTGACGCAGACGGATATGGCCGGATCACTCCAACAATGGCATTGGAATCTCTATCCTTGCTCTTGACACAGGGCCGCAAGATTGCTTGACCAAATGTAATCGAACGATTACATTTGGTCCATGTTCTCGATCAGGCCTCTTCCCGAGTTCAGTGCTTGGTTCGACGGATTGACTGACGCATCAGTGCGTGGTGTTGTGGTCGCCCGCATCAAGCGCCTGGAACTTGGTTTGGCAGGTGACGCGGTGCCGGTGGGTGAAGGCGTATCGGAGCTGCGAATCCATCTCGGCGCCGGTTGGCGCGTCTATTTCAAGCAAGTCGGCGACCGGGTGATCGTTTTGCTCGGTGGCGGCTCAAAACGCACCCAAAAGCGCGACATCAAGCGCGCCAAGGTATTGGCCGCACTGTTGGATTGACTGAAAGATATGGAAATGACAAAACGCATCAAGGTGGCCGACTTGCCCGAGTTCGACGCTTCGCCCTATCTTGGAAACGAAGATGTGATCGCTGCCTACCTCACTGACATACTCGCGGCCAATGATCCTGCGCTGTTGGCAGCTGCGCTGGGAGACATTGCCCGGGCACGCGGGATGCGCGAGATCGCCCGGGCTTCGGGCATCACGCGCGAGGCGCTTTACAAGGCTCTCCGGCCCGATGCGCAGCCGCGCTTCGATACGATAAGCCGCGTGTGCGCGGCGCTTGGCGTCAAGCTTGTGGTGCAGGCTATTCATGTTTGATTCCGGGCGGATTGCTCGGATCGATTTCTTCCATTTGTCGTACCGGAATTTGGTTTGCCGTTTCTTTGTGGATTGTTTTTCATGCGCAAAGTACGCCACGCAACCATCTGCATCGCTACCACGGGGCGCTGGCGCCCGACTCGCCGCTGCGGGCAGCAGTCAGCGCACTGGCGCAGCCCTTTGAGATTGCCGCCGCACCGACGCCGGTCGAGCCGATCCTGCCGGCAGCGGTCCAGGCTACGCCACTGCATCGCCCGGCAGCCCGCTACGTCCGGGCGCTGCTGCTGGTGCGCATCTACGAGGTGCTGCCCCGCTGCGTTCCATATGCGGTGGCGCGATGCGGATCATCGCCTGCATCACCGAAGCGGCGGCGTCTTGACCTCGATGGTCACGCATTCCTCGAGCGCCTCGCTGTGATGCGCCACGCCGCGCGGGTGGATCCAGGCGTCGCCCGGGCCGACCAGGGTCTCGCTGCCGTCGATCACAAGCCGCATGCGGCCGCGCACCAGATAAATCAGCGACTCGTGGTCGTCATGCTGGTGCCTGGGCACCCGCACGCCCTTGGCCTGCACGATTTCCAGCAGCAGTGCCTCTTCACCCACCGGCAGCGGCTTGACCGACACGTCGAGTCCCTCGCCGCGCCCTTCCACGCTGGCCCGGCGCCGTAGAGCGCGATTTATGAGCGAAGCCCGCCAGCCCATGGCTTCTGGTTTCCGATGTCCGAAAGGACGTTGGAATCCAGGCGGAAATTCACGCATACGGACGCTTTCCGTAAAGCCTTTCGAGTGCCATCACCAGCCGCCTGGTTTTGGAGTCCAGAGCATCTAGATAGCCATCGGTGCCAACACCGATAGCTTTTTCTG
>Ga0163154_10000898_pt1 | contig 46307 bp, 73 predicted proteins | sample OliLakLV19MP9P1_FD_148649 | JGI IMG/M metagenome (GOLD analysis project Ga0163154, IMG submission 148649) | Freshwater microbial mat bacterial communities from Lake Vanda, McMurdo Dry Valleys, Antarctica - Oligotrophic Lake LV.19.MP9.P1 | ecosystem: Environmental > Aquatic > Freshwater > Lake >... | reverse complement strand
GGGGTGGGGTTTGGGGTCAGATCCAGCCTGACATCCACTCGTATTCTTCTCCGTGGATCTCTCCATCGACCTGCGATGCCCACGCCTCAATAGATGACATGAGCAAGGCGGACTCCGCCGGAGTGGCGCAATAAAGCCACGCTTCTTTTTTCGCCCCTACGCGCGGGCAGAAGTTGCTTCCGCCGTAGCTCGGGCGCATGTACTCACCCGACGCGAGTCGGATGTACCACACGATGCCGATTTTGCTCCCTTTCCGGGGAGCGCATGCCAGCGGAGTGACGGGGTAGGGGTAGGTAAGTGTGTTCATGTTGGGTTTGGGGGTCTCATTCAGTCGTGATTGCCTCGGCCCATTCGAGTCGGCGCTCCGGAGTGGCGTACAACCCCCCCACGGGGAGCAGGGCGAGGGTGAGCGTCGGGTGCCGGACGCGGATATCAGCGGCCAGGTCCGAGGCGGTCTCGCGCAGGGATAGCAGTCCATCTGGCCCCTCCAGGCGCCACGCGCCGCCGCTGATCGTCGGCACGACCGCGGTGGTGATAGGGGCGTTGGTGACTTCGGTGGTGTTCATTGTGTTTGGGTTCCTTTGTTTGGTTCCGCTCCGTCAGCGGCGACGAGCCCGAAGGTAAGTGAAAGCCGTGTCCGCCGCCGTGAGGATTTCGTCGATGGATGCGGGGGTTGGGCGGGCCGATCGGAGGTAAGTGAAGGCGGAATCAGCCGCCGTGAGGATTTCGTCGATTGCCGCGGCCAATTCGGCGGCGGTGATGGTGATGGTGGTGACTGCGGTGGTGACTGCGGTGGTGACTTCGGTGGTGTTCATGACCGCAAACTCTCACGAAAGCGGTTTCGTGTCAATGAAGTATTTTCAACAAAGTTTTAATCGGCTGGATATCAACATTTTACGACGTGAAATAATTCCCACGTCGCTCATCACGTCGCTCGTCACGGGGCCGCGGTCCGGAGACCGCGGAGAGTAGATGGTAGTGGCGACGTCGAGGGCGAGGAGTCGTGGCCCGAGGCGCCGAAAAATAGTCCGAAAATAATCCTTGCGCCCATACGCGAGTCAAGTAGAGTGTTCAACGTGAACACGAAAACAATCTCGATCAAACTCGGATCCCAAACCCGCGAAGTCGTAATCGAACGCTACACGGAAAGGCACCCCTGGCAGGCGAGGATCAGCATCGTCTGCACGTTTCGAAGCGGCACGCGGCGCCACGCGATCCACGACCCGCAAGTGATTGAGCAAAATGGCCGGTGGGTGTTCCCGGTGCAGCCGTTCCGGAACGCTAACCGGGCGATTCCTTACGAGTTCGCGGACACGCTGGCCGGGAATTCCGGGTGGACAGAAGCCGTCATCCCGTGACAAACTTCGGCCGGGAACTAAGGGCACAACGCGCCGCAGGCGGAATCAGTCAGTCTCAGGCCGCGGCGTGCTTCCATGGCTTGTCCGTCCGCACGCTGCAAGCATGGGAGCAAGGGCACCAGTCTCCGCCGGTGTGGGCGCAACATCTGATCCTAGACGGGATTTCAAAGCGAGCCACCCGAAAAAAGAGCTTGACATGTCACCCCAAATCCCCCTTACAATCCCCCGTAGCCGCAGCGCCGATATAGCACGTCCAGCGTAGACGGAGACGCGGAAGCGGGTCCCCTCACGATAGTACACTCTCCCTCTCTCTATCGATAGACGAGAGAGTCTCCAACCCGGTCCGATCATATCAGGTAAGGGCCGTACTCAATAGGCTCGATCAACCGTCCAGCCGCTCGATCATGACGGGGCGTAGCGGACCCAGGTGAGCCGATCAATGGACGGGGACCTAGCGACCAGGTAGCGACTTGTTACGCTAATTCCGTATTTACTCGAAGGGCGTAAAAATCACGCATCGACCCCGTCCCAGGGAGGGGTGAGCGGGAGCTCTAGCAAGGGGTCAAAGGCATAAGGTGGCACAATAAGGCTCATGTATAATGAAGTCACAAGTAATTGAGCGACAATGGGATAGAGAAGCGGGGAATGGGCCGATCGGGGCCCATATCGAGCCCGGACCCCACCCCCACCCTTGCCCCATGGGCGCCCCTTATATATAGATTCGATCCCCATCGACAGTGCGAAGTGCCCTGTTTTGGGTATAAAGCTGGGATGATTCCTTGTGAGCGGACCATATTTTTCCCGATTTTCCACGGGGTGATGGTGACGTTTGAATGGTGAGTGAGGTGGAGGGATGGGGTGGTGGCGAGAAGAGGGCATGGTGAGGCGTGTGAGGGGATGTTTTCCCGATTTTGATGGGGCCGGGTGATTATTTGGGAGGGAGGATGCCCGTGCGGACCACCGCCTCCACTGCGTCGCGAGCGTCTATCGGGTGCTGCACCTTCCAGTCCGTGCGCTGGCCGTCGTAGCCGACGATGCACAGCTTCTCGTCGTCGTGCTTCACCACCCAATGAATGCGCTCCAGCGGATCACGCATTACCCATTTTGAGCACCTTCCCTTCGAGTCACGGTAATACCGCCACCGCCCCTGCCAAGAAGACGCCGGACAAGGCGATGCAGGTGACGCGCTCCGCCGTGGTAGTCGAGGTTGCTGTTTTTTCATAGGTCTTCGGGGTTGCTGCGCGAGGTCTCAGCGCGCACCTGAGCTTCATCGTTCTGGGAACCCGCGCCGCTCTGGTTCGTGGCGTTTCCGGCGCCTGCCTGCTCCGCACCCCAGCCGCCCAACGGAGTCCAGTAGATCGTGATTCCCTCGAATGGCAGGCCGTGCTCGAACGTGAACCAATCGCGCAGGTCTTTCGGCGTGTTGAATCCGTCCGCCTTGGCGAAAGCCCATTCTTCTGCGACGCTGAGCGTCCTGCCCGCGAGTCTGATTCCGTCGAAGCAAATGACCGTAGCATCAACCTTCCAAATCGGCGATTCGATCAGCTTCCGTTGCTTGCTTGCGTAGGGTCTGCCGCTCCACTCTCGCCCGTCGAAAATGTCTCCGGGGCGAGGCATCCGTTTCGGCGTCGGGCGCACGGTTTGCAGTTTCTCTCCGCGCTTCACGCGCGTCGCGAAAGTTGGTTTAAACATTCGGACGAATCTCCGCCCGCTCCCACCAGACCCAGCCTTATCCGGGCACACGCGCGGATCTTGTTCGGGGTTCCCAGAACCAGGAGTGGGAGCGAACAAATCCGGGCGTTGAGAGTCCATCGTGTTCACGACGCGCCTCCCGCCCGGCTTTGTCGCTCCACTTTTTCGTTCTGCTTATATTTCCGCCGCGCTGTTGCTCTGGCTTTTTGGGCGGCTTCTGGCTCGACGTAGCTGAGTCGCGCTTTCAGGATCGACTTCCATGCGGCCTTCTTGGTGCGACTCACATCCGGATTCTGATTTTGCTTCCATGTTTTTCGCCAGATTACGTCGATGTTTTTCGCCCACCCCCAATCCCCGTGCTTGGTGCTGAGCTTGACCCACGTCCATGCGTTCCGCTGGATCGCGGTTACGTAGCCGCCGCGAACTGTGCGGACCTCCCACGTCTGCATCTCGCATGATCCCGACTCAGACACGAGGACTTCAAAAAGCTGCTGCCCCACGCGAAAAGCAGAACCAGGCGTCGCAGCAAACGGCGGTAACGTCTCACTCATGGACGTGCCTCCTTTTCGACGTTGCTAGACTCTGCGTTCGCCCGACAAATGAAGCGCACCCGCGTTCGCAACTCCCGTAGCACTCGCCCGGTCAGGCTATACCACGCATCGTTGTAGTCCTGATCCCCGTGATTGTGGCTCCACTCCCACCATTCATCGCTGTCGATGTCCGGCTCATTCGAGCATTCGATCTGCACTTCGGTCGCTACCCAGGAGCCGTCGTCTTCCTGCTGCCATTCGCTCGTCGAGAAGGACAGTTTGCCGCCACAATACGGGCAAGGTTTTACACCCCGGAACACATGGCCAGTCTCCACCACGCGAATTGCCGAACAAAACGCTGATGCCAATCCCAAGGGCGGCGATGTTGTTTCTGTATTCATGGTCTTTTTTCGCCCTCGGGCTGGCATACCTCGGCGTTCGGCGACATTCGATGCCACACCATGCAGGCCGGGCACGCCTCTGTTCCGGCGGGGTTTCCGCCGCAAGAACAAGACAGGTTGACCGCTTCGCTCAGATTCCGTTTCATAGTATTCTCGCGCTCTATCGTTGCGACGACGAGGTCTCTCTCTGTTGCGTCCAACTTGAGAGCGGCTTCAATCTCGACGATGGATTTCCGCAGTCGCAGGGTGTCGCCTGCATCCATTTCGTTCCATGTGATTCCGTTTCGATTTTGGATCGTGCGTTTCCACGTCTCCAGTTGTCGGCGCACTTTCGATTCGCACGTCTTGTGTCGATCCAGCCATTCCCGGTATCGGCGCACGTATCCGATCCCTTCGTCGTCCACAGCCCAGCGCCCCGTCGCCTGCGCGTCCGCGATTTCAATTATGGAGCATTCTTGGCTCGTGACGATGGCTCCACCCTCGGCCACGAGTTGTTCGATCAGTTCTGCGGGTTGTTTGGTTTTCATAGTTGTCTCATTTCGCTTCTATCGATTTCATAGTTGGTCTCTTCCACCGTTCGATTCGAGCGAGTATCTTCTCGGCAGCTTTCTCGCAGCTATCCCGCTCACTTTCCTTGGAGACCGCCCAGCCATTGAAGAATCCCACCTCTCCTTGGATTATATTTGCGAGCAACGCTTTCCGCAGAGACCTACGAACGGCGGCCTTTGGTGATTTGGATGGTTTTCGTGATTTCATAAAGTCATTTGGCATTTGCGCCGTCTCTGACCTTGTCGTTCGGGGAATCCTGCGCCTCCGAGTCCAGGCGTTTCATGCCAACGCGAGCTTTAGCCCGAGTTCGCGCAGTATTTTTGCGACCTCATCCGATGGCTTATGGTGTTCGTTTTTCTCTGCCTCGCGCATCGCTTCCGCGACGATGATTTCCGCGAGCAGACCTTCTTCTTCGAGCAGCGTCTTCCGGCCGAAGTGGACGATAGACAGCCATTCTTCATGTGTCTTCGCTTGCGCCGCGAGATTCACGGCGAAGTTTTCTTGTTCGATGGTCATAACGTTTGGTTTTTGGTGTTTGGGTTGGGTGTAGGAATCTTCGGATAAGGCGATGTAGGGAACTGGTTTGGTGTCGTCGCCAGTCATTGGGATGTCTCCGGTTCGCAGTCGCTCTCCATTGCGTTGACGACATCCATCCAAATGATTACGGGTGTGGTTTTCTGATTGGACGCTCGATATTTGGCGTTCTTCCATGCGCGTTCCAGTTCGGCATATGTGATCGACGGGAGGGATGCGGCGGTTTTGGCGCATTTGGTGAAGGTATAATTGGCCAGGTTTTTTTTCATTTTGGTTGTTCCTTGGTTGAGAGATCATCGAACCGGACGTGTTGACCGTTCCATGCGAGGGTGATGACATCGCCGGACGGGCCGTTTGTGTTTTTAGCGATTAGAAGTTTTCGGGTATTGACCTCGCAATCCTCTGTTGGGAGGATTTTGAGGGCGAGTTTCGCGTCGAAGAAGATTTGTCGGGAATCTCTAACCTTACCGTTCTCGTTCAGTTGGGATAGGACGATGACCGGGCAACCGATTTCCTTGGACATGGCTTTTGCGGCCATTGAGGTTTTGGCGACCTCTCGTTCCCGGTTCTGTTCGTTATTTGCTTTCTCAGGGGAAACCAGTTGGAGATAGTCCAGAACGATCAGGCCGACGTGTTTTTTTGCATTGGCTTCCCGGGCGATGGACCGCATTTGAGTTGGGGTCATATCGGAATCATCGCGCACGATAATATCGAGCGCTGCGATGCGATGAAGGGCGGCTCCTGCCCTGTCGATCATGTGGGCTGGCCATTCCGGCATGCGAAGGCTAGTCAGGTTGACACCACCGATATTTGAGACCAGCCGATCAATCACCATTTGCTGCGTCATTTCCAGGGTGAATACCAGAATTCGCTCACCTTTGAGAGCGAGGCGACCGGCAATTTGCAGTGCGAGGGCGGTTTTCCCTCCACCGGATTCCCCGGCAATGCAGATCATGTCTCCGGGCACCATGCCGCCGATGATGCGATCCAAAGAGCCCAGCCCGGTTGACAAACCCGGTTCCTTCGTCCCGAGACACACGGCTTCATAATGATCCCGGGCCGCGTTGATTGCTTGTTTCCATGTCATTTCAGGTTCGGCAATGGTGTTCGAGGAACGGATCAGCGAATGCAAGGCCAGCTCGACCTGTTCCTGAACATCTTCCATGGGCATGGATGAATCATGTGCCTTTGACACCAAATCGGTTGCCGTCGTGATGATTCGGCGCAACTGCTGCTTATCAGTGACCAGTTTCAGGTAGAACTTGGCATTGGCGGCGGTCGGGAGGAGCTGGGTGAGGCGAGAGACGGCTATCGCCCCCCCTACGGCATCCAGATCCCCGGACTGATGCAGGAATGAAGTCAGTGTGACGGCATCAATGGGCATGTCAGCCTCCTGCATGGACGCCATGGCCCCGTAAATCGTCCGGTTGGCCGGGATATAGAACAGGTCATCACCCGGCACGGAGGCGATCAAAGGGATTATCTTTTCTGGATCCACGGTTGCGCACCCGATCAATGCCTCTTCGGCGGTGCCATCAAACGGAAGCCAGCGGTCCGGCGTGTCGAATGCGGTCATTGGGGTCAGAGCTTGGCTGCGATTGCTGATTTCATTGCGTCGTTCGGTTTTGGGACTGCATTTGCGGCGAGTTCGACCTTGGCCTTGTTAATTTCAGATTCAAAGTTGTTAAGGAGAGTTGAAAGATTGCCTCGAATATAGGAAGTCTCGCCTCGACTCCTTTTCTCCCACCCATCGGCGTAAAATCGTTCGAGATCGGCAATTTCCTGTTTTGAGAACTCGGGCAGGTTTTGGAACGCCCGAATGTCGGTAGATTTCCATGCGGTTGTCGGTCGCTGTTTAACCATGGCGGCAATCCGAATTGCGAGAGGATGAACTGGAACCCCGATTTTCTCAGAACCACGGACAGGAGCGGAGCGACAAACCGGGTGTGTGGGGGGTGTATTTGTATTTAAAGATGAAGATAAAGACAAAGACAAAGAGTTGGCATTTGGTTGGTAGGGTGGTTGAAGGGTGGTTGAGGAATGGTTGGAAGGGTGGTTCAAGGGTGGTTCAAGGGTGGTTGAACCACCCTTGAAATCCGCTGGATTTATTGATTCCCTCTGTCGAACAGCCTTTTGCTCGGATGATTTCTTGCCACCGGCGGAGCTTTTCCGCCTCCATTCCGATTGTTTTTCCCTCTCCTTGTCCAGTCGGTCGTGATTTAATCGGTCCGGACGATCACTGGACGGCTGGAACATTGTCAGCACGGCGGTTGCGAGGGCGATTGATGCGCCCTTTCCAATTAACCGCGCCACACTCTCGGGGTCGGACGGGATACTGCCGTGCTGCCAGCAAAATGCCAGCAACCGGATATACGCCCCCTCTTCCTCCAAGGTCAGCATTGCGACCCTTTGGCTACCGAGCCAGCCAGACGGGTAAAACTGGAACGCTGGTGATTGATTCATCTCAATTTATTGTTTAACGGGATAAATCATGATGATTTTCGTCCCTTCGTCTTCTTCGCGGTGGACTTTGATTTGCCAGGTCTCGATATAGACATCTTTTTCCCGGTCGTCATCCAAGAGTTCAGCGCGACGTAGGCCGTCCGTAAGGAATTTGACGACGGTGTTGTCAGGATCGAGGAGCCGTCGCCTGCGGATTTCAAAGAGGAGAGCAACGCGACCTGCGCTTCCTTTTTGATACCCTGAACGAAACGCCAATGTCGGTACAGGATCTGGTTGAGGCTGGGCGGCAGGTGTCCCGGCAACCACAATTCCAGCCTTTTGCCAACTTCCGTCGGGGAGTTTTTCATAGCCGATTTTGCGAAGATCGTCTTCGGTCATTGAGCGCCCTGTCCGGTCGCCAGCACAGCTAACGCATTCTTTTGTTCCTTGAACTTGCGTAGTTTATAGGCCCGACGCCGCTTGATTTCAGCCGGAGTCATTTTTGCCTTTGCTGCACGGGTGCCGTGAGTGGTGTTCCCGGGTCGTTTGGGAACGTCCGGTGGCAGGTAGTCGTTCATGTTCGGCTTCGGGATGTGATGCAGCGCCCGCAAATGAGAGGGGCACGCCAGTTGAACCAACTGGCAAAAGCCGACCGCCTCCGGAACCCCGGCACACATGGCCTTGAACGCGGCCCGGTAATTCTTTGGGACGCCGTTCAGCTGGAGATTCATGGGGCAAACACCTCCGCACTGGCAAAAACGCACTGGTCATCTCCGATTTTCACCCATGATTGTGGACCCTCGGAGATCACGAACCGCCCGAGCGTGGGGTGATCGGCTGGAACCAAGCCGGCAAACGTGCCCTCGCCCGTAAAATCGACAGACTTCACCCGGACCGGCGACCCGATGGAGAAAGTGACGCATGGATTTTGCGCCGTTTCTGGGGGGATAATCTCCACCGGGCCGGGAATGTCGGTTGATTCGATTACGGGTGATGGCGCCGCAATGGGAACGATCCGCCCAAAATTCGGCCCAACAATCGCCCGAGCCATCGATCTCAGCTTGGTCAGGTGCGCCCGCTGGTTGTCGGTCAGAGGTTTCCCAATATACCGGAACATCTTGGCCACCCGGACGCATTCACAGACCGGGCACAAGGTTGAAATCTTGGCCTTCCGAACCTGGCATTGTGTGCAGATGCCACGCTCCCGAAGTTTGCGGGCAATCAGCGTCGTCCGGCATGGGTTCATGGTGCGCGTTCTGATCACGGTTCAGGATGTAAATCCATACACACGCATGGTCAATGAAAAAAATCGGCGGACACGAAAAAAAGATGTTGCCATCCCGTGCGCACGTGTGTATTTACTGGCAACGAAATGAAACGCCGCCGCAATATTCTCTGGAAACTGGCCACCGATAAAAAGGCGGTCGTCATTGCGCGACGCCGGAAAATCAAGGGTGGGGTCAGCGGGCTCCTCGAACAAATCGTCACCAAAGAAAGCGAAAAGTGATGAATATCGAACTGATCAGCATTGCCGTGATGTGTGCAGGGTATCTACTTTTACTTTCCGTTTACCAAATGATCGACAACCGCAATGCGCGAAAACTCAAACAAAGATGGGAATTTGACCGTGCAAATCGAGTTCACAACCGACGAGGCTGAACAAGTCCGTCAAATCTTTAGGGCGTTCAAGGTGGAGATTATCAATCGGATAATCGTCACCGGTGGATGCGATCACGTTGTCGCGGAAATTGATTGGGACAATCTATATCTCAAATTCCACGACGCGACTTTCCAACCCGAACAACAACCAAATCCATGAGTACCGAACTACAAGAAAAATCCTCGCCGTTTTCGCGAACGGCATCATCATCACAAGTCGAAATAGAATCCCAACGAGCAGTGGCGGAGGTGCAATCCGCCATGATTCTCGCCCGTCGATTCCCGCGTGATCACGTCGCTGCGCTCGACCGGATTCTCAATGCCTGCACCCGCCCATCATTGGCTGAGGGCGCGCTTTACACCTACAGCCGGGGAGGAACCGACATCAGCGGCCCATCAATTCGGCTCGCTGAGACGATTGCCCAGAATTGGGGGAACATTCAGTTCGGCGTGCGCGAGTTGGAACAACGCGAAGGCGAGAGTGTCGTCGAGGCGTTTGCGTGGGATTTGGAAACCAACACACGGCAAGTAAAGGTCTTTCAGGTTCGCCACGAAAGGCACACCGATCAAGGCGTCAAAATGCTGACTAAACCCCGAGACATTTATGAACTGGTCGCCAACCATGGAGCCCGCCGTCTCCGTGCGTGTATTCTAGGGGTGGTTCCCGGCGACATCGTTGAAGAAGCGGTTAAACAATGCGAGGTGACTCTTCAAAGCAGCGCCGAGTCAAATCCCGAGAAAGTGAAGGCCCTGATCGCAGCGTTCGGCGCCATGAGAATCACTTCCACCCAGATCGAGAAGCGCATCCAGCGCCGGATTGACTCCATCCAACCCGCGCAAATCGTTCAACTCCGAAAGATTTACGCCAGCATGCGCGACGGAATGAGCAAGCCGGAGGACTGGTTTGAATACGAACCCGAGTTTGAAACCGCAAGCCCGACAACCACTGCAACCATCGATACCCCGACTTCGTCCCGCCGCCGTGGCAGACCACCGAAAACGGTTGATGTTCCCATTGATGACATCGCCCCCGTCCCCGTCGAGACCGCCCCAGTCGAATCCTTAGCCTCCCGAATCGACAAGCTATCCGCCGATGGAAAAGTCACATCGGGCGACGTTCTGGCCTATCTCCAGACAGTCGGCAAAGCGCATGGCGCATGGAATACCCTTGACCTGTCCAATGACGATGCCCGCTATGTGTTAGACAACTGGCCGCACGTCCTTGAAAAGACCAGCGCCTACCTCGAAGGGGAAACATTGCCATGATGTCCATAAGCATCAACGTAACCAAAATTGACAAGGCATTGATCAAGCCGGGAAAAAAACCTGATGCCGTTACAGGAAAAGTCGGGCAATACATTGATCTGGTTTGCTTTGATAAGCCTGACAATTACGGCAACGACGGATTTGTTGTTCAGGGAGTTTCCAAGGAACAGCGTGCGGCAGGCGTCAGAGGTGCAATCCTCGGCAACTGGAAGGCTATTGGGGCTATCCGACAGCCATCGCAGCCAGCGCGACAGCAACCGTCTAACAGCCAATCGCAGGAAGATGATATTCCTTTCTGACAAATGAGCGACGATCCACGAATGGGACTTCCAAGCGCTTCATCCATGGAAGCATTGGAACTCTGCCCCGGCAGGCATCTGGCGTGCCAAGGCATCGAGGACACCAGAACCAAGGACACCACGTTTGGCGACCGTGTTCATTTCGTTCTCTGCGAGATGGCTAATGGAAACGCCGCGCATCGAGACATTGATGAATCAGTAAACTCCGCCGCTATTGATCTCTGGAAAAAAGGCAATGATCTTGTAGAATGGTGGAAGCAAGCGAATGAAATCACTGATTGCTCTGAACTAATCGAACGACGATTGCTGTTGTCGAGCCGGGACGGCGTGCCATTGATGACCGGACAGGGAGACAGGATTGTAATAAGCCGGGATCACGCGCTTATTATTGACTACAAAAGTCTTCCGGGCGACGTATCAGACTCGAAAGACAATGGGCAACTCCGCAGCCTAGTCGCACTGGTCGGGCATTCGTACGACGCTGTGTTTACAATCACCGGAGCCATCATTCAGCGTATGACAGGCAAACCGGAGCCCGTTGTCTATCGTGGTGAAGAAATCGACGCAGCGATTGATTGGTCGGAGCGAGTGGCGATTGCCGCCATGGACCCCAACGCCCCGCGCAACCCTGGCGAGAAACAATGCAAATGGTGCCGGTTCAAGCCTAATTGCCCGGAAGCGAACGCCAAGGCCGTCGCCGTAGTCGAAAGGCTCGGCCCGGTGGATCTCGTCACCCACAAGATTGCATCACTCGCACCCGACCGATTGGCACAACTATTTGATCAGGTCACGTTTGCTCAAACCATCCTGAAAACAGCCCGTGAAGAAATCGAGAAGCGAGTGGACGCAGAATCCATCCCCGGTCTTGAACGAGGGGAAGGGTCAAAAACTAGCGAGGTTTCTGACATGGGGGCGTTGTTCTCCAGGTTGCGCGATAAATACGGCATAGACGACGCTCGGTTCGTGCGCGGGGCGACAATCAGCAAAAAGGAGATCAAGGCCATGATCAAAGAGTGGAATCAAGAAATGTCCGGTGCAGCACTCGACAAGGCTTGTGCGACATTACTGGTTGGAATTGTCACAGAGAAACTGAAAAGGGGTAGCGTTGGAAGGGTGAACGCCTAGCTCTGGCACCGCCGACGACGGCACGAAAAATCATGAAACTAAAAATAGATCCCGAGGCGGCGGAAACCGTCCAAACAACCACTGCCTTGCTGGGCTTTTTGCGCGACAAGCTCGCTGCGTCTGAGCAGGCGCTACGCGCTCAAGAACTGGCGGAAGCATGCTGGCGGGGCGGAACCAGTGGGTCGTGGCGCTCGGCCGGATGCAAGATGACAAAACTACGGCGACTTTGGGTGGCAAAAAAGGAAGGCTAAGTCTGCTAACGACAAATGAGCTCCAACTTCAAACTCAACCGCGCACTGATCAATGCCAAGTTAACACCCGGAACAGCTATGGATATACTCCAAGATCACGGCATCGTCTCCGATAACGCAATCCACATCGAGGACGTGGCCACAACAGATATTCCAAACGCAATTAGGTTCATCGAGTCACAATGAATAAAAACTCACAAAGCGCCAAAAACTCCTGCGCGCCAGTGCGTGTGCAACTCTCGCGCAAGCGAGGGTGGAGAAAGCCCGAAAACACGGTGGTCGTGTCGCGTCCGTCAATCTTCGGGAATCCGTTTTGGAAAGGCTACGGTTGCCGCATGAGCGCTGCGTGGTCGTATCAGGTCGCCGTGGAAATAGAACTGCTTGTCCTGCGCCTCGGACTGCCGGGAATCGACCCATACTTCCGGCGCATCGCTGAGCGCCTGCCGGAACTGCGCGGAAAAAATCTAGCGTGCTGGTGTCCAAAAGAATTGCCTGACTGCTATTGCCATGCTGGCACGCTGATAAATCTAGCGAACGTCTGAAAACCTTTATGAACACGAAAACCAAACTGAAACCAGCGGCTCGCATTCGCCGCTGGACGTGGGTAGAAGCCGGAGCATACCTAGAGGCTCACTGCGGCAGACTGAACGTATCGCAAATAAGAACAAGATGGCCAGACGGCCGAATAACGGAAATGGTATGGCAATACTCAGCGGATAGCACCTGCGTATCAGCCGCCAAGACCGCGCTGGAAGCAATACAAATACACATGGTATCGGGAAAATCAACGGAGAAAAGGAGAAAAGCGGACGGGTATCTGCGGTCGGGCCGTGGCAAACCGCCGACTTTGGAAAAGCTCCTTAACGACAAGCTAAGGCACGACGGAGAAAAACTATGAGCAAAACTTTACAAATGGATATCGAATCAATTCAGCAGCGCCTTGTTCTGCCTCCGGTGCTCGATGCCCGATGTGGCTCCCGAATGTTTTGGTTCGACCGTAAGGACCCTCGCGCGCTGTTCGTGGACAAGAGGCGCGCGCGGCATATGACGGCTGACTGCTCGGTGAAAAACGGCGAGCGGGAAATCGTCGTTGATCCCGACTCGGTTGCCGACTTCACGGCGCTGCCGTTCGCGGCTGACACGTTCGCTCACGTCCTCTTCGATCCGCCGCCCATCCATCCCCGTTCCTCTGCTTCGTGGACGCTGAAAAAGCATGGAGTAATTGACTGTGAATGGCGCGAGATGCTTCGCCAAGGCTTCGCCGAGTGCTTCCGTGTCCTGCGTCCCGAAGGGACGCTGATCTTCAAATGGAACGAGATCGAAGCGCCGCTCCGTGAAATCCTCGCGCTCACTCCCGAGCGGCCGCTCTACGGACATCGCACTGGAAAAAAAGCCAAGACGCACTGGGTTGCATTTCTGAAGGGCGGCGGGGGCGCGGAGCCGGTGAGAGAAGACGTGAACGGCACTGCGGAAAAGCTCCCTAACGCGCGGATCAGAGACGAGGCTCCGCGCCAATAACTATGCAAAACACGACCACTGACACCGCGGAGAATCGTTCTCTGCATCCGCTGGGTAGTGGACGCCCGGACGTAGCTGCCGCGCCGCTCGCAGAGAAAGCTGGGTCTGGTAGGAGTGGGGGGACTCTGCCGCCCGTGCTCGATGCGTGCTGCGGTGGCCGCATGATGTGGTTCGACAAGGCAAACAAGTTCGCGCTCTACATGGACAAGAGGCGCGAAAGCCTCAAGTGGGACGACGCCGGAATGAGCAGCTTGGAAGTAAATCCAGACGTGCTCGCGGACTTCACGGAAATGCCGTTCCCGGATGAATCGTTCCACTTGGTGGTGTTCGACCCGCCGCACCTTTGCACGCTAGGAAAAAACTCCAAGATGGCGCAACTATATGGGCGCCTCTTGCCAGACTGGCGGTGCGACATAGGCGAGGGATTCAAGGAGTGCTTCCGTGTGCTTAAGCCGTTCGGCACGCTCATCTTTAAGTGGCACGAATACGACATCCCGCTCGTGGAGATTCTGGCGCTATCTCCGGTGCAACCGCTCTTTGGACATTCGACCAAGCGTCACGGTAAAACGCACTGGGTTGCATTTCTGAAGGGCGGCGGGAACGCCTGAAAACCTTGCCAATGAACGAGAAAACTGACAACGTGAGAAAGAGATAAGGAGCCTGTATGACTAAGCGTACATTTTCGTTGATGCTGCGTTACTCTGGCTGGATGCTGACCCACGAAGGCATATTTAAGCTTACGGAGTCGGTGGACGCCAAGACGGGCGGAAAGAAAGCCCGATGGAAGGCGTGGAAGCGCGTTTGGCCGAACGCCCCGCGCCCTCCCACTCCGATCCGACGACGAGCCAAGGCACGGCGAGACGTGAATTTATGATCAAGTTTCCATCCGACATTCGTGGAATGGCATCGCTCGAACTGCCGGAAAACTGGCAGGAACTTTGGGCTTCCACATGGTCATTGGAAGAAAAAGAGGAGGCGTGTAGGCGCCTGTCTCACAGCGAACGAAAGGGGGTCGCATGCCAGGTCAAGTCGGCCGCGCTTGTCGCGATGTTGGTTGAGGACGCGAGGCAGTACAAAGACAGCTTTGATTCAGCATGCCCAATAGCGAGCTTCTATCCCAGCTACAACCAGGCGCAAATCCTGAATGCGTGGCATCCCGCATTTGAACCTGACGAAGCGCCGACCGGGTATCGGTCGGTATTGATTTTCCTAGAAAACAGAGGTGGGAAAACGACCGCCGTGGTGATTGACACGTTGCTTTGGATGATCCCGAATGACCCCGCTTGGGCAATGTTTCAACCCATGGAAGACGAATTTGGGAGAGGCACCTACACGGTTCTTCCACGGCCGGAATGGGCGACATGGAAAGCGACCGGGAAGATGATTTTGCCTTGGTTGAAAGGTCCGCCAAAAGCGGGGCGGCATTGTTCAATCTGGCATGGAGTGCCTGATCGATCTCATTGGGAACAAGTTGTTGGTGCCGAATATAGGAAATGGATTCCCAGCTACGAGATCGCCACTCGCGGACCGAAGAACGAAGAGGACTGGAACAAGACAGAGATGTATTTTAAGACCCGCTGGGGGCACATCGTATATGGGAAACTCTATGGGTCCGACACCCTGGCATGGTCCGGCAAAGCGTGTTGGCGCGTGAATTTCGATGAGGGAATGGACAAGGCGACATTGGGAGAAGCGCTGCCTCGCGTGCAGTCGGAGGGATCATTATATTGGGCGTACACGCCAGCCGAGGCGAGGAACACCGGCAGAAGAACTCAACTGGCGTTCCAATGTTACCAGGGGAAATATCCACTTGTTGGCAAGGTGAAATCGTTCACGGATTTGGGTGGGATCGATACGATCCCGGACCGGATCATGCCAGCGGCCAAGAAAGCGGACGACAAGGCCCGGTACGCCAAGATGGGTGCGGAGGGAAAAGTTCGGGCGCGAGGCGGATTTTTTACATCCAGCCCACTTGTTTTCAATCATTTCGAGCGTGAATTTCACGTGCTTCCAATGGATAGCCGGGAAGCAATCGAGAAGTGGGGGGGCGTGGCGAACTTTTTCCGTGGCATTGACGAGGGCATTGCGCACCCCGCCGCGTGCGTTTGGGCCATGCTGCTCCCAACTGGCGAATGGATCCTTTACCGTGACTACAAAATAACGAATCGGTCGATCAGCGAGCGGGTAAAGGACATAGTGGAGGCATCCGGCAATGAATTGACTGAAACCAAGACAATCGGACCCGACAATCAGGTTGCCATGCGATACAAAGAACGATACGTGCGCGAGAAGTTTCGGGCTACACTGGCAGACTGGCATCTCTGGAACCGGAAAAACGAAAGCTTGCGCGATTCCCGGGCGGATGACTACCGAAAGGCGGGGATGCTGATCCGAAAATCAACCCAGCTTGGACCCGCCGCCCGGTGCGATAATGTAAATGATTTGATGCGGAAAGACCATACCCGACTACATTTGCTCACAGGATACGCCCCCGGCACCCGGCTCTACGTCACACGGAATTGCGGGGACGTGATTGAGCGAATGGAAAACTATTTGCAAGCGCAATACAGCAGCGGCCAGAACGCCGGGGAGTTCAAAGGCAATCCCGACGAGCTCGGGGACGACATACCAGATGCCTTTTGCTACGCGCTTCTGGGAGGATTCCGATGGATCCCACCCGCTGATATATTTGGAATCGGGGTTGACGGGGAGGGAAATGACTTGCAATCTTCCACGGATACTGCTTTCAACCCAATCACCGGATACCAGTCAATATCAAGATGATCAGCGACTCCAAAGCCGACGCCATGCTTTCCACTGACTCCGAACGGGATCAGGGGGATGAGGAGGATATTTTCCATAGAGACGAAGTTGAGGTTGATGGGAAAATGGTCCCGATCAGCCACACAACAGGGGAACCCGACAAGCGAAGTCTGAAAAAACCTGATGGATGGGTGTCCCCACTCAAAGAGTTCGCTGACCGCTCTGCCCGAGCCAAGCGCATGATGCCTGAAATCAAGACGATCCAGGTTGACGAGGTTCTGACCATCGAGGCGCAACGCACGAAGCTGGGCGGGAATTGCCTGATCCTGATCAACGACATGCAATCGAGGATCGCTTTGGCTGGCGCAAAAACGATTGGCCCTGTAGAAGCGTCGCAGATTATGGAGCGAACCGCCCGCGTTTACGAGACGATCATGGGAAGTCAGCAGCAGAAAAATCAGTTCAATTTCATCTCTTGCCAGCAGGCCAATGTGGCCGAACGAATCATCCAACAATACGGTCAAACCGCACCCGCATAATGAGCCCCGACCCCAGAGACACTGCCCCGTCAATCGACAATCAAACGCCTCAGATCGACCCGAATATGGCGAGCGACCCCGATCTTTGTAAGGAAATCATCCAGTTCATTTATCGGAACTACTTTTATCCCTACCTCCTGAATCAACAAAGGTTGCACTCGGTTTGGTTGGGCATTGACCGGGCATGGCGATGTATGAACGCAAGCTCCGATCTTTCCTACGACCCTTTCGCGGAGAAATCAGAAGAGTGGAATAAGCGTGTCGGATCTGGAAAAAACAACGGCAACGCATCCGTTTCGCCGTCCGACATTTACCAACAGGTAAACGCCCTCTCGACGATGGCGTTTGGTTTATCGTGGAAGAACGGAGTCCCGGCCAAGTTCAAGAAACCCGAGACTCTGACTGAGCATCCGCTTTACAACCCCAACCAGCAGGCCGTTGCGGCCGCGAATGAACGATTGGGGCAGGAATCAAACAAGTCGGACCTGCGTCTGACGTATCGGAAGTGCTATCCCGACTACATAAAATTCAGTCATACGTGGGCGCTATACGACTATGACAGGAGATTCGAGGCCGTTATGGACCCGACCACCGGCCAACCCGTATTGATTCCATCGACGTTCTTCACTCGGGCGGAAAAACTGAATATCGATCAGGTTTACATTGATTATTTAGTGTCGGTTTCGCCCATCGAATCGCAGGACTGCCCGATCATACGACGAATGGTGACAAAATCCGCGCTGTTCAAAAACGAATACGAACCGCAGGTCAATCCGTTCGGATGGCTGAATATTGACGATGCGATCTCTGAAACATCGACACTCTACGCCATGTCGAAACAGGACATGCAATATGCCTCCGCGCTTCTCCAGACGCGATACGGCATTTCAGACAGCAGCGCGGGCCAACGCCCCGTCACGACCGTCAAACAGCTTTACACGGCGTTTGCCATGCTCCCGATCTACCAAGACGAGACCGGCAAGTTCAAAATCACAAACGAAGCGATTGACGTGACCGGCCCCGACGGCACGCCCCGGAAGGCATTCATCAGGCCCCAAAGGTTTATCGTGGAGTGGTATGGATACCCGGATCAACGGGGCGGCATTTGCCTTCGCATTCAGAAAAACCCGACAGCAAAGGACAAGGTTCCGCTGCGGTGTATTGTTCACAAGGTCGAGGATACCAGCATGTCAATCCCGGTCTCTGTGTCAGAAATCGCATGGGGCGCTTACAACCAGCTCGCCACGGCACAGGAACAGTTTCACGACAGCAAAAACTATACGATCAATCGTCCATGGAAAGTCAATACGAACGCCAGCGGATTGCTCACGAAAAACCTGAACAAACCGGGGTCAAACATCCCTGTTGATGACCCATCCGACGCCGTTCGAGCGGAGGCGCAGAGCTACGATGAGACAATCACGCTCATCCCATACATGCAAATGATGAAGGGTGAGATAAAAAATATCTTTGGTGCCACCGACACCCTGCTTGGAGAGGTCAGCAGCGGCAGGCGCGCTGCCTCCGAGATTATGACGGCGGCGGATTCGGCGCGAACACCAATCATAGTTGACATTGATTCTTTCAATAGACAGTTCGTCGGGGCCTACGCCGAGTTCATGTTGGACAATCTCAATAAGTGGGGTGATCGCGATTGGATTCGGAAACGCACAGGACTGGAATGGTTCCCGAACATGGAGATCGAGACGGATGTCGCTAGCGACGTGATGGACAACATGATCGCGCAACAAAATACCAGGTATTTTATCGAGACGTTCGGCAACAACCCAATGTTTGCGCAGTACCTGAATACCCCAGGCGCAATCGTGAAACTGGCGCAACTCATGGGAATCAGAGGAATCGAGGAAGTGATCAATGACGGTGGATACGAACAGGCGAAAGCGGAGGCGATGCAGACCGTCACCCGCATCCTCGGCGACGGCGAACCCGTCCCGCCATCCCCGGAAGATCCCGATGAACTGTTTTTGACCGTGTTCCAACAGGCGCTCAAAGATCCATATTGGCAGAAGAGCGCCCCTCAGAACATTCCCATCCTGATTGACCGAATTGGGTTGCAACAGCAGCAGGCCATGCTGAAGCAGATGCAGGAAATGCGGGCGCAGATCATGCAACAGCAAATGGCCCTGACAGCGCAAGCCGATGAGAAAGCAGGCAAAGCCGGACCCGGCAGGGCGTCCAGCGGCACGGCGCCCACAAGCCCCGGCAGGGCGTTCCAGCAAGAGGCGGGCCGGTCCATGGGCGGAAATTAATTCGGCGCCCGTGAAGATTTTCATGGACACGAAACCGGTTTTGTGAGAAATCTGTGTCAGATGAACCGAAACGCGCAGGCCCTTGCCAGACTCAAAAAGGGAAAGAGACTCAAGCTGACCGCCGATGAGCGGAAGCGCCGGTCTGTCCGTCTGGAGGGCGCACGGCTCAAGCGCCAGCAAATGCGTGAGATCGAGGCGTCGAGGATCGTGGCGGAGATCATCGGAGACGACGAGTAGAGCCATGGTGATCCTGTCTTCGCCCGTTACCGCTACGCACGACGGCGTTTCGCTCGCCCCGTTCGCCCGGTACGTGGTGACGATCAGCCAAGGGGATGCCATTATCGACGCCCTGAGAAGCAACGACTTGAAGCCGGTCGAGGCCAGCAACTTCAATTCATACGAGCGCCGATATTCCGGCCATGATTTGAACGCCAAAACCCTGTGTATTTACCGGCACGCGGCGTTTGGAGATCAGTTGATGACGACCGCTATTCCGGCTTATTTGAAAACGCGATGGCCGAAGTCGCACGTCATCATGTCGTGCGGTATTGGTGTGTCCGAAGTCTGGGAAAACAACCCTGACGTGGATTTCTGTTCGGGAGCGGTCCCGTTTGAAACGGCTAAATTATCAGATTACCACCTGTTTTTTGAGTCCATGCTGGAATGCAACGGACTAGAAGAACAGGGGAACGCCTACGACGATATGTTCGCGTTCGGCGGGATGCTGGATGTTCCCAATGAGTTTAAGCGTCCGCACATTTATATCGGAACGACGGACATTAAACGGGATTCGGAATGGCGCAACTACATCGGTAAGGAGCCGTATATCGTTTACCAATGGAACGCCGGGAACCCCGTGCGCCAGTATCCGCCCGACATGGCCGCGAAGTTGCTCGAACAATGGGTGGACACGAAAATCGTGGTCGTTGGCAAAACAAAGGACAAGATACCAAGTCTCTCGCACGTCGTTGACCTGACGAACCGGACCAATCATTTCCGGCAGTTGATCCCGATCATCCGGCAGTCGAAAGCGGTTGTCTGCCCCGATTCCAGCATCAGCCACTTGTGCGCGGCGTTCCCCGGGGAAGTCAAGGCGATCAGTCTTTGGGGACCGTTCTCGCCGGATGACAGGATTCTGTATTACGAAAATCACACGGCATTGCAGGGGAGATGTCCGCACGCGCCATGTCGGACACATTCATTCAAGCCGCCAATTGACAAATGCCGGGATGCCGGAGCGGAATACGTTCGGGCCGACAACTGCGCGGCGTTGGCGACAATCACGACCCATGAGATCGTTTCGGCGATAAAGAATATTTTATGAGCAATCGATTCACAGAAGACTATTACCTCTGCGGACGGACAACGGGGTTGTCAAATTACGAAAATTATCGATGGCTTCCCGAGTTGACGATTCCCATGGCAATCAATCTTGCGAGGCGATTAGGCATGACGTTTGGAGACAGCGCCCTCGATGTGGGTTGCGCCCGTGGCTACGCGGTCAAGGCGCTAAAGCAGATTGGGATTCAGGCATGGGGATATGACATTTCTGAGTGGGCCATTGCGAACTGCGACCCGGACGTGAAGCGATGGGTTTCAAATAAAATGTGGAATTGTAATTATGATTTCGTATATAGCCTGAACACACTCGAACACGTGCAGGAGGATGAGTTGCCCGAGTTGCTTCGTAAAATGTGCGCGATGGCGCGGGCCAAGGTTTTCATTCTGGTCCCGCTCGCCTACGCGAATGGCAAGTTCATCCACCCGAAAGAGGAGTTGGACGAAACGCATGTTTTGCGATGGACGTTTGACGTGTGGATGCGCGCACTCAGCGGCGTAAGCACAGACTTCACGGTGTCGGGATCATATTTCTATCCCGGCCTGAAACCGGCAGCGGAAGAGTCCCCGACCGGCTACGGATTTTTCATTATGGAAAGGTCAAACTAAAATGGCATCAATCGGATTAACATTCAACATATACAACGACGCACTGGCGCTGCCCGGCCTGCTTGAGAACGCGGCCCCGTTTTTCGACGATATTACGGCAGTCCATGCGGGACCGAACGGCAAGCTTTCGGACGACGGCACCATTGAAATCCTCGAACGATGGGGCGTGCGTATCTGCATGTCGTCCATCAACGAAGGCTTCGGGGCGGTCAGAACGCAATGTATTCGCGAAAGCATGACGGATTGGGTGATGATCATGGACGCCGACGAACGGTTTTTCCCACTAATGCCAGCGTTGACGTGTGAAGGGACTGAAAAGTATCCCGATATCGACGCTCCGAATTTGACCGTTATCAATGAAGGCAAGATTTACAACCAGGGCGCATTGCTTCGGAAGGTGATCGAAACCCCGGGAGCGTTCGCGATTCGTACATCCAGGCGTCATTGGTTCGACTACTCCATGAAACGACCCACCCAGAACTGGCAGACCGTCGAGCCAGACTGGCAGCTTCGGATCGTCAAGAACGACCCCCGCGTTCGGTACACGTCAAACGTGAAAATGCATGAACGAATCGTGTTCGGTGACACGGGCAAGGAACCGTCTCATGTTGCGTTCAATCAGGAGCTTACAAACGCGCTTTACCACGATCATTTTCATTGCTTCTGGAAGCCACAGGAACCGGCGCAACGGGAACATGACGTTCGTATTTACGACGCGCTTTGCAACAACACAAACATTCCCAGCGAATGAAACTTCTCAACATCGGATGCGGAGCAACCCGGCCCGGAAATCCATGGACGAACGTGGATACGCTCAAGAAGTTCTTTTCGACTGACGAGCGGTTTGGTGGTGAGCTTGAAGAAATCAACAAGGAACCCAACTACGTTGAGCATGACATCACGGTGTTGCCGTGGCCGTTCCCCGAAAATGAGTTTGATGCGGTTCTGGCGAGCCATGTAATTGAGCATTTCGATTGCCGGGTTGGATCGGCGATTATGTCGGAAGCGAGGCGGGCTCTCAAGCCGGACGGGCTTCTTGTGGTGAGCGTTCCAGATGTCACTTATTTTCGGTCGGTCTATCGTGATGACCGCAACGAGAACTGGCATCAGCTGTTTGGGATCACCGATCCCAAGAACCCCATTCCGACATGGTTCGAGGCCGCGTTGTGGTTCAATGAGCACCACGCCATTCTTGCGGATGATTCGGTGTGGGCATACTTCATTCGGGCTGGGTTCAAAGTGGAATCCATTCGCCAATGGGAACCGGACGCGACAACCGGGGAAAACCCATTGCGCGACATAATCAAGGGCGTTTTGAACAGATCAAAATTCTCGCTGGTAATGATCGGGAGGAAATAATGGAGCTCAAACACTCATTCACAAGCACGGGCCACAAGTTTTTCCATCATGAAGAGGCGATGGCAAAGCTGAGGAATGGTCAGGGGATGCCCATTGTCACGCATCTGATGCCGACTGATGTGTGCCAGCACACGTGCGCATTTTGTTCGGTTGTCACCCGAGACGGGAAGGCGCTTTCGCTTTCACAGATTGCCGGATACCTCGATCAATTGGTTCCGATTGGGTTGAAGTCCGTTATTATCAGCGGTGGCGGAAACCCGATTTTGTTTCGGTGCCGAGACACCGGGAAAGGATTCAATGACCTGGCATGGATGATTCACTCCAGGGGTCTTGAAATCGGCTTGATCACGAACGGGATGCCGTTGAAAACGTATGCCAGCGGACGAAATAGTTGGCGCACGGTCGCCCCGTCAACGCTGGACTTGTTCAAGTGGATTCGCATTTCCATGAGCGGACTGGATCACAAAGAGCGCGAAGTCTACGTTCCAGACATTGACCGCGACCTTACGACTCTCGGATTCAGCTATGTTTACCATGACATTTACGAGGAACCTGCCGAGACGAACCATGGCAAGGTGGCGACCCCGGAAGAGTGGGGCGGGAAGGGGCGGGTCCAGATGGGCAAGGATCGGTTGCCATGGATTCAATCCATGATCACGGGATACGTGAACGCATGTTCCCCCCGCTACGTGCGTCTCCTGCCGAACTGTAACCAACCGGATTTAATCGCCAGCCGATGCGAGGAACTTCAAGCGGTGGCAAATGCCATTGACCCTGACGTGGTGTTCGTGCAATACAAGCCGCCACAAGCGCCGAACAAATGTTTTCTAGGATACGTTCACCCGGTCTTAAATAGCGATGGATACGTTTACCCGTGCGACAGTTGCGTTCTCAACGCAGCGGCTGGACACAAGTTTGCAGAGCCGTGGAGGGTGTGCCGATGGGATGAGATTGGCGAACTGTATAAGCGGCCGGTGGAATCCCTTGTGGATCCCAAGAAACTTTGCCCCGGGTGCGTGTTCACCCAAAGCAACCTGATCCTCGAACAAGTAGTAAATGGAATGAAAACACAACCCCCGGCACAAGTGCCAATCCACCCAAACTTTGTCTGATTATGCCAACAATAAACGTCATCGGAAATAAGGTTCTGGTCAGGTTCCGCGAATGGAAAGAGGAAGGGATCATCCATATCCCCGACAAATATAAGCCGCAACCCGTCGAAGCGGACGTTGTGGCGGTTGGTCCCAAGGCGCATTGGGCTATTGAACCCGGTCAAAAGGTTCTTGTGTCGCGCATGGTGGGGACGTATTTTGACTTTGATGGAGACCGGGTTTGTTTGGTGCCGGATTCAGGAATCATTTTAATTGATGAGGTGGATAAATCGCCTCCAGTTGTCGGGAAACAAAACAACAGCGCCTAGATGCGCAGAAAGAAAACATAATGTCAATCGCACTCGTTTACTGGATATTAATGCTGCTTTGGCTGGTATTCGGAATTTGGTCGGGGTGGCCGATGACCGGCGCAAACGTTCGCCCATTGGGCGGCACATTGCTTCTGTTCATCCTGCTTGTGTTGCTGGGGTGGAGGGCGTTCGGACCACCGATTCATTCGTGAATCGCAAAAAGCACCTATGACGCCTGACGCCGCCATTGCGTTTATGGTTGGTATGATGCTGGGGGCGTGGTTAGGAGTTGCGCTGGCTACGACTGATATGTGGTGGCCGATATGGTACAAACAGCGTTTATCCTCAGCGAACGTCGAAGTCACCAACAAGGGGAGCGAAAATGAGCACTGAATCCACGCCAGAACTTCCGCGCTCCCCGCAGTTTGGTGGACTGCTTGGTTCGGCTGGTCCGTGTCCGATATGCGGCGATCCCGGCTGCATGGGAAATGAATGCTCTCCACCCGACCCGTCTGTATTGGACTGCTATAAATGCAGCGGTCGTGGTCACACGCTGGGAGTGGACTGCGACTGCTGCGACGGGACGGGCGACGGATGAAGCCGAACACGCAAGGATAAACCCACATGGACCTGAAAACAGCCAGAGAACTCGCATCCAACACCCGGTTTCTGATCTTGATTCAGGCCGTGGCAGGGGAGCGTGAGATCGCCGCGATGAAACGATGCGCCACCAAGGACAGGGCAATCGACCAAATCCGGCAGGACCAGGGAGCGGCCGACGAATGCCGCTTCTGGAAAAACATCTTGGACCACCTCAGAGCTTCAACCGCCACATCCCCGGATGAAGATTCTCAAAAAAAAGGGATTGACACCTAGGAAATAATATGGCAGACATCACGCATACGGAAGGTATTTCGGAGCAGACGCCAGTGATCGCTTCGGACGAAACCCCGACAAATCAGCAGCAACCACCACCGCCGACACCGCCTCCTCAGTCGAAAGAGATCGAGGAACTTCGGCAAAAGCTGGAACGAACCGAGCAAGTCGCCCGGAAGTACCAGAGCGAGGTGGACCGGATGCGAAACGCATTTGCACCTGAGCAGCAAGCTCCATCATCCCCGGCTGACATCGCCGCTCAAAACGCCTACACGGCGTTGAAATCGAAGGGATTCAAGGAACAAGACGCTCAAGACATGGCCTTCGCTCTCGGATCGAGCGTGAACGCCGCCCTGCAACCCATCCTCGGCCAGTTGAACGCTTCACAGGCGCATTCTCAATTGCCAAACGTGATTCAGCAGACGGCGAACTCCGACCCAATTGTGGCCGAACTACTCCAGAACCCAGCCGCATACAGGGAAATGGAGGATATCGTTCGATACAACGCCAGTCAAGGGGTCGCCCCCAACGCACAGATGGTCCAAAACGCGGCGTACATGGTGTTCGGCAGGCTCAATGCCTTGCAGCGCACCCAGCAACAACCGCAGCAACCGGCCCCAGCGCCCCTCCAGTTCGCGGGACAAACCTTCCAGGGAGCATCGGGGTTCCATATACGGCCGCAAGTAAATCCGCAGGCCAATATGAATGATGGTCAGCGCCAGCTCGACGCCGAACTGAAAGCTAGGATGGGACTCAAGTAGATCCCAACATTTTCCCAACAAGTCCCGGTCCGTAAAGGATCGGGCAACAGCGAGAAACCCGACCTAAACACGGTCGGGTTTTTCTTTGCCAAAACCAAACCTGAAACAACCCCCCCAAACCCAATGCCATCCCTCGAAATCATCGATGAATCAATTGAACCCGCTGCCGGAATCTTTCGGACGCGGGCTGATCAGACCCGTTTCCGTAGCACGTTCGGCGTGATCGAAGGAACCCCGCGTGACGGGTTTCAACCTGAGAACGTATTGAACCAGCGACAGGTCTATTCCCACATCGGCAAAGCAGGTTCTGCTTGGGAACGATACCGCAAACCCGGCAAGGAAGGCGGGGAGAACATCGTCGAATACGCTGGTATGAAATTGGTCGAGATGATCATTCCCAAAGAGGAAATGGACGAAAAGCAGGCCGACGAGGCAAGGCTCAGCCGGGATCGAATCGATGGAACCCGTTCAGTGGCCCGTGTCGGATTGGAAAAGACCGGCATGAAACCTGAAGAATCCGACTACAACACCCGCGTCGTTGATAATCCAGACGCCGATTGACCACCACCAGAATCCTCAATCAACCACCACACTAAGGAGACACAAGCACCATGGCATCCGCACCCGTTACATTTCCCTGGCTCGCCTCTGACAACGGCCAGATCGCAGTCACACGACCCCAGATTACTGATTCGAGCAACACGTTCGCCGCCTATCAGTTCGTCAAGGTCTCGTCCAACGCTCTCGCCGAATGCGCCACCGATGACGTGGTTTGCTACGGCCTTGTAATGGACCCATCGCATACCTCGACCGACGCACCTTTTGTGGCGCCGTTCGGAGAGTTGCATGAAGTCATTGACCCCGCTAATGCGCAATTCGTGGTGAACATCACGGACAGCAGCGGCACAGTCGGCAGCGGATCAACCCGTCAGATCGACGTAGCCATTGGCACTGCGTATGCTCTCTACCTCGGTAGCGGTGACTACGACGGCATCGCCTTCGTGGACAAGAGCGATACGACCAATGATTTCTTCATTGTGCAAGGACGATACGAAGGCGACGCCTCCACCGATTTCAACGGGCGCGTTTATGTTTCGCTCGCCGATGGCGTTCGGCAGTAATCCACAACCCACTCAACCCAACATAGGAGACAAACCACCATGGCAACCACAACCTCACCAATGACGCTGGAACAGTGGGCGGATACACTGAACCGGAACATCTCGGATTATTTCCGCTACATCTACGACAAAGCACCGGAAGAATATTCCAGGCTGCTAAAGGTGGAGCCGACGAGCCGATGGTTCGACCAGTATGCCGGTGCGCAGGGCATCGCCAAGCCGGTTGCGAACCGCGACCTTGAGCCAATCCCCCAGCGTTCCCCGGTAAAGTCGAATACCAGCAAGATCATTCAGACCTCATACCGATCCGGTATGACGATTGAGCGACTGATGATCGAGGCGCCCGACGCAAACAACACCGCCCCGCTTGACAACATGCAGGACTTCATCGAGAGCGAAAAGACCTTGCGGAACCAGGTGGCGGCTGACGTTTACAACAACGGGTTTTCAGTTCAGCCCTACGACTTAACCGAAGCGGATGGTACCCAGCGGGCGCTGTTCTCGACAGCGCACAAGCGGGAAGACAATGGCGCGACATTCTCGAACTTTTTGAACGTCGCCCTGCCTCCGAATTTGGCCACGATGTATGAGATCATCGCGACCTTTAAGCGGTATCAAGACAACGTGGGAAACTTCATCGGAATGGACACGGCATTTACAATGCTGATTCCTACCTTGAAACCCGACTGGATGAAGGCGGCGGATCAAATCTGCATGTCGCCCGACAACCCCGAGACGGCGGATCGTGCAGTGAATACCCTTCGTTCCAAGTTCCCGATCAGTTGCGAGCCGATCAATAACTTCACCAGCTCAACCAAGTGGTTCGTTCGTGCCGATATCTCGAAGCGATATTTCCCGATCAGGATGAAGGTGTTTTCGGAACCGCAGTTGTCGCCCCTCAAAGAAAGCGGCAACAACCCGGATGCATACTTCACTCGCATGCGTTCCATCCTCGGGGTCGGCGTGTTCGGGTCCGCCCGTGGCGTGTTCGGGGTTGGCATTTGAACCGTTAACCGGAGAACCTATCACCATGAGCGCTATAAACGCAACGGGGGCGATTTACAACGACCGACAAGGGAGTATTCCGGTTCGGCACACACTGGTAATCTCGGCTAATACGAGCACCACGGCGAAACACTGGTTGACCGTGCAGGCCAGCCCGTCGAACCCGGTTTTGCTTGAGGCTAAGGCGTGTGTGTCAACAGCTGATGGCGGTGGAAGCCCGACTCTCAGCCTTGGTTACACCGCCAGCACATACACCGATTTGCTTTCGACCGTATCGACGGCGACCGCTGCAACCGGGGGCACTGTCCTTCCGGCGAACAACGTGATCGGCCAAAAGAGGATCGATGCAGACACGGCGATTTATTATAAACAAGGTGGAACTCCCGATGGCGCGGGGGTGACAACTATTTTCCTTACCGTGACGACGATAAACACCGAGAGCGAGTAATTGCCGCTCTCAAGGAGTGAAATCCTATGAGCGACGAAAATCTCATTCTTAACGGGTCCAATGCGACCCTGAACGTGACCAATCTCGCGGCTGCACCGTCAGGAACAAGCTCCCTTACGGCGCTTCCGCTTGGCACATCGGACGATACGGCGACGGGCGAGATCGTCCTTAAAATCATCATCGTATCATGAGCCATCAACCCAATCTCATTCTGGATGGCAACAACGCCACGCTGACCGTTACGAACCTTGCTGCGGCTCCTTCGGGGGCATCAACACTTAACGGCGTTCCAATTGGCACAGTTGGAGCAACCGCCACAGGTGAGATTGCGGTGAAGGCGAAGATTGTTGGTGGTCCGTTTTACGCGACCGCGCTAGCGATCACATTTGCCACTCCGCTCAGCACGAACGCCTCGACCGGCAGCATTTTCTACTTCACGGCGACCAGCAACTTCACGCTCGCCAATCCGACTGGCGCATACAACGGCCAGCGCATCACATGGAGAATCTCGCAGGATGGCACTGGCGGGCGCATCATCACGCTGGGAGCAAAATTCAATCTTGGGGATGATGTTACGGCGGTTGTCCTGTCCACCGCTGCCGGTGCCTACGATTACCTTACGGTCATTTACAACGCGCAGACGGACACGTTTGATGTGTTTCCGTTGCTGACAGGATTTTAGCCATGGCTACCGTTTATTTACCTCCGGGGAATTACGGAACCGCTGATTTCGAGACGCCGAATGATTACGTCGCGGCAGGGTTTACGGGGTTTCGAGGCAAAACACTGCTTAACGCTCTGTCAGCCCCAATCTGTTCTTCGATCGTTAACTTTTTATCGGTGGGAACCAGATCGATCACTGGAGTTGGTTTTCTTGGCGCACCGAGCTCGATATCCGTTTTCGAAAACGGTCAGAATTTGACGCTTACTAATTGTTATTTTGCAAGTAATGTATTTTTATATTGTGAGGTGGCATCTATAACCGTGGAGTTCAATAACTGCGTTTTCGCTGACAACGTTTACATTGAATCGATTGGAGAAACCGCGAGCGTGTGGATAAACCATTGCATCGTACTTAATGAAGTTTTCTTGGATGATTCCTTGGGAACCATTGTTTCCACGGCGAAAAACACGATTATAAATGGTCTTGCCTATCAGACTTGGAGCAATGGGACCGGGTCGGGTGTTGCGGTTAATCCGGCTGTTGTTTGGCCGAATACGACAAACCTCCTCACCCCAATCAATGTCGTCCCGATCAATGGAAAAGTCGGCGTGATCGGGGCCGGTCTTGCTTATGTCGGCATGCCCGTGGATGCGGCAGGGTTCTCGCGACCGTTCAAAGCGGTCAATCCATGTATCGGCCCGTGCGAATATCGACCGGCTGCGGGAGCCGGAATGAGGATTTCGGCATGAGATTTAGCATCGTATCATTAGTTCTCGCCATACTGACGTTCGCGCTGCTTGCGCTGACGAGCTGCGCCGCGCGACCTGCGGGTGAGGCGGAGGCAATTCGGTTTCTCAATGCGAAAGGATTGTAATATAATGGATAAAGAGCCAGACACGAACCGCGGAGTGGTCGGGATCAACATAAATACGGTTGTAACGACGATTACTTCTGGCGTCGTGATCCTACTCATATCGGTGCTGTTATCAGGTTCCAAGTCGAATGCCGAAAAACTGACAGAGATCAAGACGAGCCTTCCTTATATTCAGGCATCAATCGCCGACATGAAAGTTTCCATTGGGCAGATGGTCACGAAGGCGGAGTTCGACTCCAGACAGAAACAGTTGGCGGATACTATGGAAGCCATGAAAACTGAGCAGGAGCGGGTTCGGATGGAACTTGATAAGAGAAGGGTCGCGCCGTGAAAACTGGCGACATCATCACGCTCGCGTTTTGTTTGCCGGTGCTGGTCGCCGGAGTTGCGGGCCTGTGTTGGTTCGCGCTGGCGACCGGCCGACACCCTGCGGACGAGAATGCGAGTGACGATGCCAGCCCATTTGCGTATGATGCACAAGACTACTTCGCCCGGAAATGAAACTATGGAAAACCCTACTGAAACTGCTCAAGTCGATCCGGCCGTGGGTGCCGATGGAGATCGATCCGAAAACGGGAAAGCCTATACCGAAATCTATCGGGATCAGGGGAAGGATCGACTGGTGAAACCAAATTTCGACTGGTTCTTGTATGGCTCAACAGTTCTTGGAACTGCTATTGTGACAGCCATCGCAACGATCGCCATATCTCCAGAGCGTGTCCGCACGGAAACCAAGGTTGTTAACACGACTGATTCAGGGGCTAAAGCCTACGGAATGCAGACTTGGAAAGCGCTGCTGGACCGTGGGCTAGCTGAGTATGACAACAAAACGGGTGAGCTTCACCTACGAACTGATGACCAGATATTTGTCCACCTAAAGGCTCCCGAAACATTCCCGGAGCCGACCCTATTTCCAGCACCACAATCAACCCCCAAGAAAATCAAATGAGCAAACTGTATCTTTACAAAACCAAAACAGGCTATCGGTGGCGCCTAACCGGCAAGAACCACCGAATTGTCGCTGCGTCGAGCGAGGCGTTTTCCAGTGCGCGCAAGGCTCGACAAAACATTATCCTGACTCAGAAAACTCTTGGCGATATCATCATCCAAGAAGCGGGAACAGTAGTGGAGGCACTATGAAAATCACGACGATACTGATGGCGCTGTCAATAACGCTATCGGGCTGCGCGGGCACCCAGGCATGGATAAAGGATCATCGCTCCGCCATCCGTGGCACTGTGCTCATCGCTGCTCGCGAGGCTGGGCAACTGGCTGCGTCGGCGGTGTTGCAGGCTGCGGTGGGGCAACTCGACAAGGAAAAGAAAGCCGATTTTCTACAAGGACTCAGCGGAGCGCTCTGGCAGCAGCTACCGACGGCGGTCAATGGGTCCACGGTCGACGAGATCGTGCGGGCATGGACCCCAGACAAGCCGCATTGGTCGGCCGTCGCGGAGACGCTGGCTGATGATTTCGCCCGCGCAAATCCGAAAACTCCCGATGAAATCCGGGCACTCCTGAGTGCTTACGCGGAGGGGCTGTATCTCGAATCAGTGAAGGCGGGAGGGCTGCCATGAAGAAGTTCATCGCGAATCTATTGGTATCATCGATGGGCCGAATTTTGCTGGCCGTGGTGTCGGCGGCGGTGAGTGCGGCGATGACGAGATTGGCTGGATCGATGCCGTGGATGAAGCCGTTGCTGGAAATTGTGAACCCGTATGAGCTCTCGGTGATGATCATGGCGGTGCTGATGGTCACGATCTTGACGAAGGTGAATGGGGTTTTGGGAGAGGCTGTAAAGCCCGTGCAGAGGTGGCTACAGTCACTGGGATACCAACTGGATGTGGATGGGTGGTGGGGGGATAAAACGGCGACGGCTGTGAGTGAGCAGACGGGGATGCCGGTGAGGCAGGCGGTGCCGGTGGTGTGGAATGAGCCGGAGAAGCGGCCATGAGTTGGCTTTCTTTGCTTACTTTTGGCCGATTCGGTCGCGGCGGGAGTCGCGTTCTCGGGGTCGGGGGCGAGCGCGCCGGGAGTCTCCATGACGGGACTCAGGATTGTGGCGGGTCGGCAATGGAGCAACGATTTGAGCGAGGCTGCTCGCCGGGACGTCCCCTTGCGCATCGTGTGATCAGTGCGGACGGACTGATGCTAGTGAAGGAGTTTGAGGGGCTTTTCCTGAAGGCTTATCGGTGCCCGGCGGGCGTGTGGACGATTGGCTGGGGTCACACGGGGCTACAACACAAGGATGGGACGGTGTATGCCGGGCGTACGCTTACTCGCGAGGAGGCGGTGGAGTTGCTGCGGTATGACATGCACCAGTTCGAGAGTCGCGTGCAGGCGCTGGTGAGGGTGCCAGTGAACGATGATGAATTCGCGGCGCTGGTCTCCTTTGATTTTAACACCGGCGCGCTGCATCGCAGTTCGTTACTGGCGAGGCTTAACGAGGGGCGGCGGAGTGTGGCGGCGGATGAATTTTTGAAATGGTCGCGTGGTGGCGGAAGGGTTCTGCGGGGGTTGGTGCGGCGCCGTCGGTCTGAGCGGAATCTGTTTCTTTCGATGCGACCCTTCCTTGATTACGCGGCCAACTGGACCGGCTAAGGCATGAACTACTACGACATGCAGCAGTTCGTGAAGAACGAATCTCGGGTGAACAACTTCGAGGGTCTCGATTCGCTCATCGAACAGACGTTAAATCGGGTTTATCGGGAATATGCCAGGAAACAGAACTGGCGTGAACTGATCGTGTACGGAGAGGAGTTTGACACCGCACTGGACACATACTCCTACGTCGCCCCGTACGCGTTGTCGAACCTGCAACCCGGAACGTTTCTATACGACTATAACTCTGACATTGGGACCGGACAATCATTGAATGTCATCATGGACCCCAGCAGTGTCCAGCGATACGCCAGGTTTGCCGAGGGAGTCAGGCCGTATGGTGCGGTGATCCGTGGGAACGTGGGCAGTGACCTTTACGCAACGGGTTCGGCGACTGTAGCCAACGAGTCAACCGGCGTGACCGGGACGGGAACGACTTGGACCAGCGCGGCCCATGCCGGGAAATGGATGCGGTTCGGCTACTCGGCAACCAGCACGGCCAGCGGCGGAAATTACGGATACAAGATCGCCAGCGTGACTAACACGACAACACTGGTTCTTGAGGAGGCATATCGAGGAGCGGCATTGACTCAGGCGAAATATGCGATCCGACCGGCGACCGGGCCGATGATTGTGATGACGCCACAATTCACGGAATACGGAAAGACAATCCGGTATGCGTGGCAGCGGGTGCCCCGTCGCCTTTACAACCCGGACGACACGCCTGAAGTGGAGAAATTGAGCGAAATACTTGTGTCGGATACCTGCGCAACTGTTGACAGCTACCACATGGACGCGAAGCGATTTGGACTGTTCAAAGAGCGGGCGCGCCAGCAATACAAAGAGATCCTGCAAGACCTCGCCTTCTGATGCGCCATGGAACGAGAAACAAAATCCCCGATATTGGTTCTTGGGGCTGGCGGAATGAACCAGCTCGTTGGCCAGACATCGCAAGACCCGTCGCTTTGGACTGGGGCTGGGATTGACGCGACTAGGCCCGGAGAGAACCGGCGAGGCCCCGGCAAAAGCCTGACGGACAATCTTGGAACTCAGATCATGGGATTATTCCAGTTCTGGAGTCCGTTCGGCTACCTCGTATCGTTGCAGCAACTTCTCGGATCAGTGACGGGAACCACGATTGAGTTCACCGACACGACAATTGACTACACGATCCCAACGGGGAGTCAGCCGCTTTATTCGGACGTTATCCTGTTGTGCCATTTGAATTCCGTTGATGTGGCGCTTGTCAACGGTAGATACGCCTGGAAGGAAACGAAGGCGAACCGGACGACTGAGACGAATCCTGAATTTACTACAACGGCATCAGCGAATACGAGCATCTTCAAGTTCGGCGGGGCATCGGCGAACAAAAGCGCAATTGAATGGTTAACCAATGATAACACATTCTATCAGGGGCAATGGGGCGCATGGACGGCGGAAATGTGGATAAACATTTTAAGTTTTGATGACCCATATCTCATTGGGACTTTTGGCTCCTACTATGTAAGCGATATTGAATATTTCGGTTCGGATATGTATTTTAATGGCACGAACATTTACTGGTTTACAAATCTCAACGGAGTAGACACACAGGAATCGGCCCCGCATGGAATGGTTACGGGACAATGGTATCATATTTGCGTATTACGAGACGGAAATAACATTAAGTTTTATGTGAACGGCGTTTTGAAACTCACATCCGCGAATGGACTAGCAACCATAGCTGGCGTAAACTACTCAAGTTTTTATTTAGGTACGGGCGACGTGATTTACGGCACTGGATTAAAGATTTATCGCGACGAAGTTCGCCTTTCCAAGTCCGTGTTTTACAACACCGCAGGGTTCACGCCGCCAACTGAGCAGTTCCCCGACTCGTAACCCATGGAGCGCGAAACAAACAATGATGGAGACGACATTATCGCCGGATTCGACGGGGCGGACTATCTTACCAGCCCAACGTCTACCGGGGAAAGCAAGTGGTCTACCGCTATGGGTGTCTCAGACACTCAGGATTCAGCGTTCCGAGACGCCGGTAAATCATTGGTCGGGCGAGGTGCATCGCCGGTTCTTGGATTTGCTCAGCTTGGAACGTATATCATCATTCAAAAAGCGGGAACGGTTGAGGCCATAGCAGAAGCCGACTTTTTCGCATAACCGATCATACCTCATGCCAGTCATTATTTCCACTGCCCAAACCCGACACAAAGATTCTTACGCGGCTGCGTCGGACATCGGGATTGCGTTGCGAGCGAATGGAGAGGAAAAGGTTAAGATCATTGATAGCAACCTGAACGTGTTGTCGGCAGGGTTGCCCGCTCCAGTCGCAGCGGCAACCGTAGCCGATGGCGGGGCGGGAAACTTGCTGGCGACCAAATGGTATGCGTGGCAATACGTGTATGCGGCGACTGCCCGGTATCCGTTCGTGATATCAACAGTGTCGGGAGGGGGCGGTCAACTTTCCCCAAGAAGCAATCCCGGGCCAGTTCAGACCCATCAAATCGGCGGCTCGAACCAAGAGGTTGACGTGACATGCGCCTACTCCACTCGGGCGGACATATCCGAGATTTGGGTGTATCGAACCACGGCCTTTGACACCCAACTGGAAGCGCAGACGGCCGCGGATGCGGGGCAGATATATTACGTGTCGCTCGCCGCAAACAACACGGCAGGCGGAAGCGTGGTAATCGTGGATAACGAATCGGCTCCAACCGAACAGATCGAGTTGGATAATTTTGAAGCCGCGACATTCGCGTTTTGCGTCTACGATGGCAGCTATTTTTGGGGGTTCGGTAACTACACGTTCACGGCGGCGGCTTCGTGGGACAATTCGCATACCGGATCAACCGGAAAGATCACCCTGACCGGGAGCGATACGTGGTTCGATGGCAGGAATGGGATGAATGTGCGACTGGCTGGGATCACCACGGGGGGGTACGACGGGCAGGGGACGTTCCGGTTCAAATGGCTGACGGCCACGACTGCCACCGTCTACACAACCACCTCCGCTTCACCCGTGGCGCTTCCCTCGACCGGTAGCGGTCAGGTGACGATTCAGGGACCGGCTACGACCCTTTACAGGAGCAAGCTGAACAACCCATTCGGTTGGGGCTACACCCAGACAATCGGGGACGTGCAGCTTCCAATCGAGTTTGGCGAACGTCTCGGGGGAGGATATGGCACGTCGATTTCAACGGTGCCGAACCAAGAATTGTTGGTGCTTTGCACCCGATACCCCAGCAAAACGTATTCGCTAAATCTTCGGGCGGCAGCAGAGGATAGTTTCTTTTCTACGAAGCGATTGATTTCGGACGTGTATGCGTTCACGAATCAGGCATCCGTATTCGCCGCTCGACAGGGGGCAACCAACGTCCTGCGCGGCATGGACTACGAGAATGGGGAAATCGTTCAGTGCGACGGAATCCGTATGTGGCCGGTAATGCAAGAGATCGGACCGACCTTGCGCGATTTGACATCCACCCGGTCCCGACAGGAATTAGCGCATGGCGTTTACGATCCTCGCACGCAAACGAATTGTATGTGGGTGACCACCGCCGATTCCGTTATGTTGGTTGACCTCGGCATCTTCGAGGATACAAAGTCGGGGGCGATCACACTTCGGGAGGATCATGACTTGCTCTGCTCGGCCACTTTGTCCGACACGACAGCGAATACCAAAGTGACGGGGGCTGGAACTCAGGCTGGAATTTACGGCACGGCCATGGTCCCAGGGGTGTTCTCGGACTGGCTGAATAAGCTCACTGGATTGACAACGGGCACGGTGGCAAGCGCGACTGCCACGACCCTCGTCCGCAGCGGGGCAACGAACTTTGACACCGCGAACGACGGGATGATCGGGAATTGGGTTTTGGTAACGGATTCAGCGGGAGAGAACGAGCAGTGGGCACGGATCAGCGCTGTGTCGGCATCAACCCTGACCATTGACCTGTGCGTGGGTGGCGGTAATGAAACGCAGTTCGACCCGGTGCCGGTGCAGGGGGCGCTATTCTACATCGGCCTGATCGAATGTTCCATATCGAAATACTTCGATGCACAGAAGCCAAGCACGTCAAAGAACGTGATCGAACAATGGCTGAATATGAGAAACGCAGGTGGAACCTATGTCCGATACTATCGTGATCGAGATGAAACCGGATATATCAAAAGCATCAGTCCAACCAGAGTGACCTACCTGTCCACACCGACCGCTGGGACGGATACATGGTTCGTAAAGAAAGAAATACCGGCTGAACAATCGCGGGCCTTTGGTGTCAAGATCATCAACCGCAATTACGAGCAATGGAGGTTTTTCAACACGGTCTTGAAGATCGTGGCCAACCCGTAAATACGACATGGGATCCCGCATCCACGTTTCGAGGGCTCTGGTTGACATCGAAGACCCGCAAGAGTTCCGGTCGGCGCTGGAATCCAACTTGCGCGACTTGATCGATCAACTGAACTCCCAGACCGTGACTTACACCCGGTTGGGAAGCAATTCACCGTATCCTCTGGCACCGAATCCGAACGATATTCTCTATGACTATTCGACAGGCAGCTTAAGGGTGGCGGTGTTCGATGGGGTTCAGTGGATTTACTTCGATTTCGGTTCGTTCACGGGGTCGATCACCGAAAACCAGCATGGAGCGCTTGGGCGGGTGACGACAGGCGGGAATGCCTTGCACACGGTGGCCACAACATCCCAGGCGGGGTTTGAATCGACATCTGACAAGACCAAATTGGACGGCATTGCGACCGGAGCGACGAATACACCGCTCTCAGCGTCCACTCCTGCCACAGTGACCGTCGCGGGGGCTGGGTCAGCCGGTTCGTCCACATCAGCAAGCAAAGCGGACCATGCCCACCCCGTAACGGCACTGGACGACACGACGCACGGCGCTAGAGGAGGCGGAACCCTGCACGCAGACGCCACAACAAGCGTTGCCGGGTTCCTGTCATCCGCTGACAAGACCAAAATCAATTACTTTCTTGGGCGAACCAGCAGCGCATCCGCCCCAACGACCACCGAATACCCGGTCTCACAAAACTACGGATTCCACTACAATTCGACAGGTCCGATCCGGTATTTTGCTTGGAATGACGCAGGAACCGTGTATAGCGTTCAGTTGACATGACATCATAAAACGAAAGGCAATTATCAACATGTTTGGATCATCTTCCATGCCCGGTTTTTCCGGTGGCTCCGGTTCATCCGGCTCATTCGGCACATCACCGGCCTACAATGTGGGTCCGGCGAACTTCAACGAATATTTGAAGGCGCAAAACTTGCCCGACATCGGAGCGACAACGAGCGGGTTCCGAACGGCGCTACGAAACGCGCCCGATGCGTTCGCTTACAAGCCATACATGGCGGCAGTGAATAATCAGGCAAACTTCGTCACCAGCGCGGGGATGAACGCCGGGAACGCAGCGGCTCGGCAATACTCAGCACAGGCAAATCGGAATGGCACCAGCGGCTACGGGGCGGGTGTTGCGCGGGCGTTATCCATGATGCCCGGTCTACAGCAGGCCAGTCAATTGCGATTGCAGGGGGAAGAGTTCGCTGCGTCTCAGCGGGCGGGGTTGGCGAACTATCAGCGCGGAATTAACCAGGATATTTCCCAAGCCGAAACCTCGTATCGTTCCATGTTGGCCGGCTACAACCAAGGAATGTTCGGAATCCAAAACCAAAATGCCCAATGGCAGGCGGAATTGGCAAATCGACAGAACGAGTTCACCAGGTCGAGCGGTGCATTTTCGTCCGGGGCAACGTCGCCTGTTCGTGCCCCGGCAGGTGGTGGCGGTAGCGGCCCGTCAAATGCCTATCAGGCAGACGTTTTTAGTGGGTATTCGGGTTTTACTTCAAATATGAACAGCAGATTCACCCCATCCACGCAGTTCGCGGCATGGCAGGATCGGAATCCGGGCGTCACGCCAACGCAGAGGTTTATGGAAAACCGACCCGCATCTTACAATCCATTCTCACTTGGAACCACGCCCAGACCTCGTACCGTGAGCAGACCGGGGGCTCAATATGGTCCACCGGCGCAAACCGAACAGCAAAGAACGCAAAGCTACAACCTGGATGTCGCCCGCAGAGCTACAGGCTGGAGCCCGATTTAATTCACGAACCCACCACACCCCATGAACTACACTCAGAACTTTCAAAGAATGGCCGGGGATTCGATGATCCCGGATGACTGGCAGATGCAAAGAGCGAAAGACGAAGAATGGAATATGGCCATCGCCCAACGGGCGCAACTTTCGTATCAAGATAACCTACGACGCCAGGCTGACATCCAGGCGAACGCCCCCACCGCACAAGAAATGTCTGCTAGGGGTTTGGTCAGGGATTACGGAGTCACCCAATCACGGCCGTATTCCTATTCTGGCGGTCAGGTGTTCAGAAACGGGCAAGCCATGGACGGCACGTTCACGGAACAGCAATATGACCAAATGCAGAACGAGGAATCGTTTTCTTCTGGGAATCAACTCGAACGCGCATTAATGGGGCGTGATCAGGCGGGGTTAAACAAGCGTTTGATTAACGACCCGAGATTCAGCCGCTTGAGTCCCCAGCAGATGCAGGAGGTTTATCAGGAAAGCAACCTCAGATCGATTGACGAAGATTTGCGTCACCAATCACAGATCGAGAACTTGAATCTTGACGTGAACGGAAATCAGGTCCCGAGCGTCCGGCAGATGCGAGACTATAACCTTGGGTATTCCAAGTCGTTCGGGGCCGCAAATGATACCAAATTGAACACACTCGATGCTTCAATCGCTCAATCGCAGTATGTGAATATGGCGAACCAGTTTGGATTACCGACCGGACCATCGATATCAATCGAAGATCGAGCGAGGCTGGCCACCATGGACCAAAACCGTCGCAAGGAAGATTATGATCAGCGTGCCTACAATCAATCGCAATTGGACAATAAACTGAAACGGTTTTCGGAAATGACAGGCGGGATTCAACCGGCTGAGGCGATTGGATTTTACGACCCAGAAAAGAAAGCTCTTGTCATGCCAAATAAGGGACCAAACGGCGAGCTTGGGGAACCCACTGTGAAGCAAATTCCCCTGGAAATTATTGACTATGCACGGCGACTTGTCGCGCAGGAAACCGGGCTTGAGATCCCGGAACGATGGGATTCCGAATCTATCGGCATGATCCAACAACTTCCCGAACACATCCAATTGCAAATCGCAAAAAAAGTTGATGAGCCGAAAATTCTGGCCGCTGACGCAAAATTTCCAGGGCTTCGCAAAAATATGATCAAAGAACTGGTCGATCTTGAGCTTAAAAAAGCGGCAGAAGCTGCCATGGCGGCAGGCTCAACCACTCAGGCTCCAAGCCAACGTCGGACACTTGGCGGGGACGCCGAGGCAGTTGTATCTGGATTTGAAAGAGGTGTCACACGCACAGGTCTCGGGGCCGGTGTTGCTTTGCGGGAAGTCGGAGCGGCCACATCGAACTACGTATTAGGAACAGACTACTAACGAAATCATGGCTCTCAACGAGGAAGCACAATCAATCTTCGACTCACTTCTCAGTGAGTATTCGTTGGCGTCGCAACCACCTCAACCGCCCGAGGAAACGGGGTTTATTCCCCGAGCATTTCAGCGAACTGCGCAGATCCCGGGTCGAGTGTTTCAAGGCTACGTCGATGCACTTCATCGGCTGGATTACATGGGCCAAACGGGGTCCAGCGACGGCTATGAACAGATTGACTGGGCCGGAACCAACGCGTTCCCGGATCTCGAACGCGCTCAATCCGTTCCCGGGAAAGTCGTTGACTTCGTAGTTGGCGACGTTGCCCCGCAGGTCGCCGCGCTTGCCATACCGTATGTGGGCGCAGCCAAGATGGCGACCGGTTTGGGAGCTGGCGTTCGCGTAGCTGACCTAGCCGGGAACGTGGCCGCTGGAGCATTCCAGCAGGCGCAAACCGGTAATCCATGGTCCGTACCAACTTTCGCGGCGTTTGGAGCGCTACAAGGGCTTCCGTTGGCGGGGCGCGCTCTGGGGGGAGCCGCCCTGTCAGCGGGCTCACAGGCGCTTGACGGGCACGATGTGATGACCCGGGAGGGCATGACTCAACTTGCCACCGACACGATTTTCTCTGCATGGGCGAGGTATCCCCGCGAACGCATGTCGAGGGCCGTAGACCCGGGGATGGATCAATCACCCCCGATTCAACAAGATGGGCGCGTGTTCTATCCGAGAGGAGACGACATCAACGTAGAGCCAGGAATGGACCGACCATCTCCGCTTCAACGAGATGGTCAACGCGTATTCTATCCGCGAAACGCTACGGAGAACATCGTGGAACCGCCCCCCGCAGTCCCGTCAGCCGAGACGCCAACCGCCCCGATTCCGGCAGTTGAGACGCCCCCAATTTCCGAGAGTGCCGTCACGCCGTCACCTAAACCCGATCCTGAGATCGTCGCCCCCGGCATTTCCCCGGATCAAAATCATCCGATTGTCGAGGCAAGCGCACCGAAGGTTGATGCGAATGGTCAACCAGTTGCTCCCGAACCCCCCATCACAGACCCGGTTCGACTCAAACCTCTCAAAGATAAGATCGAAGCCAAGGGCGAGGCCGCATTCATTGATGCCGACGTATTCAGGGGCGCCGTGGATTTCGGGCGCACGATCTATCAGAAGGGCGTTCAATTCACGCAATGGTCATCAAATATGATTCGCGAGTTTGGACCGTCCATCAAAGCGCACATCGAGAATATCTGGAACGGCGTGCGGGGATTGGTCGCCAAGGAAGATTACAAGCGCGCAGATGATTCCGGGGACGGCGTTGGCAGGTTCAAGGCCGAGCATGAACATGCGGTTGCCACGGGCAAGATGGACCCGAACGAGGCGTTCTTTGAAGGACCGTTGACCAAAATGCCAACCGGCAAGATTTCTCAGGCCGCTCATGGATCAACACACGCGCCTGATGCTGGGTTCGTCGCTCGCGGCACGCGCATGATCACGGAGAATTTTAGTGCGTTTCATCCCGCCGTTCAGGAGGTTCTGACCCGACGACAGGGCGATCTTGGTTATTACAATAAACTGATCCAACGCGCCTACGAAGGAGCGTCAGGATGGGCATCTAAATTAACGGATCGACAGCAGGAAATCGGCCGTCAGCGCGTCAACGGAATAATCAGTGATGATGAGTTTTTCGCGCATCCCGATATTCCCCAGGCTTACAAGGATGCGGAGCGCAAATCTGATTACGCAATCGGTCAGTTACAGGATGCTCTATTGCAAGGCGAGTCCGACCCCGTTCGACGCAAGGCAATCCAGAATACCAAGGGAATTTACCGGGCGCGACAGTATGACATCTTTGTCAATGGCAGGGAATGGAAGCGCGATCCGCAGGCGTTCGAGGATACTGTGAGCGAGCTTGTCGGGGAGTTTGGCGGCAGTCGTGAAGCCGCTGCCATGGATCTCCGCCAGCATCTTTCCGAGCTTCGGAATGAAGAGCGGTTCGGTTCGGATTCAGGTGGTAAGACGACCATCAAATCATCTATTTATGAGCATCGGATGCTCACCCCTGACGAAAAGGGGATGAAGTTGAGACAGATTGCCACGGAAATCGATGGAATGAACTCCGATTTGGATCAGGCAAAAAAAGCAAATAAAAACGCGAACACCAAAGAGACCAGGACCGCCCTTCGTAATGCCGAGAACACATTGGAAATCGCCACGACCAAGCAAAAGGAAATTGCCGACGCAAAGGTAATGACCGATGCGCGCCGCCGCCTTTATGGGGAGCGTCTAAACCCGGTCGAAATTGCAGCTCGCACGGGCGCAAAAATTATCACCAGTGCGGCCAATTCCAAGGCATTAAAGATGTTCGATGAGTTGCATTTGGACAATGTCCCGGCAGCATTGAGTGCCATTAATTTTCCGGCCTACCTTGACGCCGCCACCGACGCGGAAAAGGCCGTCTTGCAACGGTTCGTTAAGTTGGATGACAACCTGTCCTTTGGACCTTTGGCTGATAAGTGGGTTCATCAAGAGGTCGCCCGTGGAATCGGTGTGGTCGTTCCCATCAATTCCGCGTTTGAACGAGTTATTCGGGATTCCGGCATCGGCTTTATCAATAGTCAGGTGAAGCAGAATGTCACGCTCAGGAACCCGGCAACAGTCTCCCGCAATTACGCGACCATCCCTTTGTTTCTTCTCGCCGCACGAAATTTCAACCCGGTCGAATGGCATGCTGCACTCAAGGATTTGCGCAGTAAAACCGGGTATTTCGATGAAGCGGATCGATTGGGCGTCTTTGGCGCAACCCAGGTTGATCATGAATTTATCGAAAGTGTCGCCGATCAGATTTCCGGTCGCGTTCGACCTGTAAAAAAGGCGCTGGCAACTTTCAAGGCGGCGGATGACTTCGCAAAAAAAATCTATCGCCAACCCGATTCATTCGTCCGATTCGTCACTTATCGTAATTCCCGCCTTCGCGGCATGAACGAGTCTCAGGCACTCCGGTTTACTGATCGTTACACCCATAACTACGGCACATCACCAAAGGGAATCCAAATCGCCAGCAAACTCCCGTTCGTTAATCCATTTATCACTTATAATTATCAGATGTTTCGCGTGATGAAGAACCTGGCCGAAGATGTTGGCAACCCGCTTCTCAGCGTCAAAGAGCGCATGACCAGCGCGGCCATTCTTACCGGGCTCGTCACCACGCCTCTTGCCATTAAGAAAATCGTGGAATCATCCATGCTTTCCGATGATGACAAAAAGGATTGGGATCGGATGATCCGACAGTCCAGTCCCATGGAGCGTTCCCAACTTCGCATTCCATTCTCGCGCAACAAAAAGACCGGTAAATTCGATTTCATCAACGCGGACCCTTTCAACATCGTCGGCGACTACACCAAGACACTGCGCAATCTTTGGAACCGGGATCTAGACGCCATTATTGGAGATAATCCAGTCGGCGGTATGAGAAATACGCCTCTCTTGAACGTAGTCGCTGAGCTCATGGCGGGGCGACAATTGTTCTCCGGTCAACCCATCGAACCAAACGCGAAAGGCGCCGCCCAGACCGTCATTCGCAACATGGCGCCCCCGTTGGCAGGTGGATATGGCTCCCAGGAACTAATTAAATCGTTCTCGCGCAATAATCAGGGCGGTCGCGGCATCGAAGACACTCGCACGGGCAGGCAATATACCCCAGGCAGGGCCGCTCTTTCTCTCGTCGGTGTCCGAATCGCACAAATCAATCCGCGCACAGTCGAACGAAATCTTTTGTTTGAACGCAGGGAACAGCAAACTCAGGCCACACGGGAACTTCGGAATATTACCGGGTCAACCAGGGCAAATGACACCAAGCGCGAGGCGTCGGAACGATATAAACGCCGTCTCAAGGAAATTCAGCGGGAATATGAGCCTCGGTTGAGACGGGATTAAATCAGCCCAAACGCGGGACTTTTTTGTGGTTTTCTCTCTTTTGAACTCTCGATTCCCATGATTCTTTCCCCGACTTCTTAATGGCAGGAGGGATCTTGCGGTTCTCGGGTGAGAGGATCGCTGAAATCGGAGTGAGAGCGGTTTGGCGGCAATTTTGGCAGTTTGGGACCGGACTTTCATCCAGTTGCCCGCCCGCCTTGCTCTAGGGGAACCTCGGTCATGTTGTCATTCCCCTGGTCGTCCTATCCCCGGTTTGGGGAATCACAGTCTCATGGCGACCATTTGCATTTGCGGGCGGCATGACGCTCGTCCTTGTGGACTTTGCCGGGTCGATACCCTCGTAATCGTTGCCCGTCGAGTTTTGCCGCGTTCCGATGCACTCTTTGCTGTCCGGTCGCTGTGACGCCGCGAACCGGGTTGTCGAACCGCCCGGTTGTCCCGCAGAAGATCCCCTAGAAGAAGAGACCGCCCACTTGTAAAATTCCTGGAACATGCAGGGAGGGAGCCTCGCGGTACTCCCCAAGTGGGCGGTCTAAAATTGTATCCACTCGCTGATGTCCCCGAAATTTTATCCGGTTGGATGGGCGAAACATCCACAACCGCCCGCCTTGGCGCAAGCAAAAAGTGATCGGGAATCGAAAAAAGTTAAATCGGCCCGCCTTGTAATGGTTCAAAGAATCCGGACATTCGCTTTTCTGGGAGCGGCTAAACGCTTTTCTGGAAGTGGCTAAACGCTTTTCCGGGAGTGGACGGAATCGCCAAATTCCCCAGCGATTCCCGGCTTTTCTGGGAGCGGCTAAACGCTTTTCCGGAAGTGGCTAAACGCTTTTCCGGGAGCGGACGGAATCGGCGATTCCAAGGCCCGAAAAATAGTCGAAAATAATCCTAGCGTAAGCGCTGGCATTTGCTGGCAGGCGGCCCTGAACGGGGACCTGAACGAGGACCTGATTGGCGGGTCGCTAGCAGAACCCGGCACTGGCCCGGGCATCCACGTCCCACTCGCGTCCGGAAAACCCCGTAGCGAGGCGCACGGAAGCCGGATAACCACACGCCAAAAGCCCCAAGCGGGTTGCGCTCGGGGCTTTGGGGGTTGCGGGTTGGGTTCAGCGGTCCAGTGCCGCGATTATTTCCCCGGCAGTCCACTCCCAGCGATTCATGGAGGTAGCCCATGCGTTGGGGGGTTCTCCAGTGATGACGGCGACAGCATCGGCAACGGCGCCGTGCGGCTTCGCCTCATAGGCTCCCGGGAGCTCGACTTCGGTCGATGGATCGAGAGATCGGAGGTAGGAAAACGCGGCCGATTCTGACGTGAGGTCAATTTTCATTTTGCTCCTCTTTTCCAATCCATCCACTCCCGGTTGCACTCAGCCCAGATTTCTGCGGCCCATTCCGCCGACACGGCATCCGCATCCGCATCCGCGACCTCGGAGTAGCCGCCCAGGCCCTCCCGTAGCTGCATGATGATCAGGTCATCACTCGAGTTGTGGAGGCTGCTCCCGTAGTAGCACGATCCATTTCCATCCGCTGATATCGCCGGATTGCACGGTGTCAGCCCTCCGTCGTCGTCCTCGTCGATCAAAGCGGCATATAGCGCGTATGCGAGACTAGCTTTATTGAGTTCTTTCATTTTGTTTGCTTGTTTGGTTTGTTGTTGTCAATCCGCGGCCAACTTGAGTTTTTCCAGCCCAAACCCACAGGGCTCGTAGGTTGCATCGTCGATGATGACCGTGGCAGTTGCGTCCATTGCACAGCCGCCACCGCAGCCGGTCCAATCCGCCTCATCGACCCCGAATTGAGCGAGGGCTCTAGAGATGTCCCTGAGTTCTCCTTCTCCCTCGTCGTCCCCATATTCGATGCCGAATCGGAGCGTAAGTTCAGCCGGTTCTCCGGCAAGATCGCGTGGGCGAATTTCCTCATCAATGGATGGCTCGTGGATTTCGGCGAGCGCGGCGATCAGGTTGCGGTAGTCTATGGATTTCATTTTCGTAGTTCCTTTGTTTGTTTGGGGTTGGGTTCAGCGGTCCAGTGCCGCGATTATTTCGCAGCGAGACTCCTCGGCCGCGGAGTATGCCCGTGCCGCCTTGATTTCCATTTTGCGAGCATGGTTCAGTTCGTTTTCGGTGGTCGCTTGGTTGCGCTTTTCAGCCCAGTATTGTTCTCTCTCTCGGGCTTTCCGCATGGCTGGGGTTTCGTTTTCGGGGATGTAGTCAGTGGTTTGCATTTTCATTTTGTTTGCTTGTTTGGTTTGTTGTTTTGTTGTTGTCAATCATTGCCGAACCAGCCGACAATGTAGCCCACTGCTACCACTCCCAGACCGACGGGGATGTTGATCATTACTACGTTTATCCCGCCGATCATAATGACGATTCCGCAGACCTGGAACATCCCTTGCCATGTCATTTTGTTCCTTCCGCCTCCAAGTAGGACATTCCGGCCGATTCGCGATCTCGATTGGAGCGTGTCCGTTGGGTTGGGGCTCGCCTGTCGATCACGAGGGCCAGGCATTTTCCGCACTGGATCCCCTCGGCGACCACGATGAGGTCGAAGGGGTTGCAGGGGCCATGCGTCGGGGACTTACCGTGGGGGTTGGTCTTCATTTTCGTGTTTTCCTTTGTTGGGTTGGGGTGGGGT
>Ga0163154_10000896_pt1 | contig 46406 bp, 41 predicted proteins | sample OliLakLV19MP9P1_FD_148649 | JGI IMG/M metagenome (GOLD analysis project Ga0163154, IMG submission 148649) | Freshwater microbial mat bacterial communities from Lake Vanda, McMurdo Dry Valleys, Antarctica - Oligotrophic Lake LV.19.MP9.P1 | ecosystem: Environmental > Aquatic > Freshwater > Lake >... | reverse complement strand
ATATTTTATTAACTAGATCTAAAGCTTTATCCTTTTAGCATAATACCTTAGTTAAATAAACGTACCAATGCGTAAAGCCGACTCTTCTAAAACATTAGGTGAATGTACTAAAGCAAACCTCACATAACCCTCACCACATTTTCCAAATCCTGCTCCTGGCGATAAAGCTACTCCCGTAGTTTGAATTAGATCTAAGCAAAAACCAACCGAATCCCGCTCGTATTTTGGATTTAACTTAGCCCAAATATACATAGTTGCCTCTGGCATCGGCACATCCCACCCAATGTTATGCAGCGACTTTACCATTACATCTCGACGGTGCTTAAAAGTATTTACTACCTGTTGAATTTCAGAGTCTGGAGTCGATAAAGCGGCGATCGCCCCTCGCATAATGCCTTGATACTGATTAAAATCCACTACTGCTTTGACCTGACGTAAGGCTTTAATCAAATCTCGATTGCCCACCGCAAACCCCACCCGAAACCCACCCATGTTGTAAGACTTGGACAAAGTAAAAAATTCAATACTGACACTACGTTCGGGATCGGCTTGGAGTACAGATGGTGCTTTGGCATTATTAAAGACCAGATCCAAATATGGAAAATCATGGACTAAAACCAAATTGTGCGCTTGGCAAAACTTTACGGCTGATTGGAGAAACTCTAGTGTGGCGATCGCGGTGGTCGGATTGTGGGGATAGCTCAAAACCATCAGCTTAGATGCCTCTAAAACTAGCTGAGGAATATCTGCAAATACTGGTAAAAATTTATTTTCAGCGAGTAATGGCATTCCATAAATCTGCCCACCTGCCAAATGAATCCCGCCATAGTGCGATGGATAACCGGGGTCTTGTAATAAGGCAAAATCGCCCTGATTTAAGATTGCCAAAGGTAAATGCGCCGTGCCTTCTTGAGAGCCAATTAAAGGTAGTATCTCAGTTTCGGGATCGACAATAACTCCCAACCGCCGTTTCACCCAGTCTCCTACCGCCACTCTAAAATCTTGGGTGCTACCAAATAAAGAATAGCCATGCGTATTTGGATCGCTAAGGGCAGAGGCGATCGCCGCTAAAATTTTAGGAGAAGTAGGCAGATCCGAAGAGCCTAAAGACAGATCGATTAAGCTGTGACCCTTAATTAAGCCTTTAGCTTTATCCATATCGGCAAAAACATTATTTGCTATACATTGGAGGCGATCGCTAAATTGCATCAAACTACTAAATAAACTATTTCTTCTCTGGTTTAGTAATTAGTCTAGCAACAACTCCGTAGATTCCCACCAAGTCCACGCCAATTACAGGTGAAAATTTAAAAGGTACGGACGTAACTACACCGTTAATAATATTTAAAGAAATAGTTAGTTAAATTATTGATTACTGGCGATATCACGAATTAAAGGAATGCGATCGCTAATATAATTACTGAGATCGTCTTCTTGATGGCTTTCTAAGCAAAATTTTTGTCTGACTTGATCGGTCAACCAATTAGTTAGCTTTTCGTCTTCTAAATGCAAGATGAGATTGGGCTGTGCTTGATAAACCAAATTCCAAAAAAGTCGCATGATTGATGGAGTCATAAAGCAGTACCTCTTCTTAAGATTTCCGTAACAATTGCCATCATTAAATTAAACCATTGATATGCTGAAGAGTCTAGATATCACATAAAACGCTACAAATAATTAGGAAATTATAAACATATGTCAACTAATGTATCGCCTAATATAGAAACCTTTACAGATCTATCCACTCTGACTGCTAGAGCTTTAGACTTAGTTTTAACAGCCTACAAACAAGCTATTTCCACTAATAATAGATTTACGTTTGTCGCCTCTGGGGGCAGTACTCCTAAATATTTGTATGAGAAATTAGCAGAACAGGATCTGGATTGGACAAAATTTCATGTGTTTTGGGGCGATGAACGCTATGTTCCAGTTGACGATCCCCAAAGTAATGAAGGTATGACCCGCAAGGCTTGGCTAGATCGTGTGGCTATCCCTCCCGAAAATATTCATCCTATGCCTACTACTGAATCCGATCCAGCGATCGCCGCCCAAAAGTATGAAGCTTCTATCAAAGAATTTTTCCAGATCCAAGATAGCGAATATCCTCACTTCGATCTAATTTTATTAGGATTAGGAGACGATGGACATACAGCATCTCTGTTTCCTAATACTGCAGCTTTGACTGTAAAGAATTGCCTGATAACAGTTGGGAAAAAAGACGATCGGCACCGTCTCACATTTACCGCTAACTCGATCAATCAAGGCAAACAAATTTTATTTTTAGTCCAAAGTGCTGGTAAGGAAACCGCCCTTAAAGCAGTAATGGCAGATGTGGAGGATGATAACCTTTATCCTGCGCGGCTAATTAATGGGGTTAATAGCACAGTAACTTGGCTAATTTGCTAAGTTAGTTTTATGATGCAAGACTCAGTTAACTCATACTACTTAAGATTAAATCGCGACTGTTCGCACTCGTATCCGTAAAAATAGAATCATCAAATATTGTTAAATCTTGAGGCTTATAGCGTTTTAGTATCATTGAAGTAATAGTCGCTGATTCTGCCTCCAAATCCTCTATGTAGCCAGATTTTGCATCTTCGGCTTCTCCATTACTAGAAAAAGGACCAAAATAATAGGTGCAAGTAGGAGGCTCTGTAATTATCTCTATCCAAACGGCAACGCCAATAGTATCAACAAAAGAGATAAATAGTTCCTTTAAGTTATCAGTCATTTCCATTACTGAAGTACCTTTCATTAGTTTTTACATCTATATTACACTAGGTATTTACTACATACTGTTCAAAGTTAACTTATTTACCCAACGCTGTCTAAATATCTCATAGAGTGCCATACCCGTAGCAACTGAGGCATTTAAACAATTAGTTTTACCTTCAAGGGGGATGGAAACCAAGACATCACAGGATCTCTGAATTGTTAAACTCAGTCCTTCACCTTCTGCCCCAACCACTAAAACTATTGCACCATCAAACGCGACTTTATGAATGGGTTGGCTAGAATCTGCCGCTGCCCCATAAATCCAAAATCCATCCGCTTTTAATTGTTCTAAGGCACGATTTAAATTGATGACTCTAGCCACAGGGAAAGTTTCTAAGGCACCAGCCGCAACTTTAGCTACAGCCGAGGTAACTCCTACAGCCCTTCTTTGCGGAATCACAATTCCCTGCGCTCCTAGAGCTTCTGCCGACCGAATAATTGCTCCTAAGTTGTGGGGATCGGTAATACTATCTGCCACAATAATTACGGGTTGCTGAGATTTTTGTTTGGCGGTAGCAATTAAGTCTTCTAGCTCTAAATATTCGTATGCTGCCACCTGTGCCACAATTCCTTGGTGTTTGGCATAATTAGTTAATTGATTGAGACGGCTGATATCTACTTCATCAATTACCGCCCCGATCGCTTTGGCTGCTGTAACTAAAGGTAAAAAATCTGGGGCATAGCGAAGTTTAGGGGTAATCCAAATCCGATGAATCGATCGACCGCCTTCGGCAATTGCAGAAGAAACGGCATGACGACCGTAGATTAAATCTGGATTTTCTTCTAAATCGTAACTTCCAGAACCTTGAGGATCGTTATTACCTTGAAACCGCTCCGATTTTTGTTCTGATCTTCGGTCTAAGCTTCGATCCGATCTTTGTCCTCGATCGGATCGATCGGCTCGATCGCTGGTACTAGGCTTAGAATATCTGCGCTCAGAATTGAGATTGCGGTTTATAAGAGGCTTACTAGGCTGAGTAGTAGGTTGAATGGGCGGATCGAAGGAACGATAATCTCTATTGGAAGATTCTTCACGATCTCGTGACTTATGAAAAGATTTATCGAATGATTTTTCGGTAAACTCACTCGCAGATTTAAGTAGAGGCTTAGTGTGCTCTTTGGATGATGAATTAGGTAATGGGCGTTTTGCGCGATCCCCTTCTTCCCAATCTTCGGAAGACTTTCTTTGAGGTTTAGGGGCAGAATATCGACTAAAATTAAGTCTAGGTTTATCTTCTGCTCGACTACTTGCGCGATCGCCACCTGTTTGTCCCGAACGATCGCTAGATCTATCATTTGACCTTTCATTAGATCTGTCGTAGCGTTTAGGGCGATCCCCTCTTTCCCAATTATCAGTACGTTCGCGATTATTAGACTCTGAGTCTTGTTCTGACAAACGCCGAGGTTTGCGTATGGCTTTTTGTTTAAATTTCATGGTCTATTTGTTGAAAAATTTGATGCAGGCGATCGCGATCGGTAAGATATAAGTAGCCAATTAGAGCTTCAAAACCCGTAGCTTTTTGATAAATAACTGGATCGACATGACGAGAGGCAGAACCAGCCGCGTTACGTCCTCTTTTTACTAATTCAGATTCTGGCTCGGATAATATTGCTAGGTTAATTAATCGGTCAAGTTGTTTTGCTTGATTTTCGGCTCTAACCTTTGCCACCACAAGTTGATGATAATTATTAGCAGTCTGAGGTGGCTTGAGGTAGTACATCCTAATATGCAACTCATACACAGCATCACCAATATATGCTAATGCCGCAGTAGAAACTTCAGCTATTCGGGTGACATCTTGGGGAAAAGGAGGCAGGGACATTATTTGTCCCCTAATTAGAACCACCAACTAGATTTTCTAGGGCAACTTCGACATTTGGTTGCAACGATAGAAATTGTTCTAATCTTACTAACTTAACAGTTTGAGTAACACGAGCATTGCTAATGACTTGAAGCTTACCATTCAATCCCTGAGTCTTCTTCGCCAACTGTACCAACACGCCCAAACCCGAACTGTCGATAAAATCAATCGCTGACAGATCTAAAATTATGTTTATGGGTCCATCATCAATACATTTGCTGACAACCTTACGAAAATCAGGCTCAGAAAAAGCATCTAGTAAACCAGTGAGGCGGAATATTTGATAATTTTCCTTGACATCGCGGCTGCCTCTTAAACTCACAGTCAGGTTCAGTTGTTCGGGAATAGCGACCTCCTAAAGGTGATGAATTACCTTTGTTTGCCGATACATTGTATTGGTATTCATAGTGCTTGTCTAGCTAATATTGTAAAGATTTAATTGCATAATTTCCATTGCGCTTTGAAGGTTACAAAAGATCCTACTTATGGAGTATTGCTAAAAAAGACGAGATTAAAAGTAAAAATCAAGTTAAGAGACTAAATTATCTAAATAATATTTCAAATCTTATTTTTTTAAGTGATTTTTTAAGTAATTTATCGCTTTAGTTTGTAGATATTTTGCTCAAAGCTAGATCGAGATATTTTTGGGCATCGGCAAACTGTGGGTTTAGAGCTATAACAGCTTCAAAACAGGCGATCGCCTCATCTAGTTTGTTAATTTCGCTCAGTGCTAAGCCCAGATTATAGTAAACCTCAACAAAGCTGGGATCGATGCTCAAAGCTTCTTGAAAGCTAATAATTGCTTCTTTAAAATTTTGTTGTTGTAACAAAGTATTGCCCAGATTACAATGAGCGGAAGCAGAATCGGGCTGAATGTAGATGGCTTTTTGAAAACAAGCGATCGCCAGATCTAGTTTGCCAAAATCAATACAAGCAATCCCTAAATCGTTATATTCTCTAGCCGCAATTAAATCGTCAACATAATATTCAGCCTGAACATATACATCTATTGCCTCCGTAAATTTTTGCATCTGGATTAAAGTTTCTACCCAAGCTTTATAGGCAGAAATATAACTAGGATTGAGATTTATAGCTCTCTTGTAACAGGCGATCGCTCCCTCTAAATCTCCACGACCTTGAAGTAAGTTACCAAAGTTAAGATGCGACTCTGGGCTGTAGCTGTTAGGTGCAAGAGATAAAGCCTTGGCATATTGGGGTATGGCTAATTCCTGCCAGCCTTGGGAATCTAGCAATTTTCCTAATTCGCCGTGCGCCGCAGCCAAGTTAGGGTTTAGTTTAATGACGTGCTCGTAAATGGCGATCGCTTCTAAAGCCTTACCTTCAGATGAATAGGCGATCGCTTGGTTTTGCATTTTAATTAAACTATCTGACATTTCAGCTCTGATTTTTGAATTTAATATTTGGCTGTATTTAACTTTATTTAAGGTATTTATCAGAAAGCTCTAGCAAGGAAACTAGATCGAAAAATCCCTATCTGTTTCTAGCTTCAGGGCTGCGAGCGAGTTCGCGTCTGACATCTGCTATAGATCTACCACTGGCAAGGTAACGCTTATATGTCTCCAAACCACTGGCATCAGCATTTCTTCTAAGTACTTCGTTATAAGCTTGATTGATTGCTTGTTCCGCTTCGGATGAATAGGCAATATCATTACGAACTCGATCTAGAGTCCAACCATTATTTAATGACTGAATATAGGCTCTAGCACCGCCTATGTCAACTCTACGCCCTAAAACTTGAATGTAGATTTCATTAATAGCGCGAAGTCCGCTTGTATCATCATAGCGATTACGTCTGTTGTCCCCAGGTACTCTATCGTTATCTTCATCGTAGCGTCTGTTATCTTTTCTATTATCTTTGTAGTAGCGTGAGTTATCGTTACGGATGTTAAAACTTCCATAATTAGGGCAATTAATAATATTGCGATCGCGGAAGCAGGTAATTTGTTCGGTGCGTCTTTGGGCTTCGGCAGGCATGGCTGACAAAATTAAAATTGCCGAGACAGCAAGAATTGAAAATCGCATAAGTATATCTCCAAAAAAAATTGGTTGTAATGGTGATTAGAGCGGCTTTGAAGGTCGCGCAACCTATAAGTAATGAGACTAGAATTATATATATGTTGTTCCAAATGCCTATTACCAATCTCACACCAAGCCCCCTGCTAATCTTTCCACTAATCTTTCCACAGTGCCAGACCACCAATTAATCCATAGATATTCGGCACGATTTTGACATTCTCAGGCAGTTGAACTGTGACTTTTTTAGCATTACCGCCACCAATGTATAAATAATCATAATTAAATAGATGGGCGATCGCGGCTATTGCCTTATTTAGCCTCTGGTTCCATACTTTTTGTCCTACTTTGTCAAAAGCTCTTTGCCCTAAACGATCTTCATAGGTATCTCCGCCACGAAACTGATGCTGCCCCAGTTCGAGATTTGGAACTAATTTCCCGTCTATGAATAAAGCCGAACCAAAGCCCGTCCCAAGGGTAATAACTAACTCCGTTCCGATCCCAGCGATCGCTGCTAATCCCTGAACATCCGCATCATTGGCGATCCGCACGGGCTTGCCTAACCGTTCTAAAATTGCTTTACCCAAATCAAAGTTATCCCAGTCAGGATCGAGATTAATGGCACCGTGGGTAATTCCTTGACTTACAACTCCCGGAAACCCGATAGAAATGCGATCGTATTCTCCTTGAGTAATAGCTAGATTGGCGATCGCTGCCAGTACAAGTTTAGGTTTAGCTGGTTTGGGCGTTTCAACTCGAATGTTTTGGGTGTGGGGAGTACCGTTTTCTTTTAGCACCATAGACTTAATTCCACTACCGCCTACATCGATTGCTAAAGTCAATTTTTCCATGCTGGTTTTTTAGGCTAGTTTTTGAGAATATATGCAGTAAAATCTTTGGAAATAAATGAGATTTGAGGCTACCATACTTTTGCTGGCATGGTCTATATCTCCCAAGTGGTAAATAATTAATTTGGGATAGAATACTTGCTATGACTCTTTAGATTTCAGAGTTTTATAAAAATACATGACTGGTCAAGACCTACACAGACTTATTCTTGATAAATGGGGACATTCCTACGATCTGCAAATACGGCGTAGCCAAGGACGGATCTGGATTCAAGTTATGTGGCGATATTTAGAACAGCGATCGTTTCCTTTATCTGAAACCGAATATTTTGAACATCTAAATACTTTTGCCGCCCATCTAAATGAATGGGGAGCTACCGAACAAGTAAAAGATTTTATTTTAAGCACCAAGTCTCGACCAAGGCTGGGTAAAGCGGTATCTGTGCCTTTAGAGTTAAATCTTGGCGCGCGATCGCTGGAGTGGATGTTAGAAGAAATTTAATTTATTTAATATTCGGACTTATGCAGCGTAAAAAGAAAACCTATATTTAAAGTGGGTTTGGGGCACAGCCCCAATCGAGGGCTTCGCCCTCAAACTCCCTCACACTAAGTTTCTATAACTTTGAGTGCGTAAGTCCTAAATATATTTGATATTTAGAATATTCACGGCTAAATGTTGAAATCGGAGAGATTTTAGTCAATATCAAAAAAGCTTATATCAACTTAAGGACTCTTTAAGTGACTTTAAATGTTGATGTGGTAAATCTGGTTGTGAGGCTTAGAAATAGGTTGATTCTTTGAACCATTATCCAAAAAGAATTAAACTGCTGAGCCAAACTTATAAATCTACTTATCAAATTAGCTTGTTAAATTTAGAAGTAAAGTAGAGTTATGTTTAGGGCTTATAGCATTATCAGCCTGTATATGTTTTAGTATGTAATTAGTCAAGTCTAATTGGAAAAACCTAATCTAGATCGACCTAAATTAAAACTGTACGTTAAGCTGACTGCCACTTAGAAGAGTTTAGGGCATAATAATATGACTCAAAATGGATCCAGTGCATGGGATCAGCAACTTGTAAACTTGGGGCGGGTGCTACGAACTCTTCGAGAAGAGGAGAATGTGGATATTTTAATTTCCACAACTCTCGATTATATAAAAGATACTTTCGATCATCAGCTAATTTGGATCGCCCTTTACGATCGCGCTAATCATCGGTTAGTGGGCAAAGGCGGGGTCACTCCTGCGGGCGAAATTAAGTTTTTAAAAGAAAGGTTTGTGCTCGAACCTGGAGATTTACTAGATCAAGTGATAGTTTTAAAAAAAGCCATTCCGATCGCCGATCTCAGACAAGAAAAGCGCAGTGGTGAATGGCAAAAACTAGCGATTAAGTTTGATATTCAAGGCACTTTATTATTTCCCATTTACCACAAAGATGTTTCCTGCGGACTGGTTTTATTGGGTTCTAGGCTTTGGAATGTTTCTTCTAGGACTGATGAAAGAGCGCGTCTATCCGTAATATTAGGTACACTTGGATCGACCTTGTACCGCCTTCAGTCCGATTTACAGTATCAACAGGTTAAAAGACCTGACGAACCTTTACTATCTTTACTCGATAAATTGCGATCGCTTAATAGCTTGAATGAAAGACTAGAAGAAGTCGTACAAAAAACCCATAACTTTATCATGCCCTCCCGCACTCATGTCTACTGGTTTGAGCCAGAGCATCAATATTTTTGGCGGCGCACTGTAAATAAGCAAAAAAATCTAGCTTCAGGTAATCGCAATGAAAATACAGCGGGAATTACCGTCCAAGATGCGCCCGATCTATATAAAGCCTTAGCCAAAGATCAGTTAGTAGTGGTAGTAGATGCCCGCAACATGACCAAGAGTGATATCAGCACTAGAGTTATGGAGCAATTTGGGGCAGAGTCATTGGTTGCCGCACCGATTATATTTCAGTCCGAGCTTATTGGCTTCTTCTGTATTGAAAACGATGAAGCTCGTTTGTGGACGGACATCGAAAAAAATTATCTCAAAGGAGCAGCCCAGCTAATTGCCTTGACGGCACCCTTAGAAGAAATGGAGACGATGGTTCAAAGGATCGCTTCCGATCAAGTTTTAACTGCGGGTATTGCCAAAGCGATTTATACCGATTCCGATTGGCAAGAATCTCTGCAAATGGCAGCCGAACAATTATGCCAAAGACTCAACGCTGAGAGGTTTTGGGTGGTTTTACATAATAAAGATACTGGACTTTTTGAAATCTATTTTCAGCATCATCCTAAAAATCGTCGTCCCATGCCTAAATCCTTTGAGGAACTATCTACTGTCGATTGGCACATGATGGAACAGGCATCCGAAACGATTTCCATTGAAAACTTTGAAACTGACTACAGATTTATATCTTGGCGACCAACTTTAACGGATATGGAAGTGCGATCGCTTCTAGTAAGTAATACTGCCGTTGGTAAACCTTTAGAAAGTATTTTAGCTGTAGGTCACGAATCTGCCCGTAGTTGGTCGCGCTCCGAACGGGAAATCGTCCAAGCCGTAGCACAACAAGTCGGTCTGATCCTGCACCAAGGTTATTTACAAAGGCAAACTGATGAGCGTCAAAAATTGCACCAAGCCGTACAGTTTGGTTTGGTAACATTACAGCAAGCCGATACTTTAGAAAAGCTTCATCCTGCGGCGGCACAGCTACTAGCGCAAGTAATGCAGGCACCCCTCTCGGTTTTATTAACTTGGCTACCAGGTCGGGCGGGCGGACAAATTGCCGCAAGCTTTGCCAGTCATGAAGATTTTCGCCTAAATATTACTGAGACTTTACTGCCAATTGAAACCGATCCCCTCGTGCAATGGGCAATTCAAACTGAAGGAATTTTGCCCTTATCAATTCACGATCTTTTACCGCAAACTCTTCAGTGGTTAAACGCACGGGGAATCGGACAGATTTTAGTAATTGCCCTCCGAACTACTCCCGATCATCAACCGACTGGAATGCTTTTAGTTGCCGATAAACCTGGACGTAGGTGGCTAGATCGCCAATTGCAGGCATATAGTATACTCACCAATCAATTGGCATGGTCGCGTCGACATTTGGTCATTGTCGAAACCCTACAGCACCATCGCACCGAATTAGAACACTTAAATTGGTACAAGCAAAGACGGATTGAAGATATATATCGTTCCGTGGGTAGTGGCGTACAAAGGCTTTTAGAGTTAGAGTCTCGCACCGATGGGAATGATGCCGTAGGAAACTTACGATTGCAACACTCCCTCAAGCAACTCCAAGCATCGCTGTCGCCGTTACCCCAGATCATCCGTAAAGAACAATGGCGTTTGCGCCCTAACTTTGAAACTGCTCCCTTGGCTGGTCTTTTAAAGCGATCGCTCGAACGGGTAGATGCCATTATTAAACAACGCCAAATGTGGTCGCAGGTTCATAATCAAGCCAGTGTGATGATCGCGGGTGATATTGCCAAAATCGAAATGATCATCCATGAATTATTACTTTTTGCCTGTGGTCGATCCGATGTCGGTGGCAGAGTAGATATATGGTGTCGGCAAATTGACGAGCGATCGCTAGAGGTTTCAATTACTGATAACGGTGAAATCGATCCCAATCTGTTAATGGAAATGCACGAAGGGCGATCGCTTGACATCCTCGCTCCATCAGTTTTAGATCAACCGCCCGGACTCCACTTGGCAATTTGTCAAAGCCTGATGCAAGAAGCAGGTGGAGACTTATCGATTTACAAGCTAGAAGATAATCGTATTCTTAGCCGTTTGATTTTACCTCTATCAGCAAATTAAGGCAGTAAATTAAGGTCAGTTAGTTAAGACGTTTGAGATTGTTAAATAAAAAAATAATTAGTTTGTTGAATGGTTGATTTCATAATTCAGGCTCTTAGATGCTTGTAAAGGTAAGTGGTCTAGAAATAGGTCAAAATCTTAGTTTCTTCTTCGATCTATCTGGCAACCCAAATAATGCTGCTAAGGGGCTAAATAAAAACCCAGTTATTCCAAATGTAAGTGTAGCTTTGGAAAATGGTGGACTTGCTCAAGCTTTCACTCCTGGTGTAATTCCCAGCTTTACCTCTGGTGTAAGTGGTGCTTCTAAAAACCTTAACTTTACAAATTTTGTTGCTAACTTCGTATACACTGCAGCCGCTTCTGGTGCAACGGCGTTTTTTTATTGCCAAATATTGTACTTCATAAAATAAAACTAAAGATAAGAAAGCTCTCCCATTACCTCAAGGCGATTATGTCTGCCAATTACTGTAAAAGCATCTTCCAAAGTTTCAGCTACAGTTGGACTAATCCAGCCCAATTGCCGTAACAGATGAATAGCTACAGCGTGTTTAGCTCGTTTTGCCCCATCCATAACTTTAATTGCCAGCCCTAAACCTTCCCCGACTCGACCGATACATTGCACGCCTTCTGCCCCAGATTTGCTTAGGATTTCACCCTGGGTTAAGCGCATTAATTCTGTATCAAACTGTCCAACACCTGCAACCATTTCGGGATTGCGCGTCATGGCACGGGTAATTCTTTCTAAATGTAGGTGATTATGAGAGGCAAGTTGAGCATAGAGATACGCCATTTGTCCGATTTGTAACAGATAAGTAGGCACACCACAATCATCATGCACGCTAATAAACTCGGCGGCAGGCATCCGCAAAAGCTCTGACATTGTTTGTAAGATTAACTGCTGTACGGGATGACTGGGACTCATATAAAACGATAACGGTAATTCTTGTTGCTGACAGACCGCGATCATGCCTGCGTGTTTGCCTGAACAGTTATATTGGAGAGGACTGGTACCATGTTCGGGGATTGGGCATTGCAACGCACTGGCTTCGACATTACACCGCCACAAAATATTAAATACTTGTCGAGCTTGGGCGATCGTGCCTTGATGGGAACTGCAAATAATTGCCAAGTCAACTTCAGATAAATTAAATCGCTCCTGAGTTCCTGTTGCTGACACCGCGATCGCCTGAATAGGTTTTAGGGCAGATCGGGCAAAAGTAGCTGTCTGCGAACTTCCCGCCATCGATAAAATCCGTCCCCTAGTATCTGAAACTGCGGCTTCACATTCATGCACAGACTCTAAAATTCCTTCTCTGAGTAATCTGACAATTAAGCTATTGGAGCGAGCTACTTTACTCAAATTCATAATACTGGTCTAGTTACTTGGTTCGATGTTTCTAGTACAAATCATCATAACTGATACTAGGGAGTGTTGATTAAGGATTGACTAGATCTAATAAAAGGGGACGGAGCGATCGACTAGCTGAGAATAAGCATTTATACCATTGGCAATATTTTTAACATTACTAAATCCCTGCTGCGTTAGCCATTGACACATTTGCATAGAGCGCACGCCGTGATGACACAGGACTAAGGTTTCAGTATCTCGATCTAGTAAAACATGAATCCGATCGCCCCAAGTTTCAAACTGACTTAAAGGTAAATTCATAAATCCTTCAATGTAAGCGATCGCAAGTTCTTCAGGTTCTCGAACATCAACTAACTGCACCGCTAATTCAGATGGTAAATCAGCTAAATCTCCTCGATTTATATAATTAACTAACTCAGTCACACTAACTTGAGAAATTGTCATATCTTAAAAACCAAATTAATCACTACTACCTAAATACGCTTCTAAAACTTCGGGAGAACTACGGATTTCTAAGGGTTCGCCATCTTGAAGATTACGTCCTTCTGCCAATACCCAAATGCGATCGCATAGCGACATAATGACATCCATATTGTGTTCGATAATCAGAAAAGTTAAACCCTCACGGTTCCAAGTTTGAATGTGTTCGCAGATTTCTTCAATCAAAGCTGGATTAACTCCCGCCGCAGGCTCATCTAATAGCACAATTTTGGGATCGGTCATTAACGCTCTGGCAATTTCTAATAATTTACGCTGTCCGCCCGACATTGAGCCTGCATATTTATCGACCATCTGGATTAAGCCCACGGATTCTAAGATATTTTTAGCTTTTTCTTTTAGTAATTTTTCTTCTTTAGCAATTTTGGCACCCTGAAACCACGTATTCCAGAACTTTTCCCCTGTCTGATTTTGCGCTGCCAACAACATATTTTCTAACACCGATAGCCGCGATAAAACTCTAGGGACTTGAAATGTTCTGACCATTCCCATCTGGGCGATCGCATAGGGAGGCTTTCCCTGAATTGGCTTACCGTCTAAGCAAACCGTCCCACCATCTGGCACCAAAAAATTAGAAAGTAGATTAAAGAATGTAGTTTTCCCTGCACCATTGGGTCCTATTAGTCCTGTAATCGATCCTTTCGGCACAGCGATCGAGGCATTTTTTACTGCTTGAATCCCCCCAAAGGATTTAGATAGATTTTCAGCTTTGAGAATAGCAACTTCAGTCAAATTCATTAGAAATTACAAAGACGGTAGAGATTTAAAAAGGCTGATACGTTCACCCTCAAAGAGCTTAGAATAGCCCAACTGCTTACAATCGTAATCATACATACAAAATAGAAGCCAGATTTTCTGCCAAGTTTCATTTTCAGGTTGCAGATAGTTCACAGTTAAACCAAGGCTTTGTGCCTCCTCAACATTAATAACAGCGCCATGGGACAAGTAACTTTGGGTAGATGATAATTTTTGAATCAATTCGTTGACTTTTGCTTCATCTTCATTTTTTAACATTCTTGAGCTAAGTACATTCTTTGCAAGTTTATGCATCCTTAAAATTGCATTTTGTGCTATTTGTTGAAATGTATAGCTAACCGTTGGATCGTTGGCTATAAACTCTGCAGGAATACCATCAAAATGAGGATCGATAGGTCCTAATTCAGAATTTACCCCCATGACAATTTCTGTAGCGGAGAGAGCCAATACTGTTCCTGCACTCTTTGCCATACTAGGGACTACGACTCGATAACCCTGAGGTAATCTAAGTTTGAGAATACTAATAACTTGCTCGCAAGCGTCAACAATTCCGCCAGGCGTGTGAATTAAAATATCTATATCCTTTGTTTTACAGTCGTCTAGTAGCTCAGATAAATCAGTCGCATCATTATCTGAGATCATACTGTTGCTTGCAAAATTTGTGAAATAAACCACCAGTTCGCGACCAGTATCTTGTTGGATATCACGAATTAGAAGTTGGCGTAAGTATCGATCCTTTTCTTTAACCCAATATTTAGGTGATTGTGTAGGAAGTTTACTTGTGCGAGGAAAGACGTTGCTGTAGGAACTCAATGATGGCTGTATATTCGGTGTGTCGATTGCTTGGTTCATTAGGGAAAAGATATTTAGAATCAAGATTAGGGGACTCTGGCACAGCTACTTGAATAGAAGATCGGCGATCGCTTTTTTTTAGGTGGTCTACAACTGCATCGTAGGTAGAAATGTATTTGTTCATTTTAGGTTTTGAAAAACTACTTTAAAATTATATCTTTTGAAAATATTTTATGCCCTGAATACTGATATCGACATGGTCTCAGTTAAACTGGCAGCAGTTAATTGGAGCTTAGAGTTTTTGATATTATTAACCTTGATATTGGGCATGAGTGCGAGAAATTCTTCAACTTTTGCCAATTCACAGGTTTTTGCGGCTTTGCTAGTTAGGTAATAAGTCGGAATCACCAGTTTGGGGTTAAGAGTTTCAATAACAGCTTTAGCTTCGGTAGCATTGTATGCTTTATCACCACCGCCCACTGGTACGATTAGCACGTCTGGTCGTCCCATTAAAATTCGTTGATCGGGATTGATACTTGATGCCGATCCACCCATATGCAGAACCCGAATCCCTGCTTGTTGCCACAGCCACGCCACGTTAGTCCCAAATCTTCGTCCACCATTGCGATCGTGCTCAAACCTTATGCCTTGAATATTTATTCCAGATACTTTATATGCACCGGGCAAATATAAAAGCTGAGTATCTTGGGGTAATGCCTCTAGCCAGCCCTCATCTAATAATCTAGAGCCAATTAAAATTAAATCGGTTTTGGGCTTAGGTGCGGGAAACTTGGCAGTACAACCTGCGGGCTTAAAAGGATGGCTTAAAATTCTTTGTCCCTGCCCCGTAAATAAAAATGACATATGCCCCAGCCACTCTAGGGTTAAGGTTTGAGGTTTTGGAGGTGCAGCGATCGCCTTTCCCGCTATGGTTAAGCCCGTGGCTAAAGATCCAATCAAACCAGTTTGTGCTAATCGTATGAATTGCCTGCGTTGCATGAAATCCTCAAATCTGTTTTCGTTAATGTACTCTATTTTTAATCGATCTAGTCAATTAATCTTCTCAATTAATCTACATGCAAATTAATAAATAGACAGCCTAAAAACGTCAGTTGTGCCGAGAGTAAAAATAAATACAGTACCGCCCGTTTCTGAAAAATAGTTAGAATCAGCCCTATAGATTTCAAGTCGATCATCGGTCCAAATATTAAAAATGCCAAAATTGAACCAGTGGTAAAAGTAGAAGCAAAAGATAAAGCAAAAAAAGCATCAACTGTAGAACAAACCGATACTACCACTGCCAAAATCATCATTGCCACAATCGAGCTAACTGCACCTTGCCCCAAATTAATAATTATGTCCCTTGGAATTGCGATTTGAATAAAAGCGGCGATCGCACTGCCAATTACTAAAATTCCACCCAGTTCTCGTAATTCATTGATCGTGTTATCGATCAGTAGATTAAGCCGATCCTGCCAAGGTACTTTTACTTTAATTTCTTCTAACGGGATTGTCGGTTGCCCTAAAAAAAATGTACCAGTGGGAATTGCCGAAATGGGTTTAATATTTGCATTTGCTAATTTTTTTTCTAATTGCAAAGAAATATTAGGTTGGAGAAATGGACGCAAATCTGCCTGACTGCCGAATATCGATCCTACGATCGTGGCGATCGCCAAAGAAAAACCTACTCGCATCAAGACAATTTCAGGCTGATCTCGAAATGCCGTCCAAGTTGCCCAAATCACGATTGGATTAATAGTTGGAGCAGATAATAAAAATCCCACTGCCACCGATCCAGGCACACCCTGAGCAACTAATCGCCGCGCCACAGGCACATTGCCACATTCACACACTGGAAATAAAAATCCCAACATACTCCCGACTAATGCCCCTAATATTGGTTGCTTGGGCATAACCTTAATTAACTTACCTTCATCCACAAACAAAACTAAAAGACTGGATAAAAGTACTCCCAATAATAAAAAGGGCATTGCCTCTACGATCAGGCTTAAAAATAGGGTAATGCCGTTGCTTAGTTGACTCATTAATGATGGCTGGGATAAGAATATGGCTGGGATAAGAATAAATCTGGCGATCGCTCAAAAATTCAGTTTAAGCTTACAAACTCGATTTAGTGAAATATTTTAGTAAAGAAATGCTATTCAAACAAATTCTGTAAATAAGATTTTAAGCCTATTACCTTAAGTAGGATACAGAGTTAGCAACTAAAGTTGAAGATAAAGTTGAAGATAAAACAGTATCTTACGCTACAAAAAATAGAATTCATCATACCTAATATGATCGTTGGCAACTAACTAATCATCTCAAGGATATAGTATGGCTCAATCTCCCCAAGAAGTCTTGACAATGATTCAAGAGCAAGACATTAAGATTATCGACTTAAAATTTATTGATATGCCAGGTACGTGGCAACATTGCTCTTTTTATTACGACCAAATTGACGAAAACTCCTTTACTGATGGTGTACCCTTTGACGGTTCCAGTATTCGGGGCTGGAAAGCAATTAATGAATCAGATATGGCAATGGTTCCCGACCCTGCAACGGCTTGGATCGATCCTTTTATGGAAGAACCAACTCTCAGCATGATCTGTAGTATCAAAGATCCGCGCACAGGTGGAGACTACAATCGCTGTCCTCGTAATATTGCCAAAAACGCTCTAAACTTTCTTAAATCCACTGGCATCGGCGATACAGCATATTTCGGACCCGAAGCTGAGTTCTTTATGTTTGATAGCGTTGCCTACGATCAGACTATAAACTCTGGTTTTTACGAAGTCGAATCCAGCGAAGGCTCTTGGAATACGGGACGCGATGAGCCGGGTGGAAATCTCGGTCACAAAATTCGAGGCAAACAAGGATATTTTCCAGTTTCACCTTCAGATTCATTCCAAGATATCCGGACCGAAATGCTGCTAACGATGGCAAAGTGTGGCGTTCCTATCGAAAAGCATCACCACGAAGTTGCGACAGGCGGACAAGCAGAACTAGGCTTTAAATTTGCCAGCATGATCCAAGCGGCTGATTACTTAATGACTTACAAGTATGTAATCAAAAACGTCGCCAAGCAATATGGTAAAACCGTGACCTTTATGCCCAAGCCCCTATTTGGTGATAATGGCTCTGGAATGCACTGTCATCAATCTATTTGGCAAGATGGGACTCCATTATTCTGGGGTGATGGATATGCCAATCTCAGTCAAATGGCTCTGTACTATATCGGTGGATTATTAAAGCACGCCCCCGCCCTCCTCGCAATTACCAATCCTACCACTAACTCATACAAGCGTCTGGTTCCGGGCTTTGAGGCACCAGTTAACTTGGCTTACTCTCAAGGCAATCGCTCTGCTTCGATTCGGATTCCTCTATCTGGTACCAATCCCAAAGCTAAACGATTAGAATTCCGTTGTCCAGATGCTACTAGCAACCCATATTTAGCATTCTCAGCAATGCTTATGGCAGGAATTGATGGGATTAAAAATCAGATCGATCCGGGTAAATCTTTAGATGTAGATATTTATGAATTGTCTCCTGAAGAATTAGCCAAGATTCCCTCGACTCCCGGATCTTTAAGTGAAGCTCTATCTAACTTAGAAAACGATCATGATTTTCTATTAGCGGATGGAGTATTTAGCGAAGACTTTATTAAAAACTGGATTTCCTACAAACGCAGTGAAACCGTTGCCATGAGCATTCGTCCGCATCCATACGAGTTTGCTTTATACTATGACTGTTAAAATACGGACTGTTAAAATACGGTTCGAGATCAGTCATTAGTAAAAATAAAGAATAATCTCTGCCGCCTAAATGGGCGGTTTTTTACAAAAAAATTAGAGGTTAGTAAAGTAGAGAAAAATCAGCTATTATCAAGAGTAGGTTGTTATTGAGAACGTATGACTTCTGCCACCACCGATTACACTCCTGAAACTCTTAGAGCTGAGTTAAATGCCAAAGGCTGGCGCATGACTCCACAACGTGAGGTGATTTTAAATACATTTAAGACTTTACCCGAAGGGCAACATTTAAGTGCCGAGGATTTGTATAATCGCCTGAAGGATCGAAGTGAAGACATCAGCCTTTCGACCATCTACCGCACCGTAAAAATGATGGCGAGAATGGGAATTTTGCGCGAATTAGAACTAACTGAGGATCACAAACACTATGAAATCAATCAGCCTAGACCTCATCATCACCATCATTTAGTCTGTGTCAAAACCAATACCGTAATCGAATTTAAGAACGATAAAATTCTGGAAATCAGCCAAAAGGTTGCTGAAAAGTACGGCTATAAAGTTCTAGACTGTCAGCTCACAATTATTGGGGTTAGTCCAGAGGGTCAGCGTTCTATTTTTTAAGAACAACAATTTTTAACTCTCTTCTGCAAGAAGTCCCCCGATTTATCGGTAGGATACTTCGACTACGTTCAGTAACAGAATTGCAGTCAATGCTTATAAATTACCATAAATACTTTTATCACTAATTGCATTTATGATATGGTCGCAGTATGAGAAATGTAGTCAAAGTTAGAATTTATCCAACCATTGAGCAGCAAGAGGTTTTAGCACAGGCTTTTGCTGCTCAATGGTTCTGGAATAATTCGCTAGCAGAGACAAATAAGCTCTACAAAGAAACGGGTAAGGGATTATCTAGGTAAGGTTTGAACGACAGACTACCCAAACTAAAAGTTGAATACCCTTGGTTAAAAGAAAGTTGCTATTCTCAGGTTTTACAATCTGTGAGTCTCAATCTATCTAGAGCATTTATCAACTTTTTTGAAGGTAGAGCAGGATTTCCTAGTTTTAAATCGAAACACGGTAAGCAATCTATCCAATATCCCCAGTACGTCAAACTAATGGATGGAGTAATTAAACTTCCAAAAATTGCTGAGATTACAGCCAAGTTAAATCGTACTTTTGAGGGTGAGCTAAAAACTGTAACCGTCTCGATGAATGGAACAGGCAAATATTTTGCCTCTCTATTGTTTGATGATGGATTGCCAGAAATAAAACCTAGTCTTGAAGGTAAAGCGGTAGGTATAGATGTAGGTCTAACCCATTTTGCTATTACTTCTGATGGTTCTAAATTCGATAATCCTAGACATTTAAAAAAGTGTGAGAAGAATCTAAAACGCAAGCAACAAGAGCTTTCTCGCAAGGTTAAGGGCTCTAAGTCAAGAGCAAAAGCTAAACGAATTGTCGCTAGGGTTCACGAACGGATTAGTAACTCTCGTAAAGATTTTCAACATAAACTTTCTCGTAAACTGGTGAACGAAAACCAAGTCATCGTTACAGAGAATTTAGCTGTTAAAAATATGGTAAAAAACCATTGTCTTGCAAAAGCCATAAGCGATTGCGGGTGGTCTACTTTTACCAATATGCTTAAATACAAGGCTGAAAAGGAAGGAAAAATCTATACAGAAGTTGGTAGATTTTTCCCTTCAAGTAAGACTTGTCATGTTTGCCTAAATCAAATTGGTAGTATGCCTTTAGATGTGCGTAGCTGGGCTTGTTCTAGTTGTGGGACTAAGCACGATAGAGATGTAAATGCTGCTATCAATATTAGAGATGAAGGCTTGAGATTGTTGACGTTAGGAACTAGCGTCCCTGCAAGTGGAGGCAATGTAAGTCCAAGGGTTGGAAGGAAATCTTCCGTATCTAAGGCTGTTGCTGTTGAAGCTTGAAGCCCCCGATTTATCGAGGGTAGTTCACCGTAACCGTTTTGATTTGGATGGGGGTAGCCGTTTCATTTTAGTTTTAAATATTTTGCGCCCAGTAACATTATTTGACCAGATCGCAACTTTATCCCAGAGATTTTCCGACATATAGCGGTTAGCAAGACTAGAGACAGCAATTACTAAAGCGATCGGGAAAATAGTATTAGTATCTCGGTTCCCAACTAAGAGTAAAAGACTGGATGTAATCAAACTTGAAACCAGAAAAAACTGGAGCTTGGTCATAGATAAGTTATAAATTGGACTTACTTGAATTTTAGCTTAGTTCTATCCCACATTCTCCCAAATTTCCAAGGTAAAGCCGTGCATGATGGATTCAAAAGCTACAACCAATAAGAGTGTCAACATTACCTGTGTAACGCTCATCATTTGAGGGAACTATTTTTAGGGGTGATTTTTGGCTTGCATCGCCGTAGGGCTAATAGTAAGGTAGTTCCTTGGATCTTAATCCACAGATCGAAAATATTAGTGCCGTGGATAAGCCAGCCGAGATGTTCCATCATATATACACAACAGGCATATCCCGCCCTTCAAGACTGCACGAGCAGAGCCTCAATTTTATCTCAAATTAATTGATAGTGACGCTAGCAAGATCTTTTAGGGCAGTTAAGTCGCCGAATTGTTCTTGTCCTGCGGTGTTTAGTTCGCTATAGCACAAGTATACGGTTTGGTCAGCGCGATAGAGTAAATCTTGTAAAAGTCGTTGTAGTCTTTGTCTATTCATAACATTTTCGTAATCCGATGTTAAAACTCCGCCGTGCCAACCTTGCATCCAACCTTGAAGGAATATAGGAGCCCCAAATAAAGCCGCACTCCCGCCTTGCAGCCACAAAGGTGAACCTATATCTAACCAAAATTGCCAACGATGCTGAGTATGTGCCATGCGATATTGATAAATAGTTGATAGAGTGACAGAGTTTTCAATGTTGGAAGTTTGAGGATTTGCGGTGACAATGCCAGTTCTGATTAGATTGATAAATCCTATTAAAATTTGGCGTTCTTGCCAGCCTAAGCGATAGCCAATTTGCCAATAATATTGAGCGGTTTCGAGTAATGCTTGCAGATTGGAGAGTTGTTCGTAACCGAGTTTTTGGGGAACGAGAAATCTTTGAATAGCTCGATCTAATAAAAGTAGAGTTGGAAGCGATCGCAATGAAGGCGTAATCCAATTCAGAATTTGCTCGTAGGCATTGGTAGTTTCATATCCTAATCTATGCCATTCATTAAACGTGTAGCTGGGTAATAGGTTTGGTTCGGAAATATGCGGCACAAAACAGCGATCGCTTAACATTCCTGCGCGGACTGGATCGATCGCGGGATCGAGATTTACCAACATTTCAGCGACCTGATCTCTAGTTACTAGATGTCCTAAGTGGGAATAGACAAGGGTTAATAAAGTCAAAAGCGATCGCACCTGAGCCGAGTTAGATAAAGGATGTTGATCGCTGAGGGAAATAATTGGAATATCTTTTTTGGTGAGAATTTCGCGCAGGGCATAGCTGGCAATGTTATCGAGTCCGGGGGCAACGATCGCAATATCTTTGGGTTCTATCTCTTTAGCAGCGATCGCTTTGGCAATAACTTCAGCTACTGTTCGTAAAAGACTTCCCCTAGACCGAGTTTCTAAACTAATAAATCCTTCGGGTTGTAGATCTAGATCTATCATTTGGCGATCGGGAATATCTGGAATGTCTGGAATATAAAAAGGATCATTATTTAAAGCTATATCTAATATGGTTTCTAAGGATGACTCGGCTAAGGGATTTGGCTTTGGCGGAAGGGAAACTAACGTGCAAATACTTTCTACTTGTACCTGCCAATATTCTGGATCGGCACCCAAACCTAAGCGTGCGGCACCATTGGGATTAAAAGTAAAAATACCAGTTGCACCCTGATTTAGCATGATTAGACTCAACTCGCAGGCGATCGCTGGATATTCATCCACATCATCCATGAGTAAGTATTGGAAGCGGTTTTTTAGACTGGCTTGATACTTGGGATCGGGTAACAAATACCTACCAAATAATTCGGTAATAATGCCGTAGGTTAGTAATCCTCGCTGCCAACAAAATTCTCGCCAATCGATCAGTGCCATTCCGATTTCATGCCAAAGTTCGGTAGAGCGATCGCTATCCCCATATATTTCGCTAGATCCTTGATTAGATTCTTTCAAGGAATCTTTTAGGATCTGGGGCAGATCTTCTAAGTTCTTGTTACCATAGGCAGCTAGTAAAAATAGATCGAGAATGCGCCGCACGAGACGGATATTACTGACCCCATCCATCTTAAGATTGCGATTAAATCTCTCTGACCATAGATTTGTGGCTAATTCCTGTTCGTTTTCAACTCGTAATAAGATCGGAAACTGTGCCTGAAGATTGAGCTTGGCAATTAATAAAGGGAAAAATAGGATGACTTCATTGCGAAAGAAACTCAAGGGCGTAACGGCGGTAAACGATCTGGTGTCAGTGGCTAAAAACATGCGATCGCTTAACTTTTTCCGAGCTTCGGCATCTACTGAAAATAGTAAAACTGAATTATTTTCTAATTTACCCACTGATTTATGAGATCTAGATCTGGCTAAAAGACTAAACTGCTCGACTAAATAACCGCTCTTGCCGCTAAGACTGCTCCCCCCGACCCAAATGTTATCCATAAGTTATTCCTAAAGTTTGTTTGACCAGCGATCGCATTACAAATCACGCACAAATTACGCCCAAATCACACATCAACTTGGACAAAGATCACTTTTCACAGATATGCCAGTTTGGATGCGGGAATTGTTAAATACAAAACATCTCGATTGCTCGGGCAATAATTTAATAAATTTTATAAATAACCCCAGCAAGTAATCTAAAACCTTAATTTCCTATTACTGGTAAAGCGATCTGGTTTTATTTCAAGCGCGATCCAAATCACATATCCATCTTGAGTTAGATATCTTAATTAAATTACATCGGCAAATGTGCGCTCAACTTTGCGAAAGTACCAAATTCCACTAACTAGCAACACCGCGACGATCGCTACGGATATCCCCAATCCCAAAAGGTTTAACTTTGTATCGCTGCTTAAAATTGCCCACCGAAATCCATCAATTACCCCCACCATCGGATTGAGCGAATACAATAACTGCCACTCGGTCGGAACTATACTGCTGCTAAAGCCCACGGGCGAAATATACAAACCAAACTGCACGATAAAGGGCACAATATAACGAAAATCTCGATACTTAACAGTCAGTGCCGCCAGCCATAAACCCGCTCCCATTGAGGCTAAACAGGCAAATATAATAAATATTGGCAAAAATAAAATCCGCCAAGTCGGCACAAAGTTATACCAAGCCATCAGCCCAATCAAAATTATTCCCGACACCATAAAATCCACAAAGCTCACCACGATCGCGCTAGTCGGCACAATTAAACGCGGAAAATAAACCTTTGATAATAAATTGGCATTGGCAACTAAGCTATTACTGCACTCCGAAAGCGAATTAGAAAATAGCTGCCAAGGCAACATAGCGGAAAATACCAAGATTGGATATGGAGTGCCGCCTGATGGCAATTTTGCTAACCCACTAAATATGAAGGTAAAAACTACCATCGTCAAAAAGGGGCGAATTAATGCCCAAGCAATCCCGATCTCAGTCTGCTTATAGCGTACTAAAATATCCCGCCAAGCCAAAAAATAAAAGAGCTCGCGATATTGCCACAGATCTTGCCAATATTGTTGCTCGGAGCGACCAGCTTCAATAATTAATTGTTTGGGTTTTGCTAATTTAGCTTCGGAAGGCATCTAAAAACTCCTACAAAAGTTCCTATAATATTTAAGAAGTGGGTTGCTTCGGAACAAAAGGTTTCCCATTGGGCATTATTGCCCCAGTAAAGTCTACCCCATCGAGCTTAGAACCGCTAAAGTTAGCTCTAGTTAAATTGGCACCAATTAAAATCGCTCCCGTTAAATCCGCTCCCGTTAAAATTGCCCCTGTCAGATCGGCATTACAAATATAGGCGGAAGCTAAGTTAGCCCCAGTTAAAATCGTATCCGTAAGATTGGCATTACTAAGATAAGCTTCGCTTAGGTTGACATCGGTAGCATAAGCTCGATCTAAATTTGCCTCGCGTAGATCGGCTTGATTGAGGTTGGCATTAGTAAGGGTTGCCATGCTCAGATCTGCCCCAGTTAAATTGGCAGTGTTTAAGTAGGCACCTGTAAGATCGGCTTGTCTGAGATCGACATCAGTAAGAATAGCTCCTGTGAGGTTAGCATTGATTAAATTTGCCATACTCAAGTCAGCAAGGTGCATATTTGCTCCGCTCAGATCTGCTTCACTTAGATCGGACATACTCAGATTGGCAGAAGTAAAATTAGTTTTAGTCAAATAAGAAGCACTGAGATTAGTTTTAACCAAAATTGCTTCAGTTAAATTAGCATTGCTCAAGTTGGCACGAGTAAAATTAGATTCGCTAAAATAAGCTCCCGTCAGATTAGCCATAATAAAGTTGGCGGCGATCGCCACAGCATTACCTAAATTTGCCCTAGTTAAGTTAGATTCGCTTAAATAGGCACCACTCAAATCAGCCATGATAAAGTTTGCCATACTCAAATTGGCATTAATTAGACTGGCTTCGGAGAGATTAGCTTTTCCTAAAATGGCACCACTTAAATTAGCTTTACTCAAATTGGCTCGACTCAAGTTAATACATCTCAGATTTGCCAAGCTCAGATTAATAGAACTTAAAGTAGTTGCGCTAAGGTCGGCATTTGCTAAGTCAATTTTTGTACGAAAAACCTCAGATCGCCAGTTATTCCAGACATGAACACCCTGTTTAATTAAGTTTAGTTGTTCTTCATTTGCCATGACAGAAGTTTTTGTATTTAAAACAGATTGGTAAACAAATTGGTGATGACATTACACGCATATTACTAATTTATAATCTTTGTACCATTTGGCTCAACAATTTTACCCACTATCTATACTTAAAAGTTACTAATTAACTTAAGTAACTAAGTTTTAGTTGATTTCATCGGTTTGATTCTGTTTCGATTCTGGATAAGTGTATTCAAGAGCACATAAATTAAACTAATTCATAATCATATCTTTACCTGCTCTTGACTGCTTTTTTTGAAGATTAGCCATAGGATACGTGATGCCAAGTTTATCTAATTACTTTAATTTCCTAACTCATGTACAATTCCTCTAAATTGCCATCTAAGTTGGTAGTATCCAGCGTTGCCTTTATTATATTACTGGGTGTTGGTCTGTCCGTTCAGGTAGCTGATGCCGTTTACGCTCAAACCTTCTTCCCTTCGCCTAAGACTTTTACTGTTACCAAACCTTGTAACGCCACTACTTCTCTTAGTGGTAGCAGTCCTGTGGCACTAACTGTAAATAGAGGTTATGTAGCTTTAGGTGAAAATAAAATCCCTGGTGGTACTCATTCTCGAATTACCGTTCCCAACGTAGGCGATCGCTGGGTAGCTCTATCCTGCGGTACCTATGGCACTGTCAATGTTGGTGGTAATACAGGTGGCACATTACCCTCTGGTACGGTAGCCTTCTTTGATAATATCAATAATCCTGTATCTGGCTTAAAATTTGGTAGCCCTGCTGATGTTACGCCTATAGCTCCTACTTTAAATGCTTTTGATACTGCGGTTGTCAATCTTTGCGGTGCCCCCGGTAAAGTAGTCAGCACCACTGAGTTTAAAGCCATGATGAATGCTAATCCTACAGTTTTGGCAAACATTAAAGCGGCGGTCTCGCCCATTAGCTCCACTTCTGATTTCTTAAATGAATTAACTAATAATTGGTTTAACATTAAAGGCTTCGATCATATTATGTGCGGGGAACCCGTAGCAGGTGGATCGATTGGCGGATTGCACTTTTTTGGACGTTATGTGGAATTGCAAAATAAGGGTTTAGCTGGACGTTTGACCAATAATCTCAGCAATGAAGAAGTTATTGCAGGCTCGGTTTATACGATGGGTGTAAAAATGGTAGTAGGCAGTAGTACCTCACAATCCACAATTAAGGGTTATGGCTATACTCTTAACGCTGAAGAGATCTTGCGGGTTGGGTCGTACGCATTCAAGAGAAATCCTACGACTTCTACCACAAGTACTGCCTGTATCTTACCTATTACCGATGATGGCAAGTCATTCAAGATAGTATTTGTAAGAAGAAATAACGGGATTCGTACCTTCTATCCTGATGCTACTCCTAGTACAACCGATCCTGCCTGTAATAACTAAGATTTAATTTGTTTAATTTTTTAGTCATGGTTTAGGCATAGTCAAGTTAATTAAGTTAATTAAAAGGGGGGTGGAATCTCTAACTGAGTCTACCCTTTAGCTTTTTTATAAACTTTTAAAAAAGCGCAATTCTACTTTTGCTAGGTCTCAAAAACCAGGAAGGAGATTAGCAAGATTAAATATTGAGAATAAATTAGGCATCAACAAAATAATTCACGCCATGTTTAAGATCGTATATGAGGTTTAAAAATTAGGATAGGATTGATTAAAGTGTATTCCTTTGCTGCCTACTATGATTGAACCCTTGATAGACAAAGATATAGAAAACGATACAGATATAGTTAATGATATAACTACGGCATCTACTGATGAGATCTCAAATGAGGTAGAGATGCCGCTTTTGGATCATTTAGCCGAACTCCGCACCAGAATTTTTTATGCGATCGCCGCAGTTATAGTAGGAATTATCGGCTGTTTTGTATTTGTAAATAAAATTGTCTACTTTTTAGAAATTCCCGCTCAAGGTGTCAAATTCCTCCAACTTTCACCGGGGGAGTATTTTTTTGTATCGATTAAAGTTGCGGGATATAGTGGCTTAGTAGTGGCAGCCCCAATGATTTTGTATCAAATTGTCAGTTTTGTTTTACCAGGTTTGACCCAAAGAGAGAAAAAATTTGTCGCCCCGATTGTGTTTGGCTCTAGCATTTTATTTATTGCTGGTATTGCTTTTGCCTATGTTGCTTTAATCCCAGCCGCTTTGAATTTCTTTATCACCTATGGCGCAAATGTGGTGGAGCAGTTATGGTCGATCGATCTGTATTTTGAGTTTGTATTGCTATTACTGTTTAGCACTGGTCTGGCTTTTCAAATTCCGATCGTGCAAGCTTTGTTGGGCTTAGTGGGTATTGTGTCGTCTCAGCAAATGTTATCGGGTTGGCGTTATGTAATTTTAGGTGCCTTAGTAGTGGGCGGAGTTTTAACCCCATCGACCGACCCTTTAACTCAAAGTCTCTTGGCTGGTGCTGTGGGAGGGCTATATTTTGGCGGTATTGGTTTAGTTAAGCTTTTAGGTCGTTAATCTTGAAAGGTAATGATTCGGGTAATGATTCAAAATATTGTTACTTTTTTAGTTATTTTTTATCATTTTTAAAGGTCGTCACAAAATCATCGCAAAATTCTTACTAAAAATACTTACTAAAAGTAATAGAAAAATAATAGGATGGGTTAACCATTGTCATATATTCCTATGATCGATCGAGCAATTGATGAAGAAGAGCTAGAAATTCGTCAGATGTTTCTTGAAGAAGCTCAAGAATATGTGGACACAATGGATGATGGACTTATAGGTATAGACCCGCAATCATCCACATTTAAGCACCAGATGGATATGATTTTACGCGCTGCCCACTCGCTCAAAGGCGCAGCAGGAATTATGCAGTTTCACGAACTTAGCGAAACTGCCCATCGGTTTGAAGACTCCCTTAAAATTATTAAATCTAATCACCCTGAAATTGATATTAACAGCGAGCGACTTTTATTAAATGCTGTAGGCTTGCTTCGAGAAATTATTTTAATCAATCGTCAAGGTAAAGATGTCAGCCAAGTATGGTTAGAAAAGTTCGATCGCCAGATTTTTATCCCCTTAGAAACCTATTTAAGTAATGCCGAAAGCCACGCGATCGAGGATATTCCCGAAGCTGAAATTGACATAGCAGCAATGATGTTTGAGCAAGAAATCAATGAGATGCTAACGAATTTGGAAGCTAAGTTGGCTATAACAGATTTCGATAATGTCCCTAATTTAGTCGATCTAAAAGGAGAACTGCAAAACCTAGCATCAGAGTTAGCCGATCTGGGGGAGATGTTGGAATTACCTAATTTTATAGAATTAAATAGATCGATCGCCCAAAAAACTGAAGAAGTAAGTCCAGAAAAAATTTCTGAATTAGCAGTCTCAGCATTAAAGGCATGGCGGCGATCGCAGGCATTGGTAATTGAGGGTAATAAAGCAGATATATCTTCAGAGTTTGATTTCAATCAAGGAAATCGTGCCACAGACAATCTGATTTCTCTAGATCTAACTTCTGAAGATTTTGCGGAATTTATCGCCATCGATCTAGAACTCGATCTGGAACTCGACCGAGAATCTGAACGGGAATTTGAGCAAGATTTACAAAATTTAGACGATTTGACTTCATTCAATGAAAATTACAAGGAATCGATATCTATTGATGATGAGCTAGAACTAGATGATTTGTTCGCGAACTATGAAGAGGTTGAATCTAGCGGCGATCGCATAGAACTAGATGGTTTAATTTCTCTAGATGAAAATTATGAAGAATCGGTATCTCTAGATGATGAGTTAGAACTAGATGACTTAATTTTAACTGAACAAAGTTATGAAGATAATGAACAATCTATATCCGCAGGCGATCGCATAGAACTAGACGATCTAAATAATTTAATTTCCTTAGATGAAAATTATGAGAACTTTGAAAGATCTACACTTCCAAAAAGAGAAGACTTAGATAGCTTATTCGAGCTTTTAGCCGATCGGCAAATTAATCCTGTCATCAATCAACTGCCCCTAGAATTGACTGATGAGAACCTATCACCTAGTCTTGCAGAGCCGTTTGATGATTCTGAGTTTGAAGATTCTGATGAAGATTTAGATAATCCTTTTATTGAATTTGTGGAATCAACTGCGATCGCAGATGTTTTAGAAGAATTTAATCCCTTTGATGACTTTATTGATGACACAATTAATGACATGGATGATGAGGAGTTAAAAAATGAGGATTTAGATAATCCACAAACAGATATCTTCAGTAGTAATGAACTTTTATTAGAGACAACTCCAATTGATAAATCTTCCGATCAATCTTTTGAAATTACTGAAATTTCTAATGCTTTTGTTAAGTCTGGTGAGCCTGATACCACTGATTTTGACACTAATGATTCTGATGGTTTAAGGCAGTTTTCATCTATTCAAAACAATCCTTTGAGTAACGAAGACTTACTTGGCGAGTTATTTGATACTCTCATCCAAGAGGATTTTATCCAAGAGAATTTTATCCAAGAGAATTATGGAGAAGATAATCAAGAGGTTAGTCTGGATCGATCATCATCCCAGCCAAGCGATCGCGAGGATATTGATGATTTATTCGATCTCTTCATTGATATTTCTATTCCTCCATTAGTACAGGTGGAGATATCTACCATTGAGACCTTAGATCCGATATCAAACCCGATAGCTGATGAATTATTATCTGGAGATTTTAACTCCAATCTCGATTCCTTGCAGCAGGAGAGTCAAGATACACTCACTGACTTATTTGAAAACTTTTTTAATAGTTCCACGACTCAATCAACTTCACAATCAACTTATATTCCTAAAATATCAGCCACTAAAACTTTAGGAATGGATACAGCTAACGATCTGTTTGATAGTTTCTTTGATGATAGGGGTGAAGATATAGGGGATACAGTTCCGCTATTCTCAATGGATATGGATGAGATTTCTTCTATTCAAACTTTAGACCAAATTTCAGAGCAAAATCTAGATCGAGCTTTAGAAAAGGAGATAAATGATGACTTGTTTGCGGATTTTTTAGGGATAACTGATTTAAATTCGGAATCCCTTAAGTTTGAGATGTCCGATACTACAATCAGTACAATTAGGACAATTAGCACAAAGGAAGATGTCTTTAGAAGTGGCTCAGGTGGAAATCTCTCTCAATATATTCGAGAATCTTCTCAACCTCATGCAGAATTATCTCTGCCCGATACTTTGGATGATTTACAAGAGGACTTAGAACTAAGTGGTGATGTCCCCGAATCCATTCCCGATCGCGTTTCCGATCTAGTGACAACCTACGTCAAAGATACCAGTATTCGCATACCCGTTAGCCGTTTAGAACAATTGCACGATCTTTCGGGAGAGATGATTTTCGGACATAATAGTCTTGACGGTCAAATCAAGCAATTAAGACAACTCTTAAAGTCACTTCACAGTCGGATTCGTACCCTAGAAAATGCAAATTCGCAACTAGCGGTAATTTACGATCGCATGACTACTGAAGCTTCGACCAATAATTTTATAGATAATTCTATTGAAGTAAATAAGGCTGAGTATGCGGCGGATTTTGATAGTTTAGAACTTGACTCATACAGCGAACTTCATTCTCTATCTCAATCTGTAAGCGAAGCGATCGTGCAATTGCAAGAAGTAGTTGAGGATGTCGATCTAAGCTTGAACGAAACCGAACAAAATGCCAATAGTCTCAATACCAATTTCAGACAATTACAGTCTGCGATCAAAGAGACTAAAATGCGACCACTTCGGGACATAGTTGGCAGATTTCCCAGAGTAATTAGGTCTTTAGGGCTACAGTATGATAAGTCAGTGGAGGTTGTGTTAAATGGTGTCGATCTATTAATCGAGCAAACGATTTTAGATGTAATTAACGATCCGCTCAATCATCTACTCCGAAATGCTTTCGATCATGGAATTGAAGATCGAAGTATGCGCGAGCAAAGCAGAAAAAATTCTCAAGCTAAAATTGAAATTACAGCCAAGCAAATAGACAGTAAAATCCTGATTACAGTTAGCGATAATGGCGGTGGAATCGATCCTCGGAAGATCGAGGCTAAGGCTCTGCGATCGCTCAAGGCTCTAGGATTAACTCAAGCTCAAGTAGAATCTATGGATGACGAGCAGTTGATTCAACTAATATTTGAACCAGAATTTACAACGACCGATAAAGTTACCAGCCTCTCAGGTCGCGGAGTGGGCATGGATGTAGTTAAGACAAATCTCAAACAAATTGGGGCTGAAATCTACACACAGACTGAGCTTGGAGTTGGAACTACTTTTACGGTTTCCATCCCGTCTACACTCACAGCCCTGAGAATTACGCTAATTGAAGTAAATCATACAATCGTCGGTATTCCTACAGATTGGATTCAAGCAGTCATACCCGATATTGATTACAATCACGATCGGATTCCATCTACGATAAGATATCAAAACTCTGATATCCCTTTATTTCCCCTAGATAAACACCTGCAAATTAACTGCGATCGCCGAGATCGCCATCTTGAAGATAAACCCGCCTCCGCAACTAAATCGATCTTGGTGATTAATTTCGAGCAAAAAGCTTGGGGAATTTATGTGAATGGTTGCTGGGACGAACAGGAAGTGACTTTACGTCAACCTATGGGTGGAATGCCTTTGCCTAAGATGTTTACGGGCTGTGCGATCGTTGCTAGCGGTCAATCAGTGCCGATCTTAGATATGCAAGTTCTGAAACAAAATCCCATAAATATTTCTTTCGATCTGTTCGATCTATTCGATCGGACTAACGATAATACGAATTCAAATACAAGCGCAAATCCCACTTTAAATTCCTTTCCAAATCCTACTTCAAATTTTAAGAGCAAACAGAAACCTACGCAAAACTCGATCCTAGTGGTTGATGACTCGGTAAATGTCCGCCGTTACTTGGCATTGGTTTTGAAAAAAGCTGGGTTTAAAGTCGATCAAGCTAAAGATGGAGAAGAGGCGATCGCCAAGTTAATCGCTAATTTAGAAGAAGATTTGCAAGTTGATGTCGTACTTTCGGATGTAGAAATGCCCCAATTGGATGGTTATGGATTGCTGGCTCGGATTAAAAGCGAACCTAAACTTCAAGATCTACCAGTAGTTATGCTGACCTCTCGCAGCGGTGACAAACATCGGGATTTAGCAATTAGCCTCGGTGCTTCTGATTACTTTACAAAACCTTTTGCTGAAGATGATTTGATCCAGTGCCTCAAACGTCTTGCCTCAAACGTCTTGCCTTAAAGGGACAATAAAAAACTAATACCGCTAATGCGATCGCTAAATTGAGGATCGGCAGGTTAGGAATTAAAATTTTTTTAATTATGCTTATTGATAATAATACTAATTAACATTTTAGGAAATTGCTGTTAATATGGAAAAAATTTTACTAATTTGTAGATGTGGTGTGAGCTAAGTATGAAAAATCTAATGAAAAATTGGTGGCGATCGCTTGTTGTCATAAATCTTGTGGGTGTAAGCTTAGAAGTCAAGCCAGTTTTAGCTGAGTCAGGATCTGTAGTTAGTCCTCAGTTAATCAGACATTCTGAAGAGGGTAAGGGTACTAAAACTACGGCTCAAGTTACCTCCGTATCCCAACTATCTGACGTTCAGCCAACTGATTGGGCATTTACATCTCTGCAATCTTTAGTCGAACGCTATGGATGTATCGCGGGATATCCAAATAGCACCTTTAGAGGCAATCGCGCGCTGAGTCGATATGAGTTTGCCGCAGGCTTAAATGCTTGCTTAGATAAGATTAACGAACTTATTTCTAAAGGTTTAGCTGACAAAGTGGGTAAAGAAGATTTAGCTACACTTCAATCATTACAAACTGAATTTACCGCAGAATTAACAACTTTAAAAGGACGAGTCGATGGTTTAGAGACAAAAACCGCAACTTTAGAAGCTCAACAGTTCTCGACAACAACAAAACTTTCAGGACAGGCAATACTTGCGCTTACGGGCGGTGGATCGGGTAATGCCAATATTTTTCTATCTGATGGTACTTTGTCGGGAAATTCTGGATCGGCAAATACAACAGCAGTGTCGCGGGTCAGATTAGAATTAAATACTACATTTTCAGGAGAGGATTTGCTCCTAACTCGCCTCGAAACAGGAACTAACGGATCTGGAATTGGCTCATTTCTTGATGGCAGCTTTGCTGGTACCGATCTAGCATACTCAGGATCGGGCAATACTGTAGTTTTAGGGATTTTGCGCTACGACTTTTCACCAATTAAAGATGTCAGGGTTTCGGTCGGACCGCAAATCGATCTTAGCGACCTTTTAGATCTAAATAGCTATGCCAACGATGAAGCTAGAGATTTTTCATCAGGGTTTTTTATTAATAATCCGTTAATATTGCCTCTTAATAGTGGCGCGGGCGCGGTAATTGCCTGGAATCCTGGTGGTGGAGCATTTAGCATTCGGGCGGGATATGTGGCAGGAAATGGTGCAAATCCTTCAGGTATTGATGTTGATAATCCCATTGGGAATAATTTATTTGCATCTTCTATCTCAACCAATGGCGGTTTATTTGGCGACCCGTATCAAGCTACTGTGGAATTAGAGTTTGCGCCTAAAAGCTCTGGGTTTGCGGCGAGATTGCAATATACCCGTGCATCAGTGGGCAATCTTGATTTTAATGTTGGGGGTGTGAACGTAGAGTGGACGCTTAATCCTAGCATTGCTATATTTGGTCGGTTTGGATATAGCGGTATTAGCGATCGCATTTCTACTATTAATCCTTATATTTGGTCGGCGGGTGTGGCGTTTATTGATTTAATTAGACCCGGAGCATTAGCCGCGATCGCCGTGGGACAGCCTTTTGTCGAAAGAACTGTAGGAAATAGCACTCAGACTAATATTGAGGCTTTTTATAAGTTTCCACTTAGCGAAAATATTAGCGTTACGCCCGACTTACAATTTATTATTAATCCCAACAACAACAGTAGTAATAGTGTAATTACGATCGGCACTCTCCGCACTGTCTTTAGTTTTTAAGGCTTTAGTTTTTAAGGCTTTAGTTTTTAAGGCTTTAGTTTTTAAGGCTTTAGTTTTTAAGGCTTTAGTTTTTAAGGCTCCTATAAACCTTTACAACTTTTTTCCCTATAAGTTAACTTACTAATGCAAGCTGTTGGCTCGAACATTACCGATGTTGGTCTAAACATTGGCATTGTTAACTCAAACATCGGTGTTATCGACTTCAACATTAGCATTATGGCTTCAACATTGATATTGTTAGCTTGAATATTGGCTTTGTAGCTTCAACACTGGCATTGTCAGCATCAACATTGACGTTACAAATGCAAAATTACTCACCGCAATGTAAATCAAAGACTGTTTGAGACTGCCTACCAGATAGAAAATGTCCTAGATCTTGGTGGGTTATCTCTATCTTCTGCAAGAAGACCCTGAGTTTACCGATGGAATATATAAAGCTTAAATTCCCCCCTGCTGTTAACTTTGGGGAGTGATGAAGACTTATGGTTTTTCTTATGGGTTTTAAACTAATCCCGCGCTAGTTCGGGCAGAGATATGTAGATTTGTGTTAGAATCCCTTTCTTAAAGTGGACTTTTTTACTATGAATTTAGCTATAGTAAATTTCACTTAATTGAGTAGATTATTTTGGGAAAAAGGAACTTCGATATATGCCCAATCATACTCACATTCAGGTGCGGGGTGCGCGTCAACATAATCTTAAAAATATTGATTTAACGATCCCCAGAGATCAGCTAGTAGTATTCACTGGGGTTTCGGGTTCGGGTAAATCTTCTTTGGCATTCGATACAATTTTTGCCGAGGGGCAACGCCGTTATGTTGAGTCTTTAAGTGCTTACGCGCGACAGTTTCTAGGACAAGTAGAAAAACCTGATGTCGATTATATCGAAGGGCTAAGTCCTGCTATTTCCATCGATCAAAAATCTACTTCCCACAATCCGCGTTCCACCGTTGGGACAGTTACGGAAATCTATGACTATTTAAGGCTGTTGTTTGGTCGGGCGGGTGCACCCCATTGCTATATATGCGATCGCAATATTTCTCCTCAAACCATCGATCAAATCGTCGATAAAGTCATGGAGCTAGATAATGGTACTAAATTTCAGCTACTGGCTCCTGTAGTAAGAGGCAAAAAAGGTACCCATCAAAAATTAATCGCAGGACTTGCTGCCGAGGGCTTTGCTAGAGTGAGGATCAATGGTGAAGTGCGCGAACTTGGCGATAATATTGAGTTGGCTAAAACCAAAACCCACGACATTGAAATTGTTGTAGATCGCCTTGTTAAAAAAGAAGGGATTCAAGAACGCCTAACCGACTCAATGGCGACTTGTTTGAAGCGGGCAGAGGGAATTGTGATGGTAGAGATATTAGCTGAGAAGAATTCGAGCATACTCACTTTTTCCGAAAACTTTGCCTGTACCGAACACGGTGCCGTAATGGAAGAACTATCACCTCGGTTATTCTCTTTTAATTCTCCCTATGGTGCCTGTCCTGCTTGTCATGGCTTGGGAAATGTTAAAACGTTTGCACCCGAACTAATTGTGCCTGACCCTAAATTGCCTGTATATGCGGCGATCGCTCCGTGGGCAGATAAAAGCCATACTTACTATTTGTCCCTTCTTGCCAGCATTAGTGAATATGCAGGATTTGATATTAGTACGCCGTGGGAGCAACTTTCAGAATATCAAACCGATATTATTTTATACGGTACAACCGAAAAGATTTTAATTAAAGCTGATTCTCGTTTTTCTAAAGGCGAAGAGGGCTACTATAAACGCTATGAAGGCGTGATTGCTATGCTCCAACAACAATACAGCGAGGCTGGTTCGGAATCCTATCAGCAAAAATTGGCTCAATACCTAATCGAATTGCCTTGTAGTGATTGTCATGGTACCCGTCTCAAACCCGAATCTTTAGCCGTCCGAATTGGCGGTTATCGCGTCACTGATTTTACCAGCGTTCCGCTTGAGACTTGCAAAGAACGACTGGAAAACTTGGTTTTAGACGATCGCACTGCCCAGATTGCAGCCTTGGTACTAAAAGAAATTAAAGCCCGATTACAGTTTTTATTGGATGTGGGTTTAGATTATCTCACTCTCGATCGCTCTACTGCCACATTATCAGGTGGAGAGGCACAACGGATTCGGCTGGCAACCCAGATTGGTTCAGGCTTAACAGGGGTTTTGTATGTCTTGGATGAACCCAGTATCGGACTGCACCAAAGAGATAATGGCAGACTTTTAACTACTTTGCACAAACTTCGAGATTTAGGAAATACCCTAATCGTAGTCGAGCATGACGAAGAGACGATCCGAGCCGCCGATTATCTGGTGGATATTGGACCAAAAGCGGGAATTCATGGCGGACAGATTATCGCCCAAGGTACAGTTATTGATATTGAGAATCATCCAGATTCAATCACGGGTAACTATTTATCGAGGCGATCGCAAATTTTTACACCTACAACCCGAAGAGAAGGTAACGGTAAATTTATCGAAATCAATAATGCTTACAGTCATAATCTCAAAAACTTAGATGTGAAGATTCCCTTAGGCAAACTTGTGTGCGTGACGGGAGTATCTGGATCGGGTAAATCAACTCTAGTAAATGAAATTCTCCACACTTATTTAGAACATCATTTTAACCGTAAAGTCCCTGCCCCCAAGGGCGTTGATGGAATTCAAGGCTTAAAGGCATTGGATAAATTTATCGTTATCGATCAATCTCCGATCGGTCGCACTCCCCGCTCCAATCCCGCTACCTATACTGGAACTTTCGATCTAATCAGGGAAACCTTTGCTTTAACAACTGCCGCCAAAACCCGTGGCTACAAGGCAGGACAGTTCTCTTTTAATGTCAAAGGTGGACGCTGTGAGGCTTGTGGAGGGCAGGGTGTAAATGTAATTAGTATGAATTTCTTACCCGATGTCTATGTACAATGCGACGTGTGTAAAGGTGCAAGATACAATCGTGAAACCTTGCAAGTGAAGTATAAAGAGAAGACGATCGCCGATGTATTAGATATGACTATTGAAGAAGCGATGCACTTTTTTGAGAATATTCATCAGGTTCATACTAAGCTGGGAATGTTGGTAGATGTGGGCTTGGGCTACATTCGTTTAGGACAATCGGCACCTACTCTTTCGGGTGGAGAAGCACAACGGGTAAAACTCGCTACCGAACTCGCGCGCCGTGCCACGGGTAAAACTCTCTATCTCATTGACGAACCCACGACAGGACTGAGTTTTTATGACGTGCATAAGCTTCTAGATGTCGTCCAACGCCTTGTAGATAAGGGTAATAGCGTTCTGGCGATCGAGCATAATTTAGATGTAATTCGTTGCTCTGATTGGATTATCGATCTAGGTCCCGAAGGAGGCGATCGCGGTGGAGAAATCATTGCCGAAGGCACGCCCGAACAAGTAGCCGAAGTCTCAAACTCTTACACGGGGCAATATCTCAAACAAGCACTGACGCATTTTGCAGTTAGTACCTAATTCTGTTTTTTGCGTAATTGAATCTGACCTTTTTCATCTACTTTAACTTGCATTCCCAATCGATCCAATTCATTCACAGCAATTTGAAAGGTTTTTCGATCTACCGCACTGGTTAAAACTGAACTCCAAGCCGAAACTCTAGCGGATGTACTTTTGGGATCTTTACTGAGAAATTCCGCAGATTCACGGGAAGCCTGAGCTACAAACTTGGTTTCGGGTAGAGCCTCAGGTGGAAAAGTTGCCCGATCTGCCCACTCCGCGGCTTTGAGGTAAGACTTTCTTGCAGCCGCACTATCGCCGATAAATAGCAATTCATCTATAGCTCTTCGCCGCCATACGGTATAAGCATCGTACTGAGTTTCGGGAGAGATAAATGGCAAACCTTTTTCATAGATGGCGATCGCTCTTTGAGGTTGAGCCGCAAACAGAGTCACACTACTAGACATAAATAAATAAGAATAAACGTGTCTCGGATCGCGATCGACAATTACTTCAAAATAATCGGGACTCAAGCCGTATCCAGTTCTATTTTCTTTTCTAGCCACATCATCGCCAAAGTATTGGAGAAATCCTAAAAAAGCAAAGTCGGAAATTATATTATTAAAGCCAAATCCTCTCGCTGGTAGTTGTTTGAGGAATTTGAGACGGGATTTTTCTTGTTCTACCAATTTTAGATCGGCGGCAGGAGTTTGTCCGACTATTTTCTGATTTAGTCTTGGTAATTGTAAAATTACGGAAGTTATAGCAAATACGGCGATCGCCCCGATATTAATTGCTAATTTAATTAGTTGCATATTCTTCTTCAGGATTAATAACTATAAATAGGGAAACCTAGATTTAAAAGGGGGTTTGGGGTAAAGCCCCAACTGAGGGTGCAGCCCTCCAACTCCCTTACATTATTGCTTTATACACTTGAGAGCATAAGTCCTATAAGAAATTTGCATTGGCTAAACTATGCACAAGTGTAATCTTATATTAATAGTCTGGTTACTTAGGACGAGGTTAAGGGGTGGAACCCCTTCGTGGGAGGGAACCCCACACCCACTCATTTAAAATGTCTTAATCATACAGGCTATGACTATAGATAAAGTTTACTAGAAATTAGACTTATGTTGAGCATTACCAATGCCCTAGTTCGGTAAACCACACTGGTAGAAATCCCTCTATTTGGAGTAGATTAGCACTCAGCAGTCAAGAGTGCTAAATAGTATTGTTATTGGATTAAACACTATGGCAACAATGTCTTTAAACGTTTCTACCGTCAAGCCTTTGGGCGATCGCGTATTTATTAAAATCAGCGAGAAAGAAGAAAAAACCGCAGGTGGCATCTTTTTACCAGATACAGCCAAAGAAAAGCCCCAAATTGGCGAAATCTCAGCAGTCGGTGCTGGCAAACTTGATGATAAAGGCGTACGTCAGCCCTTAGAAGTCAAAGTTGGTGATAAGGTTTTGTATTCTAAATATGCTGGAAACGAACTCAAAATTGATGGAGTTGAGTACGTTTTATTAGCAGAAAAAGATATTTTGGCGATCGTTTCTTAGCTTTGAACCTTAATTCTGAACTTTCAGTACAAGTTTTAATTTGAATCTAATTTCGATCTATTTAATTTCGATCTAACCGATCGCTTTTCGATCGATTCAATCTAACCCAACCTCAACAAGGCTAAAATTATGGCAAAGCGAATTATATATAACGAAGATGCCCGTCGTGCGCTCGAACGCGGTATGGATATTTTGACCGAAGCAGTAGCTGTAACTCTCGGACCTAAAGGCAGAAATGTCGTCCTAGAGAAAAAATTCGGCTCTCCGCAAATTATTAACGATGGTGTGACGATCGCCAAAGAAATCGAACTCGAAGATAACGTCGAAAATACTGGTGTAGCTTTAATTCGTCAAGCTGCTTCTAAAACCAACGATGCAGCTGGTGATGGTACTACTACTGCTACCGTTCTCGCTCATGCGATCGTCAAAGAAGGTATGCGTAATGTAGCTGCTGGGGCTAATGCCATCTCTCTAAAACGCGGTATTGATAAAGCCTCAGCATTCTTAGTTGAAAAGATTGCGGCTCATTCCCGTCCTGTAGAAGATTCTAAGGCGATCGCCCAAGTCGGCACAATTTCCGCAGGCAACGATGAAGCTGTAGGACAAATGATTGCGGACGCTATGGATCGGGTTGGCAAAGAAGGCGTAATTTCCTTAGAAGAAGGTAAGTCCATGACTACCGAACTCGAAATTACCGAAGGTATGCGCTTTGATAAAGGCTACATCTCTCCTTATTTTGTGACTGATGGCGAACGTATGGAAGCTTCTTTAGAAGAGCCATTCATCCTCGTCACCGATAAAAAGATTGCTCTAGTTCAAGACCTTGTACCCGTCCTCGAACAAGTAGCCCGCACTGGTCGTCCCTTGCTGATTATTGCTGAAGATATTGAAAAAGAAGCTTTAGCAACTCTGGTTGTAAACCGTCTGCGTGGCATCTTAAATGTATGTGCAATTAAAGCTCCTGGATTTGGCGATCGCCGCAAAGCCATGCTAGAAGATATTGCCGTCTTAACTGGGGCACAAGTCATCACCGAAGATGCGGGTCTACGTTTAGATACTGTCAAGCTAGAGGCTCTAGGCAAATCTCGTCGTATTGTTGTCACCAAAGACACTACAACCATCGTGGCTGAAGGTAATGAAGTTGCTGTCAAAACCCGTTGCGAACAAATCCGCCGTCAAATTGAAGAAACTGATTCTTCCTTTGATAAAGAAAAGTTGCAAGAACGCCTTGCTAAATTAGCGGGTGGTGTAGCTGTAATTAAGGTTGGGGCTGCAACCGAAACCGAAATGAAAGACCGTAAATTCCGTTTGGAAGATGCCATCAATGCCACTAAAGCAGCTGTAGAAGAAGGTATTGTTCCCGGTGGTGGTACAACCTACGCTCATCTAGCTCCTGAACTAGAGACATGGGCAACTGCAAACCTCAAAGCTGAAGAGCTAACTGGTGCTCTAATCGTAGCAAAAGCTCTACTAGCTCCCGTGAAGCGGATTGCCGAAAACGCTGGACAAAATGGGGCTGTAATTGCTGAAAAAGTTAAAGAAAAAGACTTTAACACTGGCTACAATGCCATGACTAACCAGTTTGAAGATATGTTCGCGGCTGGTATTGTCGATCCTGCTAAAGTAACTCGTTCTGCCTTACAAAATGCAGCTTCGATCGCTGGCATGATTCTTACCACTGAATGTATCGTTGTCGATAAACCTGAAGATAAAGGTTCTGCTCCTGCTGGTGGCGGTGGTATGGGTGGAGACTACGACTATTAAATTAATTCTTTCTAAGTATTAATTACGGATTAATTACGGATTAATTATGGGGTGGCAATGCCATCCTTTTTTTTGTCAAATTAGACTTATTAACGACTTAATTACTTCCTTCCTACCGTAGAAATACACATAGCTGAAATGGAGTTAAGGGGCAAAGCCTATTCTTGGGGGGCAGCCCCCACGCCCACTAAAGACTAATCCTTGACCGAGAAGGGAGTAGGAATTTAGCTATGAATTTGGATAGTGTAATGGATGAGATAATTTATCGATCTTTGCTTAAGAAAGATATAGCTCTATTCAATCAGTTCTAAATTGATGTAGATGTCTTGGGAGCTTCTAAGGTGCCAACATTAGGGAAAAACCGCCCAACTTTTACGGCATATTCAATGTAATTATCACCGTGAACTTTGATTAATGCCTCCTCTTCATAGAGGGTTTGCAAAGAGATTAGCAATGCAAATTGACACCATCCCATTACTAACCAAGGACACGGTGTCAAAAATAAGTATGCCCCTAAAGTAATTAGCATCCCCGTGTAAATTGGATTACGGCTTAACTGAAATATGCCAGTAGTAACTAATCCAGTTGGTTGGGGGTCAACGCCCATGCGCCAAGATAAACCCATTTGTGCCTGTGCCGCGATCGTTAGGCTCAAACCCAGTCCTAAAACTGCCCAGCCAATACTTTGAATAGTTATTGGTACCTGCCATACTCCTAAAGCTTCTCCGCCCAAGCTTATATAACAAACTGCCCATACACAAAAAGCGGTCATATAAAAGGCGATCGCCGCACCCACAAGTTTTTGCACTGGATCTCGATTACGGCTAAATGCCATTGCAAAAGTTCCAGTTTGGAGCCATAGCCTGATTAGCGGCAGAACAAAAGCAGTTAAGAAAAATATTAGTACGCTCAAAGGCACCATTGAATTAAGTATCACAGTAATTTTGGTTAAATTTTAGTTAGTAGAAGCTTATAGCTATTTCTAGCGCAAAACGAGATAAAAAATAACTTTTAGGTAGCTACGAATAATTTCTTTATTTAAATTCACTAAAACTAAATTTATGCGACATTGTGGGGCTTTTGCCGTTAACTAAACTCGACTTGGACTTCACAAAATAAATACTAAAATCCTATAAAAACTGAGTGGGATCGACTGGCTCGCCATTAATCCGTACTTCAAAATGCAGGTGAGGTCCAGTTGAGAAGCCAGTAGAACCGACTGCGGCGAGGGGTTGTCCTTTTTGAACTGCTTGTCCTTCAGTCACATAGACTTCGCTGGTATGCGCGTAAAGTGTACTAATGCCATTGCCATGTTCGATAATGACCGTATTGCCATAACCGCCATACCATCCTGCAAATACGACATTACCGCTATCGGCTGCATAGATAATAGTTCCATAGTCTGCACCAAAATCCATGCCTGAATGAAATTTTTGATAGCCCAAAATCGGATGAGTGCGATAGCCAAAGGGACTGGTAATGGGAGCTACAATAGGATACATCATTTGTCCAGTGCCGGGAATAATGCTATCGGGGGTAAAGGTTTTGGCGAGAATGATATTTCTAATTTGCACTGAGTCTTGTGCTAATCTCTCCTCTGCCGATTCTAGGGCTTGCCGATCGCTTTTTAATCTAGTTACGACTTCAGATTGGGCGGTGGCTTGTGCCTCAAAGTTTTGTTTTTGCTGTGCTAGTTGTTGATTGAGCAGCACAATTTGATTTTGGGCAGTGATAATTTTTTGAGTTCGATCGTTAACGAGATCGTTGCTTTGTTTAAGCTTGGCTAAGAGCGTGCGATCGCTTTTATAAATTAAACCTAACTGACGGCGGCGATCGACAAATTGGGATAAATCCTTACTGCTTAGTAATACTGCCCACCATTGAGAGGTTTGTTGTTTCTGTAAATACTGAAGTCTGATTTTTGTCGCATCGCGTTGCAGATCTAATGCCTGACTTAAAATATCCAGTTTGGTTTGGAGAGTTTTAAGAGTTTTGGAGGTAGTGCTTAATTTTTCTTGATTTTTTTTAATCTCACTATCCGTGGCTTTAACATTTTTACGTAGAAGATCTAGTCTGATTTCAGCAGGTTTGGCGATCGCATTGATTTGTGCCTGTTGCCTTTGAATTAACTCCCGTTGCGATTCCACTTGCTGCTGATAGTTTTGTAAATCTTGAATTGATTGAGCCTGAACGGGTTGGATCGGCGAGGATTGGATAAATATTTGGATGAATAGAATAAATCCAAGGATCGACGGGATTATTAACCGAGACAGATACAGCATGATTGGTTTTTAATTATGGATCTTGTTTTAAGATCTTATAGATCGCGATCGCCATACTTCGTAACTTTAACCCATAATATAAGCTAAGAAAAAGGTTAAACTGACGGCATGGATATAATATTTGCATCAAATACTACTGAAATTAATTATTAAACATGGAACTAGGTAATATGGATATTCCTTACATTTACTACATCCCTATTTATCCTGATGATGATTGCTCAGAGGCACTTATGCATTTATTTAGCGGAGAGCGGGGTTTGGATCATCAGATTGTCGATTTGCTTAAAGAGTTAGATCGGCGCGAAGAGCGAGGCGAGGGCGTTGATTACGTTAAAGAACTTGAAGAACGGATTGGCGTAAAACGAATTGTCGTGCATCAATTACATCGCAATCTCAATCGGCTTTCTCCAGTTCATAGCTAGAGGTTGTAGTTAGTTTAAAGTGAATTCGCGATCGCAAAACTCTGAGACAAAACACTACCACGATAATTCTGTCCGATACACGCCGACCATAAAATAAACAAATCACTCTTCTATACTTTGTATTAACAGCCTATTTTATGGCTTCGCTATTCTCTTCAATCCAAAAGCAAAGTCTCTGCATAGCTCGATCTTGAGTTTCAATCCTTGCTGCCAAGTCAAGCATAAATGCTACAGTTTCATCTTCTGACGCAACCAGAGTAAAACCATTCATTCTCAAAAAAATGTTGATGGCAACCAGTGCAATTCTTTTATTACCATCGACAAAGCAGTGATTTTTAATAAATCCATAGCCGTAGGCTGCTGCCAGTGAAAATATGGTTACATTCTCTCCATAGAAGTAAAGATTTTTAGGTTTATCCAAAGTTGAGAGTAATGCGTTCTCATTTAAAACTCCAAAGCTACCTCCATGCTCTAGAATTTGGTCATCATGGGCAGTCCTGATCGCTGCTTCAGGTATCCACCGAATCATTGAGCTAATTGATGTAAAGCATTACGATATTGCTGCTTCGTAATCTCATAAGCTTCCATCGCATCGGCAAAGTCTAGGTTATAGCTTGTTATAAAAAATCCTCCAGTAGTTTCCGTAAAGAATATCTCATCTCCGGCTTTTAGATTTAGCCTCTCTAATACTTCTTTGGGAAAAGCGACCCCCGCAGAGTTACCAATTTGCTGAATTTTAAGAACTTGCATAACTTAGTTTTATTTTTTTCGGTTTCTATTAGCTCTAGCTGTGCGTTAGGGTCGAATTTAAGTAACATTGGACACACTAGAAGCCATTATTGAATCGGGATAATCTTATCTTAGCACCATCATTTCTAAGCTCAAAAATTACGTAAAATAGCGATCGCTTATCAAATACAAAAACTTCCATTTTGAGTACATACAGACTTTACTGGTAAATCCCACGCTTGAGTTGGAAAATTCTTGATGAGAAAATCCTCAAATACGACACCGACAGTAAATCCAGTTTGATGGATCAAAAAGCGGTCATAAAAGCCGCCGCCATAGCCCAAACGATAACCTCTATAATCACAGGCGATCGCAGGCACTAAAATGACATCGACACAAGTTAAATCTATTTTCGGAAGGGTGGGAATTGGTTCAAGGATACCAAAGCTACCAACTTCAAATGATTCTGAAAAATTTAGAGGATTAACTTGATACCATTCTAATTTTTTGCGATCGCAGCGCGGAAATCCCCATATTTTATCAGGAAATTTGTGAAACAGAGAGGATAAATCTGGTTCTTGACGAAAACTGATAAATCCTAAAATTACCTTAGCATTTTGAATTAGGTCTGATTTCGCCAGTTGATTAGAGAGTTGTTGACTTTGTTTTTGCCATATTTCAAGGGATAGCGATCGCCTTTTGTTTAGTAATTGAGAGCGTAGTTGGGATTTAGAATTAGGTTCCATTCTATTTTTCTAAATTAAGGAATCAGCAATTTGCGAACATTGTTCCTTTTGATTAAATTCTAATCGAATACAGTGATTCAAATTATCTTTAATAGAATCCAAATGGGAGATAATTAGTACCTGCTCGAATTGCTGCTCTAGGGCATGGAGTAGAGTTAAGACGTTATTTCTTCTGCTATCATCAAGGGAACCAAAGACTTCATCCAAAATCAATAAAGAGAAGGGTTGTCCGCTCCGTTCGGTAATCATCTGGGAAATTGCCAACCGCAGGCAGAGATTAACTATATCTTCTTCGCCTCCAGAGATTACGGGCTTGCGATCGCCATCTGCCATGACAATTACATTATATTTAGAATCAATTTCAATCGTGTTATAGCGTCCATCGGTAAGTTGATTGAGAAAAATACTGGCACTATCGGCAAGTTGAGGGCGAATCTCTTCGGTAAAGTGCTGGCGCATATCGGTAAAGGCATTGTCAATCTCTAAGAGAAGTGTTTGTTCTTTCTTCGCAGCAAGATATTCTGCTTGTTTGAGTTGAAATTCTGCTTCTTGATTTTGAGCGGTGACTAGGGATTGAGAAATTAGTGCCTGTTGTTGTTGAGCTTGTGCCTGTTCGATCCTAAGAGCTTCTAGGTGAGTATTTGTAGTGGCGATCGCGGTTTTGAGCTTGAGATATTCTCCTTCCTGAAAGCTGAGAGTATTAATCTCTTGCTCTAGATCGGTGCTGGATTGATGCAGTTGGATTTGTTCGCGATCGAGATTTGTGAGTTCTAGATCGATTTCTTGGAGGCGTTGAGTCGTGCCCGCCCAGCGTAGATATTGTTCGTATTTGGGTTTGAGGATTTGGATTTGCTGCGTGAGAAGCTTATAAGCTTCGGGATCGAAGGGATTGGGTGAGGTTGTAACTTGCATTCTCAAATTATCAATTTCTATGGTTTTAGCCGCAAATTGCTTTTGTAATATTTGCTGCCGAGACAGGTCTGAAGTGAGTCTTAGTTCTTGTTGTTGGTGTTGTCCGATCGATTCAGATATTTCTTTATAGGTTTGCTGTGAGATTATAAG
>Ga0163154_10000893_pt1 | contig 46472 bp, 40 predicted proteins | sample OliLakLV19MP9P1_FD_148649 | JGI IMG/M metagenome (GOLD analysis project Ga0163154, IMG submission 148649) | Freshwater microbial mat bacterial communities from Lake Vanda, McMurdo Dry Valleys, Antarctica - Oligotrophic Lake LV.19.MP9.P1 | ecosystem: Environmental > Aquatic > Freshwater > Lake >... | reverse complement strand
CTTACCCCAACCCCTTCAACAACCCACCCAGCAATTGCAGCGCCCCTTTCACCATATCCTGACTTTCTACCGGGATTTTCAGATAGGTTTGTCCGGTGGATTTGTCTTTTTCCACGATGTTGTCCAAGAGCTGCCGAGTGGCGGTTTCGTCGCTGAGCGTGCGGGTAAGCGCGCTGAAAAAGTTGGTACCCAGTTGCACAAGGTCGGATGCCTGTATTGGTGCGCCGCTCGTGCCGTTGCCAGAAGCGCCTCCGCTGTTTTGTGCGGCTGGTTTGGCTTGTTTTTCGCGCTGTACCGGCTCGCTTTCAGTTTCGGGTTCGCCGGATGAAGGTTCGCCGGATACGCTGCTGCCTGCTGCGCCAACTTCGACCTGTTCCATATCGCTGACAGAAGTAACTTCTTCCGGTGCCTGCACCTCGGGCACGCCTTCGGTGAGGCGCTCCACATTTTCCATAAAATCTTTAAAGCGCTCGCTGCTCATGAAGATCGCGTCTTCGCCGTCGTGGAGTACGCCTGCCGCCATCTGCGATTTGAAATCCAGCGTGTAGAGCATCCGGTGTTCGATGGTGCCGGTAGCGACGAGGTTGATGATGTTGACCGGCCTTTTTTGCCCCATGCGGTAAATCCGGCCAATGCGTTGTTCCAGCACAGCAGGGTTCCAGGGGATGTCGAGGTTGACCAACAGTGAAGCGCTTTGGAGGTTAAAGCCCACCCCGCCTGCATCGGTGGACAGGAAAACTTTGCTGTCGGCATTGCCCGCAAAATTTTCCAGCAGTTTCCCCCGATCCGAACTGGGCACACCGCCGTGCAGGTATTCAAAACCGATGCCGCGTGCTTCCAATTCCTGCGCAACGAGGCGCGTCATGCGCTCCCACTGGCTGAAAACGACAACTTTGGTTTCTTCATCTGTGAGCGCTTCTTCCAGAATGTACATCAGTTCATCCACTTTGGTGTCGTGCCGGGTGGCCTGATCGAGAATGAATGTACTGTCGCATACCATGCGCATCTGGTTAAGGAAAATCATCAAAAATTGGCGGTCTTTTTCGCTCAGAAAACCCCAGCGCCGCCATTTTGCGACCAATTTTGCGACCTCATCTCCGCACTGTTGGTGTATATCGGCCTGCATTTCGGTCATCGGCACAAAGAGGTTTTTGTCCATGCGTTTGGGCAACTGGCTCAGGACTTGCTTTTTTGTCCGGCGCAGCATCAGATCGCTCAGCAGCTTTTTGATGTTATTTAGATCGCGGTAACCCATAATCCGCCCGAACTCATCTTTTACCTGGTAGCGGTTTTGAAAAAGGTACAGCGGCCCCAGCCGGTAGTTGTCTACAAACTGAACGATGGAGTACAATTCTTCCAATTTATTTTCGAGCGGAGTGCCGGTGAGTACGAGGGCATAGTTGGTGCGCAGGCGCTTCACGGCGCGCGATATTTTGGTGTTCCAGTTTTTGATGCGTTGTGCTTCATCCAAAATTACAGCGTCGTAATCCGCTTCGTTGAGGTAATTCGCATCGTTACTCACCACATTGTAGGTGACGATATGATAGAAACTTTCCGTTTCCTGGTAGGCGCGGCGGCGTTTGGTTTGAACGCCTTCAATCACCAACACGGCGCTGTCGGTAAACTTTTCGATCTCGCTTTTCCACTGGTATTTCAGCGAAGTCGGGCACACGATCAGTACTTTGGAGACGCCCATTTCGCGTTTCCACAATTCAGCAGTGGCGATGGCCTGGATGGTCTTGCCCAGCCCCATTTCGTCGGCGATGAGACAACGGCCTGCCTTTGCGGCAAATTCCAACCCCTGCATTTGATAAGGAAACAGTTTGGCTTTGATGAGCGCTTTTAAGTAATCGCTGTTTTTTGTCAGTTCCAGATTTTCTATAATGGCTTGCCGGCGCAAGTTTTCCCGCTGTTGTAAAACATACTCCAGCGCATCCGGATAGCAACGGAAATCAGGGTCGAGTTTCCGGGCCAGTTCGGAGAATTTTTCAAAATGCGCAAAACCGGATTCCCCCAACACGAGGTCTTCGCCAAAGTATTGGGCCGCTAATTTTTGCATTTGCAAGCGCTTACCCGAACCGATGCGGATTTTCACCTCTTGCGTTTCGCCGTAGCGCAAATAAACCGACGAATATTCGGGGTCGTATGGCTGTTTGAAGTGCTTACGCGAACCCCGGGTATTGAAAATTTTGAACAGCACCGCCTCCACGTGTTTGCAAGTGCCCAGCGTATTGCTTTTAAAGTCAGGGCAGGAGCAAAAATTCAATCCGGGCTTGTTGCTGCGAATAGCAACTTTATAGGCGCTTTTGACATCTGGATTTGTAACTTTGAATTCGCTGTAAACCGGATGCGCCCCGACATTTTCTATGGTGAAGACCTGAGTTTGCGCAAATTGTCGCCGCAATTCAATTTGCCAGTCGCGCAGTTCTAATGCTTCCGGCTTTTTGTGGTAGGAAACCTTGAGTGGTTGATCTTTTTTTCTGCTGATTTTTTTGTGGATTTTTTTGCTTGTTTTTCGCTTGCTTTCTGCGCCATGTCCTGTTTTTTTTTCAAAAATAGAAATTCCTCCCAACTTCCCACAAAATAATAGGCCCATTATCGCTGCACGAGGTGACACCGGTGACACCTTTCCAAAAAGGTGTTACCTCGTATCGCCCCCAACTTCCCACAAAATAATACTCCGGTCATCGCTGCACGAAACCAGCAAGCCGCTTTCTGCCAGATACAGCAGGGCATTGACGGAATTGACATGGCCCCCGTTGCGGATGGTGTCCAATACTTTCAGGAGCTGAAACGATTGTGCATCCCAGATTTTGATGGTCTTATCGCGGCTGGCCGTGGCAAACCACACGGCTTCTGGTGGGAAACAAATGTCATTGATGGTGAACAAATGGGCAGGTTGAGAAGAAACAGGCTGTGCAAGGTCGTTTAAGTCCCAGACTTTCAGGTGTGCGTCCCGGCCTCCGCTGAGCAACAATTGCCCATTTGGGTGGTAGCGCACTGCAAACACGGAATTGTCGTGCGCCTGTGCCAGTGTTTGCCGGATATCAAAAGTGCCTGCATCGAGCAGGTAAATGTTGTTGTCGCTGCCCCCGATGGCCAATTCGTTTCGCGCTTTGGAGTAGTCTATGCTGCGCAGGCTTTGATTGCTCAGGTGCAGGCTTTCTAAGCTGCGGCCTTCGTTGGCCGACCATTTCGTCAGGATGCCGTCGCCGCCAATGGTGAAGACAAAATCGCCTACGTGCAAAACGCCAAATACGCCTTTGCCGTGGTGGGCAATGTCGCGGGTGCGTTCCGGCTGCCGAAAGTCAACCCAGTGTACGCCGCCATTCATATCGCCGGCTACAATTTTTTGCTGCTCCGGCAGGAAAATCATGGAAAAAATCTGGGCATCCGTTTTGGCTAAGAGCTGGCCCATTTCGGGTTCCTGTACTTTCCACTGCACCATCCAGCCGTCGCCTGCGCCCGAAAGGAAGGTCTGTGGTTCTGTGCCTCTGCAAAGTGCGAAGACGGAGGCGTTATGACCGGTTAACTGAGCTGTTTTTTTTAGCATAAGATAGAGATTTCCTTATGTCTTCTCCTTCAAGATAAGACCCCCAATACTATTTTCGCAGACCTGGTCGCGATTTTATACGTACCCGGATCCTTCAGCTTGAACGAGTAGCCTGGCTCAACATCCCCTTACTCAAAGGTACACTTTGCGTGAAACTTGACCAATTTTTCAGTTGGCTAAATAGTGTCTGTCTTTAGAGTCCGATAACTGCGTTGTATTTTGCCCCAAAACTGGTCATTTACGCGAGTAAACTCCCATTTTTGGGGCAAAACACGCCTTGTTCTCGAACGCTAAAGAACAGACACGGGACTAAATAATAGTGTCTGTCTTTAGAGTCCGATAACTGCGTTGTACTCGACCTTAGCCTGAGCTAAGGGAAGCAGTTCTCCAACGGAGGGTAGGAGGAAAATGACTCCTGGAAAAGTGGACAGTTATTCTTTCAGCGACCCTTATCTCACTTTAAAAATTGAGCGAACCAGGTACACTTTTCGTGATTAGTGACACCAGCCAGTGCTTTTTTATGTTAGTTTTTGGCGGTTTAAAAATACAAATTCGTCAAATGATTTAGGTTCGTGACCTGTCAGAATTTTTACCCATTTAGTCGTTTTTGGTGTTTTCTGAAACCTAGGAAAGTAATGCAGCATAATCATTACAAGAATTAGCATTGTTGGCATATTCTCTTGCCGTTTGGAGAAATAGAAGTGTAGCAAATTGGGTGAAAAATAATTTATTTTCTTGCTTAGTCCTTCGCTTAGCTTGTCAGCCATTTCAGCAAAAGTTAACGCTTCATTATTTGTCAATTCGTAGCTTTTATTAATGTGGTGGTGCGGTTCAACTATTATTTTAGCTGTCACCCTCCCAATATCACCCACGTCAATTAAGGTGAATCTCGCTTGTCCTGCCGGCAAAAATATTCTTTGATTGTTTACCAAGTCATTACGCAAAGTTGTAGAAAAGTTTTGCATAAAGTATGCGGGGCGTAAGAAAGTATAAGGAATATTAGTATCTACAATTAGTCTTTCAATTTTATGATGAGGGATTATTTTACTATGCTCCACCCCTTGCACGGATAGAAATACAATGTGCTTTACCGAAGATTGCTTTACTATATCAATCAATGGAGCAAAATATTTTTTAACATCTGATATTTGAGGTGGTCTAAGCAGAAAAAGTATATCTATATTTAAAATAGCAGGCAGAATTGTCTGACTATTCGTAAAGTCAAATTCAATAATCTTGACTTTGAAATCTGCTAATTTTTCATTCCCAAATCCAGTGTCCCTAACACCGGCATAAATCTCTAATTGGGGGTCAAGTTTATGTAAAGCATTTATTACTTCAACCCCAACATTACCTGTCGCTCCTGTCACTAATACTTTTTTCATATTGTTAAGTGTGTGGTCTATTAGCAATGGTTATAACGATGCGACCTTCTCGCGCTTCGCCTGATGAAAAAATCCCCTCGCCCAATTCACGTAACTTATTTACGACACGCTCCTTACGGAGTATTGCCATTTTGCATTTCGTTAGGCACAGCATCTTTCTCATATAGATTATGAATGATCAAAATTATATACCCAAAGAGAACGGCACTAATTATAAGCATATTATTAACTATTCCGTCAGACAAGAAAGAGACTTTAATTAATATTGTAGATATTACAAATCCTGAGTTTCTAATAATTTTATAAAATTTATCAGAGTAAAAAAAAGAAAAAAGAAGTAACAAAACATCAACAATTATCAATACTGAGAAAAATTCATCAAAGAAAATGTTGTTTATCTTTTTAAATTCGACAATTCCATTTGCATAATTACTGATGGTTATTGACCCCCAATTTATAAGTGTGTAAAAACCTAAAATGACCAAAACCGGAACTAAAATAACGGCTAAAGACTGTTTTAGAAGTACAAACTTCTTAATATTTAAACCTTCTTTGTTAGGATTATCAATTAGCTCATAATCTTTCTTTTTAATATTTTTGTAAAACAGGAATATTAAAAAGAAAAGAATTAATGATGTTAAAACATCAAAAGTGAACTGTAAATCATTTTTATCTTGAAACCAATCTGAGGTTAGTTCGACATAAGCAATGTCCTTGAAAATTCGCCTTATTACAATAAGGGTAATTATTTCATATTGTTTTCCAATATATACAGTAATTGATTTTGGTAAGAAATAAATTAATAGATAGACCTCATAAAGCAATATAAAAGAAAAGGGGGTGTAAATTGCTGCGATTGGGTTTTTGAAAAATTTCTGTTCTAATTCTATAAATCCTTGAGCATTAAGCAGAATTAATAGAAGGTGTATGAGATAACTAAATATAGCAATAATCAGTATAGTCTTTTCTATACGATCCTTTATTTTGGATGACAATAAAACATTGAAACTTCCTTTTATAATATTTTGGCTATTCATTCATTTTCGTTGTTGTGCCTAACTTATAGCCGTGCATTCGCCGCCGCATACTTTCCAAGCTTTACCACTACCCCAGATCGGTGGCGGATGAACAGAGTTGAACAACCTTCCCCGCCCATGTGGGACAGGCTGTTCAACTCCAGCAGGATCTAAGGGCGGCACCTACTTTCTCTATCGTTCAGGCAAAGATTATTTAGTATCTGTCCATTTAGTCGGGTGTCTGCTCTTTAGAGTTCGAGAGCAAGGCATGTTTAGCCCCAAAAACGGGAGTTTACTCGCGTAAATGACCAATTTTGGGGCTAAACATAACGCAGCTATCGGACTCTAAAGACAGACACTATTTAAGGTTGCAAAATACTCAAGTTGGGTGCAAGAAGCAAGCATAGCAGAAGAATTTATTTGGATAAGTGCCGGTTGCGGGTGGAAAGGAATGCCGTAATACCAGATTTTCTGAAAACCATGGGGCAACCTGCATATTCCGGTCGGTCTACCCTCCGGTTCCGGCCATCTGACTCTCTGAAGGACTTGACGTTTTGTACCCTTGTGGTGACAAAAACCTATAGGTATGGCAAAAACCAAGCCCCAATACCTCTCCTTCTGCACGGACAGGCAGCCCCATCAATCAAAGCAACGGTATGCCAATAAAACAAACCAAAAGCCATTGAAAAACCTCGCAGCAAGTCTAATCTAATACAAAAAACACTTTATTTCGGTCTTTTATTCTGCCATTGAAATATACCCCCAATTTAAGTGCAGTCTTACCTCACTTCACCCCACTCCCATTCTCCCAGCCCTCTGGCGGCGACACCAATCCCAACTTCCCTTCGCTGTTTTCCGCCGTCAGGATCATGCCTTGCGACTCGATGCCGCGCAGCTTGCGGGGCGCGAGGTTAGCCACCACCAGCACTTGTTTGCCCACGAGCTGTTGCGGCTCGAAGTGTTCAGCGATGCCCGACACGATGGTGCGTTGTTCAAAACCCAGATCCAACCGCAATTGCAACAGCTTGTCCGCTTTAGGTACGCGCGCTGCTTCGAGGATGGTAGCCACGCGAATGTCAAGTTTGGCAAAGTCGTCGTACTGGATTTCATCCTTCACGGCAATCGGCTCTTTGGTTATTGAAATCGGAGCATTGGCCACTTCGGCTGCCGCCAATGCCTTTTGGCGTTCCGCTTCTGTTTGCAGGATGGCGGCTAATTTTGCTTTTTGCCGCTCTACAATCTCCATGCGGGCCGGATCCCGGCGGTCGGCGATTTTGGGAAACAAAACTTCGGGTTGGCCTACGCGGTGGCCGGAAGCGATGACTGGCTGGCTGTTTTGCAGGCGCTCGAGCACCCGTTCCAGATCACCCCGTTGTAAATCCGGTAAGCCCAGCAACGCCCGAACGCGCGGCGCCGTGAACGGAATAAACGGTTCGCACAGCACGCTCAGCAGGCCCACCACTTGCAGGCAGGTAAACAGGCATTCGCGGATCAGCGGGCTGTCGGGGTCGGTTTTAGCGATGTTCCAGGGCGAAACGTCCTGTAGGTGCGTATTGCCCCAGGATGATAATTCCATCAGCGTTTGGGCTGCTTGTTTGAAATTGAACGCTTTCAGGTCGTCGTGAACGCCCAGCGCCAAGCGGTGCGCGTCGCTCAGGGCATCCATCCAGTCGAAATCTACCTCCGGAACCAGTCCGTCGAAGTATTTTTGCGTCAATACGATGACCCGGTTCACAAAATTGCCGAAGTTATCCGCCAGTTCTTTATCATAGAAATCCACGAACTCATCCCACTTGAAATCGCTGTCCTTGTTTTCGGGCATGTTGCGCAGCAGCGCCCAACGCAGGGCGTCTTCTTTATTCGGGAAGTCCTTGAATTCTTCCAGATATACATGCTGCTCGATGCCCCAGCCGCGCGATTTGGAAAACTTCTGGCCTTCAAAATTGAGGAACTGGTTGGCGGGCACATTGCGCGGCAACGCGAAATCGCCGTGCGCGTGCAGCATCGCCGGGAAGACAATGCAGTGGAACACGATGTTGTCTTTGCCGATGAAGTGGATCAGTTCCACGTCATCGCCATACCAGTAATCTTTCCAGTCTTTGCCGTGATCCAGCGCCCATTGTTTGGTGGCGGAAATGTACCCGATCGGCGCATCAAACCACACATACAACACTTTACCTTTGGCGTCTTCCAGCGGCACCGGGATGCCCCAGTCGAGGTCGCGGGTAATAGAGCGCGGTTGAAGCCCTTCGCCGTCGTTGAGCCAGGACAAGCACTGGCCGGTTACGTGTTTTTTCCAGGTACTGGGGTCGTGGTGTTGCGCGCCGTCCAGCACGCCTTTGTCAATCCATTCGCGCAGCCAGCCGGCGTGTTTGTCGAGTTTAAAATACCAGTGTTTGGTGGCTTTGAGCACGGGCGCTCCGCCGCTGAGCGTCGAGCGCGGATTGATGAGTTCGGTCGGAGAGAGCGCCGTACCGCATTTTTCGCATTGATCGCCGAACGCTTCCGTGTGGCCGCAATTGGGGCAGGTGCCGATGATGTAGCGGTCGGCCAGAAACTGGTTATAGGCTTCGTCGTAGTATTGTTCGCTGAAACGCTCCTCAAACTCGCCGCCTTTTTCGTAGAGCTTGGTAAAAAAATCCTGCGCCGTTTGGTAGTGAAGCGGTTCGCTGGTGCGGTGGTATAGGTCGAAGGAGATGCCCAGCCGTTCAAAGGTGTCTTTATTCAGGACATGGTATTTGTCAATGATCTCGCGGGGGGTCGTGCCTTCTTTTTTGGCCTGAATGGTGATGGCCGCCCCATGTTCATCCGATCCGCAAACCCAGACCACATCGCGCCCCAACAGCCTAAGGTAGCGCACATAGATGTCGGCAGGCAGGTAAGCGCCTGCTAAATGACCCAAGTGCAAAGCGCCGTTGGCATAAGGCAACGCGGAAGTAATGAGGTATTTTTTAGGACTGGCCATAAGTTCTTCTTGTTTGATTGAAATGCGATTTCAGGTCACGAAGATAAGTTATTGTAGGTTTTGAGTCTGTTTCAACGCCGTTTTATTCCCGTTCAGCATTTTTGGGTACATCATACCAGATTCAGGGTATTGGCATAACAAAATTTATACCTTATCTTTGCACTTTATAATAATTGAATCCTTTGCTCGTTTTATGGATTCGGTGCTCAACGACAAACAGATCGTTTCACAGCGCCGCTCAAAATTGAAGACTTAAGAAGTCAAAGAATATAACTGGGGTTTAGTTTTATTTTGGGAAGTGCAGCTCAATGCTGCACTTTTCTTTTTGTACCTGCCCTTCCTTCCTTTTGACGGTTTTTAACTAACTTGCAGCACGGCAACAAACGGCTGGTTTGCTGGCTCAAACCACTTTATTACCATCATTCATGCACATCAAAACTTTCGTCGGCGTTTATCCCAACCTGGCGCGCGTCCGGCCTTCCGTGGGTTCTTTTTTAGATCAGGTCAAAGAGGCCTATCCATCCCTGCGGGCAGCTAATTACTTCCTGAGCACCCCGGAAGCAAGTTGTTTCATCTATCGCATTGAGGGAACCAAGCACCATAACACCGGGGTCATTGCCTGTCTGGATGTGCGCGATTTTTTGGAGGGCCGCATTCTCCAGCACGAACGCACCTTGGAAGCTGAAGAGGAAAAGCAAATGCGGCTGTTGCTGGAGCGTCGCGCCGCCGTGAAACCCGTGCTGATTGCTTACCCAAACGCCACCCCGCTCGACCATTGGATTTCGGCATTCATGCAGGCTCGTTTGCCTTTTATGGAGATAAACCTCGAAAAAGAAAAAAAACTGCATCGGGTCTGGCGGGTTTCTGAAGCGACTGATCTGGCAGAACTGACAGCGCTTTTCGATGAGCATGTGCCGCGGGTTTACATCGCTGACGGGCACCACCGCACCGTCTGTTCTGCTTTGTTGTATAAACGTTTGCAGGTAGAAAACAAGGACAACCTCGTTTACGACCGCTTCCTGTGTGGCCTTTTCCCGGAGTCGGAATTAGAAATATTTGCCTTCAACCGCATTGTACAGTTGCCGGATCATTTGGATGTCGAAACCCTGCTGTCGCGCTTAAGCGAATGGTGCGTTGTGAAGCCCCTGCGCAAAAAACGCCAGCCTTTGAAAAAACACGAAATGACGCTGTTTGCCGGCGATGCTTGTTACAGCCTCCGCTGGAAAAAAGAAGTCTTGGATGAATACGCCAGCGCGCCAGCCATACTCGATACGGCTTTGCTGAACGACCATGTGCTTGGAGAAATCATGGGGATAAGCGATGTGCGCACCGATAGCCGGGTTACTTACACCGAAAGCCCAAAAGGCTTGCGGACGATTACCAAAAAAATTCATCTGGATCCCCGGTGTGTTGCGTTTTGCCTGTATCCGGTAAGTGCTCCTGAGTTCTTTGCTGTAGCAGACGCCGGTGAGGTACTTCCTCCCAAATCTACCTGGTTCGAGCCGAGGATGAAGAATGGGTTGCTGGTGCAGGAGTTTTAGCTTCGACTCCGCTCAGCTACCTGGACGATCCGTTCGCTGAGCGAAGTCGAAGCCAAAAAAAAGCCCTGGCTTTGAAAGCCGGGGCCCGAAAATATAAAGCTATGAAAACTAAAACTATTGCAATTAGTTATTCTTCTTCTCCAACTTCCTTCCCACCTTTGAGGTGTTCCTGGTAAGTTTCCAATTCCTCCCAGTTGCCGTCGTGCGCCAATTGTGCCTGTTTCGCCCAGGTGGACGGGTCATGCATATTGTATTGGCTGCCTGCCTCGTCGAGGATGGCTTTCAGACGATCCGTATCCGCTCCTGCCAGATCTGCCCAGGTTTTGATCCCGGCAGCATGGAGCAGGCCTTCAATCTTCGGTCCGATGCCTTCGACGAGTTTCAAATCGTCGGCTTTAACTTTCTTGCCGGAAGGTAAGGTGATTTTTGCAGAAGCAGAAGTTTTTGCCTTGGTTTTTTCTGCAACGGGCGCTTCCTCCGCCGGAGCTTCCGCAACGGGGGGTTCTACAACCCGTGCAACCGGGGTTTCTACTACTGCTTCAACAACGGGTGCTTCAGCCACCGGCGCTTCCGCAACGGGCGCAACCGGGGTTTCTACTACTGCTTCAACAACGGGTGCTTCAGCCACCGGCGCTTCCGCAACGGGCGCAACCGGGGTTTCTACTACTGCTTCAACAACGGGTGCTTCAGCCACCGGCGCTTCCGCAACGGGTGCAACCGGGGTTTCTACTACTGCTTCAACTGGCGCTGCTTTCTTCGGAGCGGGCGCTTTCTTGGGTGCAACGGGTGCATCTAAGCGCTCTTCTACTTCCTTTAAGATTGGAACGACGCTGACAAACGTGCGATCCATACGACCTCTTTTGAACTTCACATGGCCGATGACCGATGCGTGTAGGGTGTGGTCTTTACCCATGTAAACGTTTTCACCGGCGTGGAACTTCGTGCCGCGCTGGCGAATGATCACGTTTCCTGGCTTAACTACCTGGCCGCCAAACAGTTTTACGCCAAGTCGCTTGCTTTTACTGTCCCGGCCGTTGTCGGAACTACCGACGCCTTTCTTATGTGCCATGATTCAAAAAAATTTAAAAGTTGAATAATGAACCGATCAGCCGGCGATGCTATCAATCTGAATTTTCGTGAAAGATTGGCGGTGGCCGCGCTTCACTCTGTAGCCTTTGCGTCTTTTTTTCTTAAAGACAATTACTTTGTCGCCCTTCTGGCGATTCAACACAGTGGCGGTCACCTTTGCGGCGTTCAGCACCGGCGTGCCAACAGAGAGGTTGCCGTCACGTTCGATCAGGAGCACCTGGTCGAATGTGACTTTATCGCCCTCCGCGGCTTCTAACTGGTGGACGAAGAGCTGCTGCCCCTCCTCAACTTTAAACTGTTGACCAGCTATGGTTACGATTGCGAACATGGTTCAATAGTGATTTAAATGAATTGATAATAATTTTGGAGCGCAAATGTACGCCACAGCGCCGGGAAATGAAACATTTATACAGATTTTTATTTTTCGGGGGCGCGTTGAGACCTGTAAACCTTATACGCTTGCTGTTGTTATCCTTTAGTATCAAACCAACAATCCATGTCACTTTTCGGATTTTTCAAAAAAGACCCCGTCCAAACGCTTGAAAAACAATACGCCCGCATGATGGAAGAAGCCATGCACATCCAACGCAGCGGCGACCTCAAGGCGTATGCCCGCAAGATTGAAGAAGCGGAGGCGATACAACAGGAAATAGAGGCATTGAAAGCAGCAAAGGAATCAAAAAAATGATTTGGACGTGCCCCCGCCTCCCGCGAAACCCTCGCAGCGGGGTCGGGCTGTCCGCTCTTATGGCTCCTGAGTTGGCGATTGAGCGAAGTGGCGTCCACTGAGCGAAGTCGAAGTGGGTCGGGATCCATACCGCTTCCATCCCTCACGCGGAGGACGTATCCGGAAAAAAGCAGTCAAAAGCTCTTAACAGCCAAGCCATGTAATAATTTTAGATTCCTAATATTATTTTTACCGGAATATACTTATTTTTGTTTACAACGTAATCAATGAACCCGGTCTTATACTACCTGATGAAAAGTAGGAACTTCTTCAAGAACAGCGAATTTCGAAGGTTTTACTTGATTTTTATGTAAAAAACAGAGTCAACATCTCGATGAGCGATTCGGAATTTCGGGAGTATGTGAATGTCATCCTTGATCGTCTGAATGAGTTAACGAGGTTGCTGGCTGAAATTGACGATGTAATATGAGAAAATACGCTCACATATAGGAAGTTGTCACAAGACTAACAGACAACAATATCTTCCGTACTTTTTTTACGCTCTACCTCATGGCAACTTCTGATTCCGAACGCCAACTACTTAACGACCGCTTTTGGCAAGATGCGGCCATTCTGACTGAAGAGGAACAAACGCTGCTTCGCGCAGAATTGACCCGCTGCTTCCTGCGATTGCCAGCTATGGCCGCACAATTGGTTGCGCGAGCTTCCGCAACTTCCGCTACCTACTAACGGATTTAAAATAATCCTTCAAACACCTGTACCGCCGGCCCGCATAGCCATACCGCCTCAAAGCCTTTGCCGACAGGCGTAAAGCGTACCTGGAGCCGTCCACCTTTGGTGGCAATCGCTATATCAGTAAGGTTGGCTTTCGGGTTTTTCAAATACCAGGCTATCGCTGCCGCCGTCACCCCTGTACCGCAAGACAAAGTTTCATCCTCTACCCCACGCTCGTATGTGGCTACCGAAATACCTGCTTCCGTGGATTCCACAAAATTCACGTTGATGCCTTCTGTCCGGAAGGTCTCGGAATAGCGAATCTTCCGGCCCAGTTCGGCTACCGGTAGTTCATCTAACTGATCCACAAACTGTATATAATGCGGTGAACCCGTGTTCAGGATATAATCGCCGTCGCTGGTTTGTGTCACCGTCGCCACATCCGACATTTTCAATTCCACCGAGTCTGGCGTCGTCATCCGAGCCTCATGCGGACCGTCAATGGCAATAAACCGGCATTGGTCGCCAATGAGGCCGAGGTGTTTGGCAAAAGCAACGATGCAGCGCCCGCCATTGCCGCACATGGAGCTTTCGCGCCCGTCGGCGTTGAAATAAACCATCCGAAAATCGAAGCCCGGCGCGTTTTCCAGCAAAATGAGGCCGTCTGCGCCGATGCCGAAACGCCGGTCGCACAGGCGTGCGATTAACACCACATTCGATGCGTCCGGGAAAATGCCTGCGCGGTTGTCCACCATCACAAAATCATTGCCGGCGCCCTGGTATTTATGAAATGGAATTTTGATTGCCATGGTTTACAAATGTTGCGGTGCGATGCACCGGACGTTCTTGATTTTGGCTTCCTGTCTTTTAGGGCGACCGCGAGGGTCGCCCCTACCGTGATTCCTGTTCCGGAACGGGAGGGACGTAGTTCGGATTGGGCTTTTTGAACAGCATCAATGCGCCCAGCAGCAGCATCAAAACCAAGCCCAGCAATGGCAAGCGCCACCCGCCCCAGATGTTTTCGAAATATGCTTCGTGTTTTTGCATGATTATTATTCTGTTAAACGTTGTTAATTGATGTCGGTTTCGGCGTAAGTTTGTATATTGTTCCTAAATACCATCACCTGAACTCCTAAAATTGCTCATCTCAATGACCGGGATCATGAAAAAATACGGCATTGTCATCGTCAGCTCCCTGTTGAGCGCTGTTTTGGCGGTCTTTTTCTATCGCCTTTTCGGTGCGCCGCAAGAAGTTCTCATCCGGGAAGCCCTGCCTTCGCAGCACACCGGATGGACCGATGACCCTTTGGCTAATGCGAAACAACGCACGTTTCTCTCTTCCGCCCCCACCAATTTTACGGCTGCGGCATCTGCCGTCACGCCCAGTGTGGTGAATATCCGCGCAGCGCAAAGCAGCCGTTTCGATTTCTGGGGCAGCGAAGAATCCTACGGCTCATCATCGGGATCCGGGGTCATCATTTCTGCCGACGGGTTCATTGTGACCAACCACCACGTCATTGAAAGCGCCAATGAAATTCAGGTAACACTGAACGACAAACGCGAGTTCAAAGCCGAAATCGTCGGCGTAGACCCGTCTACCGACCTGGCGCTACTGAAGATCAAAGGTAGCAAATTGCCTTATCTTGAGTTTGGCAATTCCGATTCGCTGCGTGTAGGAGAGTGGGTATTGGCCGTTGGCAACCCCTTCGAGCTGCAATCTACGGTCACGGCGGGCATCGTCAGCGCACGGGGCCGAAGCATTGACATCCTCGAAACGCAGGACCGCATCGAATCTTTCATCCAAACCGACGCAGCCGTCAATCCCGGCAACAGCGGCGGTGCCTTAGTGAATACCAATGGCGAACTCATCGGCATCAACACGGCCATCATCACCCGCTCCGGACGCTACGAGGGCTATTCGTTTGCCGTACCCGGCAACCTCGTGCGCAAGGTCATCAAAGACCTGCGCGACCACGGCGTCGTACAACGCGGCATCCTCGGTGTTTTCATTGACGACCTGACAGAAGAGCGCGCCCGGCAATTAGGCCTCCCCGCCATTGAGGGCGTATACATCACCCGCATCACCCCCGATGGTGCTGCCGATAAGGCCGGCTTACGGGAAAACGACGTGGTGCTGAGCATCAATGGCATCAAAACCAAAACCCTGCCCGAAATGCAGGAACAATTAGGCAGTTACCGCCCTGGCAATACCCTCGCCATCGAATACGTCCGCAGCGGCAAAAAATACAAAGCCAACGCCGTGCTGCAAGGCAAACCCGGCGATGTTGTCGCCGCCAGCTCAAAAGACGACGGCTTCCTGCGCGAACTGGGTTTCGAATTGCGCGACCTCAGCCGCGAGGAACAAAAGCGCCTCAATACCAAAGGCGTACGCGTGGTGAGTATTTTCCGCGGCAGCAAAGTGGAGCGCACCAATATGGATCCCGGCTTCATCATCACCCGCCTGAACAGCGAAGCCGTCACCAGTATCGAAAACCTGATGCAAAAGCTGAAAAGTGCGAAAGGCAAGGTGCTGTTGGAAGGGGTTTATGAGGATTATGCGGGGGAGTATTATTATGCGTTTTCGATGGAGTGAGGGGGTGTCCTTTAGACCCCGAAGAAAGGATTTGCTATTTTTTCATAAAAATGCTGTCTTTATTCCAAAACTGTTGAATGGCTAAAGATATTTACCACGAAGCTGTGAAAAGAGGCACTTATAAAAGAAGGATGAATAATTACGGATGACCCGCTTTCCTTGTTATCGCGAGAAGATGGAGGCTTACAGGTAGATTTAGGAGCCGAAAAAATTATCATAGCGGAAAGAGGTTTAGTGCGTATTGCAGTGGAAGTAAAAAGTTTTGTTAACCCTTCTCCGGTCAATGATTTCCATGAGGCTTTTGGACAATATCAAATATATTTAGATGTTTTGGAAATGACAAATAGTGACCGGATCATGTATCTGGCAATGCCAAGTGCCATTTACAAGTATCTGATAAAGAAGAATTTCATTCAATTTGTTATAGGTAAGCATCATGTTCGGGTAATTACATTTAATCCGTTGACAAAATCAATTCAGGCATGGATCGAATAGATTTTTTTCGGCAAGCAATTGATAAAGCAATGACAGCCTATGTAGAAGATCGTAGCCATTCGCAATCTTTTTCGGGACTTCAGTTTGAGCGGATTGCAGATCGTAACAACAATAGGTTTCTGCTCACATTAGTAGGTTGGAATGACGATGAACGAATTTACCACCTGATCTTTCACGCAGACATCATTGGCGATAAAATATGGATCCAGGAAGATAATTCCGATGAGAGCGCTGCCTCATTACTGGAGCAACAAGGCGTTGATAAAAAAGATATTGTGCTGGCGTATTATCCGGATTATCATCGGGCGAATACGGCTTATGCGGTAAGTTGAAAGTAGGAAGTTGCAAGCCACCCCATTCTTGTTAAGCCAAAAATTGAGATTCCCAGAAACCTGACTTTTTCCCAAAACTCTCCCTGTCAAAAACCTGACAAATTCGACCCAAATCCAAACACCTGGCTTCAAACACCTGTATATTGACCCTTAAAAAATACGATGAAAACAACCCTCCTCTCTATTTGCTGCCTGCTGGCCTTTGCGGCAAACGCGCAAAATCTGTTGAAGAGCCGCCAAAGCAGCGCTTTCACGTACCTGTATCACATCAACAACGAAGAAGCGAAGTCCATTTATCATGCTAAAAAAGGAGAAGCTGACCCTGCTTTTTTCCATACACTCGTGGATTCGTTCCCTACCGATCGTGTTCCGGTACTGGATTTGCCGCAAGGCCACTATTTAAAAACTTCCGTCCGGAAAGGCGAATTGCAGGCCGAAATCCTGACGGTGCCTGCTTTGCAGGTGGTCTTGTTCAACAACAGCGCAGATTTATGCATTGCCGTGCAGGATAGTTTGGGCCGCCCCATCCCGGATGCAGTGGTCACCGTGGGCAACAAACGCATTCGCTTCGACCAAAAAACGCAGCTCTATCGTTTGGCGAAAGCCAACAAAAAAGGCGTCCTAACGATTGAACACGAATGAGCGGAAAACGGATCGGCAAATATTTACATTTTACCACCTTTTGGAAACGTCGGTTTTTGAACTCCGGGGCGATTCGGTTTATTTTTCGCGCCAGCGCAATGGAAAAACCTTTCCGGCAACGGGTTCGCTGGCTGGTTTCGATCAAATCGGGCATGTGGCTTCGCCAAAGCAAGTGGCCCTGCCCCATCAAGAAAAAATCAACCCACACTTTGTGCGCTACGAATTAAAAGTCAATGATTTAGTGCAATCTTTTTTTCCTGAAGATGACCCCGCGCTGCTTCGGATCTTATTAGAACGGGGCCCGGATTCCCTGCGCATGGTGGCCGATAACCCCCGCAACCTTACTTTTCGGTACTTTTTATACGATCGCCAGCAAGAGGTAGCACGCGGCTATGGTACGTCATTAGACCTCCGGCGAACGCGAACCGGCAACCGCAAGCACCAATTGGTGTTGCAATACCTCTGGGGCGGCGTCGTGGAGGAAAAATACTACGAGTCCGTTTTTTTACCCAACCAACTCAATATTGCGGTAACCCAGCCGGCGCTCATTTTCCCGGGGCAACCGGTGGATGTCCGCATTTCGGTGACAGATCAGTCAGGAAAACCCGTACCGGATGTGGACCTCACCGCGTATGGACTTACCAAAAAATTCAGGTACGCCATGCCCCGATTGTCTGTTTTGGGCACTGACCGCAGCAATCGAAAGCTCCTCAATACCTTTCAAACCCATGCAATGTCCGCTGTGCGCCTTTCTTCCGAATTGGATTTTCCGGCATGGCAGCAAAAAGCGGGATTGGACACCATTGAATACTACCGCTTTTTGTTTCCCGATCGCCAAATTTACCGGTTTGAAGCGAGTCCGCCGGATCAGGTGACGCAGTTTTCGCCTTTTGTGGTTCGCAATGGTGCCGTTCAGCCCGTACATGTGGTGTATTTAGATCAAAAACCCGTGTATTTTAGTTGGTCACAAAACGAACGTCCTTTCGCTTTTCGGGCAAACCCCGGTTATCATCGCGTGGAATTGCGCACCAGTGATCGCCTGTATAGCATTGACAGCCTGTACATTCCGGCCAACCGGAAACTCATTTTTAGCCTGAGCGATTCAGTGCAGTCGCCCCGGGTAACGATCACGCCCATGCCTTCTATGCTGGCAGATGCCGAAAAAAATAACCTCTACCGCTACATTTTTCCTTACCGCCACAGTTTTGGAAGCGAATTGGCCTACCTGCGGCAGGGGGGCGAGGTGTTGTTGCTGCATCCCAAAAGCTATTTAAAGGACGCGCCTGCCGTTAGATCGGGTATTTATAATTATTCCGGTGGATTCCTTGTTGGGCCGGTCATGCCGAACCAGGTTCAATTTGTCTGGCAGGAGAGGTTTGAGCACTACTTTGTGCATGAGCCATTTTTTGAGTATGATTTTTTAAAAGGGATTTTAAAAATGCGGCAGGTAGAGCCTTCAACCCGATATCCCAATCAATTATGGAGCAATGCCATTGAACATTTCAGCGACTGGACTTTTTCCGAATCCTATTTATTGAAAAAAAGGCAGGAGCAATTGGATGCCTTTCGCCGGCAAAATGCCCGTTACCTGTATCCAACAAGTACAGCGTCAAACAGAAGTAAATTGAAGTTGGTGCTGAAAGGGCAAATGGATTTTTCGGCACCCCTCAATATCCTGTTGATGAACCGGAGTGATTCCTCGTTTTTAAAAGTTTTCCCTGGCACAACGCAAGTTTTTCACAACCTCGCTTCCGGCAATTACCGGATGGTCTGGATGTATGCCGATGCCCATTATGCCCTGCTCGACTCGTTGTTTGTTCAGAAAGGAGGAATGACGTATCGGTTTATTGAAAACCTGACCGTTCAGCCTCCGGATAGCTTCAGCAGGCGCATGAACCAACTGCTCGAACAGCAGATTTTTACCACAGGATCAGGCCGGATAAGCGTTGAAAAAGACATCAAACAGCACTTCAAGGAAAGCTTTTCCTGGTCGGGCCCGGGAAGGATGATCCACGGACGCATCACGGACGAAAGCGGTGAACCACTCATTGCTGCAACGGTCGTGACCACAACAAGGAGCAATGGTACCCTAACCGACATGGAAGGGTATTACAGCCTTTTTTTGCCGGAAGGCGACCATGCCATAGAGGTTAGTTACGTAGGGTGTCAAACATCTATGATTACTGAAATCGGCAATACCCCCATTGTAGATGCTGCCCTGACGACCTCGGGTGTACTACTACAGGAAGTCCTGGTGATTGATTACAAAGTGCCGCTCATCCAGCAGGATTATACGACTTCCGGGCAAATGCTGACCAGCGAACAAATCACGAACCTGCCCACCCAGAACATCAGCGCCCTGAGCGGCATGGTAGCCGGGCTGAGCATAGAAGCAGGCGGCGAAGTAACCATCCGGGGCAGTCGGGCAGAGGGCGTCCTGTATTATGTGGATGGCATCCGGGTGCAGGGCGCACTTATTCCCGCAGAAGAAATTTTAAAAACCGAAGTCTTGCAAGGCGAAAGCGCTACGGCCATTTTCGGCCCGGAAGCCGCCAATGGCGTAGTCCTCATCACTACCAAAAAAGGCGGAAAAGGCGCGAACTTTGACGAAGCATTTCTGGAAGCAGCGAGCCAGGCCAGCTCCATCCGCAGCAATTTTTCGGATTACGCATTCTGGCAACCCCGCCTGCGCACCGATCAGGAGGGCAAAGCAACTTTTAAAGTCACTTTCCCCGACGACATCACCAACTGGCGCACCTTTGTGCTGGCAATGAATGGCCAACGCCAAACCGGTAGCGCAGAAGGCAGCATCCGGTCGTTTAAGCCATTGGCCGCAAGGCTCAGTTTGCCGCGTTTCCTCGTGCAGGGCGACAGCGCCTGGGCCATCGGAAAGGTGCTGAATTATATGCCGGATACGGTGTCGCTGCGCGCCGGGTTTGCGATTGGCGATACAGAAGCGGTACTCCACGATTACCGTTTTGCCGATGCAGTGACGGATTCCGTGCTGCTTTCGCCAATGACGACAGACTCGCTTCAGGTGAAATTTTTGCTGCAAAAACCGGACGGCTACACCGATGGTGAACAGTGCAGCATCGAAGTGTTGCCCATGGGGTTGGAACGCACTGCCGGCAAGTTCATCGCGCTCGATGGCGATACGACGCTGCAATGGACGTTCCCGGACAGTCTGGGCGAAGTACACCTCTACGCCCGCGCCGATGTGCTGGAAGTCGTCGAGGAAGAAATCGCCCGGCTCATCCACTACGAATACGATTGCAACGAACAAATGGCTTCCCGCCTGGAGGCGCTGCTGGCAGAAGAGCAAATTGCAGCGTTCAAAAACCGGAAATTTTCGCGTAAAGCAGAGGCGCAGAAACTGATTAACCGGATTTTGCAAAACCAAAACGAACAGGGACTTTGGGGCTGGTGGAATCAATCTGCTACAAGCTACTGGATCAGTACCCACGTGCTGGGAGTCCTGGCAGAGGCCAAAAAGCGGGGGTATGCCGTGCAATTGCCAGAGCAAAAAATCGTGGAACAGGCCATTTGGGAGTTGGAATCGGATGCCAAAAATGCTCGAAAATTGGAATTGCTGTACCTGCTGAATAGCTTTGACGCCAAGTTTAAGTACGAGGCGTATTTGCCTTTTATTGAAAAGGACACGACCCTTTCCACCTTCGACCGCTTCCGGTTGATGGAATTGCAGCAACGGTGCGGCTTGGACTGGAACCGCGACACGCTGGCACATTACCGGCAGGAGACGCTGTTTGGCAATGTTTATTTTGAAGGCAAAAAAACAGCATCCGAATTCAGTCGCAACACGCTTCAGCTCACCTTAGCCGCACACCGAATTTTGCAGCGCGATTCCCTCCCCGACAAAGCCCTGCTGAGCCGCATCCGCAATTATTTCTTGGAGCAACGCAGCAAAGGGCATTGGAACAATACTTATGAAACGGCGCAGATCATCGCGGCCATTTTGCCGGGACTGCAAACGCGCGCGGATTCCCTGCAAAAGCCTTCCCTTCGACTTTCGGGCGGCACAACAGCCGACGTTACTTTATTTCCTTACCAGGCAACCATGGCGCCAAACCAACCGTTGACCGTCTCCAAAACCGGCGATTACCCCGTTTATTTTACGGCTTATCAACGCTATTGGGACACCGCGCCCCGCGAAAGCAGTGAACATTTCAGCATCCGAACCGCATTTGCCAAAGGCGGCAATCGCCTCCGCGCCGGCAAACCGGAAACTTTGGAAGTGACGGTGGAAGTACTCAAAGACGCGCAATACGTCATGATCGAGGTTCCGATTCCGGCATCGTGTAGTTACGAATCGAAGCGCGCCTACTTTCCGGGGGAAGTACACCGCGAATATTTCCGGCACAAAACGGCCATTTTTTGCGAAAACCTGAAACCGGGCAAACACCGTTTTACCATCGAATTGCTTCCGCGCTATGCCGGGGCGTTTATCCTTAATCCGGCGAAGGTGGAGTTGATGTATTTTCCTGTTTTTCAGGCGAATAATGCGGGAAGGAAGGTGGAAGTGGGGAGGTGAAGGGGGTGGATGGAGGCTTGAATTTTTGGAATAAAATTTGTATGTTTGTGGGAATAAGATGATAGAACACGATATGACAGCATTGCAAAAGGTGAAGGCAATACTTACGGAGATGAGCGCTGAAGAGAAGGCAATTCTGAGTGGGATGATGCTTGGGAATTTGAACGAATATTTTCCTGGAACAGCATCCAATCCTGGCTTCTACTATACAATCCACAGCAAATCAGTTGTCCATGATTGCCTGGCGAAAGCATATTCTGATATTTTATTTGAAGAATGTCCGCAAGAATTTGATTTTGTTAGCGACATAGACTACCTCGGCCACGTCGGCGAAAAAGCTTTCGGTATCCAGATTAAGCCTGTAACAGCGAAGTCGAATTTTGGGAATTATTCAGCCTCTGAAAGGATGAAAGCCAGTTTTCGTGATTTTGAAGCGCAGTTCGGCGGAAAGGTTTTTATCATTTTCAGCCTTGACGGAGAGATTGCCAACAAAGAGGTTTTGAAAGCTATTGACGAAGAAATAGATCGGCTTAGGGGCTAACCTGCACCCCACGTGTCGGACACTTTGGAAGTGTCCGACACGTGGGGTGGACTTACAGAAAAACCTGAATAAATCGTATCTTTACAAAAAGCTTTCTGCATGGAAACGACTGAAGATGTCCGCCCAGCCATACGGATTTATAAAAAGGGGGAAGAACCTGATGATGTGCTTTACTGGCTGAGCCGCCCTCCTATTGAGCGAATTCAGGCTTTGGAAGAAATCAGAAAACACTACAACGACTGAAAATATAGTCCTGAACTAGCATTTCAAAGAGTTTATAAGCTTGTTAAACGCAAACGGCGTTAAGTAACCATACCTACCCATGCCCGCAAACAACTTCAACATCCACGGCCTCACCCAGTCTCAAGTCCTCGAATCGCGGGAAAAATTTGGCTACAACCGGTTAGACTACAAAAAAGAAAATCCTTTTTGGGAAGCCATCAAAAGCTTAGCCAAAGAGCCGATGGTGCTGTTGCTGTTTATGGCTTCTTCCATCTATTTCATCAGCGGAAAAACCGGGGACGGCATTTTTTTGGCTTCCGCTATTGTGCTGGTGGCGACCATTTCTTTGTACCAGGACTCCAGAAGCCGCAATGCGTTAGAGAAACTCAAGCAATTTTCCCAGCCCAATTGCAAAGTGATCCGGGATGGCGAAGTGGTGGAAATCAAAAGTGACGATTTGGTGACGGGCGACAGCCTGATGGTGGAAGAAGGTACCGCTATTGCAGCAGATGGCATCATCGTGCATTCCAACGATTTTTCGGTCAACGAATCCATCCTCACTGGCGAATCGTTACCCGTTTACAAGGATTCAACCAAAGAAGATCGCTTTATTTATCGGGGCACGACGGTTTCCAGTGGGTTGGCCATTGCCACCATCACGGCCATTGGCAGTGGCACCCAATTGGGTAAAATTGGCAAAAGCTTAGAAAGCATCCAGGAAGAAAAGACGCCGCTGGAATTGCAAATAGGCAATTTTGTAAAAAAAATGGTGATCGCCGGGGCGGTTGTTTTTGCCATTGTTTGGGCCATCAATTATTTCAAAACCTACGATATATTAGACAGCTTGCTCAAAGCGCTGACGTTGGCCATGAGTATTTTACCCGAAGAAATCCCTGTTGCGTTCACCACGTTTATGGCCCTCGGTTCCTGGCGGCTGATGAAAATGGGCATTGTGGTGAAACAAATGAAAACGGTAGAAACACTCGGTAGCGCTACCGTGATTTGCACCGATAAAACGGGAACCATTACGGAAAATAAAATGAGCTTAGCTGCATTGTACGTGTTGGCGTCTCAAAAAACGTCCAAGCCCGAAGATGCCTTGGGTGAGGAGGAAAAAGCGCTCATCCGGCTGGCGATGTTTGCCAGTGAACCGATTCCCTTCGACCCCATGGAAGTGGCGTTGCACGAGGCATATCAGCATGCCGCGACGGACGACGAAAGGCCACACTACCACATGGTTCACGAATACCCGCTGGGTGGACAACCGCCGATGATGACCCACTTGTTTGAAAACGAGTCTGGGCAACGCATCATCGCAGCTAAAGGAGCGCCGGAGGCTTTGATGCAGGTTTCTAATTTATCGGACGTTGAAAAGCAACAAATCGAAACGGCTGCCAATACCTTGGCGACTAATGGCTACCGACTGCTGGGGGTGGGCGAAGCGGTTTTTGCAGGCAACGATTTTCCGGCTGAACAACAGCAATTTCAATTCCGGTTTAGAGGCATTGTCGCTTTTTATGACCCGCCAAAGCACAACATTCAATCGGTTTTGGAGGATTTCTACCGCGCTGGCATGACGGTTAAAATTGTGACCGGCGACAATGCGGCCACCACAGCCGCCATTGCCAAACAGGTTGGATTCCGGGGATATGAAAATAGCATCAGCGGAGACGAACTCATGCAATTGTCGGATGCCGAATTGCAGGAACGGGTCATCAACACACAAGTCTTTACCCGGATGTTCCCTGAAGCCAAACTGAAAATTATCAATGCGTTAAAAGCAAAAAACGAAATTGTAGCCATGACCGGCGACGGCGTCAATGACGGGCCTGCGCTAAAAGCTTCGCATATTGGCATTGCGATGGGTAAAAAAGGAACCGAAATTGCCAAAGAGGCTGCTTCCTTAGTTTTATTGGAAGACGATTTGTCAAAAATGGTGGATGCGGTGGCGATGGGCCGGAAAATTTATACCAACCTGAAAAAAGCGATCCAATACATCATTTCCATTCATATTCCCATCGTGTTGACGGTGTTTTTGCCATTGGCATTGGGCTGGATTTACCCCAATATTTTTTCCCCGGTACACATTATTTTTTTAGAGTTGATTATGGGCCCCACCTGTTCCATTATTTACGAAAATGAACCGATGGAAAAAAACACGATGCTGCAAAAGCCCAGGCCTTTTACGAATACATTTTTTAACTGGAAAGAACTGACCACCAGTATCCTGCAAGGTTTGATGATCACCGCCGGAACCTTGCTGATTTATCAGTATGCAGTTTATCAGGGATTCAGTGAAACGATCACCCGGACGATGGTTTTCACCACACTCATCGCGGCCAATATCTTTCTCACTTTAGTGAACCGCTCTTTTTTCTACTCCATATTCACAACCCTCCGGTATAAAAATAACTTGGTTTTGCTCATCATTGGCATCACCGTTGCCATTTCAGGGTTGTTGCTTTTTGTGCCGCCACTGGCAAAATTCTTTGAATTTGAGGCTCTGACTATCGCTCAGTTGTCCATCAGTATGGGCATAGGCTTTGCATCTGTCATTTGGTACGAAATCATCAAATGGAGGAAGCGGGTTGCCGGTAATACAGAAATCATTGCCAACACTAAAAGCTAATTATCATGGAAAAAGGCACAAAAGAAAATCCGTGGCAGCTCAAGACGCCGCCCCTGACCTCCGAATATGAAATGTACCGGGATCATCGGGGTGGTAAAGACGTCATTGTTTGCACCGTCGGCAAAACCGTGTTGCTATACGATTCCCGCTCTCTGACGGATCTGCACGCAATGCTCAAAGCACACGGCGACTGGATGGATCTCGGTTCGGCAGACGAGCAAAAGCCAGCCAAAGAAGGCACCGTTGAAGCCTGGAGCCGTTCAGAATCCAATCCGATTGGGGGCTGGTATGGCCTGAAAAAAGGGCTGCGCGGGCGTTTTGGGATGTATATTCCGCCGTTGATGGAGGAATTGGGATTGGCGGAGGTGGAGCACAATCCTAAAAATAACCGGATGCGGGCGATTTAAGTGGGGGCTGTCTTTATAGTCCGATAGTGGGGCAAGGACCTTAAAGGCCGCAGGCGTAAATATCGCGACGTTGTGTCTTTATAGTCCGATAGTGGGGCAAGGACGGTCACTACATACGCCCCTGGTTACCCGCCCTACGTTCCAATATTTCACACAACGGCACAACGCTCACAACGAAAAATGTGGTTTTGAAAGCCGCCTCGTTGTGGCCGTTGTGTGAAAAAAATCCGTTGCGCCCTTCACGGTTAAAATTTCCCGCAAAGGGCGCAGAGGTTTCGCTAAGTCCGCAAAGCTGGACGCCCTCTTTTGCGCCCTCCCGTTGTGCGGGACAAGTTTTGCGAGAAACAATTTCTCGTAAAATCTGCTAAGAAAGTATCCACTTTTCCGTAGTTTTGGCGACGTAGCAAACTTGTAGCGACAAGTCTGCACAATTGCACCATTTCAATCGCAACAACATGACAAACCGCTTCTTCCTGCGCGCCAGCCTGCTCTTTATTGTAGCCATAGCCTTCTTTGCTTCCTGCAAAAACAATTCAGAAAAAACGGATACCGGCCTTGTCGCCAATCCCGTCGTTTTTGAAAAACCCCGGGTTCCCGACTGGCACAAAAACGCCACTATTTACGAAGTCAACCTTCGACACTATACGCCTGAAAATACGTTCAAATCGTTCGAAGCAGAATTGCCCCGATTGAAAGAAATGGGCATTGATATTCTGTGGTTTATGCCAATTCACCCGGTAAGCGTGAAGAACCGGAAAGGCGAATTGGGCAGCCCCTATGCTGTGGGCGACTACTACGGCGTGAATCCGGACTTTGGCACGATGGATGATTTTAAACACCTGCTGAAAGCCATCCACGACGCCGGGATGTATTGCATCATAGACTGGGTGCCCAACCACAGCGGCTGGGACAACCCGTGGATTACCGAACACAAGGATTGGTATACGCAGGATTCGACCGGGAACATCATTGACCCGATAGATTACAATACGGGCAAATCCTGGGGCTGGACGGATGTCGCCGACTTGAACTTCGACAACCCGGAAATGCGGTTGGGGATGATTGATGCCATGAAATTCTGGGTTAAAGATGTCGGGATTGACGGTTTTCGGGTGGATGTGGCGCACGGCATTCCGGTTGATTTCTGGGCGCAGTGCTCCGACTCGCTCTACGCCATCAAGCCCCTTTTCATGCTGGCCGAAGCGGAAGTTCCGGATATTCGCAACAATGGCGCTTTTGTAATGGATTATGGCTGGGAAATGCACCATTTGCTGAATGAAATCGCCAAATATCAGGGTGCCAGCCGGGATAAGGTCAAACAACTTTCGCAAGGAAATGTCGTGGAAGGCAAGGCCAAAGCGCCTGAGAAAAAAACGGCGCTGGACATTGATAAACTATTGGCCAAAAAAGACAGCCAATACGTGAAAGGGTACGCCATGCAATTTACCTCCAACCACGACGAAAACTCCTGGTCGGGTACGGAATTCCAGCGCATGGGGGCAGGGCACAAGGCATTTGCAGTGCTCACCGCCACGTTTGACGGGATGCCACTGATTTATACCGGTATGGAATCGGCAATGGACAAACAATTGGAGTTTTTCAAAAAAGACCAGATTGACTGGGGCAATTACCAATACGCCGGTTTCTATAAAACCCTTTTTGACCTGAAGCACAAAAATCAGGCGCTTTGGAACGGCGAATACGGGGGAGCATTGGTGAAAATCCCCACCGGGAACGACGAAAACATCTACGCTTTTGTACGCGAAAAAGCAGGCGATAAAGTGGTGGTCGTGATCAACTTATCGGCAAAAAAGCAGGCATTTAAGTTGCAAGGAAATAAGCATTCTGGAGAATATACAGAGATTTTTACGAATAAAATGTTGCGATTGTCAGAAGAACAGGCGATGGAACTGGAGCCTTGGGGATATCAAGTGTTTTCGAATTAATTTCACCTCTTTCATAAGACTTTTTGCGCGGGGGAAGTTGACAAAGTCGAACCAATTACTTATCTTTGGCGTTAGTAACCCGATGCGATAGTATGATCAAAAGCTTCGGAGACAAAGAGACTGAAAAAATTTGGATGGGAGAATATTCAAAAGAACTCCCCGGTGATATTCAGCCTATTGCACGAAGAAAGCTTAGGATGATCAATAGCGCTCAGGACATCAACGATTTGAGAATTCCTCCTGGAAACAGATTGGAAAAGCTTAAAGGTAATTTGAGTGATTTTTACAGCATCGGAATCAATGGCCAGTGGAGGATAATATTCCAATGGTTAGGAAGTAATGCTTATCTGGTTCAGATAATTGATGATCATTAAAATAAAGCTCGTGATGGAAAAACTGCCCAATATACATCCTGGCGAAATTTTATTAGAAGAGTTCCTGACTCCTATGGCGATCAGTCAATACAGGCTGGCCAAAGATTTGAATATTCCGCAAACCAGGGTCAGCGGAATCATCAAAGGGAAAAGAAGAGTAACTGCCGATACTGCTTTGCGTTTAAGCAAGTATTTTGGAAATTCCGCCAAATTTTGGATGGGATTACAGGATGATTTTGATCTGGAAGAATCAAAAGACAAATTGATTGAAGAGCTAAAAGGAATACCCAAAGCAGATAAAAGTGCTGCTTGATTATGCAGAAGGTAGATTGCCCTCACACTTTCGCCACATCATCCAGCTTATCCAACTCCAGGCGCACCACCCCGCCTTCGGAGAAGTACATTTTATTAAACTGGTAGTCCCACAGTACTTCGTCGGCCATGTAGGAGTTATTGGCATGCACCGTTTGCGAAAACGTTTCATCGAATCCTTGCACAATGACCAATATTTCGGCGTTCATGTGGTGAAGCCGTTCGGGTGTCAGGTTGTTGAAAGGGCTGTCTTCATCAATGGCGTGTACTAAGGTCCAGTTGAGTGGAAACAGGGTTACTTTTTCCCGTTCAAGTTTCAGGCCGATGTAGCGCCGCGTCGCTTCGCCGCTGTGCTGCTCCGTCCAGGAAAAAACGACTTGCATTTCGAGGTTGATGATCTTGTTGCTCCGTTCGTTTACGATCCGAAATTGAAGGCTTCTGCCCTCTTTGTAAGGAGCGATGAGGGCATTCTGGCTGAACAGGATATGCGCTTTGGGGCGCGAAAACCTCGAAAAAACCAATCCCGTGACCAACGCTACGGCAATTAATCCCACCATCGCATCCGTGACGGCAACAAAATTGGCGGCAATGCTGTGCGGGCTAATGGCTCCATAGCCCACCGTCGTGAAAGTCTGCATGCTAAAGAAAAAAGCCTTTAGCAGCCGTTGGGTAAAGTGAATTTCGTCAACCCCGATCAACGCGCCCGGGCCTAAAGAGGCCAGCAATACGGCGAAAACTGCATTGATGGCAAAATAAAAAACCACGACCAAAAGCAAAAATCGCACCCACGACATTTCGATGAGCGGCTCGTAGATCAGCCACTGCCGCCTGCCGTTGCGACGGACATTGAATCTTCCATCTTTGGAAATCAATCTTTCGCCGGAAGCGCCTATTTTTGTGCCGAGGCCCAGGTCGTTTTCCTGTTCTTTGCGACCCGGAAACAAACGACGGGAGGATGAACGTTGCTGTTTCATACAAAATACATTTTTACCATAACAACTTTCCCTGAATTTGGATTTATCTATGGAAAAATTCGCCATCCAGCCCGACATCAAAAAGGCGGCCACGCTGCCTGCTGCTTTTTACCGCAGCGCCGAAGCTTTCGAAGCCTCGAAAGAAAAAATATTTGCAGCCCACTGGAATTTTGTAACTGAAACGGCGTCAATTGCCGAACCGGGGCAAGTTTATCCGTTCACCTTGCTGGAGGGGGTATTGGACGAACCATTGGTATTGACCCACGACCAAAATGGCCAAAAACATTGCCTGTCTAACGTCTGCACCCACCGTGGGAATCTCGTGGCCATGCAGCCGGGCAAAGCCAGAATGCTCAGTTGCGGTTACCACGGGCGGAGTTTCCGTTTGGACGGCACCTTTAAGAGCATGCCTGCTTTTGAAGGCGCTGAAGACTTCCCCACGGCTGCCGACCACCTCACCCCCGTGCCTTTTGAGGAATGGCTGGGGCTTATTTTTGTTTCCCTGAATCCGGCAGTCAGCTTTGAAGAAATGACGCGCCCCATGCGCGAACGCCTGAACTGGCTGCCTTTGGACACGCTGCATCTGGTGGAAGAAGGCACCACCGACTACCACGTCAAGGCCCATTGGGCGCTTTATTGCGATAATTTTCTGGAAGGATTCCACATCCCGTTTGTACACCCTGCGCTCAATGCAGCCATAGATTTTGAGCAATATGCCTACGAAATTTTCCCGCATTGCAATTTGCAAATCGGCATTGCCGACGAAGGCCAGCCGCATTTTGAAGCGCCAGAAGGCCACCCCGATTTTGGCCAAAAAATCTATGCTTATTACTACTGGCTGTTCCCCAACCTGATGTTCAACTTCTATCCCTGGGGCTTATCGCTCAACGTCGTAGAACCGCAGGGCTTACAAAAAACGCGCATCCGGTTCCGCACTTACCTGTACAAAGACGCTACCCACCAGCGGTCTTTAAACAATCTTGAGGCAACGGAACTGGAAGACGAAGCCGTCGTGGAAAGCGTGCAGCGTGGCATTCAGTCGCGCTATTACCACAGTGGGCGCTTTTCGCCGGCGATGGAGCAGGGCGTGCACCATTTTCATCAGCTACTCGCGAAAGTGCTTTCCTGATAAATAGGCAAGTAGGCAAACTCGCAAATGGGCATTTTTTGCCTACTTGCCAACTCGCCCCTTGCCCCTTTCAAATAACCCCTAACTCCTTGCCCACCTTCGTAAAAGCAGCCACCGCTTTTTCCAGATGCGCCCGGTCGTGTGCGGCAGACATCTGCACGCGGATGCGTGCTTTGCCTTTGGGCACTACCGGAAAGAAAAAGCCAATGACGTAAATGCCTTCTTCGAGCAGGCGGTTGGCAAAGCGTTGAGAAAGTGATGCGTCGTAGAGCATGACCGGCACGATGGGGTGTTCGCCGGGGATGATGTTAAAACCCGCTTCCGTCATGGCCTGGCGGAAATAGCGGGTATTGTCTTCGAGTTTGTCGCGCAGGGCAGTACTGGCGCTTAACAGGTCGAGTACAGCAATGGAAGCGCCGACTATTGCAGGTGCTAACGTGTTGGAAAACAGGTAGGGGCGCGAGCGCTGGCGCAACAGCTCCACAATTTCTTTTCTGGCAGCGGTGAAGCCACCGGATGCGCCGCCCAAGGCTTTTCCGAAGGTTCCGGTAATGATGTCTATGCGGCCCATGACGTTGCGGTATTCGTGGGTGCCCCGGCCGGTTTTGCCGAGGAAGCCGGAGGCGTGGCATTCGTCAATACCCACCATCGCGTTGTATTTTTCGGCGAGGTCGCAGATTTTATCCAATTGCGCAATGGTGCCATCCATCGAAAAAGCGCCGTCGGTGAAGACGAGGCGGCGGCGGGCGGATTGGGTTTCTTTTAACTTTTCCTCCAGATCGGCCATGTCGTTGTGTTTGTAGCGAAAGCGCTGCGCTTTGCACAACCGAATGCCGTCAATGATGGACGCGTGGTTGAGTTCGTCGGAAATGATGGCGTCTTCCTCCGACAACAGCGGTTCGAACAAGCCACCATTGGCATCGAACGCTGCGGCGTAGAGAATGGCGTCTTCCATGCCAAGAAATTTCGAAATTTTGGCTTCCAATTCTTTGTGAATGTCCTGTGTGCCGCAGATGAACCGCACCGACGACAGCCCGAAGCCGTGCGAATCTATGGCCGCTTTTGCAGCTTCGATAACCGCCGGATGCGAAGAAAGTCCGAGGTAGTTGTTGGCACAAAAATTCAGCACCTCCGTTCCTTGCGTGGTGCGGATGAGTGCGCCCTGCGGCGTGGTAATGATGCGCTCTTCCTTATACAGGCCGGCGTCGCGGATCTCCTGAAGTTCCTGCTCCAGCGCAGGTTCGACGGTTTGGAACATGGTTGTCGTTTTTTTGAGTGGCTAAGGTAGTAATTCTTGAAGTTGGCAAATGGGCAAATTTGCAATTTCGGGTACTTGCGAGTTTGCATATTTGCCTCTTGCGCTTTGCCAACTTGCCTTCACTCAACAACTGCCTCCGGTCCCAAACAAAACAACGCATCCAACAGACTCAGATTGGGCAAAAAAGCATAGCGGTCTTCAAAAACCTGATGGTAGGGCTTCGGCGTGAAATGCGGATCGGGCTTTTGCAGGTGTGGTTTGGGGTGGATGGCATTCCGGAGGTCTTCCCATCCGTCGGGGGGAGCGTCAACATAAGCGTCGGTTAATTGCAAAGTGACGTCCATGCGCAGCAATTTCAACAGGGTTTGCAACAGTTCTAAGTTAAAATCGAACAAAAAAGGAAATGGTTTTTCGTAAAAAGGCTGGAGCGCATCCGCATAAAACTCATAAAACGGCGCGTTGCCATAAGCCGATCGGATGGATTGCCAGTGTTGGCGTTGCCAGGGTTCGTAGTAAGCGATGCGCACCTCGCGGATGGCCTGCTGTTCGTTTTTGCCTTTGATGAGTGGGATGGTCAGCCGGGTCAGGCCGTTGGCTGCGGCAATATGACAGCGGTTGCGGTAGGTGCCTTTTTGGTAATGCTCCCACTGCTCGATAAAGACCGGTTCGCTGCCTGCTAATTTGGTAAAATACTGTATGGATGGCAGGTATTGGATTTCAAGTAAAACAGGCATTAACCTACTGTTTAGGGTCGCTGAAATAATAACTGTCCACTTTTCCAGGAGGTCTTTTGCTCCTAACCCTTCGTTGGGGAACCGCCTCCCTTAGCTATGGCTAAGGTCGGGAACCCCCGCCTCGGTTAGAATCAAAATGCCTTGCCCGGAGAAAGCGACCCTTATTAATTCAGCGACCCTTAGGTCTTGTTCCCCTAAACCCTGGCGTACTGCCAGCCATCGGATTGCCGCTGCCGAAGCCAGGCGTCTTCGTCATCTGGTGCATCATTTTGCGCATTTGCTCGAACTGCTTGAGGAAAGCCTGGATCTCGTCCAGCGTTTTGCCGCAGCCGCCGGCGATGCGCTTTTTGCGGCTGATGTTCAGCAACTCCGGGTTGGTGCGCTCCTGTGGCGTCATGGAGTGAATAATGGATTCTATTTTGTTAAACGCACTGTTGTCTATGTCAACGTCGCGCATCATTTTGCCCATGCCGGGAATCATGCCCATCAAACTTTTCAGGTCGCCCATTTTGCGAATCTGGTTGATCTGGCTCTGGAAGTCGTTGAAGTCAAACTTGTTCTTTTTGATCTTCGTTTCCAGCCGCTTGGCTTCTTCTTCGTCAAACTGATCCTGCGCCCGTTCCACCAGCGAAACGATATCGCCCATGCCGAGAATCCGTTGCGCCATCCGGTCGGGGAAAAACACGTCCAGCGTGTCCATTTTTTCGCCGGTGCTGACGAATTTGATTGGCTTGCCCACGGTGTATTTTACCGACAAAGCTGCCCCGCCGCGGCTATCGCCATCCAATTTAGTGAGCACTACGCCGTCGTAGTCAATGACGTCGTTGAACGCTTTTGCCGTGTTGACCGCATCCTGACCCGTCATCGAATCCACTACAAAAAGCGTTTCGTTGGGCTGGATGGCTAAGCGGATGGCCGCAATTTCGTTCATCATTTCCTCGTCCACTGCCAGACGGCCGGCAGTATCCACGATTACCGTATCAAAGCTGTGCGACTTGGCGTACTGGATGGCGTTGAGGGCAATCTGCACCGGGTTTTTGCTTTCCGGTTCTTTGTAAATACCCGCGCCTACTTGTCCGGCAAGCACCGTCAACTGGTCTATGGCTGCCGGGCGGTATACGTCGCAAGCGACCAGCAGCGGACTTTTGCTGCGTTTGCTTTTGAGGAAGAGCGCCAATTTACCGGAAAAAGTCGTTTTACCCGAGCCTTGCAAGCCCGCAACCAGAACCACTGTTGGTTTGCCGTTCAGGTTGAGGGTCGCGGCCTCTCCGCCCATCAGTTCCACCAATTCGTCCATGACGATTTTCACCATCAGGTCGCCCGGCTTCACGGATTTGAGCACGTTTTCTTTGCCCATCGCCTTGTCCTTTACCTTGTCGGTAAATTCTTTGGCGATTTTATAGTTCACGTCGGCGTCCACTAAGGCACGGCGAATCTCTTTGATGGATTGTGCAATATTGATCTCGGTAAGGCGACTTTCCCCTTTCAGCGTTTTGAAGGCGCTTTCCAAACGATCGCTCAGGCTATTGAACATGGTTGATGGATGTTTATGCGTTATGGGGGGCAAAGATAAGCATTTAGTTGGCAGAAAAATCTCCGGGCGACAAGAATCCCCTCCTTAAAAGCATTCTGATAATTTATTCCCACTTTTTCCTTTTTTCAAAAGATGAATGCTTACTTTTGGAAAATACAGATTTTTCATTCATTGTAAAACGAAAATACCAATTATGAGTGCGCCATTAAAAGTCATCATTATGCTGGTGATTTGGTTGCTTTACTCGCTGATTGCTTACAAAGGATGTTTGCAGCAATGCTGTTCGGCAGATGCCGCTTCGATGACCGATTTGGACTCGAATGCGATTGATTCCGGCACTTTGGTGCGCTATCCGCTTGACTTTCAGTGGGCTAATGCAGCCGCTTTCACCAATGACGGTTTTCCTGAGCTCAAGCAAAGGCTGCTGGCTCAGATGAAAGACAACAACCTGCTTCAAATCACGGGCCTCTATTACGAAGCCGAACCTAAGCCGGACGGCTACGACAACATGGGGTTTGCAAGAGCAGACGCTGCGAAAAAGCTATTTGCAGGCACCATTCCTGATGATCGGGTTCAGTTGCGCGCCCGCCTGATGGACGAAACCCCCGGTGTTCGCAAGGGCTACTTTGAAGGCGTTGCTTTCGAGTGGATCACACCGGAAGCCACAGCGGAAGCAAGCGTTGAAGAACTCGACGACCGCATCATCATTCGTTTCCCAACCGGTTCCGTACAAAGAGAATACGACCCGGCAGTAGAAGCCTACCTGACCAAATTGGCCGAACGCGTGAAAAAAACAGGGGAGCGTATTTCGCTGGTGGGGCATACCGATAACGTCGGTACCGACCAAGTGAACAACCAACTCGGTTTGGGACGTGCCAACCAGATCAAAAATACATTGACCAAAGTGGGCGTCAAGGCCGAACAGGTAGACGTGGACACCAAAGGCAAAACACAGCCGGTGGATTCCAACAACACGGAAACCGGGCGCCAGAACAACCGCCGCGTGGAAGTGAGGCTGATCAAACAGTAATATTCTTCAAATTCAATCAAAAACGACTAACCATGTTGCTCAATACTTTCTTTTTACAAGATGCCGCTACCGCCCTGGGCCTGCCGTGCTGGCTGCTGTGGGCGCTTTGTTCATTAGGCGCTTTCCTGCTGGGTCTGTTGCTTGGCTGGTGGCTTTGGGCCGAGTACCGCCGCCGCGCCACTGAACTGGAAGAAGAACTAAAAAACCTGCGCATCAAATACGGCGAATTAGAAAAAGACTACGCCAGTTTGAAGTATCAAATTGAAGAGGCCAATAAAGAAAACGGCTCCCTGCGCGCGTCGCTACATACCTGTGATGCCGACAAAGCAGTGCTGAAAACCAAACTCGCCAAATACGAAGAAGGCGAAGCCGGCGGTTTGGTCACAGGGCGCGGATTGGCTGGTGGATCCATTGATTACGGCGCATTGCTGGGTCAGGATAACCTCCAGATCGTAGAAGGCATCGGGCCAAAAATCGAAGAACTGCTCAAGCAAAATAACATTGGAACCTTGTCGAATCTGGCAGCCTGGAGTACGGATGACCTGAAGGAAATCCTGGAAAATGCCGGCTCGAACTTCCGCATTCACGACCCACATTCCTGGCCAAAGCAAGCCCTGCTCGCTGCTGAAAACCACTGGACAGAGCTGATTGCCCTGCAAAAATCATTAGATGCAGGCAAAGACTCTGCAACCGGCGACGAAACACCTTCCAAGGTAGAAAAAATGATTGCCAAGTTGATGGGTTTCAGCACCAACCACGCCGACCTGAAAATTGTGGAAGGCATTGGTCCGAAAATCGAACAATTGCTGAAAGCTGCCGGCATCAATATCTGGTCGGATCTGGCCAAAGTGCCGCTGGATCGCCTGAAAGAAGTTTTGGCCGACGGCGGAGAAGCTTTCCGCTTAGCCGATCCGTCTTCCTGGGCGAAACAGGCTGAATTGGCCGCCAATGGAAAGTGGGGTGAACTGAGCGCTTACCAGGAGTTTCTGGATGGCGGGAAGGATCCGGAATAGGTAAGTTTGCAAGTGGGCAAGTTTTGCTAATGGGCGAAACTTGCCCCGTAAAGTATGGTTGATCCATCTCTTCAAATAGCTTGTTGCGATGGAACAACGCAAAATAAGTCAGGGTTTGATTTGAAGTCAGACCCTGACTCCTTCACCTCCCGGAGATGACACCTTTCCAAAAGGTGTTACCTCTTGAGGAAACGAAAGCCAACTCGGGAACAAGGCGTTTCAACAGGATTTTGGGTCTTCGAGAAAGGTAACACCTTTTTTGGGAAAGGTCTCACCTTCGGATCCGTCCAGCCAAATCCCGCTCGCGCGGCGGCTCCGCCCCGTGCGTTCTATTATCAGGGTTTCCAGCCCGATATCAAAACTGATAAGTGAGGACTTGACTTGAAGTCAAACCCTCACTATCCGCCTCACCGCTGCACCACCACCTGCCGCGTCAGCACCTTCCCGCCCGATTCTATATGCACACTATACACCCCCGGCGGCCAGGCCGCTACCGGGATGCGCAGGGTTTCGACCTGCGGGGTTGCATCCACTTGCGTTTCGTACATCTCCTGACCCAGGGCATTAAAAATGCGGACTTGAATAGAGGTTTGGAAGCCGCCAAGCTGGAGGTGGAGGAGGTCGGAGGCGGGGTTGGGGGAAAGCTTGGCATCACCATCCGTAGGCAGGACTGGAGTACTCACTGGCAGCCCGCAGTTTTCAACGTAGTCGCCGCCTGTCCATTTGGCGATGTTCATTATTCTATATCCATTGTCAAGTTCAATGCTTGCCGTAATAATTAGGGTATCCCTAAAAACAGCCATGTCTTGTACAAAATAATCTAAATTGCCGCCAAGTCCGCACCACTTTTCGCCATCCCATTTGGCGATACTTTTGGCGGCTACACCATCCCCAACGATATCAAAGGTACCACTCACGTATAACGCATCATGATGAACCAGCAACTTATACACCTGAGATGTATTTTCTCCCCAAATGCCGCCGTGTACGTCTTCCCAGCCATTTGAACCAAGCCGCATGATTTTATTGCCAGCATTGCCGTCAGAAGCATTGAATGCCCCGCCAATGTAAAGTTGATTTTGAAAAACAACCATTGAATTGACATGTGAAAAAGATCCAAACAAGCTGCCATCTACCGGGTGCCAGACAGTGCCGTCAAATTTGACAATGTCTTCATAAATCTCGCCGTTTATGATTGCCTCAAAGTTGCCACCTACGTACAATTCGTCATTAAAGTAAACCATATCCGTAATTAAAGGAAGATCAGGCGAAAAGTTTGGCGGAAATGGAATTCCAGTCTATTCTATCCCATTCCATTTTGCAAGGCTATTGACTGGTATTCCACCAGCAGTGCAGAAAATACCTCCAACGACAAGTTCTTCATTAAAAATCAAAGCCTTGGCATAACTCCGAAAGGACTTCCTGTGGCGTTTTTAAAGCCGCTAGTGACCGAGTCCCATGAAATTCCATCCCACCTAGCTATCCCATAAGTCAGTAGCCTGTCAATGTTAGAATAGCCGGGGCCTACATAAATTTTAGATTTATACTTGTTGATTTTCCATATTGGATTGCAGACATTATAGCACCATTCCTGGCCTACCCCCATAGCGCTATACTCAACTCCGTCCCACATTGCTATCCCATTTAAAAGCAATAAATTAGCTTCTCCGGAGCCTTTAAGATACTTGAAATTTCCTCCCATGTAGGGAATGTTCTCCTCATTATCGGCATACAAGCTAAAAACTGAATAATCAGGCCATTGGTCTGCACGAAGCGGCTGCCAGAATTGTTGGGCTTTTGTACTAAAAACGCCTGCCATTATTATGATTGTTACCAGATTTTTCATGATAAATGATTTTATAGGATGATTAATGATGCATTTTGATAAATCGGCCAAAAAGCTGATCATTCCCTTTTGTGGTAGCAATGATAAAATAGACAGATGGGGGCAAGCTGGAGATATCTATCCCCCCATCAACAGGCGATAACGTTTCAATTCGGTTTAAGCTATGCCCTAATGCGTCAACGATTCGGATATCCACAAAGGCAGAGGTCTCACTCAAGTCCGACTTAATAAAGAGTCTTTGTGTCGCAGGGTTTGGATATAGTTGTAAAGAACGTGCAACACTATTTTCGACTTCAGAGACGGCCACAGGATTGCAATCCAATTTGAATTTGAGGGTGAGGGCGTCGTAGCGGTTGGTTGAGCCATTGTACACCGAACCGGCTATGATTGGATTGCCGGCATTGTCTAAGATCATTTGCCCGACGATTACATTGGCGGTGGTATCGGTCAGGTTGAAGGTTTCGGACCAGAGCAGGTCGCCGTCGTCGTCGTATTTGGCCAAATGCAGGTCGTACTTTTCGTAGGCATTGAGTGTCACGCCAGCCACGTAGAGGTTGCCGCTGCCATCGGCTACGGTGGCGACCTGTTCCGGTTCGCTGCCGGGCAGGCCGTCGCTGGCGTACCATTCAGTGAGGTAGTAGGTAGCGGGTTGGCTCATGGCGTTAAAGCAGGTGGAAAGCAGGAGCGCAAGGCAGAGAACGGCCGGGCGGAGCCCGGAAAATAGTACACACCAGGCAGAGCCTGGCGCGAGCGGTGGATTGGGTACATAGATTTCATCTTTGACTATCTATTAAAAGTTGGATAATAGACTTAGGGAGCCGCCCGGGCTAATGCCCGGACACTTGTTGTCTTACGCTAAAACAATTAATTAGGTGACACAGCCGAAGGGTAGTCAAATCAGGCTGAATCGTGGGTAGTAATGGTATTAATTTTGTAAGTATAAGCCTTTTTTAAGGGGTTGCGCAAGGGGCAACAAAAAAATTAACAGTAAATACACATAACTATGTCCACTTTTTAAAATTCAATATACGAGTCAAAATAATGGGATGCCTTTGATTCGTCGGGCATCAGATATTGCAAACCGACCACCCAAACGCCGCCACCAGCAACACCGAATACCCGACCCACCACTTCATATCAGTATATTGGGAAACGCCAATCCCGAATCGGCGGTCGAGGTAAATACACAAAATAATTTTCTCTAAGGAAGCCCCCAATGTTGTGCCCATTGCAATGCCCATGAGCCCAAAATAGGGTGCCAAAACCAGGCTGAGCGTCACGATGAAGATCAACTCGATCACCGAAGAAAGCAACGCAATTTGATTGGATTGCAACGCCATCAGCACCGAGCGGGGAAAAAGCACGCGGCTAACCGTAATGAGCAGGAAAGCATTAAAAACGATGGCGCTTTCCGAAAATGCATCAGTGAATACGATCGGAAAAAAGTACTTGCTCGTAAGCATCAGTAAAATAGAAAGTGGAAAAAGCAGGTGGAACAAGCGCAACGAGCGTGTCTTCAATTGCGACAAGCCGTCCTGTAAGTTGGTTGCCAGCGCGGGGATTATTGCGGCACTCAACGCACCCGTCAGCGCAATGACCAACGGAAACTCACGCGCCCCGTATCGAAACACTGCAAAAGTAGCTTCATCGTCGCGGTACAGGTGCCCCACCAGCCAGAAGCTGAACGAATAGATCAGCCCGCCAAGTAAAGCGTATAAAGCCAGCGGCCAGGCCAATCGGATCCATTTGCGCAACAGCGCTGCGTCCCAACTCAACTGGCCGGTTTGCAGGATCAACACGCTGATCCAGGTAAATTTCAGCACGCCCAGCGCGATCAGGCCGTAAAAACTCCAAATGAAATCAGCGCCCAACGCAACCGGTGCCAGCACGGCGACCATTTGCAAACCAAATCCCAGTATCCCAAACCAAAAAATAGCTTTCGCTTTTTTGTGCAGCAGGTAGAGGTTTTCGATGAGAAAAGCAGGCAGGTTAAAAAATTGCCAAAGCAAAAACAGCTCGTAATAAGGCAGCGCAGGGCGGCTGGCGAGCGCAGGGATTGCAAGGTTCTGACCAAACCACAGTGCGGCGAGCAACAGGGCGCTCAGTCCGGTAAACAGCAAAAATGCGCTTCCCGTGAGCCTTCTTTGCTCCGGTTCGGGGAGGGTTGGGAAATAAGAAAGCAGCGCCTGGGAAAGTCCGGTCACCCAAAAAGCGCTGACTAACAACCCAATGTATTGCAGGATTTCATAGACGCCGATCTGGTCGGCTGGCAAACCCAATTGCGCCAGCAGAATGCCCGTCAGGATAGCACTCCCCTGGCGCATCAGGTAAAACCACTGTAGCGCGCCGGTGGTGTCAAATGGCTTCATCTTTGTCTTTAAAGATTACGCCGTATTCCTCCAATTCTTTTAAAACCGGTTCGTAAACTTCGCGCATCACCGGAATCTGGACGCCGCGGGCAGAGATTTTGCTTTCCATCACCAATTTTACAAAAATCCCGAGCGGCAAACCCACGAGCCGTGCCATCGCTGTGTCCGATTCGTTTTCGCCTTTCATCACCATGGTGGAGGTATGTTTGCGCTTTCTGCCCGCCAGCTCGTATTCGATCTCGTGCTGCATGATTACCATGTCTTTATCGTTGGGATTGAGCTTCCATTTATCGAGCAACAATTGCTCCAGGATGAGCGCCGGTGTTGCGTTGGCAACCTTGATTTTGCTTTTTTTGAACAAGCCCAGCCATTCTAATTTTTCCATGACCGGCGAATTCGGCTCCTCTCGAATCAGGGCAGCAAGGCGTTCCTTGACCGAACCGCTTCCTGTGGGCACATAAGCCTCCATAAGTTCGTGATACGACAGCTTGGCGGAGTCAAAAATCGGGAACGAACTGTCTGTCATACCGATTTTGACCAATGCGGCCCACGCATCGCAAAAGCCTTTGTGGCGCAGCGTACCGCGGATGATGTTTGGAATGCCGTTCAGGCCGTATACTTCCCGGTAGAGCATCGAATCGCGGTTGGCGTACGCCTCCCATTCGCCCATATCCTGGATGTTTACCATCCAATGTTCGCGAAACAAGCGGTGGTAAGGCACGTATTTAAACTTTCCGTTTTCAAAAAATTGTGCCGTGCCCGTACCTGCGCGCACTACGTTCCGGGGGTTCCAGGTGAATTTGTAGTGCCAGGGATTGTCGTCGCTTTCCGGTGCCACCACGCCGCCTGCGTAGGAACGGAAAGCGGTGATTTTGCCGCCTTTGGCTTTGATGGCTTCGATGCGCTGCATGGCCGACATGTGGTCAATGCCGGGGTCGAGCCCCAATTCGCCCATGAAGATCAGTTCGTGGTTGCGCACCTTGTCGCCGAGTTTTTGCATCTCCTGCGACACGTAGGAAGCCGTAATGAGGTGCTTCTTCAGCTTCACGCAATCTTGCGCCACTTCAAAGTGCAGGTGCGCCGGCAGCAGCGAAACGACGACATCCGCACGGCTGATGAGTTCGCGCCGGTCGTTGTCTTTGAGCGCGTCGAGCCAGGTCGCCCGCCCGTTGGGGTGGTTGTTCACTTTGCGTTCGGCCAATGCAGGATCTGCATCCGCAACCGTTACAAACCAGTTATTTTCCTTAGCTTTGTTCAGCGTGTAATTGATCAGCGCTGTTGCAGAACGGCCTGCGCCGATGATGAGGATGTTATTCATGCCTGAATTTTGGGCGCAATTTATGCTGAACAAAGCAAACTATCCAATGATGAAAGAAAAACTGTTGCACATTGCGCTGCGGATTTACGATGCGAAAGAAGAGTTGCCCACACCCGATGCTGAATTATTGGAGGAAGCGAAAGCTGCTTTGTCCAAATCCTATTCGCCTTATTCCAAATTTCAGGTCGGCGCGGCAGTGCGTTTAGCCAACGGCGCTGTGCTCAGCGGTGCCAACCAAGAAAATGCTTCTTATCCAATGTGTCTTTGCGCCGAGCAGGTCACTTTAGCGACAGCAGCCTCGCTACACCCCGGCGTGGCCATCGAATCCATCGCCATTACCGTGCGCAGTCAATTAAAAACCATTACGGCACCTGCGTCGCCTTGCGGGGCCTGCCGTCAGGTGCTCTGCGAAACCGAATCGCGCCACCATCAGCCCATCCGCATTATTTTGCAGGGAGAAACAGGCCCGGTTTTTACGCTGGAAAAAGCCGGAGATTTGATGCCCTTGTCTTTTGACGGGAGTTTTTTAGAGTGAGTCTCGAACGCTAAAGAACAGACAAATAACAGACACCGACTAAATGGACAGACACTAAATCATAAGTAGAAAAAAATTATCTTTGGCATCAAATCGCCAACTATGAAAAACTGTTTGTTAGGTCTTTGTGGATTATTGGCCTTGCTCAATGCTTGCACCAATCCGAATCCTGAAACCGGTTCGGCATTGTTTACCGTGACCTATCCCGACAGCTTAGGCTCGGGGTCATTCGACGGGCGCTTGTTGCTGATGCTTTCCGTCAACGGCGAAAAAGAACCGCGTATGGAGATCAGCGACGGCCCCAATACCCAATTGGTTTTTGGGGTGAATGTCGAAAACTGGCTTCCCGGCGAAACGAGGAGTTTGGATGCTTCGGCTTTCGGGTATCCGTTTGAATCATTGGCCGATGTGCCCGCCGGCGAATATTACGTGCAGGCGCTGCTCCACAAATACGAGACCTTCAAACGCAGCGACGGCCACACGGTGAAATTGCCGATGGATCGCGGCGAAGGCCAGCAATGGAACCTGGCACCCGGCAACCTGCTCAACAAACCGGTAAAAATCAGCTTCGACCCCAGCAGCAAAACGCCTATTGCAGTCGTGATGGATCAGCAAATACCACCCATTCCGCAGCCGGAAGACACGGAATATGTCAAACACATCAAAATCAAAAGCAAGCTCCTCAGCGAATTCTGGGGGCGCGACATGTACCTCGGCGCGCACATCCTGTTGCCCAAAGGCTGGGCGGAACACCCGGAAGTGAAATACCCGCTGGCCATTTTCCACGGCCATTTTCCTGACGATTTCAGTGGCTGGCGCACAACCCCGCCCGATACCACCCAGCCGTGCGAGTACAGTGACCGGTTCAAATTGGATTGCTACAACCGCATCCAGCAACAGGAAGCGTACGATTTTTATAAAATCTGGACCGGCTCCAACTTCCCGCGCGTGCTGGCCATCGAAATCCAGCATCCAACGCCATATTACGACGATTCCTACGCAGTCAATTCCCAAAACCTGGGGCCTTACGGCGATGCACTGACGTACGAATTGATTCCTTACATCGAAGCACAATTCCGGGGCATCGGCGAAGGCTGGGCGCGGTTTATGTACGGCGGCTCCACCGGGGGCTGGGAAGTGCTCGCTGCTCAGGTTTTCTACCCCGACGAATACAACGGTTGTTACGCAGCCTGCCCCGATCCCATTGATTTCCGGGCTTATACGGTGGTAGATATCTATAAAGATAAAAACGCCTATTATTTGGACAGCCCATTCAAAAAAACGCCCCGACCTGCCCAGCGCGACTACCTCGGCCACGTCAGCGCCACGCTGAAAGAAGCCAATTACCGCGAATTGGCCCTCGGCGACAAAAGCCGCTCCGGCCAGCAATGGGATATCTGGGAAGCGGTCTATTCGCCCGTCGGCCCTGACGGCTACCCCAAACGCATCTGGGATAAAAAAACTGGCGACATTGACAGCACGGTCGCAAAACACTGGCGCGACAACTACGATTTAGCCTACCTCCTCAAGCGCGACTGGAAAAAGCTGGGCCCAAAACTGAAAGGGAAAATTAAAATCTACTGCGGCGACATGGACAACTACTACCTCAACAACGCCGTCTACCTAATGGAAGACATCCTGAAAGCCACCACCGACCCGCATTACGACGGCGAAGTAGATTACGGCGACCGCGCCGAACACTGCTGGAACGGCGACCATACCCAACCGAATGCCATTTCCCGGCTCAGGTATCATCGGATGTTTATTCCGAAATGGGCGGAGGAGGTGAAGGGAAGAGCGCCGAAGGGAGTGGATTTGAGGGGGTGGAGGTATTAGGGGGGAAGATGGCTGGGGCGATACGCGCCTATACCTCTTTTTTGTCCCACTCTCCTGAGGCTTCGTACTCCCTCAAAAAATCTAATAAAGCACTGATAATCTGATTTCTTGAGACATCATTATATTCTTGACTAAGTGTGCCTCCTTGGTTGGATTTTTCGAGGTTATGGTAACGAGAGGTCAATAAGATCAACTCATTTCGAAATACAGATATCTTAGGCATCCAAACAGAAAATTTAGATAGAGCGTCTTTGAGTTTTCCTTCAGCGACGAATTTCCTAATCTGATTCCCCTCGGAGGTAATTCCAGTATGCTTCAACCCTTCTTCGATCATTTTGGCAACTTCAGAGAAAGAAGTAGCCCGGCTAATTTTTAGGTCCAAAGGGTTGCCACTGAGGTCTAATTCATTCAACTTATTTTTAAATGTTTCCAAAACAGCAGGAAAAATATAAAACTGGTTTTGGGAAAGGTCCAATTTTCGTAGATTTTTGAGATTTTTGATTTGTTCGGGCAGGTATTGTAGCTTATTGTTGCTCAAATTGATGGATCGAAGACCCTGGCAGTCTCCTATGGTTTTCGGGATATGCTCCAGCCTTTTTCGCCGAAAATCGAGGTCTATTCCGCCCTTCTTATCCAATTCCTTAATCTTTGTATTGATCCCGCGTTCTCCTTCGTCCACAAAATCATCTACCTGTTTCCAGAACGCATCCATTGGTTCCTGATATTCATGCAAATTAAGATTCCTGAAATTTTGCCGAAGCCCGTCTAATTTACTCCAACTTTCCGTGTCAATGTTCCATTGGGCGAAAGCTGTGAGAAAATCAATCATTCTTTCGGTTAAATCCTCATACTCTATGGGAATGGACTTTCTCATAGAAATAGCAAAATAGGAGCCATTCCCCTCTGCTTCCCCCTCTGCTTCGTCCATTTTTAAGGCATCTTGTCGCAATTGGCTTATTTTGAGCGCTCTCAATAAGTCCTTAGCCCATTTTCGATGGTCTACCTTCTGGCCTTCTTTTTTGGGGTTGAAACGTTCAAACAATTTTGTCAGCTCTTTTTTTGAATAATAACTTTCTTCCACCTGCCTTTTCATCAGCGACAGTAAATTGTATTTAAACAGCGCAGGCGTGCAGAGGGGGTCGCCACCATCCGACAAGCGCCAGAGGTCATCGTAGGCGTGAATGCCTAATTGCCAGAGTTTATCTTTCAAGGCAAAAGGGAAGGAAGAAATGGGGCAAATCCAGTATTTGCCGAGGGGGCCTATTTTCAGGGTAGCTGCATTTTCTTTGTGCTCTTCCCGGAGCCGGATCAGGAAGTCATGGCCGTATTCCCTTTTTTTGTAGTGTATTTGGTTTTCAGAATCAACCTGCTTTTTTTCTTCTTGTGTCGGTGTTATTTTTCCAAGCAAATAATCCAGAAGTAAAACATCAAAATAACCTTTGCCCATTTTTTCAATGCAGGCTTCAATAATATTATCTCCACTGTGCTCAACCGGAGTATCCTTTGAAAACGGGGTTACAATTTTTATATCATATCCTTGATTTTCAATAACTTCCTGAATCAAATCTTTTTTTGACAGCGTACAGGCTTTTTCAGGAAATGAGGATATGCTGCGTTCAGCATAGTCATCTACCAACAATAAACGCCATTTTAGTCTGGAGTCACTGTGTATTCCTCTTGTAAGATGATCTTCATGCTTTTTTATTTTTGTTTCAAAGTGCGTTTCTGAATGGAATTTAAAAGGGGTAACCACTTCGTAATGACCATTTCGGCCAATTTTAGCGATATAGGAATTGCGCATCATACGCAGTTGAAACTCTAAATTGGCGCGTGCCGCATTGGTAGCATACAGACCTTTTTCATAGCATCGGCACATCTGTTTCAGGACATGATTGAGCATAGACATAAAGTTAGTCCCCCGTTGTGGATCAGGGTAGGCAGGGACGTACCGGTGCCAAATGCTGGAGTCAAAAAACTTAAATCTGGAGTCAAGTCGAAGTGTCTCTAAATGGCGCAGATTTTTAGCCGGATTGTCAATACGGCCGTCTTTTTCAGTGTATAGCTCCATAATGTCTTCATAGCCAATAGTAATCATAGGTTGATAGTCTAATTGTCGGTCAAATTCGTCTGGAATGGCAGCCTCATCCCCATTGTGCCAGTTTTTTCGTTCGATGATGGGACGGATCGGGTTTATTGCGGTGTCGGACAAGTTGTGGTAAGTGGAAGGCTCTGCAAGGTGTTTCATCTTTACGAACAGGATGATGATTTTTCGGATATTTGCAGCCTGAACAGAAACAGATTTTTCAAACTTGCCCTTAATTTCCTGGATTAGCGCCTCCCAGACTTTAAATTTGGCCTCTTTAACTTTACCTTCAGGATTAAAATCAATTTGTACAGGCTTAAAATCATTATCAATGGTGTAGAAATTGAGTGTAATAGCATAATTTTCCTGACTTATAATAGCGTTTTTATTTCCAACTGGTAAAATTGAAATTAAATATTCACGAACGGCAGGGATAAGAATGGATTCCATCTGTAATAATTTAGGGCTTAATGAATGTATTTTTTGTAAGCAGAAGAGATTACCGGGAAAGCAGAAAACAAATGAGGAAATTGTTTATAAAAACTTGTAATTCGATAATTCAGATTATCTGATTTTCCTTCTTTGTCGTATTCCAACTCTGAGGCGACCTGTTTTTTTGCACCACTTCCGCTGTGTTTTTTGAAAGCGGCTTCTATTCTGGTTAGTTCTACAATGGCTTTTTGTTCATCAACCGGTCGGTCATCCATTTTTATATCAAATAGCTGTGGCGAATTGTCTCCCTGGCTTTGGAAGGAAGTGCCCGGTATAAATTCTTGAATTTCTTTAGGCAAACATTCAGGGTCTATGATATTTCGGCCCA
>Ga0163154_10000890_pt1 | contig 46512 bp, 46 predicted proteins | sample OliLakLV19MP9P1_FD_148649 | JGI IMG/M metagenome (GOLD analysis project Ga0163154, IMG submission 148649) | Freshwater microbial mat bacterial communities from Lake Vanda, McMurdo Dry Valleys, Antarctica - Oligotrophic Lake LV.19.MP9.P1 | ecosystem: Environmental > Aquatic > Freshwater > Lake >... | reverse complement strand
ACACAATGCTTCTTTAATTTGACTCCCCTCAAGTACTTGATACAATGTACCTACACTTATGAGAGTTCGCCTTCTCTTTTCGTTGCTCAGTTTGGTGTTTGGGAGCAGCGTCTTGTTTATCTCACTTTTTAGTGCCACCCAGGTTTCATCCAATGGGGGGCAAGCGGCTTCTCAGAGCAAGTTGTACTTTTCTCATCAAATTCTCCCAGATCATTCCCTCTATAAAGTGATGATGGCCATGGATCGGCTTCAACTCGAGACGGCTTCTCCTTTAGAGCAAGTCTTTATGAAAGTTGAGTATGCCAACCGTCGCCTTGACTACTCCAAGGCTTTACTTGAGAAGGGCGAGGAAGAAGTGGCGTTTGCCACCCTCCTGAAAGCCCAAAATTACCTTAATCAGGCCGCTGTCGACTCATTGCTGGAGGATGTGCCAACGTCCGTAAAAGAGCGCGTTGCAAAGGCTGTGACCTATCACAGCACCGAGCTTCGGGACTTAGCTCCACAGCTTACCGATGCCCATCGTGCCCAACTCGATCAGATCTTGAGTGAACACACTCATTTAGTAGCTCAACTCCATGCCTCTAAGACCCAAAACTGATCTACTTTGATCGCTTAAGTTTTGTTGACCACACCACGTTCCCGTGAGATCCTATTTGCCCAGCGAATACTACATTTAGTACATGAACATCGCTAAAAGTACTAAATACAGTATCGGCAGAGTAAACAGAAGAAAATCTGTACCCTTGAGAATATGAAGTGTCCGTATTGCTTTGCCTGTCAGACCACGGTGACCGATACACGTGATGCAGAAGACCAATCCTGCATTCGACGTCGGCGTCGTTGTGATCGCTGTTTGAAGAGATTTACAACGTATGAACGAGTAGAAGGTGTCGACTTGATCGTTGTGAAGAAAGATGGAGAGCGCGAGTCATTTAATCGCGACAAACTGCGTCGAGGGATTGCGAAGGCCACCTGGAAACGACCAGTTTCAATGGACCAAATTGAAGAACTGATTAACGATGTTGAACGAAAACTGCGGATCAAGGCATCGACCGAGGTCAAAAGCTGGGAAATCGGCAACATGGTGATCAACAAGCTAAAGAAAATCGATAAACTGTCGTACCTGCTCTTCGCCAGTGTATATCGAGACTTTGACAGTTTGGAAGACTTTGAGCAGGAGATTGATAAATTGAGGAGGACCGTATGAATGCAGCCGCTGCGTTGCCAAAAAAGAAAATGAAGTTTATTGAGCGAAAGCTCGATAACGGAATGGGCATGGCTGTAGCTAAGCGTACCTATCTTCGTAAGGTTGCCGTGGAAGGCGCAGAAGATCGATGGGAAACTTGGGCTGAAGTGGCTGATCGTGTAGCCAACGGAAACACTCTCCTCTTAACGACCAAAGCGCTCAAGGGTAAAGCCGACAAAAAACATCAAAAAGCAGAGTACGAACTCCTCAAAAAGCACATCGCCAATGGCTCAGTGTTAATGTCAGGTCGTCACCTTCAGCATGGTGATGAAACGCAGCCAACGCGAAACATGGAAGTGTTTACGAACTGTAGCACTGCGTCTTCTTCCTATATTTTGTTCTACCTTTTAATGAATGGATCTGGTGTAGGGCGTCCGTACGACGATGACATGTGTGTGGTGAACTGGGACAACATGCCAAACGTGCGCTGTGTTATTGATGACTCTCATCCAGATTTCGTCTGGGGTTTTGACGAGAGTGTCCGAGACGCCAAACATAAATACGGCCAAAGCGACTCTGTGCATTGGTTTGAAGTGCCAGACAGTCGTGAAGGATGGGCTCAAGCTGTTGAGATGCTTGAGATTATGACCTACGAGAAGAAGTACAAAGATGACTTACTCATCCTTGATTTCTCGAAGGTTCGTGCCAAAGGGATGCCAATTAAAGGCATGCAAGATCGTCCATCATCTGGTCCAAAACCATTAATGAACGCCATCGAAAAAGCCTCGACCTTAAAAGGTTCCTGTCTTTCCCCATGGAAACAAGCCATGTTCGTTGATCATTATTTAGCAGAATGTGTCTTAGTGGGTGGTGCTCGCCGAAGTGCTCGTATCGCTACCAAAATTTGGAGTGATCCAGAGGTCTTTGACTTCATCAACATTAAGAGAGGTGGCTTCTTATGGAGCGCCAACAACTCTGTGGCCGTAGATGATAAATTCTGGAAACAACGCACTAATCACTCTCAAAAAGTGTTGAACGCCATCATGAAAGCTTCTTACGAAGATGGAACAGGTGAGCCAGGATTCATTAACCAACATCGTTTGGTCCAAAACGACGAAGGCTATGAAGGCTATCAAGATGGTAAGTACGCAGAAAGCTCAAAGTACCAACCATTTAAACGTACTGAAAAAATGTTGGCTCACGTGGCTCGTAATGCCGGAGCAAAAGTCTACTCACAGATTCCTAATCCTTGTGGTGAGATCTCTTTGAACATGCTGGGTGGATACTGCGTCATCGCTGACGTCGTTCCATACTTCGCGCCAACCATTGATGATGCTGAAGAAGCTTACCGCGCAGCTACTCGTGCCTTGATCCGGGTGAACACCATGGACTGTCTGTACAACCGTGAAGTGCAGCGTACCAATCGTATTGGTGTAGGTATGACGGGAATTCATGAGTTCGCTTGGAATCAATTTGGACTGTCGTTCCGTGATCTGATCGATGAAGAAAAGTCGAAAGAATTCTGGTTGACGATTGCCCGCTTCAAACGCGCCGTGGTTGATGAAGCAGAGAAGTACTCCAAACAGCTGGGTGTAAACGTTCCTCATACGAACACCACAATCAAGCCATCAGGCACGATTTCTAAGCTGTTCGCGCTGACCGAAGGCGCTCACTTACCAAGTATGCGTGAGTACATTCGCTGGGTGCAGTATCGCAGTGACGATCCAATGATCAAGAAGTACCAGAAAAAAGGCTATCCAATCAAAGAGCTGCGGAGTTACCAAGGCTCAACAGCCGTTGGTTTCCCCACTCAGCCGCTGATCTGTCGTCTGGGAATGGAAGGAGAGTTAGTGACCGCTGCTGAAGCTACACCAGAAGAGCAGTACAAATGGTTGATGCTCTTAGAGAAGTACTGGATTGTGGGTATCGACGAAGAGGGCAACGCTCTGCCAGATACCGGTAATCAAGTGTCCTACACTCTGAAGTACGATCCTAAAAAGGTTAGCTACAAAGAGTACAGCGACATGGTTCGTCAGTATCAAGGTCTGATCAAATGTTGTTCAGTCATGCCACAGCAAGACGCCACAGCATATGAGTATCAGCCAGAACAACCAGTCACCATCTCTGAGTTTATGAAAGCATTGAATGAAATCGAAAAAGACGAGTCACTGTTGGAAGACATTGACTACGAACATCTGAAGTGTGAAACAGGTGCCTGTCCGATCTAAGACAGGAAAATGATCACAAACAAGGGCGACTCGAAAGGGTCGCCCTTTTGGGTTACTTATTAGTACTCAAGACTATTTAAACCTAGTGAAAGCCTATAATTATTGACAAATGAGCGTGTTTGATGTATACTTATCTGATAAATTGACTACCGATGCATTACTGTCGGTAAGTCGGTTTATGCACATTAACAAGCATTGAATTCCCTTTCAACAAGGACAGAAAGAGCATCTCCACAGAGGTACTTTCTCTGTCCTTGTATAACGAAAGGATTAAAGGACATGGCGTTGTATCGTTTTCTCATCGCAGTAGGCGGTGAAGTCAAAAAAAGCTGTCAGCAAATGCTGCTGATCATGGCAATCATTGCTGTGATCGTAGTACTTCTGCTGGTAGCCATCAGCGTCCCCGCGGCGATTATTTATGCCGCAATCGTGATCGGCGTTCCTTGGTTGGTCTTTCGAGATCCGCCGACGAACTCAGTCACATCAGACATCAACACCCAGTCATAATTCACTGCTTTTTTTTCGAACGAGGCGCATACCGTAATTGGATGCGACTCAATCATTTCTATTGATATTATTTTGGATTTTTTGAAGACAGTTCCGTAGTTAAAGAGTGCCAACTTCCCAGTTTGGTTTGCGCTCAATCGTGCTGCGGGAAGTGTCAGTATTTTCGTTCAAATGAACGGCTCCGACCACTCCAATCATGGCCGCGTTATCGCTGCATAACTTTTTGGAATAAGGGACGTGCAGATCTAAGTTATAGGTCTGAACTGTCTTTCGTAACATCTTCCGCAAAGTTGAGTTAGCAGCTACGCCACCACCCAACCAAACACCGAAGAGGGGAGGTTGAGAGGGGTCAGCATACCGTTTTAACAAATACTTATTCAATTTGTACGTAATAGCGTGAAATACCGCGTATTGAAAGCTCGCACATAAATCAATGATCTGTTGCTTAGTTAATGGCTGAACAGCTGTCAGCTCTTCGATCTTTCTTCGGGCTGATGTTTTCAGTCCAGAAAAGCTCATTAAGAAGTTATCGGTAGTGGTCATAGGCAAAGGAAAAGCAAAGGCTCGTGGGTTACCAAGCTTAGCAAACTGCTCTACCAACGGTCCGGCGGGGTAGCCCAAATCCACCATTCGGCCGAACTTATCTAGAGCCTCTCCTGCTGCATCGTCGACCGTCCAACCAATGCGCTCGTAGTGACCCGGTTGATGAACTACGACGAACTCTGTGTGGCCACCAGAAATGACTAAGGACAAACATGGATATGACATTTCCGGAACAGCCGTAGTGGTCTTCTTGGACACTGCGCGAGTCGCAGAGCTGCTTGTTCGTGGCTTTGCCAGTACAGACAAAATGTGGCCTTCAATGTGGTTGACCGGAATCAGTGGTAGCTTTAAATCAGCAGCGTAAGTTTTAGCAAACTCCACACCTACCTCTAATGCTGGTGCCAATCCGGGACCTTGGGTGACAGCCACAGCACTCAGCTCGCTTGGAGAGATGCCAGCTCGCTTTAGTGCCAGTTGTACGACTGGTGCAATTCGCTCCTTGTGGGCTTGTTTGGCAACGGTCGGGAAAACGCCGCCAAATTCCTTGTGTAACTCCACTTGGGACGCCACCACATTAGATAGCACGGTGTTCCCAACAGTGACTGCAGCTGACGTGTCATCACAAGATGTATCGATCGCTAAAATAAAGTTTGGCATTTGATATGGCGTGATTCGCCTTTCTCTTCAATATGAATGGTGATAAACGTAACTTGATGTTTCTTGACGAGTTGTTCCAGTGCTTCACTGGCTAAACTTGGCCACTCTACCGCGACCACTTGGCGAGCTCCCAGCAGTTCTTCAATGCCGAGCCGATCAATCATATCTGGGTGTTCAATTCTCCACAGATCGAGATGATGAAGCTGTCCAATAATTTCATGACGATTAAACTCGTACTGCTGCATGTAGACGTATGTCGGTGAAGTCAACGTTTCTTTAATGTTTAAAAACTGGGCAATGCCTTTGACGAAAATTGTTTTGCCCGCACCAAGCGAACCATGAAGGGCAATAAAGACACCTTTGGTTTTTAAGTCTTCCCAATGTTTGAGCATGATTCGCTGTGCAATCTCTTGAGTTTCGCCTTCACTGTTTGATGTGTACGTTGCGCTGTTCGCATCGGCTGCACCTTCCAGAGTAATGTTTCCTTGGCGGAAAATCACTGGCGTTTCCAGAGTTGTATCAATGACTGTAGACGGTGGATTCTTGGGCAGCTCTCCTGCGTCTAAAATAAGATCAATCAATCCTTTTTGTTTTTCAGAGAGGCCGTCAAGCACATCTTGGACAGAGTACGGTCGTTTTTCACCTGAGCCATTGGCGGAGGTGGCAGTAATGGGCTTGCCGTACGCTTTGAGAATCTCCATGACCAGCGCATAGTCGGGAATTCGCACACCCAGGGTTCCATACTCAGAAGCCACTCCTTGAGCCACAACACCTTTAGACTTGGATACGACGGTTACAGGTCCTGGCAAAAACCGTTCATAGATCCGTTTGGCAGCATCATTGACCTCGACATATTTTTCAGCCATGGCTTGATCAATCACTGCAATCGAGAGTGGTTTTCCCTCGCGGCGGCTCTTGTACTTCAGGAGTTTGTCTACTGCTGCTTGGTTGGTGGCATCAACACCAGCGCCGTAGGTTGTTTCGGTCGGAAAAATCAAAATTCCGCCAGCTTTCAAGATTTGGCAAGCTTGCGCGATGACTTCAGACTGCGCAGTGGTTTTTATGTCGGTGCGGATATACATAGTTACTGTATTATAATTGTTCACGATGCAAAGACAGCCACTTGGCTTTTACCAAGACCATCTTGCACACCCACCTCTAAAAGTGAGTGTATTTAATAAGCTTTATCAACTCCAAGGTGTTGTCGATCAGCTGGAGCTGGTTGCCAACCGTCCACTCAAGGAAAAACAAGCTTGGGTCAAAGATCACCAAGCACGCACTCTTGAGGTATTTCGTGGTTTTCAAGAATACGTTCGTCTTGATCTCGACCAAGACGAAGTTGATCAAGAAATGCTTGGTTTACTCACAGAGTACTCTCGGGCTTTACAAGAGTGCGCTGCGTACGTGCATGCCTTATTCCCTGGTGAATCGCTCCAAGGATAGCAATTATACACATGGCTCACCTTTTTGTTCTCTTCATCTATCAACCCTTTTTAAATATCTTGGTATTTTTTTACTGGATCTTAAGTATGGTGACTGGCGGAAACCCTGACATGGGCATCGCCGTCATCTTGTTAACGATCTTAATTCGAGTCATTTTATTGCCTATTTCCTTGATGGAAGATCGAGGCGAGAAAGACCGCAGAGCATTAGTTCATAAGAATGAAGAGCTGCAAAAAAAGTATGCCGCAGACCCGATTCTGTTACGCAGTGAGAGTAAGAAACTGTTTCGCCGGAACACGGGGGTGATTATCGGGGAACTGTTTTCGTTGTTTATCCAAATCATCATTGCGTTGATGCTTTGGCGAATGTTTGCCACTGGGCTGACTGGAGAGGATATTCACCTTATTTATCCATTTATGCCAAGAATTGATCTACCGTTCAACTTAGTTTTTCTCAATAAATACGATCTCACTCACACCAATTTACTCTTGAACTTAATCCAGACTTTCATGATCTTCGTGGTGGAAACGGTCTCTGTCCTGACATCGCCGTACCCAACCACCAAAGGTGAAGTGGTTAGACTCCAGTTGATTTTGCCAGTCATTTCATTCTTAGTATTTATGAACTTGCCCGCTGGAAAAAAGCTTTTCGTGATTACCACGCTGATCTTTAGTCTGTTATTGATCCTGTATAAGTACACGAGACGACGTTTTGAAGAGTACCGGTTGGAGAAGGAAGAGAAGGAACGACTCGAGGCACAAGCTCAGTCACAGTTCCTAGTTGAGACGAAGTAGTAAGAACGCGTAGCTAGTCCGCAGACAAACACTTGGAACTAGGATAGAATACATCCACTATGGAGCTAGATCGCTTAGTTGTTTCATTCATGGTAGACGAAGTCGTTGGTGGCTTCTTTATCTCTGTCCCACCGGGCCATGTGGCTTGTGTGTATGATCGTGGTCGTGGTGTTTTACCTCGAGTATGGGGTCCGGGACTTCACTTGAAAATTCCTTTTTGGCAAATCGCCAAGTTATTTAATGCCCAAATCTTGGAGTACTCCATTCGTCGCGACTTTGATTTCTCGATGAATAAAGAAGCGCTTGGAGATCAGCCCATTATCACCAGTACTAAAGATGGTAAAGATATCTCGATTGAAGGATCTATTTTGTTTCGTGTCGATCGTCACAATGCTCCAGAACTCTGGGAAAACATTGGCGAGAACATGGTTTCCAAAGTAGTTCGTCCATTCTCACGTAGCAGAGTAGCTTCAGTCTTTTCAGAACTTACACTTGATCAAATCAAACAGAACAGATCCTCAGTGGAAACCATGGTCAAGGATGATTTGAACTATCACTTCCAAAACAGAGGTCTCAATTGTGAAGGCTTCTTGCTTTCTGAGGTGAAACACCTGACGAATAAAGGGAAAGAGGAAACTGTCCTTAAAGAAGATATTGCGATGATTGCTCAGTCTGCCCCCAATGTTGTGTTGCCTTCGCCAGCTGCTCCATTGAACTAGCCCGCAACCTTAATCTCAATCTAGGATTTTCATCTTGACTTAAAATTAGCAGTCTATTATATTCGCTGCTCGAAATTCACGGCATCAAGTGTATGATGCCGAATACTTACTATTTGAGGAGGTCATATGGCAGACAGTCTTTCTGTCTCTCAGCTGCAACCGCTGGCTGGTTACGTATTAGTTGAGCCGGCAAAGTCTCAAAAGAAAACTGCTTCTGGTCTGTACTTGCCAGAGAGCGCCGAAGAGAAACCACAACACGGAACGGTGCTGGCGGTAGGTGGTGCTGTCATGCAAGACGGCGCAGAAGTCAAAGCTCCAGTCAAAAAAGGTGACAATGTCATCTACAAAAAATGGGGTGGCAACGACTTTAAAGTTGGCGAAGTCGAGTACCAATTCTTAAAGTTCGAAGATATTTTAGCAACGATTAAATAAAGGATTAACTTGCCGTCTGCGACGGCATGATTACTCGCGGTTCTTAAGGATATCGTGAGCATTAAATTCAGGAGAAAAAATTATGGCAGCAAAACAATTAAAGTTTGGTGATGAAGCTCGTCAGAAGATGCTACTTGGCATCAATAAACTGGCATCAGCAGTAACTGTGACTTTGGGACCTAAGGGTCGCAACGTCGCTATCGACAAATCATGGGGTTCTCCAACAGTTCTCCACGATGGTGTCTCAGTTGCAAAAGAAATTAAACTCGAGGATCCATTTGAAAACATGGGTGCACAGCTTGTCAAAGAAGCCGCCTCCAAAACTAACGACGCCGCTGGTGACGGTACAACCACAGCAACCTTACTCGCTCAACAGATTGCCGTCAAAGGCATGCGTTTAGTGACCGCAGGTGCAAACCCAATGATCATGAAGATCGGTATCGATAGAGCAGTTGATGCAGTCGTCACTGAAATTCGTCGTCTCGCCAAACCAGTTACCGAAAGTGATTGGGAAAAAGTGGCCACCATTTCAGCCCAAAACCCAGTCATTGGTAAAAAAGTGGCTGAGGCTTTGAAAAAAGTCGGCAAGAATGGTGTGGTTGAAGTGGAAGAAGGCAAAACGATGGAAATCACCATCGATCACCGTGAAGGTATGGAGATCGACAAGGGATATGCATCTGCGTACTTCGTCAACAAACCAGAAGACATGGAAGCCGTTATTGAGAATCCTTACATCTTGATCACTGATCAAAAGATCTCATCAATTCAAGATTTACTTCCTCTTTTGGAAAAGTTAATGGCTGTCAGTAAGAACTTCGTGATTATCGCTGATGACGTCGATGGTGATGCGTTAACAGCATTAGTCCTCAACAAACTTCGCGGTGCGTTGAATGTCTTAGCTGTCAAAGCTCCAGGATTTGGTGACCGACGCAAAGCAATGCTCGAGGATATTGCCGTCTTAACCGGTGGACAAGTCATCTCAGCCGAAACAGGCCGAGATTTAAAGGCAGCTGAACTCGAAGACTTAGGTCAAGCAGACTCTGTCCGCTCAACCAAAGAGCGTACACGCATCGTAGGTGGCAAAGGCAAAGCCAATGACATTTCCGCACGTGTGTCTCAAATCGATGCTGAAATTGAGAAATCAACTTCTGGCTTCGACACTGAGAAGCTCGCAGAGCGCAAAGCCAAGTTGGCTGGCGGTGTTGCCGTTATCCAAGTAGGTGCAGCAACTGAAGTTGAGATGAAAGATCTCCAAGAACGCGTCAAGGATGCCAAAGAAGCAACCAAAGCCGCAATCGAAGAAGGAATCATCCCAGGTGGTGGTGTGACACTGCTTCAAGCAGGAAAAGTCCTCGCCAAGCTCAAGGGGGCATCAAACGACGAACAAGCCGGTATCGACTTGATTAAATCAGTCCTCGAAGAGCCTTTGCGAATGCTCGCTCGTAACTCTGGTGTAGATGATGGTTGGGTAGTCCAAACCGTCTTGGCCAAAAACGACGGTCACTATGGCTTCAACGCCAGTACCAACGAGTTTGGTGACATGGTCAAAGCGGGTGTGATTGAGCCAGCTAAAGTAGCCACGGCATCTATTACCAATGCAGCCTCAGTTGCGTCAATGATCCTGACCACCGAGTGTTTGATTACTGATTTACCAGAAAAAGACAAACCAGCAATGCCAGACATGGGCGGCATGGGTGGAATGATGTAGAGGTTTGTTCACGGGGGTTTCCGTGACAATCACAGTAAAACGAAAAACAGCTCCCGCAAGGGAGCTGTTTTAGTATCAAAGATCATGAACGAAAAAATGATGATGTGTGTCAAGGGAGAGACTCGAACTCTCAACCTCCACGTTATGAGTGTGGCGCTCTAACCGGTTGAGCTACCCTGACAACTGTCACACCGTGCAGAAAGCCAATTATATCAAGACTTGCCTTAAATTTCTCTCCCAAAACCTTTTTTGAATCGAGTGAGTATTGGTATATAGGTCTTTTTTCAAAATAATTTCTCTTGTCTTGAGCTGTAAAACAGTCCATACTGAAAACACATGACTTTTGTTCGCCAAAAACTTTTCCGGCTAAGGATGAAGTTTCTGCTGTGCTTAATCGCACTGTTTAGTGTTTCGGCGACTGTACTGGTCATTGGGCAACAAGTTCAGGCAGAATCGACAATTCTTTTCAACTTTAACTATGATGGCGAAAGTCCAAACTCCCATGGCGAGCGCATCAACGACTGGATTCCTGAGTACGTGTATGAGTTTGAAGTAACGAGTGATGAGCAGCCGATTACTTCGATAGCAATTCTGGAGACTTTGACGATCTCTACGAACAGGTTAGCTTTCAACTAGATCAACGACCGTATGCTGACGGTAACTATCACTCGATAACATTTTATGCCTCTACTGACTTTGCTGAAGAATCTTCTCAGTCGTTTGATCTTGAACCAGCTGAGGATATAAACCAGCCATGGTTTTACTTTGACACCTGGACAGAAGGGACCATCTCCGAAACTCCGATGCCCTTTGTTTTTGATTTCTATGACGAGTTCTTAGTGAGTGTGACTGCTGACATTGATAGTGACTCATTTTCAATTTACCCATCCTCAAGTGGGTATGACTATCAAAGCTTTAACTTTGATATTTCCAGTGGCTACGACGGGAATATCGATCGCTTCGATGGAAATCAGCATACTGTGACGTTTACCGGTACTGATTTTTATGGAAATAGCGCCTTTGAGAGCTTTGACTTCACTTTTCTTGAAGCAGATACTGACCCACCCCAACTGTCGTTTAACTCATTCCAGGATGGAAATGCCACATATCCTATTTACTTTGCTGGAGTTGCTGAAGACTTCGAATCAAATATCGATTCAGTCCAGTTTGAAGTAGATGGGCAAGGGCGAGAGTACCCAAGTATTGATGTAGATAACTCCACTGATAGTCGTAAAGAGTTTTATTGGGACTTTGACTACTTGAGCGAAGGTCCGCATACGATCGTTTTTTACGTCACCGACACAATGTCGAATGAGACGAGCTCAGAGTTCAATATTGTTGTTCCTGAAGCGGACGACACTGCACCAGAGTTTGACTTCAGTGCCGCACCAGTTGGGAATCAAGGCGGCACTATCACCTATACGGGTTCTGTCACTGACAGTGAAAGTGAAGTGGCAGTGGTTTACTACAAAGTAGACGATGGCGATTGGCAGTGGGTAACGATAGATGAAGATGAATCAACAGACTCGTACAAAGTGTTCTCAGCGGAAATATCTGGCTTGAGTAATGGCAACCATACGATTTACTTTATGTCGTACGACACATTTAGCAACGAAGTGAATACAAGCTTCAACGTCAATATCGACGCAAATGGACCTTCATGTAGCTCGTCATTCTATAACCTGCCCAGTCCACATTATTCAAAGATACTCAATTATGAAAACATCACTTGTACAGATAACATAGGAATAACTTCGGCTGCATACGAGATTTATCATGTGGTTCAAGGAACTTTACAAACTTACCAGGATCATCCTGTCCTTCCTGAAGATGGTGCTTTCGACGAAGCCTCTGAGACGTTTGATTTCACCGTTGATCTCACAGAGTTCGGTGACATTGACGGGGTGGTTTTGGTCAACTTTAGAGCAGTTGATGCGGTAGGTAACTATAGTACTGACTACGACCCCGTTACCATCGATGCCACAGATAACACCGATCCAGTTGTGCATATTGATGAAGTCACTCCAGATCCACTTACTGACACTTCTCCCATCATTACTGGAAGTTGCCGTGATGAAACTGAACGAGAGACGAATACAAACATCAGTTTACTAGAATATAAAATTGACTTAGGCTCGTACCAATCAATTACTCTGCCCAGTGCTGGAGTCTACAATGACAGCTTGACTGAGTCTTACTCAGTGGAACTTCCAGAGCTGGCTAACGGTGCTCATACCGTGACAGTCAGATGTACAGATGGGGCAAATCATACTGCTACAACTACTGATACTTTTACCGTCGCAGACCCACTGAACCCTGAACCTGGAGAGTACATTTACACCGAAAATTTTGAGACGTTCGACAACCAAGACATTCCTGCTTCCAGTAACATTATTTGGGGCGATGGAAAGCTTCGTTTGAAAGAAGACATAACAATTACTCGAAATCTCATCTCGAATACAGATTTGTGCCCAAAGTACGCGACGTGTTATGGAGAATGGAAACCATTTGCAGATCCTGTTGATTCAAACATCGTTTGGTACTCAATGTCCGGGAAGGTTTTTACCTATAACATCCAAACGCAAGCGATCACAGAATTTCACTACGATACGACGTACGGACTCCCAAGTATGGGAAGCCATATAAAAGACTTTAAAATTGGCGTTTATAATGGCAAAAAGTACCTTTGGATGAGTGACATTTACAGCCTTTACGTCATTAACTTGACGGATGGTGTGGGTATCAACGCTTCGTATGTTGACATTGGCTCAATCAATTTAGATTTCTCTCGAAATAGATTTGCTGCGTACGTAACAACGAATGCTCCAGGAGGCTCTTCAAATGTTGCGTACATTAACTTGAATGACATGATGAACTCTGGTGATGACGTGATGACTCGTATTCCGCTTAGTGTTTTGGGCAGTAACGATGTGGTGGGTCTCTTCACAGACCCGAGTTCAAACGCTGTGTTCCTCGGACCTTATTCTCAAGCCAAGCTCTTTAAGATGAACGATCAGAACACTCCTGAAAATCTTCTGGATGATGTCTTGACCTCTTATGATGATGGCATTTACAACACCGTTTTCGGCGGAATGACACTTGATCCAGAAGGCAGATTGATCTTTGGTACGGCAAATAACTCCAATGGCAGATTGTTTGTTGTTGAAGATGATGGTGGTACCCCGTTTGATTCCAGTGACGACAACGTGGTGCAGCTAGCGAGTCCGTTGCAGTTAGGGTACCGAAACGTGTATGGCCTTGAGTATATTCAGGGTCAAAATGGAGTTGGTGATCAACTGTTAGTGAACACAGAATCAAACATTCCGATTTACCTTAACTTCAATAATACCTTAACTTCAATAATACCTATACGAATCCTCATGATGACACCTTCATTGAGTTTGACACTCAAGCGGGTGAGCGCCCGGGCGGTTCGTGGGCGACTATGTCGGGATACAACACCATGTATGTTGTGAGTAAAACCCAAGGCTTCTATAAAGTAGATCTGAATCGTGGCTGGCAAAACACGGGCTCTGCAGTTGCGATTCCTACCAGACCGCCTCAACAATTAGTGATCGATAACTTCGTGGCAGAAGCTAGCATTGGTGGACCAATTGCCTACGCCCCCGGGACTGATTCAACGTTCCTTTCAAAAATTGGTGATGTACTAGTCCCACAAGTGTATGCCGCAGATGGCGATGGCATTCACTACTTTGTCTCCACTGACGGTGGTGTGACCTGGACGGAGGTCACTTTAGGACAGCTACAACAGCTTCAACAAACTGACTATCGGGTCAAGTTTAAGATTGAGATGGAAGAAGTGGGTGGGGCGACTCCAGTATTGACGTCTTACTCGCTTGCATATGCTGGGTATCCTGATGAAACCACACCTGTTACTACAAACGGACTGACCGTCTCGCCTTCTACTTCGACCCTATCTACAACTGGTTCGATGTCATTAACTGTCGAGGCCGTTGACGTCCTAGGATTTAAGACAAGTTCATACAACGGAAGCGTGACGTTGAGTCTCATTGATACTGCAACCAACACTACTACAGATGGATTGAGTGTAAGTAGTATCAACTTATCCAGTGGAACAGGAACTTTGAGCGGCATCCAGATTAATAAAACCGGCAGCTTTAGAGTTCGGGCCACTGACGGCAGCTTTTCTCAAGATTCTTCAGTCATTACCGTTACATCTGGAGCGGTGTTAGGCTCACCTTCCTTAGGTTTCTCTGCCAGTAGTTTCAAAATCAAAAAAGGCGAGACAGTAACTTTGCACTGGGTCTCTACTAACTTGACTAGCTTTGTGATTAATCCCGGCAATAATCAACTTTCTGCATCAACAGGTAATTTTTATGTCCACCCCACGCAGACTACCGTCTACACCATTACTGGTGAGGGACCATATGGTTCAGCATCAAGCAGTTTGACCGTAGAAGTAGAGGGTGAACTCAGCTCAAGTCCTTCTCCAACAGCCACGCCAGCGCCAGGATCAACAAGCACCTCATCTGCGGCAGTTGGGACAACGAGCCCTTCAGGATCACCAGGCTCTGTTGGCTTGGATGAGAGTAGTACCGACCTAGCCATGACAACCAATGGCGACCAGACCATTGTTCGTGGCCAAAAGGCTACAGTAACTTGGACAACCAGTAACGCTGACGAAGTGACGGTGGACTACCCAGAAGTTCGAACAGTTTCATCCAGTGGTGGGTTTGACTTTTATCCTACGGATACCGTGACGATTTCCTTTACTGCTAAGCGTGGTGAAGAACTCATCCAAAAGAATGTCACGATCACTGTGCTGGATGCACCGATCGAGGTGCAGCAGTTAGCTCGTTCAATTCAAGACAGACTTCCTTGGACCACTCCATTTATTAGTAATGCCCTGCAGTTTACGAAAGCTATTCCGGGAATTGGTCTGGGGCTTGGTCTGCTCCTGGAGTCAGGCGTAGTACTACTGCTCGTGACGAGCGTCATGTCACAGGTAGGCTTGTTGGCAGCGTTTAACGGAAATACATTCGTTAATATTCTGACTGCGGCTGGTATTCTTCCGGCAAAACAAAGAAAAGGATTCATTCATCAAACGAAAAATGGCGCACCAATTCCATTTGCAACAATTGCTGTGTACGAAGGAAGCAATCAACGAATGTCACCACTGATGACCTTAGTCTCTGACATGTATGGAGTTTACATTGAGCCGTTCCTTCCCAAAGGTGGCTATACCTTAGTTGCAGCACACACAGCCCATAGCTTTCCAACCAAGTTACAACGCCCGGTTCATCTGTCATACAAAGACTTCTACAAAGGTGAGGCACTGACAGTTCAGTCAAGCAAAGAGCATCCTGCCTTACTGATTCCAATGGATGCAAAAACTAGCGAAGCAGGCAAACATAATCTGAGGTACCGATTGCTGTTGGGAGTCACCCGTTTATTGAGCATGTTACAGTGGTTGGTCATTCCATTATCGATTGTTTCGTTGATCTCTCTGTGGCTTGCTCCAAGTATCTTTAATCTGGCGATCGTGTTGATCTACGCTGTGCTCCTCATTCCAAAGTTGTTGATGCTTTTCAAGAAGCCTTCACTCCAAGGTCGGGTGCTGATGGATGGTGATCGTCGCCCAGTAGCAAACGCTACACTTTCTCTCTCAAATAATGATGGCAGTGTTGTGGCAGTCAGCAAGTCTGATGACAAAGGGAACTTCGAGTTCTTTGCGCCACAAGGAAACTACGTACTGAATGTCGTTTCCAGCAGTTTATTGTGGAAAGACGTCAAAGCTGGAACACTTTTTACTGTCAAGACATCCGGTACTGCAAGACCACTAACACTCTCGATGGCCAAGATAGATAACCCGTTTGGTGGGTTCACTACAGCTTAAGTAGATACACCAGTGGCGCTCGTCGAGGATTTCCGAGCCCATCGTCATTAATACGCAGTTCTTACAATTGGTAGGATATAATCGCCAAACATGTCCAACACGTATCGAATTTTTTCCGTCGCCAGTATTCTTTTTGGATTGTTCCTTTTCACTTCACAAACTCAAGTAGTGCTCGCTCAGTTACTGCCCTCACCAAGCCCTAGTCCGTCACTGAGTCCGTCTCCGAGTCCCACAGATGTTGCATCACCTTCACCCTCGCCAAGCCCTTCAATTAATCCAACACCCTCACCAAGCCCTAGTCCGTCACTGAGTCCGTCACCAAGCCCAAGTCCATCACTCAATCCTTCACCAACGCCCAAGGCAAGCCCAACACCAGCCGCGACAGTGAAAGCCACGCCAAAAAGCTCAGTGAAGCCGAGTGTGTCACCCTCGCCAAGTCCTGAAGCCAGCCCTGAGGAAGACACAACAGAAACCCCAAGTGTTAGTCCGCTACCATCTGCATCACCTCAGCCTCTATCTTCACAAGGCGGTGGAATCTCCCTGGGATGGGTATTACTGGTGGTAGGTGTGCTTGCTGGAGTAGGAGTGCCAATTGGATGGTACGTCATTGACAGTAATCCTCAACTCAAAGCAAAAGCGCACGTCTTTTTCTCACGATTCTCTCGCCGCAAAATGTAAGGTTGTGAAGTTCTAGCGGGTGGGATATCTTATGGTATGCTCCACGACTCTGTAACGCTGTATCCACACTTTTTCCCTGAAGAAAAGTGCGGAATTTTTGGTGTCTACGGTAAAGGAATGGAAGCGGCACGTTTAGTACACTCCGGGTTGTGGGCGCTCCAACATCGTGGCCAGGAAAGTTCCGGAATTGCATCGTCTGAGGGACTGGGAATTCGTGTCTACAAAAATGAAGGGCTGGTATCACGTGTCTACGATGAAGAACACCTTGCCTTGTTATCTGGGTACTGCTCTATTGGTCATAACCGTTATGCAACTTCTGGTGGCTCAGGAAAACTCCATGCGCAGCCTGTGTTTTCGACACACGGTCAAATCGCTTTAGCACACAACGGAAACTTACCATCTACAACGAAGCTTGAGTCATTCCTTGATGAAAAGAAGATTAAGTACACCGGAATGAACGACTCAGAAATGATTCATGCGGCGATAGAGTACCAACTCCAACAAGGTGACTCAGTGACGAGTGCCGTCAAAACATTATTTCCACTTTTTACTGGTGTTTTTTGTTTACTGTTGATGACAAAAGACAGCATGATTGCGATTCGTGATGCGAAAGGAATTCGCCCACTGAGTTTAGGAAAGCTGAACGGCGGGTACATTGTTTCTTCAGAAACGTGTGCCTTAGATACCGTGGGAGCAACCTTTATTCGTGATATTGAGCCAGGTGAAATGCTGGTCATTAATGATAAGGGATTGAAGTCGTACGCACTCGCTACTGGTAAAGAAAAAGAAGAAAAGCTCGACATCTTTGAGTTTGTGTACTTTGCTCGTTCCGATAGTAAGCTACTGGGCAAGCGAGTAGACACTGTCAGAAAAAACTTTGGGAAGCAGCTCGCCAAAGAATGCAAGATTGTTGCAGACGTTGTTATTCCAGTTCCTGACTCAGCAATTTCGGCCGCACTGGGATTTTCACAAGCGAGTGGAATTCCTTTTGATCATGGCTTGATTAAAAACCGATACATTCATCGGACTTTTATTCAGCCAGCGCAGCGTCTTCGTGAAAAAGCTGTCGTAATGAAGCTCAATCCCATTACTGAAATTATCGAAGGGAAGCGGGTCATCATTATCGATGACTCTATTGTTCGTGGGACCACTTCCAAAAAACTGGTGGAGCGTATTCGGGCGGCGGGGGCAAAGGAAGTCCATTTATTGATTAGCTCGCCTCCAGTGCTTTACCCAGATTTTTATGGCATCGACACCCCTAAGCAAAAGGACTTGGTTGCGTTCAAGATGACTCTTGGTGAAATGACCAAGTACATTGGCGCGGATAGCCTGACCTTTTTATCGTACGAGGGGCTGATTGCAGCTACTGAGCTGCCAGAGGAACGATTTTCCACCTCATGTTTCACTGGAATCTATCCTAGTGACATTGGTAAACGGGCACTAGAGATCCAGATGAAATAGTTAACGAGTGCGTGTGTTTTCCATCAACGATTCAGGGCTTTTTTTATTGACGTGAGGAATTCGAGGAATCAGCGCGACGACTCGAGTTGGTTCTTCTATTGTTGCGGGACTAGGAGTCGAACCTAGCCTGTGGGATTATGAGCCCCACGTGCACCGTACACTATCCCGCGCGATGAATATTTCTATCCGTTGCGACAAAGGAGGATTATACCACCTCTGGAGTTCCTCTGTAAAAGCAAAACAGAAAGAGCTGGCATTCCTAAACGTAACAACCACCTTTTTTACAAGAGTAGTTGTCGCACTATTTGCATAGTGCATGTGATTGGAGATGAATATCCGCCATGAGACTTCCAGCACATTAGTGAGCAGCCGGAGCGGAGCCGTCTTCCCAGTAAACGGAAGGAGGCGTTCGGTGAAGAACTCGCGGACGAAGGAGTTGAGGGGGACCTCACGTGTCCCGTCTTCAAAATCATTCTGTTCTTTGAAAAGTATGGTCTTGTCATGGATGACGCACATTTCTCGGTGACTCCTGATAAGTGAACGATTGACCAGAAAGAAAGCAAACAGCGGTGTCAGCTACGAGAGGATCCGTTCAACACGGGTCTTATGGCTGACAGTCTATTTACTTTCACAAAAAACTGTTAAAGAACACGTTATTTTACAGCATCAGACAAACAATACTCACATAAGCCTATAGTTATTGCTCTAGATACCCACTGATTTGGTGAAAATCTGTGGCTGAATCAGCCTAAAATAATAAGAGCTGCCATTGCTCCCAAGGACTAAGCGAAGGCGCTTCGACGACAGGATCTGGGGTTGGCAGAGGCTGGTCAGGGACTTGTACAATGTACTCACCCGGACGCTGAAGGAGTAGTTCATCGCGAAAGATCCGTTCTTTTGCTGCAGACGATGTGGCCTCAAGTGCAGAGCGCTCTACTTGATTGACTTTGGCCTCTATACTTGCCACTTCTTGCTCCATTTTTAGAACTGTGAGAGCAGATTGTTGGATACGTCGACCATTCATATATAAGGACACGCAAATAACTCCGGTTACAACGGTAAAAAGGGCAATTGCCAGAGGGGAGTAAAGGATACGCATGTTTGCGATATTACCCTAATTGTGTTATTATAAGACCTTGATTTTGATCTTAAAGTTATTAAATAGGTGTTTCGTATACAAAATAGATTAAAGTATGAACAACGCACTTCTCGAACTGCACTCTAAATTCACCAGTTTTCTTCAAACTTCTGGTCGTGCTCACGCTACCGTAATCGCGTACAGTAAGGACGTCGAACAAATTATCCAGTTTCTTGCCGACAAAGGAAAGACACAGGTTGAAGATGTTGCGGCTGAAGACATTGAAGAGTTCAAAGAACTCCTCAAGAAGCAGCGCTACACCGGCAAATCTATCTCTCGCAAGATTAACTCGATTAAAGCCTTTTTCCGTTACGTAATCAATGAAGGGATTTTGACTGATAACCCAGCTGAAATCATCGTACACCCTAAGTATGACCAAGCTCCACCTCGAGTACTCTCTAAACTAGAGTACAGAGCCCTCCGAGATGCGTGCCGCAGCGATATTCGTATCTACGCTATTGTTGAAGTACTACTCCAGACAGGTATGCGAATTAGTGAGCTAGCAGCCCTTCAAATGGCTGAAGTGGACATGGAACACAATCTTATTGCCATAGAGCCACAAAACTCTCGAGATGCCCGTAAAGTCCCATTAAACGCCGCCGCCAAGTCCGCAATCATTGAGTACTTAAAGGTTCGTCCTCGAGCTCGAGAAAAGACTCTTTTCTTGACGAAGACATGCCGTCCTTTCTTGGTTCGTAATATTCGTACCGCAATTGACCGTTACTTCCGCCTAGCTGGAATCAAAGATGGTAAGGTTAACGACCTTCGTCACACCTTTATTATCGAGCAGCTTAAAGCCGGAACACCTCTGGTGTACGTCTCTCAATTAGTGGGCCACAAACGCATTACTACCACCGAAAAATACCTCAAGTTGATTGATGCTCCAGATATGAACCCAACCGTTCGTATTGAAGAGCTGTAAATTTTTCCGACAAAGTTTCCGACAGAACTCCTTTCAAGTCGATACAGTTGCTGCTTGACGTGTACTCATGTACTAGTTTACAATTACATCAAACAAAAGCGCTTGAGATGGGAAAATGGTCCCATCGATGCTGACTCGTGAACCATCTTCTTTGAAGAAAGTAGCGAGCTCCGGAAGAAGGCCGTCATCATCCTTCAGTCCGATGTCGTGAAACGAAAGTCGGATACAGAGAGAGTGCACTTGCAAAAGTGCAGTAAGCAAGGTGGCAACGCCTGATAAAGGTCCTTGCGTGTTCATCACAGTATTTTTGTGGTGCTCATGCGAGGACTTTTTTATGCAAAAAACAGGAACCATTCTTGATCAAATTCTTGAACGCAAGACTCTTGAGGTGAAAGCGTCCAAAAAACTCAGGTCTTTATCTGCGCTGAAAGAGGATCTTTTCAGGCGAAAAACCTCAGTTCGGAACTTTACACAAGCGATTTCACAACCTGGCCAAGTTTCGGTAATTGCCGAGATAAAGAAAGCCTCACCCTCTGCGGGAGTCATTTGCGACGACTTTGACCCTGTGCAGATTGCCCGTGCCTATCAAAACAGCTCCAGGGTATCAGCGATCTCGGTCCTCACAGATAAGCAGTTTTTCCAAGGTGATTTGCGCTTCATTTCTCAAGTAAAAGCAGTCACCAAAGTTCCGATCTTTCGTAAAGACTTCATTATTGATGAGTACCAGATTTACGAATCATTTTTGGCCGAAAGCGATGCACTCTTGCTGATCGCAGCAGCGCTGGATGAAGAAGATCTTCGCCACCTTCTCAGGGTGTCTCAACAGCTAGGAATGGCTGTGCTGGTTGAGATCCACACCTTGCCGGAACTTCAAAAATCCGTCGCGGCAGGAGCCTCGATTATTGGAGTGAATGCCAGAAGCCTTCACACCTTCCAGATGAACTCAGAATTATTTGAGGAACTTGCCCCACTCATTCCTTCAGGCGTGTTGAAAGTGGCGGAGTCTGGATTAGAAACAGCGGCCGACGTTCAGCGAGTTTCACGAGCAGGAGCAGATGCTGTGCTGGTTGGCACCTCAATTATGAAAGCAAAGAACAAACAACAAAAACTTGCGCAGCTCCTGGGACAAGAAAGAGAGACAGTATGAAAAAACACTCAACACAACATTTTGGTGTCTATGGTGGACGATACGTTCCAGAGATGCTTATTCCTGCTTTAGATGAGCTCAAAACCGCGTATCAGTATGCCAAAAAAGATCCAAGCTTCAAAAAAGAACTGCGTCATTACTATGAAACGTTTAGTGGCAGACCTACTTCGTTAACCTTTGCTCAAAACTTAACGAAAGAGCTGGGAGGAGCCAAGATTTACCTGAAGAACGAAGGGCTTAACCACACAGGAGCGCACAAAATTAATCACTGCCTTGGGCAAGTACTTCTTGCCAAGCGAATGGGCAAAAAAAGAATCATCGCCGAGACCGGAGCGGGTCAGCATGGGCTGGCTACTGCTACAGTAGCAGCTAAATTTGGCCTGGAGTGTTGCATCTACATGGGTGAAGTGGACATCGCTCGCCAACGTCCAAATGTTTTTTATATGGAGCGACTTGGAGCAAAAGTTATTCCAGTTGGCTTTGGTTCACGAACGCTCAAAGATGCCGTCAACGCCGCCATTAAAGACTGGCTTGCTCACAGCCAGGACACCCACTACGTCATCGGCTCGGCACTGGGGCCTGATCCCTATCCCGTCATGAACAGAGATTTTCAGTCAGTCATTGGGAAAGAAGTACGTCGTCAAATCATCAAAGCGGAAGGAAAGCTCCCAGACATGTTAGTTGCTTGTGTAGGTGGGGGCAGTAACGCACTTGGACTTTTCCATCCATTTCTACGTGATGAACACATCAGGATGAGAGGGGTTGAGGCTGGTGGAAAAGGCACACAGCTTGGTCAACATGCAGCAAGGTTCCAGGGAGGAAAGCCAGGTGTCGTGGAAGGATTCCGTTCGTATTTTTTACAAACGCAGGATGGTCAGATCGCGCCTACTCATAGCATTTCGGCAGGGCTGGACTACGCAGGTGTGGGACCAGAACTTGCACACTTACATGATCTGCGTCGAGTGGAGTTTACCTCTGCTACTGACGATGAGGCGTTGGCTGCATATGACCGTTTGGCAAAATCAGAAGGTATTTTTCCAGCTCTAGAATCCGCACATGCTGTTGCTGAAGGAATCAAACAGGCGGCACTTCTGTCGAAGGATCAGATTATTGTCATCAATATTTCCGGACGTGGTGACAAAGACCTCTTTATTGTAGCCAGAGCATTCAAAGACCGTTCATTCCAACAATTTTTACAGATCGAGGGAGCCTCAAGCTATGAAAACGATACATGAACAACTACTGCATATTCGTCAATACAAAAAAATTGGACTGATGACCCACGTAGTGATTGGCTTTCCGACGATAGAAATGACCGAGCGTATCGTCATGGAGATGGCAGAAGCTGGCGTTGATTTCATCGAGCTGCAAATTCCATTTTCCGATCCGTTAGCTGATGGCCCAACGATCATGATGGCGAACGACGTTGCCCTGCAAAACGGTGTGACACTTCAGGACTGCTTTGCCTGTATGAACAGATTATCAAAAAAAGTGAACATCCCCCTGCTCTTTATGGCTTACTATCAGAGTGTCTTTCATGTCGGTGCTGATGAGTTTTGCCGCCAGGCTCGTGAAGTTGGTGCGCAGGGATTAATCATTCCTGACATTCCAATTGATGAGGAGTTTCATGAACATTTTATTGAGTCGTGTGAAAAGTATGGACTACATCACATTCGACTACTTTCACCAAGTAGTACTCATGTTCGGTTAAAGCTGAATGCCGCAGTCCAAAACGGATTTGTCTACTGCACCAGCCGAAATGGGATCACCGGAGCTGACAATGCGTTGAGTAGCTCGCTCAAAGACTACTTAACGCTGGTCAAAAAGTACATTCACGTCCCGGTAGCTGTGGGGTTTGGTATTTCTCAGCCAACACAGATCGCAGCGCTGGTGGGAAATGCTGAAATCGCGGTGGTGGGCAGTGCGGTGATTGATCGAATTGTCAAAGAAGGTGTGGAGTCAGTACCAAAGTACATCAATCACTTGCTGTCTGAGGTGAGGTGATGACAGAGTTCCAACCCCAAGACTTTAGCGATTTTATTGAGAATCCAGATACAATGTGCCGATATCAACAGTGTGCAACCCAGTGTCTTTTGTTCAACTTTAGCGGTGCGGTGGAGCCAGGAATTCAAAATATAATGATGGATGCAAAGGAAGGTCCTTTGTCAGATGCAGTCGAAAACTCACAGTGTAGTGACTGCAAACTCAGCGATCGTGAGCTACAGATAGCAGTCCTTTTACTTATTGATGCACTGCTGTAAGAAAGTTAGCCAGAGATTGGTATACTAGTACATAATGAAAAACCTTTATTTAGATGAGCTTGTTCGACAACTAAACGCCTGTACCACAGACGCAGAGCTGTTGCAGTTTCTTCAAGGAATCTTGACGCCAAAAGAGCTAGAGGAAATTCCTAAGAGATTGCAAATCATTAAAATGCTGAAAAAGGGTGTCCCTCAGCGGCAAATTGCCTCAACGTTAGAAATTGGGATCGCCACGGTCACTAGAGGTTCACGAGAACTACAAAAAGGAAGTTTTAGCAACATTCAGTAACTGGTAAGGAAAACTATGAAAAACAGAATTTTATCCGGTATTACCCCAAGTGGTAACTCACTCCATATTGGTAACTATTTTGGCGCAGTAAAACCACAACTTGAACTTCAAGATACAGCCGAAACCTACTACTTCATGGCAGATCTTCATGCGCTTACTACAGTTAAGGATCGAGAAGCTTTAGAGAGAAACATCACCGGTGTCGTTTTGGACTACATTGCACTTGGATTAGATGCGGAGCGCTGTGTATTTTTCCGTCAATCAGACGTTCCGGCACATAGCCAGCTGATGGTGGTACTGGGAAACTACGTTTCTTATGGTCAAATGCAGCGCATGCATGCCTTTAAGGATAAACTCCAAAAGGATGCCAGCGAAGAGTCCATCAACATGGGACTGTTTAACTACCCAATTCTGATGGCTGCAGATATTCTTCTCTACAAACCATTTGGTGTCCCAGTAGGTGAGGATCAACGTCAACACATTGAGTTGACTCGTGATATTGCCGAAAACTTCAATAAAACCTACAAGCAGGATACTTTCCCACTTCCTGAGCCATTGATCTCAAAGTCTGTGGGTAAGATTGTCGGGACAGATGGTCAACGAAAAATGAGTAAGTCACTGGGGAACACGATTGGAATTTTTGAAGACGAAGCGGTGATTCGCAAACAAATAATGAGTAGCTTCACTGATCCAAATCGGAAAAAAGCCACAGATCCAGGAAGAGTTGAAGGCAATCCAGTGTTCGTATATCACGAGCTGCTCAACGACAATGTTGCGGAACTCGAAGACCTGAAAGCACGATATCGAGCTGGAGCCGTGGGAGATGTTGAAGTCAAAGAAAAGTTATTTGCGGCTCATCAGCGGTACTTTGCAGATGCACGGGATCGAAGAAAAGAACTTCAAACAAACCTCGATCTCGCTCGTCAAATTTTAGCGGACGGCGCTCAAAAAGCTGGGGTCTTAGCGAACCAGACGTTGCTCGAGGTCTATAAAACTATTGGTATTCAAAACACGCTGAATAAATAACTTCGAGTGTGTAAAATACAGCTGCAATAGAATTTGCGCGCAGAAAATCGAAAACTACAGAAAGATGTCATTATATGAAACCGACTATTGAGTATCCGGAGTTTGAAAAGTTAGACCTACGCGTAGGCCGTATTCTTGAAGCGAGTGTTCCAACCTGGAGTAAAAAATTGATGGAGTTTACAGTCGATTTCGGGAGTGAAATTGGGACGAAAACGATTTTGTCTGGGATTCAAGCCTGGTACACACCTGAGGATTTCATTGGTAAACGATTTCCTTTCATCGTCAATCTCGCAGAACGCAAAATGGGCGAAGGCGTCAGTCAAGGTATGATGATTATGGCTGATGGCAAAGTTGAGGATGAAGAGCGTCCAATTGTCTTCCCGTTACCAGAAAACATTGAAGCCGGAACAGTTATCCGCTAAGATTGCAGACTCAAGGAGTTCTTAGCCACTCGTGGTACACTACCTAGATTCTTATGGAAACACCTACTAAACCACCCAAACAATCATCGAAAAAACCTCAAGAAAAAGAGATTGAAAAAAACGGCACTCCCGAAAAGAGAATCGAGCTGAAACTCAACATGAGTCAAATGATGAACCGCAGCTTGCTGTTCATGTTTGTGGCGTTGTTATTTTTGCCATTTCTGTACTCTGTCTTTACCGGCAATTCAGCCGACAACATCAGCTTATCCCAGATGGTTGAGGATGTACGTGGAAACAAAGTGGATCGCTTAGAAGTTTCTGGTGCTAACGTCAAAGTCTTCTATAAAGATTCTGAAGTGAAGACCACACGCAAAGAAGATGGTCAAAGTTTAGTGGACATCTTGAGTAAATCGAGTGTAGACATTGCTACCGCAAACGTTGAAATCAAAAACCTTTCATTCCAGGACATCATGGTGACGTTGCTGGTCAACATTTTGCCAATTGTGGTGATGGCAGTGCTCTTCCTGTTCTTGTTCCGTCAAGCTCGTGGAGCCCAAGACGGGATCATGGGCATCGGTCGTAGCAAAGCCAAGCTGTTTGTGAAAGGTAAGCAAGATACTAAGTTTGCAGATGTTGGTGGAATGGACGAAGCCAAGCAAGAACTCGAAGAAATCGTCGACTTTTTAAAGAATCCAAAGAAGTATAAAAAAGTTGGTGCTCGTACTCCGAAAGGTGTCTTGATGGTTGGACCTTCTGGAACGGGTAAGACTCTGCTTGCTCGTGCTGTAGCTGGTGAAGCAAACGTGCAGTTCCTTTCTATGGCGGGCTCTGAGTTTATGGAAATGTTAGTTGGTGTGGGTGCGTCCCGCGTCCGTGACCTTTTTCAAACTGCAAAGAAACTGGCTCCATCAATCATTTTCATCGACGAAATCGATGCAATTGGCCGCATTCGTGGCTATGGAAGTATGGGTGGACATGACGAACGAGAGCAAACCCTCAACCAAATTTTAGTGGAGATGGATGGCTTTACGCCAAATGATAACGTCATCGTCATGGCAGCTACTAATCGTGGTGACATGCTTGATCCAGCTTTAGTGCGTCCTGGTCGTTTTGACCGCCGCGTTCAAGTAAACCTTCCAGACTTAGAAGAGCGGAAGTTTATTTTAAACATTCACTCCAAGGGCAAACAGTTTGAGGCAGGTTTAAACTGGGAAAAGGTTGCCAAGCGAACAGTCGGTTTCTCTGGAGCAGACCTTGAAAACATGTTGAACGAAGCAGCAATTGCCGTAGCTCGTGGTAATCGTACTCACGTTACTATTGGCGATATTGAAGAGGCGTCACTGAAAGTGAAGCTTGGACCAAGTAAAAAACGCCTTCATGACGAAGAAGAACGCAAGATGACGGCCTACCATGAAGCGGGGCACGCTATTGTTGCTCACTTCTCAAAGTACTCAGATCCAGTGCATAGAATTTCTATTGTTTCCCGTGGTATGGCACTTGGCTTTACTTTGACACCTCCAGAAAAAGATAAAGTTCAGGTCACAAAGTCCGAGCTGATCGACGAAATTGCTGTCCTACTTGGTGGCCGTGCAGCTGAGAAAATCGTGTTTAATGAACTTACCGCTGGAGCCAGCTCTGACATTGATCGTGCTACTCGCATTGCTCGTGCAATGGTAACTGATTACGGTATGAGTGAACTTGGGGCTATGGCGCTGAGTCCTCAGTATGAAAACAGCAACTACTCTCGTGCCTATGGTGATCCAGCCGGGATTTCCGATAAACTACAAGAGAAGGTAGACAATGAGATGGCAAAGTTCATCAAAGCAGGTGAAGATCGCGCTTTAGAGCTGATTACGATTAATCGTTCTAAGCTTGATGCGATCTCAAATCGACTACTGGAAATTGAGACAGTCGACTCCGATGAGTTCGTGGAGTTGATGGGTGTGCCAAAGGTAACATAAGACCAATTTATGGCGAATGATCCCGACGCAAAAGAACAAGTGTTGGTGCTGATAGATGGACACGCATTAATCTATCGTGCGTACCATGCTTTTCAAGATTTAACCTCTCCAGATGGTTTGCCCATTAGTGCCGTCTACGGATTTTGTCGAATTTTACTAACTGTGATTCAAGAACTAAAACCAGAATATATTTTGGTGACATTTGACCATCACCAGCCCACCTTTCGACATGCTGAGTACTTGGGCTATAAAGCAAACCGCGAAGAAATGCCTGATGACCTCAAGCCACAAATTCAGAAAATTAAAGACTTTGTGACTGCGTTTAATATTCCCCAGTTCATTTTACCTGGATACGAAGCGGATGACCTGATCGGCACGATAGTTCGTCAAGTTGAGATGCGCCCTTTGGGTACAAATCCTGAGCTGCGCACCATTATCGTGACAGGTGACAGAGATGCATTTCAATTAGTGAGTGAGCGTACTCATGTTTGGATGCCAGGTCGTTCTAAACCAGTCCGCACTCAAGATACAGAGTATGACAAAGAAGGTGTACTGAAGAAAATGGGAGTTCGCCCAGATCAAATCATTGACCTGAAAGCACTGATGGGTGACGCTTCGGACAACATTCCTGGCGTGACGGGAATTGGTGAAAAAGGTGCAATCAAGTTATTAACTGAATTTGATACGTTAGAAAAAATCTATAAAACCATCGAGACGGAAAACTTACAAATAAGTGATTCCAAGCACCCAATGTTAAAAGGCAGTTTGCTTCGCAAACTTGCTGAAGGCTACAATGACGCAATGCTCAGTAAACGCTTGGCAACGATTGATCAGGAGTCACCAATCACGGTAGAGCTTGATCTCTGTCGCTTAGCCGCGTACCGTAAAGATGACGTGCTCAAAATGTTTCAGGAGTATGGATTTAAATCACTAATACACTCCCTCCCTGCAGATGAGTTTGAGCAGTCTGTTCAAGGAGCGTTATTTTAAATGCCCAGTACCTCTTCAACACCTAAAGTCGCATTGATCCATGATTTTCTGCGCGAGTATGGTGGCGCAGAACGAGTTGTTGAAGCGCTGCATCGACTTTTCCCAGACGCACCGCTCTATGTGGCATTTGCCGATCAGAAAGCAATGGGAATTCACTGGCAGAGATTTGCTGACTGGGACATTCGTCAGACTTGGCTTTCAAAAGTCCCGTTTATTCATAAAATTTTTTCACCACTCAGAATTCTCGCTCCAGCTGCATTTCGACAGCTCGACCTTTCCGAGTACGATGTCGTAATTTCATCTTCTAATGCCTACTTCGCGAAAGCTGTTCGTGTCACCAAGCCGGCGCAACATCTTTGTTACTGTCATACGCCGCCAAGATCTTTATATGGATACTCCACCATGACGGACTGGGAAAAAAACAAAGTCACCAAGGTGTTTGGGACATTGATTAATCATGTCTGTCGAGTGATGGATGTGAATATGGCAAACGGGGTTGATGTCTTCATTGCTAACTCTCAAGAAGTGAAACAACGAATTCAAAAGTACTATCGAAGGGAAGCGGTGGTTGTTCATCCGCCGGTCACGATTCCCTCCGAGTTACCGAATAAGAAAAAAGGTGAAGGCTACTTTTTGTACGTGAATCGTTTAGCGTTTGCCAAACATCCTGAGCTGGCGGTCCAAGTTGCGACAAAGCTAAAGCTTCAGCTTAAAGTAGTTGGTTCAGGCAAAATCTTACCAGAATTACAGGCTATGGCAGGCGAGACAGTTGAGTTCCTCGGGAGTGTGGGTGATGAGTCTTTGCACAGTTTATATTCTGGTGCACGAGCACTGCTGTACCCAGTCGAAGATGAGGATTTTGGAATAGTTCCAGTAGAGGCTATGGGTTTTGGAGTGCCAGTGATTGCACATCGCTCGGGTGGTCCTAAAGAAACCATTGTTGGCCTAGATCTAGATAAAAAAGCGAGTACCCAAGCAGCGACCGGAATCTTTTTTGACGACTTAACCGCTGACGGACTCGAAGCAGCCGTGCAAGAGTTTCTGATTCATGAGCGTGACTTTGACGCAGAAAAAATTCATGCGCACGCAAAGAACTTTAGTGAAGCACGTTTTGACAAAGAACTGTTAGCACTGGTGGATGAGGCAGCTGCGAAGTCCGCTACTTTGGCGAAAGCTCAATCAAGCTAGCACTGTTGGCTGGCATTGATACAAACACTCTCAGTTCTGCTGCGGTTGTGGCCACTTCTTCTGTTTGTTTGCGACCCCCCAAAAATTCTTTGGTGATGACGTACGTTCCAGGCTGAATGTTCTTGAAGAGGACTGGAACATTCTCAGCATTACGGCCGCTTTGGTCAAAGTTGGCCAAGATAACTTGTGGATTCCCTTTGTCACTTAGTGCAGCCGCGGCTTTCACCCACGTACCTTTTCCAAGCAGTTGAAGTCGTTGATCTCCGATACGGTCAAGGAGTCGCAGTGCGTTGTAGCGAGGCTTTGGCTTTGAGCCAAAGTCTGCATGTGTGAACAGTCCCCAACGACCCCATTCAGCTTTGCCAGCAGGGTCTTTTCCGTCTTGGATCTCAAAAGCAAACGCTCTGTCCACCACCCCGATCATCTCGATCGCTCCGGCCACTGTGTGTGCAGCTCCGTAGTTGTTATCGTACCCAGGATGGATGTCACTATCATGGCCCCATTCAGTAATGTGAAGTTCGACGCTTTCTTCAAGTTGAGGGTACTGAGTCAGCCAATTGCGTGCATCAGACATGTCTTTTCGATAAATATCGAGATTTAGGTTGTAGCGATGCCAAGAGAAAAAATCAAAGCGGATGTTGGTGGCGATAACATGTTTCATCATTGCATCGAACCAGTTTTTGTAGAGTGCGGTGATACCTGGTCCGCCAATCTTAAATGGGCGAACACCTCGAGCATTCATCGCGCCTCGGGCAGCATAGTCATAGAGTGTTATGTAGTTCTTATCACCGTAGTAGCTCCACTTCCCAAACAAGTCTGGCTCATTCCAAACTTCGTAGTACACGTCCGAAGTGCCACGTGTTCCACTGACGTGCTCGATGGTTTTTTGAACAGTTAACTGCCAGTCTTCCCAGCGTTGTGGTTTGGCGACGATGTCTCCACTGGAAATAACTGGAGGCATGTAACTCAGGGCGATGTATGGTTTGGCACCGGTTGCGGCGATGTCATCGAGAAGAAGGTCAAACTTGGTAAAGTTAAATGTCAGGTTTCCAGGTGTACCTTGGACGATCTCATAAAAATCGTAGATGTGGTCAATCCGAATGTACTCAGGTTTCAGGGCTTTTACTGATGGCACTAAAGAGCCAATTCGCCAGTCGAAACCTTCTCCGCCTTGGGCAAGATTTCTCCATGGTCGAGGCATTGGTCCTAAAATAGCTTTCGTGTCCACTTGAATGTTGGCGGGCTCTCCACTGGCTTGGCCAAAAAACTCTCTAACCACTTTCAGTTGTGAGATACCAACCAGAACACCAATCAAGAGAAGAAAGAATGGCAAGACCTTTAACAAAAGCACGATGCGTCGCTTTGTATACGAAGTGCGGTAGGGGTAGTCAGCCATAGTAATTACGGTAACACGAAATAAGAACACCACTCAAGTAGCGAAGCTGAGAGAAGCTTGAGAAACTAGGGTAAATCGATCTTTAAAAGTAGCGACCAGCCACAATCACTTGGCTCTCGTTAAGAGCAGCCACGATCACGCAGCCGATAACGACGCTCAAAGACAGCAACAATATAAACTGATCTGCAGGCCTATTTTTGGGTGATATCTTCATGACTAGTAATATATATCACAACTGGGTTGCAAGGAAAGAGATCATTTTTGCTGCAGATGGGATCTTGACACTTTAGCAGAGAGTATGTAGGATTGCTAACTATGATTGACCTGACTCCAAGACAGATTCATATTCTTCGAGCAATAATTGAAGAGTACATCACTACGGCAGAGCCGGTGGGCTCAGAAACCATCGATCGCAAGTTTAACTTGGGAGTATCTCCAGCCACAATTCGTAACGAAATGGTGTACCTCACCAAGCAAGGTTACTTGAGTAAGTTTCACAGTAGTGCCGGACGCTCACCTACACCTTTAGCGATGAAGCTGTACGTGAACGAGCTGATGAAAGAGCGTGAACTTTCTGTAGCTGACGAGGTTTCAGCCAAAGAAAAAGTGTGGGATTCACGCAAAGAGCTCGATACGTTGCTGTACCAAGTGGTTCGATCACTCGCAGATCGTTCTCATGCGCTTGGTATTGCTATGACTGGTGACCACAAGCTCTATCACTCTGGTTTTTCAAATTTACTGCAGATGCCAGAGTTTTTCGACATCAATGTCATGCGTCAAGTGTTGAGCATGATTGAAGAAATTCGTGTGCTGGAGGAGATCTTCGACCTGGGAGCCAGCGAAAGTATTATTCGTGTGGTATATGGAGAAGAGCTTGGGAATCGGTTCTTGGCTCCGGTAGGCGTGATCTTTATGAACTTTGATATTCATGATGTCCACTGCCGAATTGGGGTTATTGGTTCACATCGCTTTGATTACCCATACATCATTCCCATGATGAAGTATTATCGTGCACTGATTAATGAAATTTTAGAAAAGAACGAGGTGGAAATTTAATTATGACCAAGCCACAAGATCAAAAAGCAGACAAGATGAACTTAGAAGACCAAATTGATCAAGATGATCAAGTCGGGCCTGAAGAAGAGCCAGAGGCTACTTTTCAAGCTGGAGACCACGACGACTGCCAAAAAGAGATCGCACAGCTTCAAGAAGCCGTGCGCAAAGCTCAAGAAGATGAGCGTCGTGCATTTGCAGACTATCAAAACGTAGTTCGCAGAGCTCAAGAAGAGAAAAGTAAAATCATCAAGTTTGCCGCAAAAGATGTGGTGATGTCGGTCTTGCTTCCACTAGATCATCTGCACCTGGCTAAAGAACAGCTCAAGGATCATGGTCTGGACATGGTGTATCAACAGTTTCAAATGGCCCTTCAAGGGCAAGGAGTACAAGAGATCGAGGCGATGGGGCAGCCGTTTGATGAAGAGAAGATGGAAGTCATTGATAAACGACCAGTCAACGACCCCATTCAAGAAAATGTAGTAATTGGTGTCACCCAACGTGGATACACTTTACATGGAGAAGTTATTCGTCACGCCAGAGTGGTCATCGGCGTGGCACAGGATAAGTAAGTACAAATCGGGCCATTGGCCCACTACAAAGCAATACCTATAGGAGGTAATTATGGCATCAGGCAAAATTATCGGAATCGATCTTGGAACCACCAACTCAGCAGTCGCTGTGATGGAGGGTGGAACTCCAAAAGTTATTCCTACAGCGGAAGGTCGAAACACTTTCCCCTCAATCGTTTCATTTAAGGGTGACAGCTTCACTGTTGGTGACGCTGCCAAGCGCCAAATGGTGCTCAACTCTAAAGCAACGATTAACTCAGTCAAACGTTTCATGGGGCAAAAAGCTTCTTCAGATAAAGTGAAGAACGCGATCAAACATGTTGCTTACGACGTTGTTTATGGAAAAGACGGTATGGCTGTTGTTAAGGTTGGTGACAAGGAGTACACACCACAAGAAATTTCCGCCAAAATTTTGAGTAAAGCCAAAGCAGACGCCGAAAGCTACTTAGGACAACCAGTCACTCGCGCAGTGATTACTGTGCCAGCCTACTTCGATGACGCACAGCGCCAGGCTACCAAGCAGGCAGGTGAGATCGCTGGACTGACTGTAGAGCGCATCGTTAACGAACCAACCGCAGCTGCCCTTGCATACGGACTGGATAAGTCCCACTCCGGCATGATTGCTGTCTACGACCTTGGTGGTGGAACCTTCGATATCTCTATCTTAGAAATTGGTGATGGAGTTTTTGAAGTCAAGTCAACCAACGGGGACACGTTCCTTGGTGGAGACGACTTTGATAGCAAGATCATCGAGTGGATTATGTCTGAGTTCAAGAAAGAAACAGGCAAAGATCTTGCCAAAGATCCACAAGCTATGCAGCGTATTAAAGACGCCGCTGAAAAAGCCAAGATCGAGCTTTCCTCTGCAGCACAAACGGAAATCAACCAACCATTCATCACTCAAGGTGATGATGGACAAGCACTTCACTTAACCATGACGTTGACTCGTGCCAAAATGGAAGAGCTAGTAGATGAACTCATTCAACGTTCATTTGGTCCAGTCAAAAAGGCAATGGATGACGCCAAACTCAAGCCATCAGATATCGGTGAAGTAGTGTTGGTTGGTGGTATGACTCGCATGCCTAAGGTGCAAGAAGAAGTCAAAAAGTTCTTTGGTAAAGAGCCACATAAAGGTGTGAATCCAGATGAAGTTGTTGCAATTGGTGCAGCTGTTCAGGCTGGTGTCATTTCTGGAGACGTCAAAGACGTGGTGTTACTCGATGTGACTCCATTGACGTTAGGTCTTGAGACACTTGGAGGAATTCGTACAGCACTCATCGAGCGCAATACGACCGTTCCAACCAGCAAGTCACAAACCTTCTCTACCGCTGCAGATAACCAAACACAAGTTGAGATCAACGTCTTGCAAGGTGAGCGTCAAATGGCCGTGGACAACAAGTCACTGGGCCGCTTTATCTTAGATGGTATTCCACCAGCACGTCGCGGAATGCCTCAGGTTGAAGTCACCTTTGACATCGACTCTAATGGTATTTTGCACGTCACTGCCAAGGATAAAACCAGTGGTAAAGAGCAGAAGATTACCATTCAAAACTCCACCAATCTTTCTGACGAAGAAGTCGAAAAGATGCGTGCTGAAGCAGAGAAGTACGCTGAGGATGACAAACGCAAAGTAGAGTTGATCGAAGCCAAGAACCACGCCAACAGCGTTGTGTTTGAGCTCGAGAAACAAATGAAAGACTACGGTGACAAGCTTGAAGAAGCTGATCGCGGCGTCATCAACGAGAACATCAAGAAATTAAAAGAACTCGCTGAGAAAGATGATGCAACTAAAGAAGATTTGGACAAAGCATCTGAGGAAACGTTAACTTCTGCGCAAAAACTTGGTGATGCGATGATGAAAGCACAACAAGCTGCTCAAGGTGGTCCAGCCGCCCCAGGAGCTGAGGGTGCTGCGGATGGGCAAGCTCAAGAAGCCAAAGCCAAAGCCACAGACGCAAAAGATGATAAAAATGCCGAAGAAGGTGAAGTGGTGAAGTAATGACATTGGCCGGACTCTCATACTACTTAGTCAGTCAGTTTGAAGAGTTCGGCCGATTGTTGATCACTCCAGCGACATTCTTTTTCGAAAACTACCCCGACCTGAACCAAAATGTGTATGGAGTAGTTCTTGGAGTCGCTGCCATCCTCGGATTTCTTAACACTTTTGGTGTTAGTCGCTACTTGATTGATAAACTGTTTGCCAAGCAAATTTCAGAAGTCTCAGTGAGAGTAAGAACGATATTTGCCGTGGTTTTAACCGGTTTTCTGGCTTTTATCATGTCTGCACTGGCATTGATTCTGGCCGAGTTTCTTACCGGACAAAGACTGCTGTTTGTATTGGCTACAGCCGTTATGTTCCCACCTGCAGGATTCTTTTTTGGTGGATTTGCCTATGCCACCATTGCTCTCGTTCCGCCCGTGTTCTGGTACGGCCTTGTGCTGATCCGATTCAGCCAAAAAGCGAGGATATACAAATCACTCATTCTCAAGTCAGTCGCAGCTTTGTTTTTTTTCTGTAGTGTGGCCGCGTTGACAGCAATGACAACTGATATGAGCTGGGATGAAGGTGGAGCTGATGCTCATCATATGCACGCAGTCGTCAAAAACACCTGTCTCCTTGATGCACAAAAAGTGAACTGTCCTCAACGACTTGAAGACTTTGCGAAAGTTGAGCCAAGCTTCATGCAGAGGATTCTCGATAGGAATCAAGTCTTTTATAGTTACAATTCTCAGAAGAATGAGTATGTTTTGGTGGTCAGATATAGCCCGCGGAAGGCACTCCTCTTTTCACAGCTGTTAAAATCACCACAACAAAACGGAAATCAAGCAAATGACTTTCAGCTGTTAGACGTCGATACCATTGGCAAAGATAGAATAAAAGAGATGCCTGAATTTGCCAAAGAGTTCGAGTATCTTCCAGATTGGAATAAAAGGTAAAACTGTACTATGTCTACGAATCGTGATTACTACGAAATCCTGGGTTTGAAAAAAGGTGCCACTGCCGCAGAGATTAAATCGGCGTACCGTAAAATGGCACTGAAGTTTCATCCAGATCGAAATAAAGAAAAAGACGCGGAAGAAAAGTTCAAAGAAATTAACGAAGCATATCAAGTGCTCTCGAATGATCAGAAAAAAGCTGCGTATGACCAGTTTGGTCATGCGGCCTTTGATCCGGCTTCAGGAATGGGTGGTAACCCGTTTGCAGGTGGTGCGCAAACCGGTCCGTTCACTTGGTCTTATCAAACAGGGGCCGGCTCAGGTGGAAATCCTTTTGAAGGAATGGACTTCAATGACCCCTTCGAAATTTTCGAGAGCTTCTTTGGTGGTGGTTTTGCGGGAAATGCTAGACGTCGACCACGGTATTCTTTAACGATTAGTTTCATGGATGCTGTGAACGGCGCTGAAAAAGAAGTTGAGATTGAGGGTAAAAAACGGACAATTAAAATTCCAGCAGGTGCCGATGATGGCACTCGTTTGCGCTTCGATGATTTTGAGCTGAGTTTTAGTGTTCGTCCAGATGACTACTTCAAACGCGAAGGGAATGATCTCTACGTTGATCAGCACATTTCGTACACCTTAGCAGTCTTGGGTGGTGAGGTGAATGTCAAAACTTTAGATGGTACACTCAAGCTAAAGGTACGAGCGGGCACACAGTCACATACCTTGGTTCGACTTCGCAACGAAGGCGTCAAACGCATTCAAGGAAATGGCCGTGGAGATCTGTACGTGCGCTTAGTAGTGACGGTCCCGCCCAAAGTGAACAAAGAGCAAAAAAAACTCCTTGAGCAACTCAAAGAGTTAGAAAACGCATAGCAGAAAGAACACAGTGACAACTGCATCTGGATTGATGTTTTATCACGACGCATCTGGACAACTTTATCTTCACTTGCCGTTGGCTCCCACTTTACTTGTTCTGTTGATCTTACTCATTGCTCTTAAGATAAAAATCTTATCGATCGGTTTCTTTTCAAAAAAAAGAAAACCTTTCGGAGCTTTCGTATGATTCTGACATGGAAACTTTCAGTGATGATCGAGTTCCGTACGAACCAAAACTACACTCGAACAATCAAGTTCGGCGCATTGACTTATGAAAACCAGAGATCTCATTAAGCCACTTCAAGAATCCGACAAAGGCTGGCTAGCGATTAACGAACAAAACGAAGTTGTTGAGTCGGAGCTATCTTTTGCGGAGATCTGCAAAAAAGTTGAGAAGTCTCGTAAAAAATTAATCATCGTGCCCGCTGCGGAGTCGTATAGCGGAGTGTTGGCATGAGTACCTTTTCCTACCCATACGTCGAACCGCAACGTGGAGTCTTTCTCCCGTGGATCATGGTCCGTTTAGGGAATAAAAAAGAGGGAACTCGTCTGTCTAAGCCCGTGGTGGCGTTGGTGGACTCTGGTGCAGAGGTCAGTTTCTGCTCGAAAGAAATTGCTGAGTACTTAGGGATCCAGCTGCGTAACAGCACGGCGCAAGACTTCACCACTGCCAACAACGGCACGTTCACTGCGTACAAAGTGAATGATCTCAAGCTGTATGTTTGCAAGAGAGCCTACGCTTGTGAATTTTACGTGACGGACTCACTTCCATCTCAACTCCCGATCATTCTTGGACAAAAAGGCTTCTTTGATCATCACAAAGTGTCATTCAACTTCAAAAAGAAGGAAATGACTTTAGAAATAATGTAGTGCTACTGAATACGTTGTGCGTCGTGCTGAGCATAGTCTGTACGGATTAAATCACCCAGTCGTTGAAGGATAATTTGGCTTCCATGAGTGTTGTAGTGACAACACGGATCGAAATAAATAGTCTCGGTATGGTCTTTGAATATTTGAGTAAAGTCGTAGAAAGATACGCCGTGAGTGTCCGAAAGAACTTTGCCAGCCTTTCTCATTTCTGGATAGAGCGTTTCGACTGCCTCTTTATATCGGTACGCATGCATATAGAACGAATCATCTGGGAGACTCGATACATATGCTGTTTTTAGTTCGGTTGGGTTCAATGGTTTAGAGTCTGGAAGGTACTGATTTGGCTGCAAAACGTGATAGTAACGAGCCCCGTTACTTTCAGCGATTCTCGCCATCTGGAGCGAGCTTTCACGCCACACGCTCAGCGAAGTAGCGAAAACATCTTCTTTGGTGACCGGTGGCGTTGGGCCTTCCACTTGAACTGATTGTTCTTGAGTATTGAGCAGTTCTGCCAGATGCGCATCAAGTTTCTGAAGTTGGTGCGAGAACGTTTTGTCACCCAGGTGCCAAACCAACAACCCTAACTGCGAGTATCTTAAGTTGGAGTAACGAAAGAAGTTCGCCCATTGACTGCGATAACTCTGAATTTGTGCGGTTTGGCCAATGACTGTTAAGGTAGGAATATGAACAGATTTTCTGGCGTATAAATTCCATGCTCTAGGGTAAAAAGCAGTGACACTAGCGTCAAAGTTATCAGAGTATGGGAGTGCTGCGTCGTTAAATCCGTCCAAATTGATGATGATGTCGAACTCTCCACCAAGCGAAAGTAAGTAATTGAGCGCCATCAGCTGTTGAGGTTGTTTGTAGCCACCTAATGCAGTCGAGACAACTTTTACTTCTTTACTCTCATATCCAGGATTCTGGCGGACCTGGTCAATGAGGTCATTGAGGTTGTCCTGGTAGATATGCCAAGCTACTGAGCCGCCAAAAAGGCCCACGATCACTGTATTTGGACTTCGTTTGTAGAGTGATTCTTGACCTTGAAATCCATATTTGTTGTACGGGAAGTCCTCTTTTGGGTTTCGTACGAAACCCAGGTACGGGTGCATGACGTCCTGCTGCATCCAATCGAGCTGTTCAGTGTTTTGATGGCCGTTGATTTCCTCAGTGTTTTGAGTCGGTGAAAAATTGACGTTATCGAGTGCGTATCTCAAGGGAACCGGGAGCAAATAGGAGCGTCCAGTTACTTGAAGGATCGTCGGCAGTGTTATCTCGATGAGGAACATGGTGACCAGTGCAGAAATAAGAACGAGTCCTATTTTGAGTACCGAGCTGCTCATCTTGGCTTTTACAGGCATTTGCGATATAATACACTCATTCGAGAAGGACCGCCAAACGCTGTCCTTTTTTTATAAAACAAGCAATTGAAGAAGAAATCCCCTCAAGGGTAATACTCAAAGGAATTTATGTCCGCCACAAAAGTCGCCCGAACCGAGTTTGCAGCTGCCATCGCCCAAATCGCTAACGAACGAAATATCGCCCCAGAATCTATCTTGGAAGGTATTCGCCAGGCTTTAGTTTCTGCATACCGCAAGCAGTTCGGTCCACTGGGTGAAGAGTCTCACTACATCGCTAATGTCGATGAAGACACTGGTGAGTCCAAGATCTTCAAGTATCCGGTCCTGGAGATGGACGAGGAAACAGGCGAAGCGCTGAAATGGGACGACAAAAAAGGTGAAGACGTGACTCCAGCTGGTTTTGGACGCATTGCCGCTCAAACCGCCAAACAGGTCATCTTGCAACGTATTCGTGAATCTGAAAAAGATCAAATTCTGGCTGACTATTCTGGGAAAATTGGAGAGATCGTTTCCGCCCAAGTTTTGCGTATGGACGGCAAGACCGTGGTGCTCGACGTTGGTCGTGGCCAGGGGATCATGCCTCCAGAAGAGCAGATGCGTGGTGAGTTCTATCGTTTGAACAATCGTGTCACTGTCTTGATTCGAGAAATCCGTGAGACTCACAAAGGTCGCGCGATTATCGTCTCCCGTGCTGCCAAAGAGCTCGTTTCTAAGTTATTCGAACGTGAAGTTCCAGAAGTCGCTTCTGGCGCTGTCAAGATCGTCAACATCGCTCGTGAAGCTGGTGTTCGCACCAAGCTCGCAGTGCAGTCCACTCAAGAAGGTGTTGACCCAGTTGGCTCATGTGTCGGACAACGTGGCGTTCGTGTCCAAGAAGTGATTCGAGAGTTGAACAACGAAAAGATCGACATTATTCCGTTTACCGAAGACAAATCTGCATATCTGCGAGCGGCCTTAGCTCCAGCAGAGAACTTACAAGTGGAGATCGACGAGATGAGCAAGATGGTTGTGGTCACCGCCCCAGATGACCAACTTTCATTGGCCATTGGCCGTGGTGGACAAAACGTCCGTTTAGCTGCAAAGCTAACAGGCTACAAGATCACGATTCAGTCAGCCAGCGGTGATGTGCAAACGCTCGCTACTGGTCTTGAAGAGTACGAAATCGACACATACGAAGTCATTACTCCAGAAGTCCGTGCCATCTTGATTCAGAACAAGTTGACTACCTTGTCAGACTTGGCCCGCTTCAAGAACCGCTGGACAGACATGGTAGAGATTCCAGATAATCAGAAAAAAGTATTGTTAGAAAAAGTAGCTGCTTTTGAGCAGGAAATGGCGGAGCGTGACGAGCTGCATCCTCGCACTGAACGCCCACCAAGAAGTATCTAATGGCTATTCAAAACAGACCACCAATCGTCACTATCATGGGCCACGTCGACCACGGCAAGACGTCGCTACTTGATTTCATTCGCAAGACCCACGTTGTGGCTCGTGAAGCTGGTGGTATTACGCAGCATATTGGTGCGTATCAAATTGAGTTTAAAGGTAAGAAAATTACTTTCATCGATACCCCAGGACACGCTGCTTTCAACAAGATGCGCGCTCGTGGTGCTCGAGTCACTGACTTGATTATTTTGGTTGTGGCAGCCAACGATGGCGTCAAACCACAAACCGTCGAGGCCATTCGTCACATTAAAGAAGCCAACGTTCCAATCATTGTCGCTATCAACAAGATCGATATGCCAAACGTCTACCCAGACATGGCTAAGGCTCAATTGGCGGAAGAAGGAATCTTAGTTTCTGGCTACGGTGGCGATGTTGATACAGTAGAGCTGTCCGCCAAAACTGGACAGAACATAGACCAACTTCTTGACTTGATTCTGGTTACTTCCGAACTTCAAGACTACAAAGCCGACCCAGCTGCCGATCTTCGAGCAGTCGTGATTGAGTCCACTATGGACAAAAATCGTGGCCCAGTAGCAACAGTGATTGTTCAAGAGGGTACACTCAAAGTACGCCAAGACATTGAAGCTCCTTCCCGCAAAGAAGGTGACGAACAGAAGATTTTTGAAGGCCGTGTTCGTCAACTCGTAGATGAAAATCGCAAATCACTCACCGATATTACTCCTGGTTCTCCAGCAGAAATCATTGGTTTCACAGAAGTGCCTCCTGTAGGTTCTTACGTCTTTGAAAAAGGAAAAGTTCCAACAGAGTTGCCAACCGCATTGAGCTCTACAAATGCCAACGTTGAGATCGATCCGTTTGCAGAGATGTTTGAAGAAAAGCCAAAACTGAAGTTAATGTTCCGCGCCGACGTTCAAGGGACACTCGAAGCGATCGAGCAGAATCTTGATCCAGAAGCCATGAACTTACTTCGAGCCGGCGTTGGTGAAGTGACTGAAGATGACGTTGATTTCGCCGAGACAACTGGTTCAACGATTTACGCTTTTCACGTCAAAGTGTCAAAGCAAATTGAAGAAAAAGCTCGTGCCGCTGGCGTCAAACTGAAAAAGTACGACGTGATCTACAAAATGCTTGAAGATCTCCAGAAGCAGATGCTGAAGTTGATCGAGCCAACCATCGACGAGGTGGTATTGGGCGAAGCAGAAGTTCTTCAACTCTTCGAGATGAAAGGTGATCGTATCGCAGGCTGTCGCATGATCACTGGTGAAATGAAGAAAACAGATCTACTGCACTTGAAGCGTGAAGACAAGATTATCGGTGACCCAGAGATCAAAAGCTTGATGCATGGGAAAGAAATCATCGACTCAGTCAAAGCCAAGAACGAGTTTGGTATAACCTTCAAACGCAAAAAAGAAGACTTCCAAATTGGTGATCGCCTGATTGTCTACAAGGTAGAAGAATAAAGGCTCTCAATCATATATAGTTTCATGTTATATGCAGGGGATTTCTTGGGCGAAGCACTTTCTTCACCAACGTAGCTTTTATTTTCCGCTGGTAGTTTTTTTACTCTCAAGAGTTCTTTTGATGGGCGTGAGTGAGCTGAGTGACTCTTCCTTGGTTACCATTCCTGGCCGCCCCTACATCACTGGCGTAGAAAATCCAGCCAAAGTTTTTTCTTATCCTGAAAATTCCTTCGTAAACAACATGACTCGTTGGGACGGAGCTCACTATATCTTGATTAGCCAACATGGCTACGTTGGAACGAGTGAAAAAAACAGACTCGCAGTGTTCTTCCCGCTGTACCCAGCAAGTGTGGGCCTCTTGGCAAGACTCACCCAGATAGACATACCCGTTGCCGGAGTGGTGCTGAGTAATGTGTATTTTCTGCTGGCGTTGTATGTGCTCTATTTTTTTGTGCGAGATCGATGGAAGAACGAGAAAGTGGCAGCCTCAACGTTAATCTTTTTGGGAGCATTTCCGACTTCGTTTTTTTATTCAGCGATGTACAGCGAATCGCTATTTCTGCTCCTGAGTATTTTTTCTTTTTGGATGATGGAACGTAAACGGTGGCTGATTGCAGGTGTAGCAGTCTCTCTTGCCACTGCAACAAGAGTAGTAGGATTGGCCTTGGTTCCAGTCTTACTCTTGTTTATAGCAGAGGAGTTCTGGAAAGTTCGACTCTCCTGGAGAAAGAACTTGAAAATGGTACTCACTATGGCAGCTTCATTACTGGTGAGCCCACTTGGGATATTCTTGTACTCTAGGTACTTAGAACAGGCCTTGGGTAACTCATTACTCTTTATTCACGCGCAGTCGCTATGGGGGACGAATACCAGCTTTATCGGAAGCTTGCAGGACATATTTGAGGTGATCATGATGGGCCAAAGTGATCCTAGATTTGCCCTCATGAGCGGTTCGCTCTTAGGGATTCTGTTCTTCATTCTCAGCTTTTACTACCTATGTAAACACGTGGACTACAAGTACGTTGGATACTCCTTGATGCTCTTTTTCATCCCTTTTCAGGTTAGGGCAGAGTCTTTACTTCGTTACTGTGGGCTCATTTTCCCTCTCTTTATTGCATTGGCATTAGCTCGACGTGAACAAGGTTTTACTCAAGTGTACCTCTACGTGTGCACTGGTTTGTTGATCGCTTTTTACCTGATTTTTATCAACTGGGGTCTGTTTTACTAAGAGAGGGATTCTGTCTTTCAGCTAGGAGGGTGAAAACAGCCCTGATCTGGTATAATACAGTTATTAATAAATGGTTGCTTTTCTGGTTTGCCCGGACTCGCCGTCCGACTCTGCTCGCCAGCAAAGGAAGGATACCTATGGCATTGAACACTCAAGCCAAGTCACAAATTATCAAAGATTACGCCTTATTTGAGGGCGATACTGGATCTCCAGAGGTACAGGTAGCGTTGTTGACCTTTTCGATCAACGAGCTGACTGAACACTTGAAGAAACACAAAAAAGACAACCACTCACGTCGTGGTCTTTTGAAACAGGTTGCCAAACGCCGTCGTTTACTGAACTTCTTGCTCAGTAAGAGTGAAGAGCGTTACAGAGTCTTAATCAACCGTCTTGGTTTGACCAAGTAAGGTAGGTGCGAAAGCACTCACAATGACCTCAAGCCCTCGGCGAAAGCCAGGGGCTTTTTTATGCTACCATTTATTTCCATGAGAAATACCTTGAGTGCTTGGCAACACTATCTGACGCAGAAAGTTCCAAATTGGTTCACACTGGTTTTGGTTTTTGCTTTCTTTTTTTATTCTTTTGTGATACCTGTTTTCGGAAATTCTGATCAAGAATATTGGTTGGAGTGGACTACAGCAATTCAAAATTTTGGTTTAGGCGCGGTCTACCATGAGAGCGGAGCTAACTATCCGCCTGCCTTTCTTTACGTTTTAGCCTTATGGGGACGATCTAGTCAGTTGTTGGGAGGCTCATTGTCCCAAAACTTTGGGCTCTTAAGAAGTTTCGTATTGGTTTTTGACATATTGACGTTGTTTATCTTGGGGAAGATTCTTCAGAAGATTAACCTGAGTAGGTGGCCAATTTTGCTGATGTTGCTTAACATAGGGTGGTTGTACAACACTTTGATTTGGAGGCAAGTAGATGCAGTTTTTACTTTTTTTTTGGTACTTACCGTGTACTTGTTGCTCTCAAAAAAAATTCTTGTGGCCACGTTATGTTTCCTGGTTGCACTGAATACCAAAGTTCAGTCAATCGTTTTTCTTCCAACTTTTCTGCTGGTACTTGCTGATGGTATGGACTGGCACCATAGTCGAAAGACTTTGGGCAGTTCGTTGCTGAGCCTAGTGCGTGTCGTTGTTGCTGTCGTCGTCCTTCAGTGTTTTCTGCTCTTACCATTTTTCCAGGCTGGAACTCTTCAACTAGCCTGGTACTCAGTCACTCAGTCGGTTGATTATTATCCAGTCATCTCTGCAAACGCCTATAATTTCTGGGTGGCGCTCCTGTCTCCAGACATAATATGGAGCTCAGACGCAGTTATCATCAGTCATTTATCCTATAAACAATGGGGGCTTCTGCTTTTTGGGGTAGCTTCCTTCATCTCTTTGCTCCCTCTGGCAGCGCTCGTATGGAAGAGACGATTTACCAGGCTGGAGCTGCAGAAAAAGTGGGAGATCACTTCAGCTAGCACTGCACTCACTTTTGGTGCATTTTTTCTTTTTAATACACAGATGCACGAGCGCTATATGCACCCAGCGATTGTTTTTTGTGCGCTCTTTGCGCTAGTTTCTCGAAAAAAATGGAGTTACCTTTGGGTAGTTGTGTGGTCATTCCTCTACTTTCTCAATCTAGAGGTGGTAAATTTTGCCTTTCCTGCTGTGCATATCATTGAAGAAAATTTCTTGATCATTACTATTTCCAACTCGTATCTACTGATGTTTATGTGGGCGCTCTTCTGGTTCTATCATGATTATTTTTGGCGCAGCCAGTAAATCTCAAAGGTTGAGTAACACATCCCATTTTCGATACGTTGAAACTCTGGATAGCGATATGGAAGACGAAGACTTTGTAGAGCCTCGTCACAAAATTGTGTAGGATTAGGTGCATCTAGAGTGCTGCACACCAGGATTGCTCGGGTAGGAGCAGGGTTGAATGAAGTGAATCCATCATCATAATTCTCATAAAATCGGGTAAATTGCTGACCACTGATAAGTTCTAATGGCAGTGTGAGTGCGTGTTCTTTTCCAAAAAGATCACTATCGTACACGCTCGTCATAAATGAGTAATCGGGGGTTGTTCGAAGAATGTACTTTGCTACATCTTGATAGTGTGGATATGAATAATACTCCTCCTTCCAAAAGTGGTAGGACCAAGACTGCATTGACGAAAGAACGAAGATTCCTAGCAAAGTGCCAAATGCCAGGAGTCTCACGAACTTCCAATTTTGAAGGTAGATACCAGCTACTTCGGTGACCGCTACAGCAAGTATGAAAATGAGAATAAATCCTGTGATATCCGTTTGGACTCTTAGCTGATCCGGATAATTTTCTATCCTTACAGCTCCAGATAGCGTTATTGTGGCCAGCAAGGTGAACAGAATCAAAAGCTGTCGCTTCACTTTAGATTGTGGGTGGATGAGTGCTAGTATCGATGTTACCCCTAGAAGCATTAAGAGTCGGTTTGTCCATTGAAAAAAAACACCTTGAAAATTATGATAGATCAACCGAATAAACTGTTGGAGTATCTCAGCCACAGGGACATCCCCTTGATGACTGAATATTCCCTAGGTAATCGAGGGCGTTCGTACAAGAAAAAGTGGTAGTCCAAAAAATGAGATGACTGGGATGTGAAGAAAGAAAAAAAGAGTCACATAATACGTGCCATATACGAGAGAGCTGATCAACCGTTCGGCAATTTTTTTGTTAAAACTCAATTCTGAGACGAAGAACAGAACGCTGAACGGAATAAGCACACTGTAATGAAATGACACCGAGCTGACGAGGAGTGTGAGTGAAAGCACATTTATCGGGCGAGATCGTTTTTTCAAAGATCGAATGAACAATGCTGCTGCCAGCAAATACATAGGCATTCCTACCTGAAGACCAATGATGATCCGACTGGAATCAACGTACTTGAGGCTCAATGCAAATACAGCTGCTGAAAGTAACCCTGCTTTGCGATTGCTCATTTGGGTAGCAATTGAGTACATCGTTGCAACCGAAAGCGAGAAGATAGCAGCGTTTACGTACAAGAATCCATCTAAAGTGCGGCCAATTTTCCAGAAAAGTGACAAGTAGTAGTAATACCACGGCGGATACTTGAGTATGGTGGGATACCCATCTAAAGTATGAGTGTGAAACCCAGAAGCATGGTGTCCTAAAAGCGGATGGTCGTCATACATCCAGATGTGATAGCTGGTAAGTAGATCCCGTGATCGGTCATAGTCCCATCGTACTCTTTCGGAGATATTGACGGTTCGAAGATAAAAAGAAACTCCAATTAGGACAACCAGAATAATTGCGGTAGCTGCTTGCGCAAAGAAAGTGGTATCAAGCCGTGACATGGTGAGTTGATTCGTTCATGGAAGCTATGATAGCTGGATTTTGATTTAAAATGTATCGCTATTAGATCTAGCCATGAGGGGATATGATATTCGTCAGGATTTTCGTTTATGACTTCGACTAAACCCACTCAGCGTTTAATAGCTCTTGATGGAATTCGTGGCCTAGCAATTGCATTGGTAATTTTTAATCACATCCCATTAGGTATTTTGTACTCGAAAATACCATTGCTCAGTCCATTGTGGACTATCTTACTTTCTAATGGAAAAACAGGCGTCAGTTTATTGTTTTTATTGAGTGGCTTTTTGATGACTTGGTCAAGCACCCGTTTTTTTAGACAGTTTTTAAACGACTTTGGAACTGTTGTTTGAATTGGATAGGTGACATTTTGAGAGCAGAGTGAATACGGTGGTGATTGTAGTCATGGATAGTT